>Ga0335070_10002311_pt1 | contig 22217 bp, 23 predicted proteins | sample Lox_Sample_13_FD_206722 | JGI IMG/M metagenome (GOLD analysis project Ga0335070, IMG submission 206722) | Soil microbial communities from Loxahatchee National Wildlife Refuge, Florida, United States - Lox_Sample_1.3 | ecosystem: Environmental > Terrestrial > Soil > Wetlands | place: USA...
AGCATGGACGTGGCGCCGGAGAAGGAGGCGCTCTTCAACGAGGTCTACGACCGCGAGCACATCCCGAACCTGCTGAAGGTGCCGGGCGTGCGCTCGGCGCAGCGGCTGCGCACCGAGCCCGCGAAATTCACGATCGGCGGCGAGACCAAGCTGCTCACCGGTGCGGGCGCGCCCAAGTACATCGCCATCTACGAGCTCGACAGTCCGGACGTGCTGACTAGCAAGGCCTGGGTCGAGGCGGGCGAGCTCGGACGCTGGCCCAAAGAAGTGCGACCCTACACGATGAACCGGCACCACGTCGTGCGGAAGGTGATATAGGCGCTAGCGCCCGCCGGCCGCGATCTTCTGCCTCGGCTTCTTCGTGAGGTAGTCCTCGACCTCCTCGTCGAGCTCCTCGAGCCGGCTCTGGAAGAAGTGGTCGGCGCCCTTCACCAGGCGGAAGTCGATGGTGATGTCGCGCTGGTGCATGAGCTTGTTGATGAGCTTCTGCACGGATTCGAGCGGCACCAGCGGGTCCTTGTCGCCGTGGATGATGAGGCCCGAGGAGGGGCAGGGCGCGAGGAAGCCGAAATCGTAGAGGTTCGCCGGGGGCGCGATCGAGATGAACCCGTCGATCTCCGGCCGCCGCATCAGGAGCTGCATCCCGATCCAGGCACCGAAGGAGAAGCCGCCGATCCAGCAGGCCGCGGCATTGGGGTTGTAGGTCTGCAGCCAATCGAGCGCGGAGGCCGCATCCGAGAGCTCGCCCTCGCCGCGGGCGAAGCTGCCCTGGCTCCGGCCGACGCCGCGGAAGTTGAACCGCAGCGCCGAGAAGCCCTGGCGCACGAAGGCGTGATAGAGGGTGTAGACGACCTTGTTGTTCATCGTGCCGGCGTGCTGCGGATGCGGGTGCAGCAGCAGCGCCACGGGCGCGTTCGGCGTCTTCGAGTGGTGGTAGCGGCCCTCGAGGCGCCCCTCCGGACCGTTGATGATCACCTCAGGCATGGGCTCGACCCGCTCCCGCCCCGAGGTTGAAGGACATCTCCCAGCATGTCACTGGGACGTAACGCACAAGCTTCTGCATCGGTTGCCTGATTTACTTGACTGATTTAGTCGGAATTCCTAAATACCCGCTGACCGCCGGCGCTGCACCGCCGAAAGGGCTCGGCTGCCGGCGCGGGCGCGCATCATATCACGAGTGCCTCTCATGATTTTCAAAAACCTCCGATGCGAAATTGACACGGTACTTGCCCACGATCCCGCCGCGCGCTCTCGCCTGGAGGTCGTGCTGTGCTATCCGGGTTTCCACGCAATATTGTTTTATCGGGTCGGGCACTGGCTCTGGATACGGAATTGGCTGCTGCTGGGACGGTTCGTTTCCCATTTGGGGCGCCTTGCCACGGGAATCGAGATCCACCCCGGGGCCAAGATCGGCCGCCGCTTCTTCATCGACCACGGCATGGGCGTGGTGATCGGCGAAACCGCCGAGATAGGCGAGGGCGTGACCCTCTACCATGACGTGACGCTCGGCGGCATCCTGCCCTCGGTCAATTCCGGCGCGCAGGCGAACACGAAGCGCCATCCGACGCTCGGCGATAACGTGATCGTGGGCTCGGGCGCCCAGATCCTCGGTCCCATCACCGTGGGCGCAGGGGCGCGGGTCGGGGCCAACTCCGTGGTGGTGAAGGACGTGGCCCCTGGGGCGACCGTGGTCGGCATTCCCGCCAAGCCCATCGGCACGCCCAAGCCTGCCGAGGCCGCCAAGCGTGCCGACGACTTCCTCCCCTACGGCACGCCCAGCGAGGAGATCCCCGATCCCGTGGCGCGCGCGGTCGCGGGCCTTCTCGACGAGGTCCAGATCCTGCGCCAGCGCCTCCACGCGCTCGAGCGCGAGGTCGAGGCGGGCCGCGCCCCGACGCTACCCCTTGCCGCCGACAACGACGAGCCCGCCCGCGCCGCCGGCGGCAAAGTCTGACCCCCCGAGGAGAACGCCCCATGAGGCTCAGCACCAAGGGTCGCTACGCCGTGATGGCGATGGTCGATCTGGCGAAGCACGGCAACGGCACGCCGATCGCGCTCGCGGAAATCGCGGAGCGCCAGGAGATCTCGCTCTCCTACCTGGAGCAGCTCTTCGCGAAGCTCCGCGCGGGCGCGCTGGTCCGGAGCGTGCGCGGGCCCGGGGGAGGCTATCTCCTCGCGCATTCCGCCGACGAGACCCGCATCTCCGACATCATCGTCGCGGTCGACGAGCCCATCCGCGCTGTGCGCTGCTCGCCCGGCGCGCCGGTGGGCTGTCGCGGCAACAAGAGCCGATGTCTCACCCACGACCTCTGGGAGGAGCTCGGCAATCAGATTCACCTCTTCTTGAGCTCGGTCACGCTTGCGGACGTCGTTGCCGGACGCGTCCTCGGCAAGAGCGGCGTCATCGTGACGGAGCCCGCGCCGCGCCCAGTGCTCGCGGCGCAGTAAATCCGCCCATGTCCCAGCCGGCCTATCTCGACTGGAATGCGACCGCGCCCTTGCGCCCCGAGGCGGCGCGCGCGGTGGCGGAGGCGGTCCAGCGGACCGGCAATCCCTCCTCCGTCCATCGCTGGGGCCGCGCCGCGCGCCAGGCCGTCGAGCGTGCCCGCGCGCAAGTGGCGGCGCTCGTGGGCGTCTCGACGTCAACCCTGATCTTCACCAGCGGCGGCACCGAGGCCAACGGGCTCGCGCTTTCCGCGGGGCACGGCCGCCGCATTCTCGTTTCGGCCATCGAGCACGATTCCGTGCGCGAGGCGGTGCCGGAGGCCGAGGTCATTGCCGTCACGTCCGAGGGTACCGTCGATCTCCCAGCCCTTGAGACGCTTCTCGCGGCCAATCCACGGCCAGCGCTGGTGTCGCTGATGCTCGCCAACAACGAGACCGGCGCGATCCAGCCCGTAGGCAACGCCGCGAAGATCGCGCATCGCCACGGCGCGCTCCTCCATTGCGACGCGATCCAGGCCGCCGGCAAGATTGCCGTGAGCGTCGATGCCCTCGGAGCGGACCTCCTCACCCTCTCCGCGCACAAGCTCGGGGGGCCGCAGGGCGTGGGCGCCCTCGTCATCCGCGAGGGCGTGCCGCTCGCGGCGCAGCAGCGCGGCGGCGGGCAGGAGCGCGGCTACCGCGCAGGCACCGAGAACGTGCCGGGCATCCTGGGCTTCGGCGCCGCCGCAGAGATCGCTGCGCGGGAGCTCGGCGACTATGGGGGCGTCGCCGTCTTGCGCGACGCCGCTGAGCAGCGGCTCCTCGCGATCGCGCCGGAGGCGCGGGTCTTCGGTGCGGAGGCCGAACGGCTCCCGAATACGCTCTGTATCGCCATGCCGGGGGTTCCCGCGGCGACGCAGGTGATGGCGCTCGACCTCGCGGGCGTGATGGTGAGCGCGGGTGCTGCCTGCTCCTCCGGCAAGGTGCGGCCGAGCCGCGTGCTCGCTGCCATGGGCGCCTCGCCCGACGAGGCCGGCAGCGCCATCCGCATTAGCCTCGGCTGGAGTACGACCGCGGAGGAGATCGACCGTCTCGTGGAGGCCTGGGCTGCACTCTATCGGCGCGGCCGGGCGGATGCCGCATGAGCGCACGTCCCAACACCGCGCCGGTCTATCTCGACTATCAGGCGACGACGCCCGTCGATCCCCGCGTGCTGGAGGCGATGCTGCCGTGGTTCACGGAGAAGTTCGGCAATCCCGGCTCGGTCACGCACGCCTATGGCCGTGAGGCCGCGGCGGCGGTGGAGCGCGCGCGAGGGCAGGTGGCCTCCCTCATCGCCGCCGACCCCCGCGAGATCGTCTTCACCTCCGGTGCCACCGAATCCAACAACCTCGCGATCAAGGGCGCCGCGCGCTTCCATCGCGAGGAGCGCGACCATGTCGTCACACTCGCGACGGAGCACAAATGCGTGCTCGAGAGCGTCCGTGCGCTCGAGCGCGAGGGGTTCCGCGCGACGATCCTGCCGGTGCAGCCGGACGGACTGGTCGATCTCGGAGCGCTCGAGGCGGCGCTCGACGAGCGCACCGCCGTCGTCTCCGTCATGGCCGCACACAACGAGATCGGTGTGCTGCAGCCGCTCGAGGAAATCGCCGCGCTCGCCCGCGAGCGCGGCATCCTCCTCCACAGCGATGCCGCGCAGGCCGTCGGCAAGGTTCCGGTCGACGTCGACGCGCTCGGCGTCGATCTGCTCTCGATCTCCGGTCACAAGGTCTACGGACCCAAGGGTATCGGCGCACTCTACGTGCGGCGCCGGCCGCGGGCGCGGATCGCGCCGCTCTTCGATGGCGGCGGGCAGGAGCGGGGCCTGCGCTCCGGCACGCTCGCGACGCCGCTTTGCGTCGGCCTCGGCGAGGCGACGGCGATTGCGGAGCGGGAGATGGCGACGGAGGCGGAGCGGGTGGGCGCTCTTAGGGACCGCCTGCTCGCGGGCTTGCGGCGCGAGGTGCCGGCGGTGCGCGTCAATGGCGATGCCAAGCACCGGCTTGCCGGCAATCTCAACGTCACGTTTCCGGGGATCGGCGCGCTGGAGCTGATGGAGGCGTGCCCGGGGCTCGCGCTCTCGACGGGCTCCGCCTGTACCGCGGCAGAGGTCGAGCCCTCCTATGTGCTGCGCGCGATCGGGGTCTCCGACGACGACGCGCGCTCGAGCCTCCGCATCGGCCTCGGCCGCTTCAGCACGGAGAAAGAGGTGGATTTCGCAGTCGATAGCCTCGGCGCGGCCGTGCGCAGGCTCAGCAGGACTCCTCTCCCCTTGGGGAGAGGGTAGGTGAGGGGCCGGACCGTGCCTCGTCGGCAAATAGCGAGAAACGCCCCCTCGCCCCAGCCCTCTTCCCGGAGGGGAGAGGGAGGAGCGGGCCGGCTGCGCTTGCGGCTGCGGCCTTCAGGGATGTATCAAGGGTCGAGTTAGAGGAGTTCGAGATCATGGCGTTGCGGCAGGCAATGACGCTCACGGAGGCGGCGGCGGATCGGATCCGGGCGCTGCTGGCGAATCGCGGCAAGCCCACGGTGGGCATCCGCGTGGGCGTGCGCTCGCGCGGCTGCTCGGGCCTCACCTACACGCTCGAATACGCGGACGAGAAGGGCAAATTCGACGAGGTCGTCGAGGACAAGGGCGTCACCGTCCTCATCGACCCCAAGGCGACGATGTTCATCATCGGAACCGAGATGGACTACGTCGAGGACAAGCTGCAATCCGGCTTCACCTTCCGCAATCCCAACGAGAAGGGTCGCTGCGGCTGCGGTGAATCCTTCCACGTCTGAGAGAGCGCGCCCGCTCGCGATGAAGCTGTTCCAGATCGAGGAGCCCGACGGCTCGCCCGCGGAGGCGGCGGAGGGGCCGGGCACGGCGGTCGGCATCGATCTCGCGGGCGCGGTCGCGTTCGCGGTCGGCGGCAACGCCGAGATACTTCGCGGACGCGAGGGGATGGAAGGCGCGCTTCCCGCGGCGGTCGCGGAGCGGCTCGGCGCCCTTAAGGCGCGGGCGGAGCGGAGCCTCGCTCGGCCGGTGACGCATGCGGTGATCGCGGCGGAGGCCGCGGATGCGGCGCTCCCCGCGGCGGCGAACGCTGCGGGATTGACGGTGTTGCGGCTGATGCTGCGCAAGGACGCGGCGGCGCTCGCGGCCGGCGCCTCACCGCAGGAGGCGGCGGCGCTGGGTGCGGCGATCTGCGCGGAAGAGATGGCTTCTCAGGAGTTAGGATCGTAGACGATGCCGAAGATGACTTTCATCGAGCGCGACGGGACCCGCAAGGAGGTGGACGCACCCCTGGGGCTCTCGGTGCTGGAGATCGCGCACCGCAACGGCATCGATCTCGAGGGCGCCTGCGAGGGCTCGCTCGCCTGCTCGACCTGCCACGTCATCGTCGATCCCGAGTGGTACGACCTCCTGAAGGATGCGACCGAGGACGAGGAGGACATGCTGGATCTCGCCTTCGGCTTGACGCGGACCTCACGGCTCGGCTGCCAGATCATCATCACGGAGGAGCTCGACGGCCTCACCGTGTCGCTGCCGGCGGGCTCGCGCAACATGATGAACGGGTGAGGACATGGGGGCCGCGCTCAACTCGCTGGGGCTGCCGACGCCGCCTGCGGAGACGCGCGTCGTCGTGGCGATGTCCGGCGGCGTCGACAGCTCCGTGACCGCGGCGCTCCTCCGGAGCGAGGGCTACGACGTCGTGGGCATCACGCTGCAGCTCTACGACCACGGTGCAGCGACGGGACGCAAGGGCGCCTGCTGCGCGGGCCAGGACATCCACGATGCCGCCCGCGTCGCGGAGGTGCTGGGCATTCCGCACTACGTGCTCGACTACGAGAGCCGCTTCCGCGCCGACGTGATCGAGGATTTCGCCGAGAGCTACGCGCGCGGCGAGACGCCGATCCCCTGTATCCGCTGCAACGAGCGCGTGAAGTTCCGCGACCTCCTCGCGGTCGCGCGCGACCTCGGCGCCGCGGCGCTCGCGACCGGCCACTACGCGCGCCGGGTCATGGGCGAGGGCGGCCCCGAGCTTCACCGCGCCGCCGATCCCGCGCGCGACCAGAGCTATTTCCTTTTCGCGACCACGCGCGAGCAGCTCGATTTCCTGCGCTTCCCCTTGGGCCACCTCGCGAAGGACGAGACGCGCAAGCTCGCCGAGCGCTTCGCGCTCCCGGTCGCGGCGAAGCCCGACAGCCAGGACATCTGCTTCGTCCCCAACGGCGACTACGCCGCGCTCGTCGCGCGCATGAAGCCCGGCGCCGCCGAGCCCGGCGAGATCGTCGACCTCGCGGGCCGCGTCCTCGGCCGCCACGACGGCGTCATCCATTTCACCGTGGGCCAGCGCAAGGGCCTCGGCGTCGCCAGCCCCGAGTCGCTCTTCGTCCTCCGCCTCGAGCCCGAGCATCGCCGCGTCGTCGTGGGCCCGCGCTCGGCCTTGGCGGCGGTGCGGGTCCCGCTCGCGGGCATCAACTGGCTCGGCGGCGATCTCCCTCGCGAGGGCGGCATCCGCTTCGAGGTCAAGCTCCGCTCGGCACAGCCGCCGGTCCCCGCGATGGTGTTCCTCTCAGGAGGGGGCAACGGCGAGGCAATCCTCGACGAGCCCGTCGCCGGAATCGCCCCCGGTCAGGCCTGCGTCTTCTACCGGGGCTCGCGCGTCCTCGGCGGCGGCTGGATCCAGCGCGCGGCAGCGCCTTCGCTTGACGCTCCGCGCCCGATCACCTATATGCGTGCGCTCCCGGTGGCGGGGTAGCTCAGTTGGTTAGAGCAGGGGAATCATAATCCCAAGGTCGGGGGTTCAAATCCCTCCCCCGCTACCAGTTCTTGCAGAGACCTAGCGAGTACTTTGGCATTTGCCTACATTCTCATCTAGAAGCATCCTCCAGGAATGTCCTGACGGAATCGCAGAGCACGAGAAGAGACTGCCAATTTCTGCGCGCTTGATCCTCCGATTCATTGCCCACATAGCGATTGCCCGAAACCCGATGCACGATCCCCACGAGCTCACCGTCGGCATTGAATGCGGGGCCGCCGGAGCTGCCCTGTAATGCATCGGCGGTAATGCCGATCCAGTCTCCCTGAGACGAAACCGGATCGAGGACGATGCCCTTGCTCCAGCGTCGCCTGACCACATCTTGATCGTCTATGGCCTTCATACCTGCCGCGGTACGCGCGGGTGTATTCGGAAATCCGATGAGAAAGACCGGCTGCCCGGATTTCAGATCGCAATGCTTGGCCACTGAGACGGGCCGGAGAGCCCAGTCCTTGCTGTTGTCGACCTCGATTTTGAGCAAAGCGATATCTTTCGGCTCGAGGCGCGCTACCACCTCGGCTCCTGTTACTGTTCTCGCCGGAGACTCCTCGATCACATTGCTTCCAGCGGCATCGAGGGATCGGCTGGAGCTCAGGACAATATTCTGGCACGGGCCTAACTGCGGGCCGCATTTTGAAGTGACGACGTGGTCCGCGGTCAGGATATAGAGAGCCAGCCTCCCGGAGTCCGTAACTCCGGACGAGACGAGAACCGCCGATCCGGTCCCTCCCTTATGATCCGGTAAGGCGGCAGCCCAAAATGTCGCTTCCCAGGCCGGTTGGACAGGTCCGGGGAGACCGTCTCTGCTGCTATTGAATCCTTCTTCGGCCAAGCTCTCAGAGGGGATCGCGAGAAGGCAGATGGAGGAGAGCGCGAGAAAGCCAGCCAGAGCATCACCGAGCATCGCTCGCCTCCGGTACCGGCACATCGAACCCGTTGAGCGTCACCGAGACCATGCAGTAGAGCCCGACCAGGCTGATGAGCTCGGCGGCGCCCGCCACGCCGAATTGGGCGACGGCTTGGCGGTAGGTGAGCTCAGGGAGAACGCCGCCGGAGACGAGCGCGGAGGCGATGTCGTAGGCGACGGATTCCTCCCGCGTGAGATCCACGGGACGCTCGCCCGCGACGATGGTCGCGATCTTCGCGTCGGAGATGCCGCGGAGCTCGGCGACGAGGACGTGGGCGTAGATCTCGTAGGCCGCGTGGAACCTCGCGCCTGTGACGAGGATTGCGACCTCCCGGACCGGCCGCGGCAATCCCGGCGCGGTCGAGAGCGCCTTCACCAGCTCCCAGACGGGGCCGCCGAATTTCGGAAAGCGTAGCCACGGGTTCCAGGGCCCGATCAGCCGTCCCGCCGCGTCGATCGCGGTGAAGCCCTTGAAGTTCCTCTCGATGCCCTCGCGCATATCCCGATAGAGCGGCCGCTGTGCGCTATCGAGCTCCGAGGGCGAGAGAAGCGGCAGGCGCATGGGTAGCTCCATTCCGGGAATGACGAGCTCGCAGGTATACTAGGACGAGTTCTGCTTTCTGACAGGGAGGGCCAGCATGCGCGATCCCCTGCTGCGGTTTGCTCGGCGTCTTCGGACCATCGCGTGCCTCGCGCTCGCCATCGCCGCCACTGCGGGCGCCGCCGGAGCGATGGAGATGATCGAGTCCACCCCGAAGGTGAATGAGATCATGGAGGGGAAGGCGACCGCCTTCGCGGTCCGCTTCGACCAGCCCGTCAGTCATCGAAGCTCGCACCTGATCCTCGTGACGCCGCAGGGAAGTCGGACGCTGCCGCTGCGGCTGCGCACCGAGCCCGACACGCTCTACGCCAATGTGGGGCCGCTGCCGCCGGGCAAATACGAGTTGCAGTGGGAGGCGCGCGCGGCGGACGGGACCGTCTCGAAGGGGAGCATCCCCTTCACAGTGGAGGCGAAATAACGGGGCGCGTCAGCGCGCCTCGCCGACGAATCCGCGCTGCAACTCCGCGAGCCGGTCGAGCGCCGCTTTCGGCAGCGGGCCTTTCCCGACCGCCGCGAGCGCCCGCTCGAACTGTTCCGGCGTCGCCATGCCCACGAGGATGGTGCCGACGGCGGGATGCGAGATCGCAAAGCGCGTGGCGGCCTCGGTGAGGCTTTTCGCAAAACCCTCGTTTACCAGTGGCATCAGGCGGCGCGCGCGGGCGACATCGGCCTCGTAGGTACGGGCGGAGCCGATGGGCTCCGGCGGCGGGCTCGCGATGGGGTGGCGCTCGAGCGAGCCCGAGAGCGCGCCGCCCGCGAGAACGCGGATCGCGATCACCCCGACGCCGGCCGCCTCAGTGTCGTCGAAGAGACGACCGTAATCCTGGGCGGGATAATTTGCAGGCGGCGGTGTCGCGGCGGACGAGTTCAGCATGTTGTAGGTCACCTGCGCACTCGCGAAGCGGCGCGAGCCGATCACTTGCTTGAGCGCCTCGGTGTCGCCGATGGCGGTGATGCCGAGGTGGCGGAACTTGCCTTGCCGGCGGAGACGCTCGAAGGCAGGCGCCACCTCCTCCAGCACCTGGCGCGCGCTCAGAGTCTCGCCGCCGCCGGCGACTGTGATCTCATTATGGAGGTGGAAGATGTCGACGCTCTCCATCTGGAGCCGCCGGAGGCTCCCTTCGAGCGACTGCGTGACGGCTTCGGCGATGCGGCCGAAGTCGCGCGAGGGGAGGCGGACCTTGGTGCCGACGATCGCATTCTTGGGCTTGAGCGCGCGGAGGACGCGGCCGAGATTTTCCTCGGAGACGCCGTTCCCATATTGCACGGCCGTGTCGAAGTAGTTGACGCCGACGTCGAGAGCGCGCGCCACCGTGCGCTCCTGATCCGCGGGCGCGCCGCGCACCATGAGCCCGCCCACCATGCCGCAGCCGAAGCCCAGCACCGACACCCGCAATCCGCTGCGGCCGAAGGGGCGAAGCTCCATGATTGTGCTCCTCTCATTCTCCCTCTCCCGGAGGGGAGAGGGTCGGGGTGAGGGGCGTCGCGCTCGGTCTTTCCGCTGGCCCCCTCACCTAACCTCTCCCCGGAGGGGAGAGGAATTGTTCATCCTGTGGTCAGACCCCGCCCCAGACCTCGCGCGCGACCTCCACCACGAGGCGGAGCTTCGCGATCTCGTCGGCGACCGTGACCTTGTTGCCCTCGATGGTGCTGGAGAAGCCGCATTGCGGGCTGATGCAGAGCTGGTCCAGCGGCACGTATTTCGCGGCCTCCTCGATGCGGCGCTTCAAGTCGTCCTTGCGCTCGAGCGCCGGGAGCTTCGTCGTGACGAGGCCGAGGACCACCATCTTGCCCTTCGGGATGAACCGCAGCGGCTTGAAGTCGCCGGCGCGGGGCGTGTCGTATTCGAGGAAGAAGCCGTCGATGTGGGTCTCGCTGAAGACCTGCTCCGCCACGGGGTCGTAGCCACCCTCGGCGAGCCAAGCGCTTTGGTTGTTGCCGCGGCAGATGTGCATGCAGACCGCCATGTCCGCGGGCCGCTTCGCGATCGCGTCGTTGATGAGCTTGATGTATGTCCCCGGGAGCTTCTCGGGGTCCTCGCCGATGGTCTCGCGCACCTGCTTGCGCAGCACGGGGTCGCAGAGATAGGCGAAATTGGTGTCGTCGATCTGGAGATAGCGGCAGCCGTTGGCGGCGAGGTCGAGGATCTCCTCGCTGTAGACCCGCGCGAGGTCCGCGAAGAAAGCGTCCATCTCCGGATAGGCCGTGCGGTCGACCGCGGCGCGGCCGCCGCGGAAATGCATGATCGTGGGCGAGGGGATGGTCTGCTTTGCCGTGACGTGCGCGACCGACTTCAGGAACTTGAAGTGGTTGACGAAGATGCCCTTGGGACGGCCGAGCTTGCCCTCGACGTGGAGGCTCGGCGGGGTCACCTCGTTCTCGCCCTCGGCGCTGTGAAAGTGCAGCTTGATCTTCGAGGGCACGGCGCGGACGTTTGCGAAGCTCTTGAGAAAATCCATGTGCCACTCGCGGCGCCGGAACTCGCCATCGGTGACCGCCTTGAGCCCCACCTCCTCCTGGAGCTTCACCACGTCGCGGATCGCCTGATCCTCGGCCTTCGCGAGCTCGGCCGCGGGGAGAGCGCCCTTCTCGAAGGCCTCCCGCGCCTCCTTGAGCCGCTGCGGCCGCAGCAGGCTCCCCACGTGATCGGCACGAAACGGCGGCTTCGGTCGGGCGGGCATCGGTGCTACTCCTAGTGAAAATCGAGGGCGGCATAATAGCGCCAGAGGAAGGCCCAGTGCGAGCACGCGGAGGTTAACGGAAGTGGGAGGGCGCCCATGATCGCTGCCTGGCTCGACCGGGCCGACCGCGCGGTGGGGCGGGCGGTGGCGGCGGGACGGTGGCTCGCGCTTCCGGTGAGCATCCTTCTCTTCGCGCAATGGCCGCTCCGCGATCTCGTGCACGCCTATTCGACCGACGCCAACGACCTCGCGCAGTGGCTCTTCGCGCTCTATGTGAGCCTCGCCCTCACCTATGCGACGCGGGCTCGAAGCCATCTCGCGGCGGACGTGCTGGCGCGACGCTATGGGCCCGCGACCCGCGGCTTGCTCGCGCGCCTCGGAGCGATCCTCTGCATCGCGCCTTGGGCGCTCTTCATATTGATCGCCGGAGGGCCCGCGGTCTGGCAATCCCTGCGCGGGCTCGAGGACTTCCCGGAGACGCTGAGCCCCGGCTATTTCCTGGTGAAGGCGAGCGCCTGGCTCCTGGCGCTGCTGGCCTTGGCGCAAGCGCTGCTCGACGCCGCGCGTCCGCGGCGGGAGCGATAGCTCAGATGGAATCCGCGGGATTCTACATGCTGGGACTGGTCGGTGTGCTGCTGATCGGCACGGGCTTGCCCGCCTATGCCGTGCTGATCGGCGTCGCCGTGCTCTTCGCAGCGATCGGCGTCGCCGCGGGCGCGGTGCCGCTTGCCCTCTTGACCGCGCTCCCCGCTCGCCTCGTCGGCCTCCTCGAGAACGACCTGCTGCAGGCCTTGCCGCTCTACGTGCTCATGGGCGCACTGCTCAATCGGCTGCCGCTCGCGGACGTCCTCTTCCGCGCGGGGAATGCCGCCTTCGCGCGGACGCGCGCGGCGCCGCTGCTCTCGGCGGTGGGTCTCGGCGCCATGCTCGCGCCGATGAACGGCTCGGTGGGCGCGAGCGTCGCCACGCTCTCGCGCATCCTCGAGTCGCGGCTCCGCTCGCACGGCGTCGCCTCCGCGGACGGACTCGCCGTCGTCTGCGTCGCCAGCACCTTGGGCGTGGTGGTGCCGCCCTCTCTCGTGCTGATCCTCCTCGGCGACGCCATGCTGCGCGCGCACACGGAGGCCGTGAACGCGACGCACCAGATGGTGCGCATCATCAACACCCAGGACGTCTTCCGCGGCGCCTTGGCGCCGGCGGCGATCTTCCTCCTCCTTGCCTTCGCGCTGGCGTGGTGGACGGGGAGGCGCGAGCCGCCGGAGGCGGCTGCGCCCGCTGCGCAGGAGAAGTTCGGGTGGCGCCATCGCCTGATCGCGCTGGGCACGGCGGGATTCATCGTGCTGCTGCTGGCGGCCGTGGTGATCGGCTACGTCTATGCGGTCGAGGCCGCGGCTGCCGGGGCCATGGCGCTTCTCCTCGCGGGGCTCGTCACCCGCACGCTCACGGCGGAGATCATGGACGCCGTCCTCCGCGACACGATGGCCGTCACCGGCGCGCTCTTCGCGCTCCTGGCGGCCGCCACCACCTTCACCCTGGTGGTGCGCGGCTTCGGCACCGACCGTGTGCTTGCGGAGCTGGTGGCGGCGATCCCCGGCGGCTCCACCGTCACCGTATTGGTGGGGCTGCTGGCGCTCGGAGTCTGCGCCTTCGTGCTCGACGCCTTCGAGATCATCTTCGTAGTGATCCCGCTGCTGATGCCGCCGCTGCTGATGCGCGCGCCCGATGCGGTCTGGGTCGCGGTGCTGGCGCTCCTTGCCTTGCAGGCGAGCTTCCTCATTCCGCCCGTCGGATATGCCGTGATGATGGCGCGCACCGTGAGCGGCGAGGGCGTGGCGCTCCCGAAGCTCATCCGCGCGCTCCTACCGTTTCTCCTGGCGCAACTCCTCGTGCTCGGCCTCACCCTGGCGGTCCCCGCGCTCACCCACGTCGCCGCGCCGAGGCTCGAGAGCGAGAGTGGCACCAAGCCTGCGCTCTCCGACGAGGAGGTGCGCAAGGCGCTCCAAAACATAACCCTGCCGCCCCTTCCGGAGGAGCCGCCGAAGTGAGGTCCGCCATGCCGCGAAGAGGCTTGCCGCCGCCGGCGCGGAGGCGAAAGATGCGGGACCCGGGCCCTACCGCCGAGAGGAGACGATTTACCATGACCGCGCTGCGCGAGGTTCGATCGGCCGAGGAGGTGGAATGGGCGCTGCGCTGCGATCTCGCGGCGGTCTTCCGCGTCCATTCCCGGCTCGGCATGAACGAGCAGATCGGCAATCATCACAGCTTGATGCTGCCGGGGAGCGAGACGCTCTTCCTCATCAATCCCCGGGGCTTGCTGTTCCAGGAGGTGACCGCGAGCAACCTCATCGTCTGCGATCTCGACGGCAAGGTCGTGCGCGGGAAGGGCGAGCTCCGCAAGGTCGCCTTCCACATCCACGCGCGCATCCACCTCAAGCACCCGCAGGCGCGCTGTGTGCTGCACGTGCATCCGCCCTATCTAACGGCGCTCTCGCTGATGGAGGGCGGACGGCTCGAGCTCGCGCACCACAACGACCTCACTCTCGACGACCGCGTCGTCTATGACGATGCCGCGCACGGGCCCGTCGGCGACAACGAGGAAGGCGACCGTATCGCGCGCCTCATGGGCGAGAAGACCGTGATGGTGATGGCGAATCACGGCGTCACCGTCGTGGGCCCCACCGTGCACGACGCCTTCGACGAGCTCTACATCGCCGAGCGCACCTGCATGTATCAGCTCACCGCGCGCATGGCCGGGGGCACGCTTCGCCGCCAGCCCGATCAGCTCCGGCGCCGCTACACCGGCGCTTGGGGCGAGCGCTACGACGCGCGGCTCCATCTCGACGCCTGGCGGCGCCTCCTCGACCGCGAGGAGCCCGACTACGCACGCTGAGGATCTTCACATCATCTCAAGAAAAGGCCTTGCCGCATGACCGGGACGCGCATCACCTCGACCGTCGACTTCGAGAAGAACGGACGCCAGACCGGTTTCCTCCGCCTGCCGCACTCCGTTCACGAGTCCGCCTATGGCTGGATCCCCATTCCCGTGGCCTGCATCAAGAACGGCAGCGGGCCCACGGTGCTCCTGAGCTCCGGCAATCACGGCGACGAGTACGAGGGTCAGGTGACGCTGATGAAGCTGATCCGCGAGCTCAAGCCCGAGCAGGTGCAGGGGCGGATCATCTTCCTCTCGGCCGCGAACTTCCCGGCGGCGCTGGCGGGACGGCGAACCTCGCCCATCGACGGCGGCAATCTCAACCGCTCCTTCCCTGGCGATCCCGACGGCACGCCCACCCGACAGATCGCATATTATATCGACACGGTCATCCTGCCGCTCTGCGATTTCGCCTTCGATCTCCATTCCGGCGGGAGCTCGCTCATGTACGTGCCGAGCGCGCTCGGCACCATCTTCCCGGGCGAGCCCGGCCGCAACGCGCGCACCGTCGAGCTGCTGCGGGCTTACGGCGCGCCCATCGCCTATCTTTCGAAGCAGCCCATGGGCGCGGATCAGACGCTCGGCGCCTCCGCCGCGCGCCGCGGTGGGCTGCATCTCGGGACCGAGCTCGGTGGCTCCGGCACGGTAACGCCCGCGATCCTGCGCCTCGCCGAGGCCGGCACGCGGCGCGCGCTCAAACACACCGGCGTCGTCGGGGACCTCGCGGTCGAGCCCTCGCCGGGCACACGGCTCATGGAGGTCGGCGGTCCCGACTATTACGTCTATGCGAGCGAGAGCGGCGTCTTTGAGCCGCTGGTCGAGCTCGGCGACACCGTCAAGGAAGGCCAGCCTGCCGCCGCGATCCACTTCTCGCACACGCCCTGGCGCGAGCCGGAAATCGTGCCCTTCGAGCACGACGGCGTCGTCCTCTGCAAGCGCATCCCCGCCCGCACCGAGCGCGGCGATTGCCTTTTCCACCTCGGGACGGATTACCGTCCCTGAGGCTTCGGTAGCGTGAAAGGCGCGGGGTCGAGGAATCGCTCGACGACGTTGCGGGTGAGGCGCGAGACGTTGTTGCGGTAGCCGTTGTGCGCGAGGCTCGCGACGTATGCGATCGAGCCCGTCGAGAACACCGCGCCGCCCGCTCGCGTCTCGAAGAACACCATGTCCGCCTTGACGCGGGCGTTGAGCGTGCCGTCGACGCCGCGGGTGTTCGAGAGCATCTCCTCGTTGACGAGCAGGAAGGCCTGCGAATGCTTCTCCGAGCTCGCGACGGTGAGGGCGTGGGGCGGCGAGCCCAGCGCCGCGTCGTAGCAATCGATCTCCAGCCCCGCCGCGCCGCCGCCCGAGGATCCGAAATCGCCGATGATTTCGTCCTCGATGCCCTTGAAGATGAAGGCGGCGCGCGGGTCGCGCGAGGCCGCTGTCCGCCGGTAATAGCTCCCGGCGTCGAAGCCCTGCGCGATGAAGCCGATGCCCACGAGCGTGTTGGGGGGCCGGCCGATGCGGCGCCAGAGCCCGCCGTACTCGCCGGTCGAGTGATAGTACTGCCCGGGCTGCTCGGCCCAGGCGCGGGTCCCGTCCTCGGCGCGGCGCAGCTTGATCATGTCGGGATGCGCGGGATCGAAGCTGACGCGCCAATAGAATCCGTTGCCGCCCATGTACATGAAGCGGCCGCCGCGGCCGAGATAGGCCTCGAGCGCCTGCAGCATCTCCAGGCTGTAATACTCGGGATGGCTCACGCTCATCACCGCGCCATAGGGCGCCAGGAGCTCGAGGCCCCGCGCCTGCAGCTCGTGATCGCTGATGACGTCGTAGGCGATGCCCTGCGCCTCCAGCCAATCGACGAGGCAGAGGTCCATCGCGAAGTTCCAGTACCGCCCGGTCGGCCGCATGTTGAAGAGCGGCCGCCGCGTCGAGGCGTGCGCGACGCCGAAGCCGTCGCGGTGCGTGTCGTAGGTCGAGCTCCCATATTCGGAATGCTCCGCAAGGAGCACGTCGGTCATGTCCACCGTCGGGAGATGGCCCATGCTGAGCTCGAAGGGCCCCGGCAGCATGCGCCGCCGGTAGTTGGCATAGGCGAGATATGTCGCGGTCGAGGCGAGCACCGCGAGCTTCGCGCGCGCGGCGCCCGGCTTTGGGCTCACGATCAGGCCCACGTGGAAGGGCGGGCCCGCGGCTTGCAGGCGCACGGCGTAGAAGCCGCTTCTGAGATCGGCGGGCAGACGGAAACGGAGGCTCGGCTTCCAGCAGCAATCGTAGAGGTCGTCGGAGTGGAAGTGGATCGCCGCGTAATGGCTGGGATCGCGTCGCCAGTCGTGAACGGAGCCGTCCCATCTCGATCCCGTGACCGCGCGCTTCGGCGCATTGACGGTGCGTCCCTGCAGCTTCAGCGGCGAGCGATCCTCGATCGCGGTCGTGCCGATCCCGCGCGCGAAATCCCATTCGGCCGCGACCGTTCCCGAGCGAAGCGCCGGCGCCTCGATCTTGCCGTTGAAATGCTCGACGGTGGTGCCGTTCTCGTTGCGCCGCGCCGCAAATAGCAGCGGCGCCTCAGGCTTGGCGGGCGTGGCAAAGCGGCCGCTCGCCTCGGCGGCGATGTCGTCGTGAACGCCCGGTATCGGTGTGCTCTTGACCGAGGCCGCGCCCGTCGCGGGATCGTAACGCGCCTCGATCCCGTACCAAGCCCGTGAGCGCAGTGGCCGCGCGGTCGAGACGGTTTCTCCGCCGCTCGCGAGCGTGACTGCGCCGGCGGCGTCGAGAAAAAGATGAATGCCGCCGAGCGATACCAGCGATTGGACGCCGCGGCCGGGTAGGGTAGGCCAGACCAAGAGCGAGAGCTCGACCGCGCCCAGCGGCGGCAGGGACTCCACGATGGCGTAGGAGCCGATCGGCACGGGCTGCAGCTCGCCCAGGTGCTCGCCGGAGACGCCGCTCGCGACGATCTCCTCCTTGAGGCCCAGTGCTTCGCCGCAAATGAGGCGCACCAGCTCGGCGCGGTAGCGGCGCCCGGGATCGAGCACGCTCACGCGCACCGTCACCTCGTCGCCGGGATGCGCATAGAGCGCATCGACATAGCCGACGACGCCCGGTCCCTTCATGGCAGATTGAGCTCCTGGCCCGTGAGCGCTCGCCAGCGGCGCCGGAAGGCCGCCCACTCGCCGGCCTCGAGGCTGTCGAAGACCTCGTCCTCGAAGAGCCGCGGCGGCTTGAAATCCGGCTGCCGCTCGCCGAGCACCCAGCGTCCGGGCGAGATCGAGACGAGAATTAAGTTCTGGCAATTCTCCGCCCGCCGCATCGTATCGAGCAGCCCCTGCAATTCCGGGCTATGGCGGCCGAAAGGGCGGGCGCGGAATTCGGCCGCGAGATCGAGGCGCTTCGGGTCGATGGCGGTCGCTGCCATGGGGCCGAGAGTGACGGTGCCGTCGAGGTTCCGTCAAGCGCCCCTTCGGGCGGATCGGCTCTACGAGGGGCTTGGCACGGCTCCTGCTTTGAGGAAAGCTAGCCTCGAAGGCGCAAATCCTTAATCGGCGGAGATCCCATGACGGCTCTCTCGAACCAACGCATCGCCTATTTCAACGGTAAATACGTGCCCGAGCGCGAGGTGGTAATTCCGTTCCGCGACAAGAGCTTCACGCGCGGCGACGGCGTCTTCGACATGACGCGCTCCTTCAACGGCCGCATCTTCAAGATCAAGGAGCACATCGAGCGGCTCTATCGCTCGCTCAAATACCTGAACATCGATCCCGGGCTCAGGCCGGCGGAATTCATCGAGATCAGCGAGACGGTGCTCGACCGCAACCGCCACCTCCTCGGCAAGGACGAGGACTACTGGATCGGCCAGCGCGTGAGCCGCGGCGTCGAGGCCGTGGGCGACGAGGGCTGGGAGCACACGGGCCCCAACGTCATCGTGGAGTGCATCCCGCTGCCGCTCAAGAAGCGCGCGAGGCTCTACCGCGACGGCATGCACGTGATCGTGCCGGCGACCCGGCGCGTGGCGCCGAGCATGCTGAGTCCGCGCGCGAAGATGCACCAGTACCTGAACCTCGTCGTCGGCGACATGGAGGCGAAAGCCGCCGATCCCGAGGCCTGGTCCGTGCTGCTCGACGAGAACGGCAACCTCGCGGAGGGCACCGGCAGCAACATCTTCCTGGTGCGCGACGGCAAGATCGCGACGCCGCAGGAGCGCTACGTGCTTCCGGGCGTGAGCCGCGCCGCCGCGATCGATCTCGCCCGCGGCCTCGGGATCGAGCTGCGCGAGGCCGATATCGATCTCTATGACGCCTCGACGGCGGACGAGATCTTCGTGACCTCGACGAGCCTCGTCGTCTGTCCGGTCTCGCGCTTCAACGGCCGGCCGGTCGGCGGCGGCAAAGTGCCCGGTCCGATCACCAAGAGGATCATGGATGCCTACATCAAGCTCGTAGACTGCGATTACGTGCACCAATACACGCGGCACCTGACCTGAGGAGGCATGTCATGAAGGCTTGGATGCGGCTCGGCTCGGTTGCGGCGCCGGCAGTGCTGGTGCTTGCGCTCGCGTCTCCGGCGCTCGCGGCGCCCTTCTCGTGCCCCAAGAAGGGCGGCGATCTCGTCTTCGCGGGCGAGGCCAAGGTCAACAGCCTCGACCAGATGGCCTCGAACACGATCTCCACGCGCAACGTCGCGATGAACATCTTCGAGTCCCTGATGACCCGAGACGAGAATTTCAATCCGATCCTCGAGCTCGCGGACTCCATGACGGAATCGCCGGATCACCTCACCTACACCTTCAAGATCCGCGAGGGCGTCAAGTTCCACAACGGCAAGGACCTCACGACCGCGGACGTTGTGGCGTCCTTCGACCGCTATGCAAAGATCGGGATCGAGCGCAGCAATCTCGCCAACGTCGAGAAATGGGAGGCGCCGGACAAATACACCTTCGTCATCCGCATGAAGAAGCCGCAGCCGACCTTCATCGAGGATCTGAGCTCCTTCAGTGTGCCGATCGTGATCATCCCCTCGGAGCAGCGGGACGCCGACCCGCTCCGCCTCGAGCCCATCGGCACCGGGCCGTTCCAGCTCGTCGAGTACGTCGCCGACAGCCACGTGAAGCTGAAACGCTACGAGGGCTACAAGCCCAATCCGCATTTCGAGGAACGCACCGGCTTCGGCGGCTACAAGGTCGGCTGCGTCGATACCGTGACCTATCGCATCGTGACCGAGCCGGGCGCGCGCGTCGCGGGCCTCGAGACGGGCGAGCTCATGGCGGTCGAGGACGTGCCCACGAAATCGCAGGCCGCGCTCAAGAACAACAAGAACGTCGTGCTGCTGGGGCTGCAGAACTTCTGGATCCAGATCATGCTGCCCAACACCTCGTTCCCGCCGACCGACAATCTCGCCTTCCGCAAGGCGGTGCAGGCGGCGCTCGACATGGACGAGATCATGGATGCCGCGACCGACGGCGCCTACCGGCTCAACGTCGGCTTCCAATATCCCGGCGGCGCCTTCTACACCGACGCGGGCAAGGAGACCTACAACATCAAGAACAAGGAGCTCGCCAAGAAATACCTGCAGGAAGCGGGCTACAAGGGCGAGCCGCTGATCCTGCTCACGAACAAGGACTACACGAGCATGTACAACGCCGCGCTCGTGGTGAGCGAGCAGCTCAAGGCCGCCGGCATCAACGCGAAGCTCGACGTCGTGGATTGGCCGACCTCGGTGCAGCGGCAGATGAACGAGAAGACCGGCTGGAACTTCTTCTTCACGGGCTACGGGACGCAGCCGGCGCTGGGCGCGCTCGCGACCATGAAGTTCTTCACCCCGCCGCAGAACGTCTACTATCCCAAGGACGGCAAGTCGGACCCGGACCTGGTCGCGCTCTACGCGGAGATGAGCAACAATCCCGATATCGCGGGGCGCAAGGCGGCCTTCGCGAAGATGCAGCAGGTGATCCTGGAGCGCGTCTATGCCGTGCCTTTCGGCTCGCTCACGAAAGTCCAAGCGACGCGTGCCAACGTGAAGAACTTCAAGCCGTTCCGTATCCCGCGCTTCTCGAACGTCTGGATCGATCAATAGGGAATAGGCGGAGGCCGCGGGGTGCTGCGCGTCATCCTGCATCGGATCGCCGGCGCCGTTCCGGTGGTCCTGCTGGTGACGCTCATCACCTTCGGGCTGATGCGGCTCATCCCCGGCGACGTGAGCGCGGCGCTCGGCGGGGTGAGCTCGACGCCGGAGCAGCGCGAGCAGATCCGGCACAATCTCGGGCTCGACCGACCCTATTACGTGCAGCTCGTGCGTTGGTACGCGGACCTTGCGCGGGGCGATCTCGGCCGCTCGATCTTCCTAGGCAAGGGCGTGACGGAATCGACCTTCGAGCGGCTGCCGGTGTCGCTCTCGCTCAGCGCTTATTCCCTCATCATCACTCTCCTGCTGGGCATCGTTAGCGGAATCCTCGCGGCGCTGCGGCAGAACAGCTGGGTCGATCAGGCCGCAATGATCTTCGCGATGATCGGCATCTCGCTGCCGAATTTCTGGCTCGGCCTGATGATGATCGTGCTGTTCTCGGTGCATCTAGGCTGGCTGCCGACCGGCGGCTACGTCCCGTTCCAGGAGGATTTCCTAGGCTGGCTCAGGACCACGACCATGCCCGCGATCTCGCTGGCGCTGCTGCAGGTGGGTCTTCTCGCGCGCATCACGCGCTCGACCATGCTGGAGGTGCTGCGCCAGGACTACGTCCGCACCGCGCGCGCGAAGGGGCTCCCGAATTACCTCGTGGTCTGGAAGCACGCGCTCGCCAACGCGCTCATCCCCATAGTCACCGTCGTCGGCATCATCGTGAGCCTACTGATCTCGGGCGCTGTCGTCACGGAGACCGTGTTCTCGATCCCCGGCGTGGGCCAGCTGCTGACCTCCGCGATCCTCAATCGCGACTATCCCATGATCCAAGGCGGGCTTCTCTTCGTCGCCTTGCTTCTGGTGGGCATCAACATCCTCGTCGACATCGCTTATGCCTGGCTCGATCCCCGCGTGAGGTACGACGGTGGCTGAGAGCGCCGCGAGCCTCGAAGGCGTTGCCTCTCACGGCCCGCCGGCCGCGCGCGCGAGCCGCCGCTGGGAGACGGGCGGGCGTCTCCTCCGCCACCGATCCTTCCAGATCGGGCTCGGTCTCTTCCTGCTGGTGGCGCTCGCGGCGGTCTTCGTGCCGATGCTGAGCGGCGTCGATCCCAACAAGCTCTCGATGCGCACCCGCTTCGAGCCGCCGGGCTCCGAGTTCCTCTTCGGCACCGACAATTTCGGCCGCAGCCAGCTCTCGCGCGTCGTGCACGGCGCCCGCCTATCCCTGGTGATCGGAAGCTGGGTCGTAATTCTGAACGCGGTCTTCGGCACGCTGCTGGGAGCGCTCTCCGGCTATTTCCGGCGGCTCGACAATCCGCTGATGCGCCTCAACGATGCGTTGATGGCATTTCCGGCGATCCTGCTGGCGCTCGGCGTCACCGCCGTGCTCGGGCGCTCGATCCCCAACGTGATCCTCGCGCTCGCGATCGTCTACCTCCCGCGCACCGCCCGGATCGTGCGGGCCTCGGTGCTGGTGCTGCGGCAGACGGAATTCGTGCAGGCCGCGATCGCCGCGGGCGCCGGGCACTGGCGCATCCTCCGGCGGCACATCCTCCCGAACGCCATGGCGCCGCTGATCGTGCAGCTGAGCTTTCTCTTTGCCTACGCGGTGCTCACGGAGGCGACCTTGAGCTTCCTCGGCCTCGGCGCGGAGCCGCCGACGCCCACCTGGGGCAACATCATGGCGGAGGGGCGCAACTACATGCGCGAGGCGCCCTGGATCATCGCGATC
>Ga0335070_10002312_pt1 | contig 22214 bp, 22 predicted proteins | sample Lox_Sample_13_FD_206722 | JGI IMG/M metagenome (GOLD analysis project Ga0335070, IMG submission 206722) | Soil microbial communities from Loxahatchee National Wildlife Refuge, Florida, United States - Lox_Sample_1.3 | ecosystem: Environmental > Terrestrial > Soil > Wetlands | place: USA...
TCTCGTTCAGCATCCCTTTGAAGATCCACGAGTGGACGGGGAAGAGGCCGTACCAGTAGGCGGTGCCGAGCAGGCCCGTCGGGTGGAAGATCGCGGTCTGGCGGATCGTGCTGCCGGAGTCGTCTCGGTCGACCTCGAACTGGAGCCACGCGCGGCCGGGGAGCTTCATCTCGGCGTGGAGCCGGAGCAGGCGGTCCGGCTCGTACGCCTCGACGCGCCAGAAGTCGAGCGCGGAGCCGACGGCGGGCGTCTCGGGATCGCGCCGGCCGCGGCGCACGCCGACCCCGCCGGCGAGCAGGTCGACGAAGCCGCGCAGCCGCCAGAGGCGGTTGCCGAAGTACCAGCCCGTGTCGCCGCCGATCCGGCGGATCGGGCGGAACGCCTGTGCCGGGGAGACCGGAACGTGGATCGAGCGGGAGTCGACGAGGCGCTTGCCGTGTCGTACGCCTCCGTAGCGTTCGGGTCGTAGCCCCGCGGAGGAGACGGCGTCGGACCAGCGGGTTTCCGCGAACTCGCGGTCCTCGTTGGCGAGTGCCCGCGCGATCGCCTCCCGGTAGCCGCGGGGGCTGATCGGGAAGACTCGTTCGGCTGCCGCGCTTCGGACGACGGTCTCGTGGGGAAGGCTGTCGATCAGCTTGCGACCGACGCGCGCGTACACGGGTGTCACGAGCCCGAGCCAGAGGCTCGACAGCCGCGCGGTGAGAAGCGGCACGGGGATGATCCACCGGCGGACGCCGATCTGCCCGGCGTACTCGCGCATGAGCTCCTCGTAGGAGACCTGGTCGGCGCCGCCGATCTCGAACACGGCGCTGCCCTCGAGCTCGACGTCGAGTGCGGCGACGAGGTAGGCGAGCACGTCCTCGATCGCGATCGGCTGGGCCTTCGTGCGCACCCAGCGCGGCGTGACCATCACCGGCAGGCGTTCGACCAGCTTGCGGAGCATCTCGAAGGAGAGGCTGCCCGACCCGATCACGATCGAGGCCCGGAACTCGATCGTCTGCACGCCCGAGTCGGCGAGAATGCGGCCGACCTCCTGACGACTCGAGAGGTGGCTCGAGAGCTCGCTGCCGGCGCCGAGCCCGCCCAGGTAGACGATCCGCCGCACACCCGCTTCGCGTGCCGCTGCCGCGAAGCTCGCGGCGGCACGACGATCCTGCTCCTCGAAGCCCGCCGCGGCGGTCATCGAGTGGACGAGGTAGTAGGCGGTCCCGACCCCGCGCATCGCCGGTCGCAACGACTCGACGTCGAGGACGTCCCCGGCCACGATCGTGGTCGTGTCGCGATGCGCCGCGACGGCGTCGGGGCGGCGGGTCAGGCAACGCACGTGCTCACCGCGCTCCTCGAGCAGCCGGAGCAGCCGGCCGCCGACGTAGCCGGTGGCGCCGGTGAGCAGGATCGGAGTCCGCGGTCGGGATGCTGCAGTCATCGGTTCGAATTATACGAAACTTGGACAAGAGCTTGACGGGACCGGGTTCCTCCGGCTATGGTTGCACAGCATCTGAACATCTTCTCTACAAGGAGTGGACGAATGCAGACAGCTCAGAGAGGTGCGACCCGGGCCGACACCCTGTCGCGCGAGACCGGAGCACAGCTCCTCATCCTGCTCGCCGCGGCGATCTCGTTCGTCCTCTCGGTCACCCTCTGGTTCGGCGGTCACCAGCTCCAGGGCATCTTCGTCGGGCTCTGGGTGCCGTCGATCCTCTCGCTCGGCGCGGTCGTGCTGAGGCGCGATCGGCCATGAGCGCGGCCGGCCTCTTCGCGATGGGCGTGTTCGTGACGCTCGTCGTCGGCGCCGCGCTCGGACTCCTCGTCTACGGCGCCATCCTCGACGGCCGCTACGCGGAGGAGCGCAGGGCCGAAGAGGCGCTCCAGCAGCCGCCGAGCATCGCCGGCCGACGGCCCGCAGCCTGAACGTCAACCAGGAACGAAAGGAAGAAGCATGCCGCACAACATCGTGGAAACCGCAAGAGAGGCAGGGACGTTCCAGACCCTGCTCGCCGCAGTCGAGGCCGCCGGCCTCGGCGAGACGCTCGCAGACGGTGGCCCGTTCACCGTGTTCGCACCGACCGACGAGGCGTTCGCGGCGCTCCCGCCGGAGACCGTGAGCGGCCTCCTCGCCGACCCGCCCGCGCTCGCCCGGGTCTTGACCTACCACGTCGTTCAGGGCCGGATCACCTCGAGCCAGATCACGAACGGCAGCGAGCAGACGACGGTCGAGGGCGGCGTGCTCCGGATCGCCGTCAACGGCGCGGTGACGGTCAACGACGCCCACGTGATCCAGGCGGACGTCGAGGCCGAGAACGGCGTCATCCACGTCATCGACCGCGTCCTCATCCCTGCCGCGTAAGCGGCCGCACCTCGAAAGGAACCGAGATGAAGAAGGCAGTAGCAATCCTCACCGGCGCCGCCGCGCTCGCGGCCGCAGCCTCGATCGCGTCGGCCGCGCCCGCGAAGCCGGCCGCGCCGAGCCAGAAGAACATCGTCCAGACGGCGGTCGCGGCGGGCCAGTTCAAGACGCTCGTCTCGCTCGTCAAGCAGGCCGGCCTTGCCGGCGCGCTGTCCGGGCCCGGCCCGCTGACGGTGTTCGCCCCGACCGACGCGGCCTTCGCGAAGGTGCCGAAGGCGACGCTCGCCGCACTCGCGAAGAACAAGGCGCAGCTGAAGGCCGTCCTCCTCTACCACGTCGTGAAGGGCAAGGTCACCGCGTCGCAGGCGTCGATGCTCACGTCGGCGACGACGCTCGAAGGCGCCTCGGTGCCGATCCGCGTCTCCGGCACCAAGGTGTACGTCGGCGGCGCCCAGGTGATCAAGGCCGACGTCATGGCCTCGAACGGCGTCATCCACGTCATCAACAAGGTGCTGATCCCACCGGCGAAGTAGCGGCGACGTGAGTGCATCGATGCCCGAATCGGTCTGGGACTACCCGCGGCCGCCGCGCGTCGAGCCCTCGGTCAAGCGCGTCCGCGTCGTGCTCGGCGGCACCGTGATCGCCGACACGACGCGGGCGCACCGCGTGCTCGAGACGAGCCACCCGCCGGTCTACTACGTGCCGCTCGCCGACGTCGCTCCCGGCGCGCTCGAGCCGGCGCGCGGCCCGGCCACCTTCTGCGAGTGGAAAGGCACCGCGTCCTACTACGACGTGATCGGCGGCGACGGGCGCCGGGTCGAGCGCGGGGCCTGGACGTACCACGATCCGGCGCCGGGCTTCGAGACGATCCGCGACGCGGTCGCGTTCTACCCGCGGCCGATGGACGAGTGCACGCTCGACGGCGAGGTCGTCGAGCCCCAGCCCGGCGGCTTCTACGGCGGCTGGATCACGAGCGACATCGTCGGCCCGTTCAAGGGCGCGGCGTAATCTCCCCACCACTGTGGGGAATGTGAGCGCGGCGGCCGGCGGCCTGGACGGGGAGCAGCTCTACCGGGCGTTCTCCTCGGGGCTCGACGGGGTCCAGCGCAAGCGCGACCACCTGAACCGCATCAACGTCTTCCCGGTGCCGGACGGCGACACCGGCACGAACGTCGTCGTCACGCTCGAGTACGCCCTCGAGTGTGCGCGCGTCTCGGAGTCGGCGGGGGAGACGCTCGCCTCGATCGCGGACGCGGCGCTCGTGGGGGCGCGCGGGAACTCGGGCATCATCTTCGCGCAGTACCTGGGCGGGCTCTCGGAGAGGCTGCACGACGCGTCGCAGGTGTCGAAGGACGGGTTCGCCGACGCGGCCGAGCTCGCGTGGCGGCGCGCGTACGAGGCGGTTGCCCATCCGAGGGAGGGAACGATCCTCTCGGTGATGCGAGCCTGGTCGGAGGCGCTCCGCCGCGAGGTCGACTCCGCGACGTCGATCGGCGAGCTGCTGCACAAGGCTGCGCCGACGCTCGCGGAGTCGCTCGAGCGGACGCGGGAGACGCTCCCGGAGCTGAAAGCCGCCGGCGTCGCCGACGCGGGCGCGAGTGGCTTCGTCGAGTTCATGGGCGGCGCGGAGCGATTCGTCAACGGCAGCGTCACGGAGCCACCGCCGTTACGCAAAGGCTCCGTCCACGACGCCTCACTCGGCGACGAGCTCGACCTCCACGAGAGCGGCGGCGTTCACTTCCGGTACTGCGCGGAGGCGCTCGTATCGGGCGAGGCGATCGACCACGACGCGCTCCGCCGAGAGCTCGATCCCCTCGGGGACAGCCTCATCGTCGCCGGCGGCGAGCGGCGATCGCGCATCCACATCCACACCGACGAGCCTGCAGCGGTATTCGGCTCGCTCGCGGCGGCGGGCCGCGTCGTCCAGCAGAAGGTCGACGACATGCGGCTGCAGTACGAGGTCGCCCATGCGCGCAAGCACCCGATCGCGATCGTCACCGACTCGGTCTGCGACCTGCCGCGCGACCTGCTCGACCGCCATCAGATCCAGGTCGTTCCGCTCCACCTGCGGATCGACGAGCGCGAGTACCTCGACGGGCTGACGATCGACCCGAAGCTGTTCTTCGATCTGGCCGACCACGCGCGGCAGTTTCCATCCTCGTCGCAGCCCTCGGGCGACCTCTTCGCGCGCCTCTTCTCGTACCTCTCGACCTACTACGACTCGATCATCGCGATCCACACGTCGGGGCAGCTGAGCGGGACGGCCGCGGCCGGCGCGCGGGCGGCGGCCGCGCTTCCGTGCGCCGCGAAGATCTCGGTTCTCGACTCCCACCATCTCTCCGCCTCGCTCGGCCTCATCGTCCTGCGGGCCGCCGAGGCGGTTGCGGCCGGCAGGAGCAGGGACGAGATCGTCGACGAGATCGAGACCTACGCGCGCAAGGCGGACATCCTCGTCAGCGTGCGCACGCTCAAGTACATGGTCAGGGGCGGACGAGTGAGGCCGGTGGCGGGAGCGCTCGGCAGGGCTCTCAACCTGAAGCCGATCGTCTCGCTGGACGCCGACGGCAAGTCGATCCTCTACGGCAAGGCCTTCAGCGTGAACCGGAACGTACGGAAGATCGTCGAGATGGTCGCGCGCAAGCACGCCGAGAGCCCGCTTCGCTGCTACGCGGTCGTGCACGGGCACGACCTCGATGCCGCGAGCGACCTGGCCGCACGGCTCGAGCGCGCGCTCGGGTTTCCGCCGCTCTTCGTCGAGGAGATCTCCCCGATCGTCGCGCTGAACGCCGGACGCGGAGCGGTCGCCGTCGCGACGATGGCGGAGTAGCGGCGAGCCCCTTCCGCGCTACCTGCGGGGCGGAAGCGGCACGAGAATGCTCGTCCGCCGCCTGTACTCGCGGTATGCGGGATCGTCGCCGTACTTCGCCTCCGCGCTTCGCTCGAGCAGCGGTATCCCGCTCACGAAGAGCAGCAGCACGGTGATGAACACGGGCCCGATCACCACGGCGAAGGCCGCGCCGTGCAGGAAGGGCACGGCGTAGACGAACAACCCCCACCAGACGAGCATCTCGCCGAAGTAGTTCGGGTGGCGGGAGTACCTCCAGAGACCGTTGTCGATGAAGCGTCCGCGGTTCTCGCTTCTCTCCTTGAAGGCCGACTTCTGGGCGTCGGCCACCGCCTCGATCACGAGTCCGATCGACCAGACGACGATGCCCGCAATCGCCCAGGCTCCGAAGCCGGGAACGGCGTTCCGGCCGAGGAGGTACGAGACCGGCAGCATGATCACCGCGACCGAGATCGCCTGCAGCAGCCAGAAACGGGCGAAGCGAAGCGGCTTGTCCCGCATCTCGTCGAAGCGGTGATCGACCTTGATCCGGAGGATGCGGCGAAACAGGTAGCCGCCCAGGCGGACCGCCCACACGAGGACGAGGAGCGAAGCGACCAGCTGCACCGGCTCGCGCGCGCCCACGAAGGGCAGCGCGAGCGCGAGCACCGCGAACGAGAGGCTGTACGAGAGGTCGGTGACGACGTCGGTCCTGCGGGCCGCCGCGATCGCGAAGAAGGCCGCGTTCACCGCCAGGGAGACGAGGAAGGAGAGGAGAATCGCCACGGCCGAACGATCGCACAGGGAGCCCGAGCTGCGGAGTGCAGCCGCGGCTCCGGCTCGGCTCACATGCAGAGCCAGCCGCCGTCGACGGCGAGGTTGACGCCGTTGACGGCACCGTTCTCGAGGAGGAAGCGGCACGCGTCGACGACCTCCGCCATCGTCACGAGCCGGCCCGTCGGCGTGCGCTGGACGAGCGCGTCGTAGCGCTCCTGCGGCATGTCCTTCCACTGCGGGCTGTCGCCGACGATCGCCGGATGGAGCGCGTTCACGCGCCTCGGCGCGAGCTCGATCACGAGCGTGCGCACGAGGCTCGTCACGCCGCCGTTCACGGTCGTCACGGTCGTCGAGCCGGGATACGGCCGGTCGCGCGCGAGGCCGCCGAAGATGAGGATCGACGCGTCGTCCCGAAGCCGCGGCAGCAGCGTGTGGATCACCTCGGTGTAGCCGACGAGCTTCAGGGTCACGAGCCGCATCGCGGCGGCGACGTCGTAGTCCTTCACCGTGTTCGTGTCGCGCTCGATCGCCGCGAGGACGAGGTGCTCGACGTCGCGGACGTCCGCGAGCGCGCCGGCGATCGTCTCCGGCTCGGCGAGGTCGAGGCCGAGGCCGTGCGTCGCGCCGCCGATCTCGGCGGCGACCGCCTCGGCCCCGGCCGTGTCGCGTCCGGTGATCACGACGTCGGAGCCCCGGTCCGCGTAGAGCTGCGCGACCTCGCGGCCGAGGCCCTTCGTCCCTCCGACGACGACGACGCTCAGTGCGCGTGCGCTCCGGCCGTCTCCGCGGCCCAGTCGGGCAGGAGCCCGCCCTGGCCGAGGATCGAGTTCCGCGACTCCTCGAGCTTCGAGATGACCGACTTCATGTCGACGCCGAGGAGCTGGCCGTTGCGCTTGACCGCGTTGCCGGCGACGAACACCGAGTCGACGTTCGACGTGTCGGCGAAGGTGACGATCGTCGCCTTCGGGTCGAGCACCGGCGCCGTGTTGATTGCGTTCGTCTGCAGCAGGACGATGTCCGCCTGCTTGCCCGGCGTGAGCGACCCGACCTTCTCGTCGAGCATGATCGAGCGGGCGCCGTCGATCGTCGCGAACTCGAGCACGTCGTTGTGCGTGAGCTTGGGCGCGAACGCGATGTCCGGCGTGTCGGTGAACTCGAGGATCCGGTCGTACGCGAGCGCGGTCCGCATCTGCGAGAACATCTCGCCGGGGACGCTCGAGACGACGTCGACGCTGAGCGACGGGCGGACGCCGCGGGCGAGCATCTTCCCGGTCGGCGGCGGGCCGTGGCCCATCAGCATCTCGACGTACGGCGCGATCGACGCCTTGCCGCCGGTCTCCGCGATCCAGTCGAGCTCCTGGTCGGTGAGGTCGGTCATGTGGATGTAGCAGACGTCCGGGCCCATCAGCCCGAGGTCGTGCATGTCCTTCACCGGCTCGTAGTGGAGCGTGTGGAGCCGCATCCCGACGTGCACGCTGATCAGGATCCCGAGCTCGCGCGCGAGCGCCCAGTCGTGCTTCGCGACGTCGGGCGTGACGTTGCCCGGCTGGCGCGCCGCCAGCGCGAGGGTCAGCAGGCCGTCGTCGGACGAGAAGTACGTGTCGCGGATCCGGCGGATGTCCTCGGGATGGTTCAGCTCGCTGTACATCCACCACTCGCCGCCCGTCGGCATGCCGTGGGCGTAGACGGCGCGGATGCCCGCGTCCTTCAGGCCCTGGATCGCCGCGTCGGAGTGGTCGGGCGTGTTGCTGATGTGCGACCAGTCGAGCAGCGTCGTGACGCCGCCGTTCAGCGCCTCGAGCGCGCCGGCGTAGTCGCCGATGTGCACGTCCTCGGGGCGGTAGAACCCGCCGACCTGGCCGAGCATGACCGCGAAGTAGTGGTCGAGGGTGCAGGAGGGAAGGACGCCCCGGACGGGCGTCTGCCACGTGTGCCGGTGCGTGTCGACGAAGCCGGGCATCACGATCATCCCGGTCGCGTCGATCGTCTCCGCGTCCGAGACCCCGAGGTCGCGGCCGACGTCGACGATCTTGCCGTCCTCGACGAGCACCTCGCCGTTCGGGATCTCTCCGACGCCGGGGTCCATCGAGACGACGAAGCCGTTGCGGAACAGAAGCCGCTGCGAGCTCATGGCAACTCCTTGGTTCTCTGCCGGATGTACAGCGACCATAAACGGTTCCCGGCCGGGCCGTCAACGGCGACCGCGCGTCCGTCCAGCCATCATTGACACTGTTCGCTCGACCTGTTCAGAATGTCCTGTGGTCGCGGCCAGTCCTGCTGCTCCCGCACGACGGCTCGCGTCGAGCGCTGCGCTCGCGGCGCGCTTCCTCCCCGTCTGGCTGGCGATGCTCGCGCTCCTCGTCATCGCGGCGATCTTCGCGCCGGACGCCCTCGGGCACACCTCGTGGTCGTACGTCCTGCCGTACGCGACGGTCCTCGCGATCGCGTCGCTCGGGCAGATGCTCGTCGTCCTCCAGGGCGGGATCGACCTCTCGACGCCCGGGGTGATCTCCGCGGCCGGGAACCTCATCGCGGGGATCGGAGCGGGCGCGAATCACAATCTTCCGGCCGCGATCCTCGTCGCACTCGGCGTGGGTGTGCTCGTCGGGCTCGTCAACGGCATCCTCGTCGGGGTGATGAGGCTCAACCCGCTGATCGTCACGCTGGCCGTCGGCCAGATCGTCCTCGCGTGGAGCAGCAAGTACTCGCGCGACGTCGTGACGAACCGGCCGGACGTCCCGGCCGGGCTCGCGCACTGGGCGACCGCGAAGCCGCTCGGGATCTCGAGCGTCTTCTGGATGGGCCTCGCGATCACGATCGTCGTCGCGCTGGTCCTCCGCTACACGGTCACGGGCCGGCGCTTCCTCGCCGTCGGGGCGAACCCGAGGGGCGCGTGGATCGCGGGCCTGAACGTGCGGACGAACGTCGTCCTCGCGTACACCGCGGCGGGAACGCTCTACGCCGTCGGCGGCGTGCTGCTCGCGGGCGTGCGCATCAGCATCGACCCCGCGTTCGGCTCCGGATACCTGCTCGCTCCGATCGCGGCGGTCGTGATCGCCGGCGCGTCGCTCTCGGGCGGGCTCGCGAGCGCGACCTCGACCTGGGTCGCGGCGCTCGCACTCACGCTGCTGACGCAGATGCTCGTGATCATGGGACTGTCGACGGCGATGCAGTACATCGTCTTCGGCATCGCGATCATCGCGGGGATGGTCGTCTCCGGCGACCGCATCGCCGCCGCACTTGCCTGGACCACGCGACTTGTCACGCCGCCTGCCCACGAGGCCGGAACGGGATAGACGGCAGAAGGAGGGAAACGATGGACAGACGGAAGGAGGCACAGATGAGACGGAGGCGCCAGATGGTCGCGGTGCTGCTCTTCGCAGCCGCCGCAACGGTCGCGCTCGTCGCCGCAGCAAGCGGCACCGCAGGCGGGAGGCACTCAAGCGCCGGCGTCACCGGCCCCTCGGGCTGGGTCGGCTCCGGTGGTACGACGATCGGAAGCGGCGGGGGGTACGGCGAGAGCTACACCGCGCCGTCGCCCACGCTTCAGCACGCGCTGTTCCAAGCCAACCTGCTGCCGTCGAACAAGACGGCGCGCGACATCTCGCTGGCCGCCTACGGACGCTCGACGAAGACCGTCAACTACACGCTCGCGCTCCAGTGCTGGAAGAACAACGGCTGCAGCACCGGCACGGGCGGCAAGTACACCGTCGCGTACGTCGAGGGCTTCGGCGAGAACACGTACCGCCAGATGTCGAAGATGGAGTTCATCCTCGACGCGCTCACGTATCCGTCGATCGGCAAGATCATCTACCGGAGCGCCCACTCCGACCTGAACCAGGCGATCGCGGACTTCAAGTCGATGATCGCGCAGCACGTGAGCGCGATCGTGACGTACCCCGACTTCGGCGACGCGATGCTGCCGGTGTTCCAGCAGGCGACGAAGGCGGGCATCCCCGTCTCGACGTACGCCTGGGGCTACGTCACCGGGCCGGGCACGAACTACACGACCGTGGTCGGCGAGGACACGTGCAAGCTCGGCAAGGCGTTCGCCGGCGTCATGAACACGCAGGTGAAGTCCGGCAACATCGCGTTCCTCGGCGGCTTCCCCGGCAACCCGCTGTCGACGAGCTGGCAGAAGTGCGAGCAGGCCGCGCTCAACCCCAACATCAAGGTCGTCGCGAACGAGCCGACGAACTGGGACCCGTCGAAGGTGCAGGGCATCGTCTCGGGCATCCTCGCGAAGACGCCTGACCTCGCCGGCCTCAGCTACGAGGACGCGCTCTTCATGTCGCAGGGCGGCTACGCCGCGTACCAGGCCGCGAACATCCCGTACCAGGGCGTGTTCACGTACCGGACCGACGAGGCGAACATGGGCTGCCTCGCCGACAAGCTGAAGGATCCGAAGCTCAAGATCTACTACTACTCGGCGGGGAACGCGCAGATCCGCGTCGCTCTGACGGCGGACATGATGAAGCTGCAGGGCGCGAAGATCCCGCCGACGATCGTGTTCCCGATCCAGCTCCAGCAGCAGTCGAAGCGGAGCATGTGCCTCAAGGGGTACCCGCCGACGGCGTCGGGGACCTCGCTCATCCCGCTCAGCCTGCTGCACAAGATGTACCCATAGGAGCCGCCACGAGAAACTGACACACGCAATGTCGAATCCCGGGCCCGTGACCCCCGTCGTGCTGCGCGCCCGCGGGCTGTCGAAGACGTTCGGAGCGGTGCAAGCCCTCCAGGACGTCAGCGTCGACTGCCGCGCCGGCGAGATCCACGCACTCGTCGGGGAGAACGGGTCCGGGAAGTCGACATTGCTCGGGATCGCGAGCGGCTTCCGCGCGCCCGACGAGGGAACCGTCGAGATCGGCGGGACGCGCCTCGACCGCCACTCGCCCGCCGCGGCGCGCCGGCTCGGGCTCGGCATCGCCTACCAGGACTACTCCCACGTGCTCGACCTCTCCGTGGCCGAGAACGTGTACCTCGCCGCGCCGGCCGACGAGCGTCCGCCGTACGGGCAGATGCAGAGCTGGGCGGAGGAGACGCTCGCGCGGTTCAAGGTCGACGTCCCCGTCGCCGCGGTCACCGGCGCGCTCTCGCTCGCCGAGCGGCAGCTGCTCGAGGTCGCGAAGGCGCTGCTGACGCGACCGAAGGTGCTGCTCCTCGACGAGCCGACGACGGCGCTCGGGCCGGACGCCGTCGAGCAGCTCCACGCGCTCGTGCTCGAGCAGGCGAAGGCGGGCGTCGGCATCGTCTACGTCAGCCACCGCCTGCCGGAGGTGCTCGCGGTCGCCGACCGCGTGACCGTGCTCCGCGACGGCGTCGGGCAGGGGACGTTCGAGGCGGCGTCGGTCGACGAGGACGCGATCGTCGCGCTGATGATCGGGCGCCCGCTGAAGGTCGCGTTCCCCGAGCGGAGCCCGCTGCCCGCGGACGCCGAGGTCGTGCTCGCCGTCTCCGGACTGCAGGGCGAGCGCTTCGGGCCGGTCGACCTCGAGGTCCGGAAGGGCGAGATCCTCGGGATCGCGGGCGCGGAGGGCAACGGCCAGGTGCCGTTCCTGCGCGCGCTCGCGGGCGCCGAGCACGCGACCGGGACCGCGTCGTGCGGCGGTGCTCGGATCGACCTGCGCACGCCGGCGGGATCGCTCCGCGCCGGCGTCGTCCTGCTGAGCGGCGACCGGAAGGGCGAGGCGCTCTTCCCCGTCCTGAGCGTGCGCGCGAACGCGACCATGCAGATCCTCCGGCGGCTCGCACGCCTCGGCGTCGTCCGGCGCAGCCGCGAGCGGCAGGCGATGGCCGAGCTCGTCGAGCGGCTGCGCGTGCGCATGGCGTCGAGCGAGCAGCCCGTCCAGTCGCTCTCCGGCGGGAACCAGCAGAAGGTGTCGCTCATCAGCTCGTTCCTGCGCGGCGACGTGAAGGTGATCCTCGCCGAGGAGCCGACACAGGGCGTCGACGTCGGCGCGCGCTTCGACATCTACGAGGCGCTGCGTGGGAAGGCGGAGGAGGGCGTCGCGACCGTCGTGAAGTCGAGCGACCCGCTCGAGCTCTCCGGTCTGTGCGACCGGGTCGTCGTGATGTCGCGCGGCCGGATCGTCGAGGAGATCCCGCGCCACGAGCTCGGCGAGCGGCGGATCGTCGAGGCGATCGTCGGCGCGCGCGCCGGGAGGGGCACATGAGGCGGAGCATGCTGCCGCTCGGCCTGATGCTGGTGCTGATCGTCGCGCTCGGCGCGTACACGGCCGCACGCCAGTCCGCGTTCCTCAGCCGGGAGAACCTCAACGCGCTGCTGCTCGAGGCGATGCCGCTGATCCTCGTCTCGCTCGGGCAGGCCGTCGCGCTCCTCGTCGGCGGCTTCGACGTCTCCGTCGCCGCGCTGATGACGATGGTCGTCGTCGCTGCATCGTTCACGCTTACGCCGACGACGTCCGGAGCCGCGATCGTGCCGGGCGTGCTCGCGCTCGTCGGCATCGGGATTGCGACGGGGCTCTTCAACGCGTTCCTGATCCGCGGGCTGAAGCTGCCGTCGATCGTCGCGACGCTCGGCACGCTCAGCATCCTCGAGGGCGCGTCGCTGTGGCTCCGCGGGTATCCGACGGGCCCGATCAACACCGACGTGACCTCGGCGCTCACGTCCGCCTGGGGCTTCGTCCCGATCGCGTTCGTCGGCGTCGTGCTGCTCGCCGTGCTCGGCGACCTCGGCCTCTACCGGTCGCGCACCGGCCTCGGCCTGCGCGCGGTCGGGCTCGACGAGACGTCGTCGCGCCGGCTCGGGATGTCCACCGGGCGCACGATCGTCCTCGCGTTCGTCGTCTGCTCGGTGCTGGCGACGATCGGCGGCTTCTACCTCGCGGCCGAGGTGCAGATCGGCTCGCCGATCATCGGCAACCAGGCGCTCGAGAGCATCGCGGCCGCCGTCCTCGGCGGCGCGAGCCTCGCCGGCGGGCGCGGGTCGTTCGTCGGGACGCTCCTCGCCGCGTTCTTCCTCACCGAGATCGACAACATCCTCCCGCTCTTCCAGCAGCCGACCGAGTACGCGGACATGGCGATCGGCGCGCTGATCCTGCTCGCGCTCCTGCTCTACCAGTCACCCGTCCTCGTCGCGCGGTTCCGCGGCTCGCGCCGCCGCGTGGAGCCGGCCGAGGCGTCGACCGGCTAGCGAGGCGGCGCCTCCTACAATCCGTCGCATCGACGAACCGGCAGAGCTTCAGCACAACGGATACTGGCGGATGGCCGTCTGGGCCCTTCGTGTGGGATACCTGGCTTTGGTGGTCGCCGCCGTCGGTCTCGTCGTGATGGCGTCGGGATCGACGCCATGGGTCTTGGCCGTCGGGGTGATCTTCTGGCTCGCCGCGGCCGCCGTGATGGTGATCGGTTTCCTGCGGGCCCGGCAGGAACTCCCCGAACCGCGTCCCGGGTTCTGGGCGATTCGGTGCATGCTCCTCCACGACACCGTCCACGCCCGGCCGTCGGCCTAGCTCAGCTCACACGCGGATCGGCCGCGCGGCCGATCACGACCCAGATCGCGTGGACCGGCTCGTCGCCGATCGCCCACAGGCGGTGCGGCGACGACGAGTCGAAGGCGATCGACGTGCCGGGCCCGAGCTCGTACTCGTCGAAGCCGACGCGGACGCCGAGGGTGCCGCTCGAGACGTAGCCGTACTCTCGGCCGCTGTGCGTGACGAGCGCGTCCTCCGGGCACGACTCGGCGCCGACGGGATAGACGACGTACAGGAACTCGACCTCCGGGTCGCTGTGCGGCGTCAGCCGCTCCCAGCGCACGCCGGATGCGAGGTTGACGAGGCGGCGCGAGCCCTCGCGCGCGACGAGGCCGTCGCCGTCGTCCTGCCCGCGCACGGCGCGCGGCGTCGGCTGCGCGGTGTCGCCGAAGACGTCGCCCATCGTCATCCCGAGCTCGGTGACGAGCGCGTAGAGCGTGCTCACCGACGGGTTGACGCGGTCGAGCTCGATCTGCGAGACGAGGCTCGGCGACACGCCGACGCGGCGCGCGAGCTCGCGCAGGCTGATCTTCCGCCGCTCCCGCTCCTGCCGGAGCCGGCTGCCGACCTTGGAGGGCTCGAAGGTGCGATCGGTCGCCGCCACGACTCTTACCGTAGCCGTCTCCGGATCTCGGTGACGATCCGGTCCGGTCCCGGGAGGAATGCGTCCTCGAGCGGCGGGCTGTACGGGATCGGCGTGTTCGGCGTCGCGATCCGCCACGCGTCGTCGAGGTAGCCGAGCGCCTGCTCGGTGACGCACGCGAGCACCTCTCCGGCCCAGCCGCCGGTGAGCGGGCCCTCCTCGACGACGACGACGCGGTTCGTCCTGCGAACCGACGCGACGATCGTGTCGACGTCGATCGGACGCAGCGTGCGCAGGTCGATCACCTCGACCGAGATGCCGTCGCTCGCGAGCGTCTCGGCGGCCTCGAGCGCATGGTGGACGCTGTTCATCGCGGTCACGAGCGTGACGTCCGATCCCTCGCGGACGACCGCCGCCTCGCCGAGCCGGCCGACGCTTCCGTCCACGTCGCCCTCGAGCCCGTAGAGCCGCTTGTGCTCGAAGAAGAGGACGGGGTTGTCGTCCCGGATCGCCGCCTTCAGGAGCGCCTTCGCGTCCGCCGGGTTCGACGGCGCGACGATCTTCAGGCCGGGGACGCCCATGAACCACGACGCGGGCATCTGCGAGTGGATGCCGCCGAAGCGGCCGCCGGCGCCGACGACCGACCGGATCACGAGGGGCACGCTCACCTGCTCGCCCGTCATGAACCAGTACTTCGACGCCTGGTTCACGAGCATGTCCATCGCGAGCGTGAGGAAGTCGCCGAACATGATCTCGATCACCGGCCGCAGCCCGTTCACGGCGGAGCCGAACGCGGCGCCGCTCATGGCGAGCTCCGAGATCGGCGTGTCGAACACGCGCTTCTCGCCGTATTTCTCGTAGAGGCCCGGCGTCGTCGCGAACACGCCGCCGGCAACGGCGATGTCCTCGCCGAAGAGGATCACGCGCTCGTCGGCCGCGAGCTCCTCGTCGAGCGCGTCGCGGATCGCGGTGCGGAACGGGATCGGCGCCATCAGACGGCAAGGACGAGCGGCTGCTCGAGCAGCTCGCGGAGTCGGGAAAGGAAGCGTGCGCCGTCGGCGCCGTACACGACGCGGTGGTCGCAGCTCAGCGTCAGCGTCATCGCGTCGTCGATCGCGCCGCCGACGGCGAGGATCGCGACCTGCGGCGGGTCGACGATCGCCGTGAAGGAGCGCACGCCGAACATGCCGAGGTTCGAGACGGTGAACGTGCCGTCGCGCAGCTCCTCGGGCCGGATCGACCGGTCGCGGGCGGCAGCCGCGAGCCTCCGGGTCTCGGCGGAGATCTCGGGGAGCTTCTTCGCGTCGGCGTCGAACACGACGGGGACGAGCAGCGCGTCGTCGGTGGCGACGGCGATGCCGACGTTGACGCGCGAGAAGCAGTGGACCGCGCCGTCGACCCACGAGGCGTTGAAGCGTGGGAACTCGCGCAGGGTCAGCGCGGCGGCCTTCACGATGAAGTCGTTGAGCGACGGCGGGTTCTCGACGGTCTGCCGCAGCGCGACGATCTGCGACACGTTCGCGTCGATCGAGACGGTGAAGACCGGGATCGTCGTCGCCGACAGGGACATGCGGCGCGCGATCGTCGCCTGCGTCGGGGTCAGCGCGACGACGCTCACCTCGCCGCGGCCGTCCGCTGCCTGCGGCGCGGGCGCCGCGGCTGCGCCGTCGCCCGCCGCGCGCTCGACGTCCTCGCGCGTGATCCGGCCGCCGGGGCCGGTTCCCGCGATCCCGTGCAGCGAGAGCCCGAGCTCGAGCGCGGTCCGCCGCGCGACCGGCGACGCGTTCGGCCGCGCCTCGACCCGCGGCGGCGCGCCGTTCGTCGCGGCGGGCCGCTTGCCGGACGCGCCGCCGAGCACCGCGATCGGCTGCCCGACCGCCGCGGCTTCGCCCTCGGCGACGAGGATCGTCTCGAGTGTCCCGTCCGCCTCGGCGTCGTAGACGACCGTCGCCTTGTCCGTCTCGACCTCGATCAGTCCCTCGCCGCGCCGGAACGCCTCGCCCGGCGACTTCAGCCACTTGACGATCACCGCGTCGGCCTCGGAGTCGGACAGCTTCGGCATGATCAGCTCGGCGGCCATCGCGTCAGTCCTTGAACTCGGTCGCGCGGAGCTCGGACGGGAACGGCGCCGCGAGACCCTGCTCGCGCATCCGCTCGAGCTCGTCGGTCATCGCGCGCTCGATCCCGTCGAGCGCTGCCGCGTCGACGCCTTCCTCCTCGAGCTGCGCGCGGAGGACGACGATCGGGTCGCGCTTCCGCCACTCGTCGAGCTCGCCCTCGGGACGGTACGCGCCGGGATCGCTGCGCGAGTGCCCGACGAAGCGGTACGTGATCGCCTCGATGAACGACGGGCCGTTGCCCGCGCGCGCGCGCGCGATCGCGCGCGCCGCGGCCTCGCGCACGACCCAGACGCTCATGCCGTCGATCGTCTCCGCCGGCACCTCCATCACCTCGGCGCGCGCGCGGATCTCGCCGGCGGTGACGGAGCGGAACGGCGTGTACTCGCCGTAGCCGTTGTTCTCGCACACGAGCACGAGCGGCAGGTCGAGGACCTTGGCGAAGTTCATGCACTCGAAGACGTAGCCCTGGTTCATCGCGCCGTCACCGAAGTACGCGACCGCGACGCCGCCCGTCGTCCGCGAGAGCGCGAGTGCCGCGCCGGTCGCCGCCGCGATGCTGCCGCCGACGATCCCGAACGACCCGATGAGCCGGTCGGACGGCGACGTCACGTTCATCGAGCCGGCGCGGCCGCCGTTCACGCCGGTCTCGCGCCCGAGCATCTCGTCGAGGAGCGCCTGCGGATCGACGCCGAGCGCGAGCGCGTGGCCGTGGCCGCGGTACGTCGCCGCGACGCGGTCGCGCTCCTCGAGCAGGCTCGCGACGCCGGTCGCGACCGCCTCCTGGCCCGAGTAGAGGTGCGTCGTCCCGTAGACCTCGCCCTTGAGGAAGAGCGACTGCACGAGGTCCTCGAAGCCGCGGATCAGGAGCATCTGGCGGTAGATCCGCGTGTACAGCTCGACGTCGTCGAGCACGCGCGCGCCCGAGCCGACGCTCACGCGATCCGCTCCGCGAGGTACTCCCAGTCGCGCTCGAACCGGTACGAGTGGCGGTTCGGCGGGCCGGGCGCGGACGTCTCGAGCCAGCGCACGCGACCACCCTTCGTCTCGTAGAACGCGTGGACGCAGCCGACCGCGGTCCAGAACACGTCGCCCGGCCGGAGCGTGTAGCGGTCGCCGTTCGCGACGACGTCGACCTCGCCCTCGAGCATGTAATAGGACTCCTCGAAGGGATGGTCGTGCGGGTGCGCGACGGCGCCCGGCTGGTAGTCGACCATGAACATCGTCAGGAGCTGCGCGTCGAGCCGCTGGTCGACGAGCATCTTCACCGCGATGCCGCTGTACGCGAGGACGGCCGTCGCCATGCTCGCCGACACGGTCGGCGCGCCGACCGCGGCGCCGCGCTTCAGGACGTCGAGGTCCATCTGCCCGTCCGAGAGCAGGAAGAGGTTGCGGTTGCGCGGGTCGCGCACGTCGAGCGGCAGCGGCTCGGCGCTCGGCGCGTCGCCGAGGAAGAACGTGTCGCTCCCGTCCGTGCGCGGCCGCGGCGCGGCCATCTCGATCCAGAGCGCGGGCTTCTCCGACCGGAACGCGTGGCGCACGCCGACCGGGATCGCGCCGCACGCGCCCGGCTGGAGCCGCACGCCGGAGCCGTCGAGGTAGATCGTCGGCTCGCCCTCGAGCACGTAGAACGCCGACTCGAACGAGTGCAGGTGCTCGTCGACGTGGCCCGCGTCGAGCGCCACGAGCGTGAGCGCCATGTGCGTCGCACCCTGCGCGCCGCCGACGAGGCGGCAGACCCTGAGCCCGCTCGAACGGCCCGGCAGGCCGTCCACGAGCTCGACGTCCTCCCGGCGCACGAGCCGGTACGCCGTCATCCCGTCGGGAAGCTGCCGCGTGCCCGAGTCGCCGCTCACGCGTCGGCGCCGTTCCCGACCACGGCCGAGGCGGCGACCACGTCGGCGGTGCCGTGGCGGCCGGCGTCGCCGTCGGCGACGAGATCCGCGCCGCGCACGTAGATCCGTCCCGCGACGAGCAGCTCCTCCGCCGGGAAGCGCGTGATCACGTCGCACCCGGTCGCCGTCACGACGACCTCCTCCTCGATCCGCGCCGCGGAGCGGCCGTCGGTCGCGGCGCAGTACGTCTCGAGCGCGAACACCATCCCCTCCTCGATCTCGACGGGATGCTCGAGCGAGTGCACGCGCGAGATCATCGGCGGCTCGTAGAGGCCGACGCCGATGCCGTGCCCGAACTGGAGGCCGAAGCACGTCTCCTCGTCGGCGAAGCCGAGCTCCTTCGCGGTCGGCCAGACCGCCGCGATCCGGTCGGTCGTCATCCCCGGCCGGACGAGCGCGATCGCCGCGTCGAGCCACTCGCGGCACCGCCTGTACGCGTCGAGCTGCGACGCGCTGACGCCGCCGACGTTGAACGTGCGGTAGTAGCACGTCCGGTAGCCCATGAACGAGTGGATGATGTCGAAGAAGGCCTGGTCTCCCGGGCGCAGCAGCCGGTCGGAGAAGACGTGCGGGTGCGGGTTGCAGCGGTCGCCCGAGACCGCGTTGACGGCCTCCACCTGCTCCGAGCCCATCTCGAACAGCAGCTGGTGCGCGCGCGCGACGATCTCGTGCTCGTACACGCCGGGCCGCAGCATCCGGTAGATCTCCTCGTAGACCGCGTCGACGAGCCCGGCCGACTGGTCGAGGAGCGCGATCTCCTGCGGCGTCTTGATCTTGCGCGCCTCGAGGACGACGCGCGAGCCGTCCGTGACGTGGACGCCGGCGCGCTGGAGCGCCTCGATCGTGACGAGGTCGGCCATGTCGACGCCGAGCGGCTCGCCGCCGACGCCGTGCTCGCGCATCTCGTGCGCGATCCGCTCGCCGAGCCGGTCCGGGATCCCGGTCTCGACCGGCATCGCCCCGCGCATCGGCGCGACGCCGGCGCGGAAGTTCTCCGGCGGGAGCCACGGCGCGAAGAGCTGGTGATGGCGGGCCGCCGAGCCGAAGTCCCAGAGGATCGGGTCGGCGCCGCGCGGGAGCAGCACGAAGCGCGCGTTCTTGTCGCGCGCCCACTCGCCGATGTGCGTGCTCGTGACGTAGCGGATGTTGTTCGGGTCGAACAGGAGGAGCGCGCCGAGGTCGGACGCCTCGAGCGCCGCCTTCGCCCGGTCGAGCCGGTCCCGGCGGAGCTGCGGGAAGTCGATCCGCTGCTCCCAGTCCACCGCCCGCGTCGCGTCGGGCGATCCGCCGACCCTGCTGTGCGTCGTCATCGCAGCACCTCCCGATCCGACGCGTTCCGCAGATGCGGGAAGAGCGCCATGAAGTCGTCGTCGCCGTAGCCTGCCTCGATCGCCGATCGTACGAGCGCCTTGATCTCGCCCGCCAGCGGAAGGCGCACGCCGGCCGCCTCGGCCGCGTCGAGCACGAGATCCACGTCCTTCTCCATCAGGCTCGTCGTGAACGTCGCCGAGTAGTCGTCGCGGAGGAGCGGCTCCGTCTTGTAGCGCACGAACGGCGCGCCGGCGGCCGAGCTCCCCATCGTCTCGAGCAGCGCCGCGCGGGAGACGCCGGACGCCTCGCCGAGCACGAGCGCCTCCGCCATCAGCTGCGCGAGCCCGGCGATGACGAGGTTGATCGCGAGCTTGACGATCCGCGCCTGCTCGCCGTCCCCGACCTGGTGGATCGTCGGCCCGACCGCGAGCAGCACCGGCTCGGCGCGCTCGAGCGCGGCCTCCGGTCCCGAGACGATGAAGCTCAGGTTCCCGGCGCGGACGACGCTCGGGTTGCCGCTGACCGGGGCGCGGAGATAGAGGAGCGACGCGGCGTCCGCGAGCGCGGCGACCCGCGCCGAGGCGCCGGGCGACACGGTGCTGAGGTCGGCGAGGACGGTCCCCGGGCGCGCGGCCGCGGCGACGGCGGCGGCGACGGCCTCGAGCGCGTCGTCGTCGGAGACGGAGGTGAGGACGACGTCGGCGCCCGCGGCGAGGGCCTCGACGCTCTCGGCGACGGCCGCTCCGCGCGCGGCGAGCGGCTCTGCGCGGCCCGGGCTCCGGTTGTAGACCACGAGGTCGTAGCCGGCGTCGAGGAGACGCTCTCCGACCGCCGTGCCCATGTTGCCGAGCCCGATCAACCCGACGGCCGGACGCGGGTCATGACGTTCGCTCACTGTGCAGTATGAATTAACGAATCGCGGTGTTAGAGTCAAGCCGCGCCGCGTCCTGTACAGCGGCACGAGACGCGACCGGAGGTGCAGGCGGCGGTGGAGTCCTCCCAGGCGGTAGACGCGCAGGCCCCGGCCAGGACGGCGACCTCGACCATCCTCGCGGGGATCGTGCTGATCGCGGTCTCGATCGTCTTCCTCTGGTACGCGCCGTACTCGTACAACGTCTACAAGGCGCTCCACGTCGTGGCGATCCTCGTCTGGGTCGGGGGGGACATCACGCTGACGACGCTCGGGATCGTGTTCGAGCGGCGCCGCGACGGGAGCGCGCTCGCCGAGCTCGGGAAGATGGGCGCGTGGATCGGGACGCGCGTCTACACGCCCGCGCTCTTCGCCGCGTTCGCGTTCGGCGCGGCGATGATCGAGAAGGGGAACCTCGGCTGGGGCTCGTTCTGGATCGACTTCGCGATCGCGGGCTGGGCCGTCGCGACGGTCGTCGGCGTTGGCTTCGTCGGCCCCGAGCTCGGCCGCATCGACAAGGCCGCGCAGGAGTCCGGGCCCGACTCGCCGGAGGTCGGCCGCCGCGTGAAGCGGCTGTTCGCGGTCTTCCGCTTCGACACCGCGCTCCTGATCCTCATCGCGATCGACATGACCGCGAAGCCGTTCTCCTGAGATGGCGGACGCCGACGTTCCCGTCCTGATCGTCGGAGGGAGCCTCGTCGGGCTGTCGACGGCGGTCTTCCTCGGACGGCTCGGCGTGCCGTCGCTCGTGCTCGAGCGCCACCGCGGCACGGCGATCCATCCGCGCGCGGCGCTCGTGAACCAGCGCGCGATCGAGACGTACCGCGTCGCCGGCCTTCAGGCGGAGATCGAGGAGGCCGCCGCGAGGGAGTTCGTCCAGAACGGCGCGATCGTCTCCGTCGAGAGCCTCGGCGGCAAGGAGCTCGACTGGTACTTCCGCTTCATCAACGAGGGCGTCGAGCACATCAGCCCGGTGTCGCGGATCTTCATCACGCAGATCGGCCTCGAGCCGATCCTGCTGCGCGCGGCCGAAGGGCTCGGCGCGCGGATCGAGTACGCGTCGGAAGCGGTGTCCGTCGAGCAGGACGACGACGGCGTGACGGCCGTCGTCCGGTCGCGTGACGGCGGCCCGGAGCGGACGGTGCGCGCGCAGTACCTCGTCGCGGCCGACGGCGCGCACAGCCCGATCCGCGAGCGGCTCGGGATCCCGAACCTCGGCCACGGCAGCTTCTCCGACAGCATCACGATCTACTTCCGCGCCGACGTGAGCCGGCTGATGGGCGACCGGAACCTCAGCGTCATCTACGTGTTCGGCCCGCACATCCAGGGGTTCTTCCGGTTCTCGCTCGACATGCAGGCCGGATTCCTCGTCGTCAACTCGACGATCGACGACGCGGGGACGAAGTCGGTGCGCATCGGCGAGGACATGAGCGAGCCGACGTGCATCGCGTACGTGCGCGAGGCGCTCGGCGACCCCGGCATCGCGGTCGAGATCGAGAACGTGCAGCGCTGGTCGGCGTCCGCGGAGTACGCGGAGCGGCTCGCGGACGGGCGGATCTTCCTCGCGGGCGACTCGGCGCACGTCATGCCGCCGACCGGCGGCTTCGGCGGCAACTGCGGGATCCAGGACGGGTACGACCTCGCGTGGAAGCTCGCGTACGTCCTCGGCGGTCGCGCCGGGGACGCGCTGCTGTCGACGTACGACGCGGAGCGCTCACCGGTCGGCGCGTTCACGACGGAGCAGGCGTACACGCGCTACGTGCTGCGCCTCGACCCGTCGCTCGGCAAGGACGACCTCCAGCCGATCGTCGACGAGGCCGCGGTCGAGCTCGGCTACCGCTACCGCTCGCCGGCGATCGCGGCGCCGGAGGACGACGACACGTGGGAGGACCCGCGCGCGCCGACGGGCCGCCCCGGATTCCGTGCGCCGCACGTCGAGCTCGGGCCCGGCCGCTCG
>Ga0335070_10002314_pt1 | contig 22212 bp, 23 predicted proteins | sample Lox_Sample_13_FD_206722 | JGI IMG/M metagenome (GOLD analysis project Ga0335070, IMG submission 206722) | Soil microbial communities from Loxahatchee National Wildlife Refuge, Florida, United States - Lox_Sample_1.3 | ecosystem: Environmental > Terrestrial > Soil > Wetlands | place: USA...
CGGCTCGGTCGGGTGGTAGATCACGTTGTCGATGCGGTAGTCGCCGTGCACGATCGACGTGTCCTCGCCCGGCGGGATGTTCCCGGGCAGCCACTCGATGAGGCGGTCCATGGCGTCGATCTTCTCGGTCTCCGAGGCGCGGTACTGGCGCGTCCACCGGTCGACCTGGCGCGCAAGGTAGCTGCCGGGCTTGCCGAAGTCGCCGAGGCCGATCGCCGCGTAGTCCACGCTGTGCAGCGCCGCGATGACGCGGTTGAGCTCCTCGTAGTGCGTGGCGCGCTGCGCATTCGTGAGCTCGGGCAGCGTCGGATCCCACAGCACGCGGCCCTGGACGTATTCACCGAGGAAGAATGCGGTGCCGATCACCTCCGTGTCCTCGCAAAGCGCGTACATCTTCGGCACCGGGACGTCGGTGGCGGCGAGCGCCTTCATCACCCGGTATTCGCGGTCCACGGCGTGCGCCGAAGGCAGGAGCTGCCCGGGCGGCTTGCGTCGCAGCGCGTAGCGGCGCTTGCCGTCGTCCACGAGGTACGTCGGATTCGACTGCCCGCCCTTGAATTGCGCGACCGACAGCTCGCGGATCGACTCGTCCACGTGCTCGCGCATCCACGCGGCGAGCCGCCCCGCGTCGAACGCGTGCTGCGGCGCGACGGGCCGCGTGCCGGTGAACTTGTCGAAGTTCCCGCTCAAGAGGAGCTTTGCCCGCCGTCGACCGCGATCGCCTGGCCGGTCACGTGGCGTGAGGCGTCGGAAGCGAGGAACACCGCGACACCCTTCAGGTCCTCGTCGCCGCCCAGGCGGCGCAGCGGAGTCGACTTGATCACGCGATCACCGACGCGCTCGAGAATGCCGTTGGCCATCTTGGTGGGAAAGAAGCCGGGGCAGATCGCGTTCACGTTGATGCCGTAAGGTCCCCACTCGGAAGCGAGTGCCCTCGTGAAGTTCACCGCGGCGCCCTTGGACGTGTTGTACGCGATGGTGTGCATGTCCGAAGGACCGCCGCGCAGGCCCGCGATGGACGCGATGTTCACGATCTTGCCGCGCTTGGCGGGGATCATGCAGCGCCGCCCCACCTCGCGCGAGAGATGGAACATCGCGTCGATGTTGAGCGTCATCACCTTGCGCCACGCCTCGTCGGGATACTCCTCGGCCTTCGCGCCCCAGGTGGCGCCCGCGTTGTTCACCAGGATGTCGATGGTGCCGAAGCGCTTCACCACGTCTTCGACCATCGCGGGGATGCCGTCCAGCTTCGAGAGGTCGTTGGCCACCGTGTGGACCTCGATGCCGCGGCCCTCGAGGTGCTTCTTCGCTTCCGCCAGCTCGTCGGCCTTGCGCGCGGTGATGGCGACCTTGCAGCCCATGTCGCCCAGCCCCTCGGCGATCTGCAGGCCCAGCCCGCGCGAGCCGCCCGTGATCAACGCCACCTTGCCCTTCAGGTCGAAAAGATCGCGCGTGTTCATCACGCCACCTCGAAGAGCCCGGCCGCGCCCATTCCGCCGCCCACGCACATCGTGACCACGACGTACTTCACGCCGCGGCGCTTGCCCTCGATCAGCGCGTGGCCCACGAGCCGCGCGCCCGAGACGCCGTACGGATGCCCCACGGCAATGGCGCCGCCGTTCACGTTGAGCCGGTCGTCGGGAATGCCGAGGCGGTCGCGGCAATAGATCACCTGGACGGCAAAGGCTTCGTTCAGCTCCCACAGGCCGATGTCGCCCACCTTCTTGCCGGCGCGCTCGAGCAGGCGCGGCACCGCGAAGACCGGGCCGATGCCCATCTCGTCGGGCTCGCAGCCGGCCACCGCGAAACCGCGGAAGATGCCGAGGGGTTTGATCCCGCGCTTCCCGGCGAGCTTCGCGTCCATCACGACGCAAGCCGACGCGCCATCCGAGAACTGGCTCGCGTTGCCGGCCGAGATCACGCCGCCGGGCATCGCGGGGCGGATCTTCGACACGCCTTCATAGGTGGTATCGGCGCGGATGCCCTCGTCGGCCGAGATGGTGACCTCCTTCGAGTAGAGGCGCCCGTCCTTGTCGGCCGCACCCATCATCGTCGTCATGGGCACGATCTCGTCGTTGAACTTGCCCGCGGCCTGCGCCGCCGCGGCGCGCTGCTGGCTCCTCGCGCCGTACTCGTCCATCTTGTCGCGCGAGATGCCGTAGCGCTTCGCGACAGTCTCCGCGGTATCGAGCATCGACCAGTAGATCTCGGGCTTGTGCTCGGTGAGCCAGTGCTCGCGGCGCATGTGCGGGTTGGCTTCCTGCTGCACGCACGAGATGGACTCGACGCCGCCCGCCACCAGCACGGGAACGCCTTCGGTCATCACGCGCTGCGCCGCCATGGCGATGGTCTGCAGGCCGGACGAGCAGAAGCGGTTCACGGTCATGCCCGCGGCCGACACGGGCAGGCCCGCGCGGATCGCGATCTGGCGCGCGATGTTGCCGCCGGTCGCGCCCTCGGGCAGCGCGCAGCCCATGATCACGTCCTCGACCTCCTTCGGGTCGACCTTCGCCCGCTCGACGGCGGCCTTCACCACGTGGCCGCCCAGCGTGGCGCCGTGGGTCATGTTGAACGCGCCGCGCCAGCTCTTCGCGAGCCCGGTGCGCGCGGTGGAAACGATGACGGCTTCAGCCATGGAATGTCGCTCCCATCAAGTGAGTGTCTTGCCTTCGGCCGCGAGCCTCGCGATGAGCGGGGCCGGCTCCCAGAACCTGTCGCCCGTGGCGGCGCGGTAACGCTCCATCGCGCGCTTCACGGTCACCAGCCCCACGCTGTCGGCGTAGAGCATCGGCCCGCCGCGGAAGAGCGGGAAGCCGTAGCCGGTGAGGTACACCATGTCCACGTCGGAAGCGCGCGCGGCGATGCCCTCCTCGAGGATGCGCGCGCCCTCGTTCACCAGCGCGTAGACGCAGCGCTCGACGATCTCCTCGTCGCTCACCTTGCGGGGCGTGATGCCCATGGCCTTGCGTCCTTCCTCGATGATCTTGTCGACCACGGGATCGGGGATCGCGTCGCGCTTGCCCGGCTCGTAGCGGTACCAGCCGGCGCCGGTCTTCTGGCCGAAGCGCCCCGCCTCGCACAGCTTGTCGGCGATGATCGTGCGCTTCATGGAAGGATCCTCGACGTAGAGGCGCTTGCGGATCGACCAGCCGATGTCGTTGCCGGCGAGGTCGGCCACGCGGAACGGGCCCATGATCATCCCGAACTTCTCCATCGCGCGATCGACCTGCTGCGGGGTCGCGCCCTCTTCCACCAGCGCGTTCGCCTGGCCGCCGTAGTAGCGCAGCATGCGGTTGCCGATGAAGCCGTCGGTCACGCCCGAGACGACGGCCGTCTTCCTGATCTTCTTCGCGAGGTCCATCACGGTGGCGAGCACGTCCTTCGCGGTCTTCTCGCCGCGCACCACCTCCAGCAGCTTCATCACGTTCGCGGGGCTGAAGAAGTGCATGCCCAGCACGTCCTGCGGGCGCTTCGTGACGGCCGCGATGCGGTTCACGTCGAGCGTCGAGGTGTTGGTGGCGAGGATCGCGCCGGGCTTGGCCACGGCGTCGAGCTCCTTGAACACCTTCTCCTTCACGCCCATCTCCTCGAACACCGCCTCGATGATGAGGTCGGCCTTCGCGAGGTCGGCGTACGAAAGCGTGGGCGTGAGGAGCGCCATGCGCTCGGCCATCTTCGCTTCCGTGAGGCGGCCCTTCTTCACCGTGCCCTCGTAGTTCTTGCGGATGGTCGCGAACCCGCGGTCGATCGCCTCCTGCTTCATCTCGAGGATCGTGACGGGGATGCCCGCGTTGAGGAAGTTCATGGCGATGCCGCCGCCCATGGTGCCCGCGCCGATCACGGCGACGCGCTCGATCTTGCGCCGCGGCGTGTCGTCGGGGACGTCGGGAATGCGCGCGGCCGCCCGTTCGGCGAAGAACGCGTGGCGCAGCGCCCGCGACTCCGGGCTCGCCATGAGTTCCACGAAGAGCTCGCGCTCGACGGCGATGCCCTCGTCGAAGGGCTTGTCGATGCAGGCCGCGACCGCGTCCACGCACTTGAGCGGCGCCGGGAAGTTCTTCGCGACGGTCTTCACGCTGTTGCGCGCAAACTGGAGGAACGCCTCGGGATTGTCGTGCTTCACCTTGCGCGTGCGAAGCACCGTGATGGGACGCTTCTCGGCGACCACGCGCTTGGCGAAGGCCACGGCGCCTTCGATGATGTCGCCATCCACGATCTCGTCGAACAGGCCCGCGGGCGCGAGCTGCTCGGCCGGCACCGGGGCGCCGGAGACGATCATGTTGAGCGCGGGCTCCAGGCCGATGGCGCGCGGCAGGCGCTGCGTGCCGCCGGCGCCCGGCAGCAAGCCGATCTTCACTTCCGGCAGCGCCACCTGCGTGCCCTTGGCCGCGACGCGGAAATGGCAGCCGAGCGGCAGCTCGAGGCCGCCGCCCATGGCGGTGCCGTGCAGCGCGGCGATCACCGGCTTCGGGCTCGCCTCGAACGCGCTGATGATCGTGCGAAGGCCGGGCTCGAGCAGCATCCTCGGCGTGTTGAACTCCCGGATGTCGGCGCCGCCCGAGAACGACTTGCCCGCTCCCGCGATCACGATCGCCTTGACCGAGGGATCGGCGAGCGCGCGGTCGAGGCCTTCCAGCATCGCCTTGCGCACCGTGTATCCCATGCCGTTCACCGGCGGATTGTCGAGCACGACGAGGGCCACCTCGCCGCGCGTCTCGTAGCGGGCCGTGCCCGTTGTCTTTTCCATGACCTCTCCCATCAGACCTCCAGCCATTCCTTGCGCACGTTCGCGGCAGCGCGCAGCGCCTCCGGCGACCCCTCGAACACCACCTTGCCATGCCCGAGCACGTACACCCGTTGTGAAATATCAAGCGCGATCGCCAATTTCTGCTCCACCAGGAGGATCGGCACGCCGCGGGCGCGCACGGTCTCCAGGAAGTGGGCGACCTGTTCGACCACCATGGGCGCAAGGCCCTCGGTGGGCTCGTCGATCATCGCGAGGCCCGGGTTGCCCATCATGGTGCGGCACAGGGCCAGCATCTGCTGCTCGCCGCCCGAGAGGACCCCGGCCGGCGTGCCCGCGCGCCGCTCGAGCGACGGGAACAGCGCGAAGGCGTCGCTGATGTTGAACCCGCCGAAGGCGCGACCGGGCTTGCGGCCCATCTCGAGGTTCTCGCGGACGGTGAGGTCGGCGAACACCGCGCGATCCTCGGGCACGTAGCCGAGGCCCCGCCGCGCGATCTGGTAGGGCTTCAGGCCCACCATCTCCTCGCCGCGAAAGCGCACGCTGCCGCGCGCCTTCACCTGGCCCATGATGGCCTTCACCGTCGTCGAACGCCCGACGCCGTTGCGCCCCAGCAGGCTCACGATCTCGCCCTCGCGCACGGCGAGCTCCACGCCATGCAGCACGTGGCTCTTGCCGTAGAAGGCATGCAGATCGTGCACTTCAAGCATGGGCGTCCGCTCCCAGGTATGCCTCGCGAACCCTGGCGTTGCCGCGGATCTCTTCCGGCGTCCCGGTCGCCACGACGCGGCCGTACACGAGCACCGAGATGCGGTCGGCCAGCCCGAACACCACGCTCATGTCGTGCTCGACGATGAGGAGCGTGCGCCCCTCGGTCACGCGGCGGATCAGGTCCACCGCGGCTTCCGTCTCGGTGCGGCTCATGCCGGCCGTGGGCTCGTCCAACAGGATCACGTCCGCTCCGCCCGCGATGGCCACGCCGATCTCGAGCGCGCGCTGCTCGGCATAGGAAAGGATTCCCGCGCTCACGTTCGAGCGCGAGGCGAGGCCCACGCGCTCCACGATCTGCGCGGCGCGCGCGTTGGCATCGGCGAGGCGATCGACGCGCCGCCAGAACGCGTAGCCGTAGCCCAGCGACCAGAGCGCGGCGCAGCGCACGTTCTCGAACACGGACATGCGGTGGAAGAGGTTCGTGACCTGGAAGCTGCGCGCGAGCCCGCGCCGGTTGATCTCGTGGGGCTTGAGCCCCGTGATGGGCTCGCCGTGCAGCATGATCGTTCCCGCGCTCACCGGATAGCGCGCGCTGATCAGATGGAAGAGCACCGACTTGCCCGCGCCGTTGGGGCCGATGAGCGCGTGGCGCTCGCCCTTCTCGACGCGCAGGTCCACGCCCTGCACGATCTCGGTCGCGCCGAAGCGCTTCTGCACGCCCTGCAGCTCGAGCGCGGCCGCGCTCATGCGCGATTCCCCGCGAGCGCCGCCTCGATCTCGCCCCAGCGCGGCGCCACGCGCCGCCAGGCCCAGCGCACGGCCGCCATCGCCGCCACGAGGACCACGAGCGAGGCGATCCAGTTGCCGGCCGACCCGCTGTCGATGTCCACGCCCATCAGGGTGAGCGGGATTGGCGGATCCTCGGCGCCCTTGTAGGCGAGCTCGACCATGAACACCACGATGCCCAGCACGGCCAGCGCCGGCACGGCCATGCGGGCATAGACCCCGAGCGCGCGTGCGAGCAGTTTCGCGTGCCAAAGGCGCACGTGCAGGACCGCGAGGCTCGCGAGCCCCCCCGGCACGAAGAGCACGGTGGCCACGAAGAGCGCGCCGAAGTAGAAGGGCCACGCGTGCGTGAGCGACGAAAGGCCCATCTGGATGAGCGTCACCACGATCGCGCCGGCGATCGGCCCCGCGAAGAAGCCGATGCCGCCGAGGTAGGTGGCGAGCAGCACGAGCCCCGAGGTGGAGGCCGAGAGCGTCTCCGCGGTCACGATCTCGTAGTTGATCGCCGCGAGGCCCCCGGCCACGCCCGCGAAGAATCCCGACAGCGTCACCATGAAGAAGCGCACGCGCCGCGGATCGTAGCCCACGAACTGGGCGCGCTCCGGGTTGTCGCGCACGGCGTTGGCCATGCGCCCGAGGGGCGTGCGGGTGAGCGCGAAGATCCCCGCGGTGCAGATGATCAGCCACGCCGCGATGAGGTAGTAGACCTGGATCTGCGGCCCGTAGCTCACGCCCAGCATGGGGCCGCCCGATTGGCGGTTGCCCGAGACGCCCGCCTCGCCGCCGAAGAAAGCGGGGAACATGAGCGAGCAGGCCGCGACCATCTCGCCCACCCCGAGCGAGATCATCGCGAACGTCGTCCCCGCGCGCCGCGTGGTGACGTAGCCCAGGATCACGCCGAAGACGAGGCCGGCGAGCCCGCCCACGAGCGGCAGCAGCGTGACCGGGATCTTCCAGCCCGCCTGCACGAGGTTCAGGGCGTGGATCGTGAAGAGCGCGCCCAGGCCGTAGTACACCGCGTGGCCGAACGAGAGCAGCCCCGTCTGGCCCAGCTGCATGTTGTACGAGAGGGCGAAGATGACGACGATGCCCATCTGGCAGAGCAGCGACAGCGCGAAACCCGAGCGGAACAATAGCGGCGCGGCGAGCAGTACCGCGGCGTAGCCGCCCCACACCAGCAGCCGGCCCCGCGACGCCGGGCTCACGACTCGCGCGTGCCGAGCAGGCCGCGCGGGCGCACCACGAGCATCGCGACCATGATGAAGTAGGGAAGCACGGGCGCCAGCTGCGAGAGCGTGATGCGCGCAACCGTCGGGAATGCGGAGGCGTTGAAGCCCACGGCATTGCCGAGGTCCCGCACCGAGTAGTCCACCGCCACGGCGAAGGTCTGCACGATGCCGATGAAGAGCGAGGCCACGAACGCGCCGGTGAGCGAGCCCAGCCCGCCCACCACCACGACCACGAACACGATGGGCCCCAGGGAGGCGGCCATGCTGGGATCGGTCACGAACGCGTTGCCGCCGATCACCCCCGCCAACGCCGCCAGCGCCGAACCCCCGCCGAACACCAGCATGAAGACGCGCGGCACGTCGTGCCCGAGGGCCTCCACCATGTCGGGTCGCGTGAGCGCGGCGCGGATCACCAGGCCCACGCGAGTGCGCGTGAGCGCCAGGTAGAGCGCCCCGAGCATCGACAGCGACACCGCCATCATGAAGACCTTGTAGGTCGGGAAGGTGGACGAGTAGAGGGTGAAGAGCGGGCCGTCCAGCACGTCGGGAATCTTGTAGGGCACGGGCTGCTTGCCCCACACGACCCGGACCGCCTCCTCGACCATGAACGCGATGCCGAAGGTGAAGAGCAGCTCCGACACGTGGCCCGTGGCGTGGGCGCGCCGCAGCCCGTAGCGCTCCACCGCCGCGCCGATCGATCCCACGATGAGCGGCGAGAGGGCGAGCGCCGGCCAGAACCCCAGCTTCGTGCTGATGGCGTACCCGAAGTACGCCCCCAGCATGTAGAAGCTCGCGTGCGCGAAGTTGAGCACGCCCATCATGCTGAAGATCAGGGTGAGCCCCGACGACAGCATGAAGAGCAGCAGTCCGTAGGTCACTCCATTGAGGAGCGAGGTGACGACGAGCTGCAAGGCGCTACGGCCGCTGCATCTTGCAGGTGGTGGGCCTCGCGGTGGCCGGGCCGTCGAACTTCGCGTCGGCGCGGAACGTGTAGTCGGTGGTGCCGTCGGCCATGTACTTGTACTTGCCGCCCTCCGCCTTCACGAACGTGCCGATGAAGAGCGGCTGGATCAGCTGGTGGTCGGCGGCGCGCATCTCGACCGGGCCGAAGGGGCCCTCCATCTTCATGCCTTCCATCGCCTTGGCGACCTTCGCGGGCTCCGTGGACTTGGCCTCGTTCATCGCGCGGGTGAGCATCGTGAGCGCGACGTGCATCGCGCCCGTGTACGGGTCCGCCGTGGCGCCGTACTTCTTCTTGTACCCCTCGACGTAGGGCACCGCGGCGGCCGAGGCCTCGTTGGCGTTCCAGTAGGTCACGACCTTCACGCGCTCGACGCCGGCATCGCCCAGGGCGGGCGGCGTGCCCACCACGCCGGCATAGTACGTGTAGAACTCGCTCTTGAGGTTCGCGTCCTTGGCGGCCTTCACCAGGAGCTGCAGGTCGCTTCCCCAGTTGCCGGTGATGATGGCGTCGGCGCCCGAGGCCTGGATCTTGGTCACGTAGGGAGCGAAGTCCTTCACCTTGGCGAGCGGATGCAGCTCGTCGCCCACGATCTTCACGTCGGGGCGCTTGGCCGCCACCATCTCGCGCGCGGCGCGCGCCACCTGGTGGCCGAACTGGTAGTCCTGGTTCAGCAGGTACACCTTGCTGATCTTCTTGTCGTTCTTCATGTACGACGTGAGCGCTTCCATCTTCATGTCGCTGTTGGCGTCGAAGCGGAAGTGCCAGAAGCTGCACTTGTCGTTGGTGAAGTCCGGGTCCACCGCCGCATAGTTCAGGAACACGATCGCCTTGTCGGGCTCGCGCTCGTTGTTCTTGTTGACGGCGTCGATCAGCGCGCCGGCCACGCTCGAGCCGTTGCCCTGCACGATGTAGTGGACGCCCTGGTCGGCCGCGGACTTGAGCTGCACGAGGCTTTCCTGCGGCGAGAGCTTGTTGTCCATCGGGACGATGACGAGCTTCTGCCCGAGCACGCCGCCCTGGGCGTTGATCTGCTCGGCGGCGAATTCGAGCTCGTGAAGGCCGTGCTCGCCGGTGGCGGCCATGAGGCCGGAGAGCGGGTCGATGTAGGCGATCTTCACGTCGGCCTGCGCGGCCGGGACGAGCGAGGCGGCAAGCGCGCAACCCACCGCGCGCACGAGATGGCGGACGTTCATGGTCTCCTCCGAATTATTGGGGCGTTACGGGGTTCGGTCGCGGCAGTGTATCGCCGGATGCTAAGCTGCGGCAAACGAAAGCAGAATTCGATTCCGCAGCGCGGAAATGTCATTCCCGTGAAGACGGGAATCCAGCCAAAGCCCGGAAGGGACCCCCTGAGATGGACCTAGACTACTCCCCCGACGAGCGCGCCTTCCGCGAGGAAGTGCGCGCCTTCATCGCCGCCAACCTGCCCGCCGCGCTCGCCGCCAAGGTGCGCGAGGGCAAGCGGCTCACCCGCGACGATTTCCTCGCCTGGCACAGGACGCTGGCCCGCCAGGGCTGGGTGGCCGGCGGCTGGCCGGTGGAGTTCGGCGGCCAGGGCTGGAGCGCCGTGCAGCAGCATATCTTCGACGAGGAATGCTCCGCGGCCGGCGCGCCCGTGATCATGCCCTTCGGCGTGCGCATGGTCGCCCCCGTGATCCAGCGCTTCGGCAACGAGGCGCAGAAGCGCAAGTACCTTCCGCGCATCCTTTCGGGCGAGGACTGGTGGTGCCAGGGCTACTCGGAGCCGGGCTCCGGGTCCGACCTTGCCTCGCTCAAGACGCGCGCGGAGCTGCGCGGCGACCACTACGTGGTGAACGGGCAGAAGACTTGGAACACGCTCGGCCAGTGGGCCGACTGGATCTTCTGCCTGGTGCGCACCGGCACCGAGGGCCGCCCGCAGGAAGGCATCTCGTTCCTCCTCATCGACATGAAGTCGCCGGGCGTGACGGTGCGCCCGATCCGCATGCTGGACGGCGAGCACGAGATCAACGAGGTGTGGTTCGAGGACGTGAAGGTCCCCGTCGAGAACCGCGTCGGCGACGAGAACAAGGGCTGGACCTACGCCAAGTTCCTGCTGGGCCACGAGCGCACGGGCATCGCCGGCGTCGGGCGCTCGAAGCGCGAGCTGGCGAAGCTGAAGGACATCGCGCGGCGCGAGCGCTCGCGCGGCAAGCCGCTCATCGAGGACGCCCGCTTCCGCGACCGCATCGCGCAGGTCGAGATCGAGCTCATGGCGCTCGAGGTCACCAACCTTCGCGTGCTGTCGGAGGAAGGCGCGCGCCGCGCGCCCGGCCCCGAGGCCTCGATCCTCAAGGTGCGCGGCTCCGAGATCCAGCAGGCCATCACCGAGCTGCAGATGGAAGCCGTGGGCGCCTATGCGCTGCCCTACGTGCCCGAAGCGCTCGACGCCGGGTTCAAGGGCCCGTCGGCGGGACCGGAGTACGCGGCGCCGCTCGCGGGGCTTTATTTCAACTTCCGCAAGGCGTCCATCTACAGCGGGTCCAACGAGATCCAGAAGAACATCATCTCGCAGATGATCCTCGGGCTATAAGGGAACGACCATGGATTTCAGCCTCGCCGAAGAGCGGCGCCTCCTGCAGGACACCCTCAAGCGGTTCCTCGCCAACGAATACGCCTTCGACAAGCGCCGCGCGCGCGCTTCGTCGCCGGAAGGCTTCTCGCGCGACACGTGGAAACAGTTGGCGGAGCTGGGACTGCTCGGGCTCACGATGCCCGATGCCGACGGCGGCATGGGCGGCGATGCGTTCGACACCATGATCGTCATGGAAGCGTTCGGCCGGTCGTTGGTGGTCGAGCCCTACCTCTCGACCGTGGTCCTGGGCGCGGGGATCCTCGCGCAAGCCGGCAGCGAATCGCAGCGCGGCGAGTGGCTGCCCGCGGTGGCCGCGGGCGAGAAGCTCCTCGCGCTGGCGCATGGCGAAGCCGCGGCGCGCTACGAGCCGGGCTACGTGCAGGCGCGCGCGCAGCGCGCCGGCAAGGGCTGGAAGCTCGATGGCACGAAGTCCGTCGTGCTCGGCGCGCCGGGCGCCGACGCGCTCCTCGTGAGCGCGCGCACGTCGGGCGAGGCGGGCTCGCCCCAGGGCATCTCGCTCTTCCTCGTGGACCGCAAGGCGCCGGGCGTGACGCTGCGCTCCTACGTCACGCAGGACGCGGGGCGCGCGGCCGATGTGACGCTCGCGGGCGTCGAAGTCGCAGATGGAGACCTCGTAGGCAAGGTGGACGAGGCGCTCCCGGTCATCGAGGCCGCGCTCGACCGCGCCAACGCCGCCCTGTGCGCGGAGGCGCTCGGCATCATCGACGCGCTCAACGAAGCCACGCTCGAATACCTCAAGACGCGCCGGCAGTTCGGCCAGCCCATCGGCCGCTTCCAGGCGCTGCAGCATCGCATGGCCGACATGACGATCAAAGCCGTGGAAGCGCGCTCCATGGCCGTGGTGGCGGCCGCCGCGATCGCGGAGCGCGACGCCACCGAGCGAGCGCGTCGCGTGAGCGCGGCCAAGGCGCTCGTCGCCCAGTCGGCCCGCTTCGTGGGCCAGCAGGCGGTGCAGCTGCACGGCGCCATCGGCGTGACCGACGAGCTCGTCGTGAGCCATTGGTTCAAGCGCCTCACGATGATCAACGCGACCTTCGGCGATGCCGAGTATCACCTGGGGCGTTTCAGCGACTTGATGCTCGCCGCGAAATGAGGGCGGTCGTCTGCTCGAGCCTCGACGGGCCGGGGGCGCTCACCGTGGGCGAGATCGTCGCCCCGAAGCCGGGCCCCGCCCAGGTGCTGGTGGAAGTGCGCGCCGCGTCGATCAACTTCCCGGACGTGCTGATGGTGCGCGGCATGTACCAGGTCAAGCCGCCGCTGCCCTTCTCGCCGGGCGCCGAGATCGCGGGCGTGGTGCGCGAGGTGGGCCCGGAAGTGAAGCACGTGAAGCCGGGCGATTCCGTCATCGGCTTCCCGGGCTTCGGCGGATTCGCGCAGCTGTGCGTGGTCGATGCCGCGCGCGTGGCGGCGCTCCCGCCCGGCATGGGCTTCGACACGGGCGCGGCCCTGGGCCTCACCTACGGCACGGCGCTGCATGCGCTGCGCGACTGCGCCCACCTCGCCGCGGGCGAGACCCTCGCGGTGCTCGGCGCCGCGGGCGGCACGGGCATCGCCGCCATCGAGTGCGGCAAGGCGCTCGGCGCGCGCGTGATCGCGTGCGCCTCGAGCGAGGAGAAGCTCGCGCTCTGCCGCGAGCACGGCGCGGACGAAACGGTCAACTACGCCACCGAGGACCTGCGCGGCCGCCTCGACGCGCTCACCGAAAAGCGCGGCGTGGACGCGGTGTTCGATGCGGTCGGCGGCCCCTACTCCGAGCCCGCGCTGCGCGCCACCGCATGGCGAGGCCGCTTCCTCGTGATCGGCTTCGCGGCCGGCGACATCCCGCGCATCCCGCTCAACCTCGCGCTGCTCAAGGAGCGCTCCATCGTCGGCGTGTACTGGGGCGACTGGACGCGGCGAGATCCGCAGGGCCACGCCCGCAACGTCTCCGACCTCGTGCAGTGGCTGCGCGACGGCAAGGTGCGGCCGGCCATCACCGAGCGCATCGGCCTCGAAGCGGTTCCCGACGCGCTCGCGCGCCTCGGCCGGCGGGAGGCACGCGGCAAGATCGTGGTGATGCCGTGAGCCGCGTCGTCACCCCGCGCACGCCGCGCGCCGCCCGCGAGGAGCGGCAGTTCGTCACCGCGCTCGCGCGCGGCCTGGACATCCTGCGCTGCTTCTCGCGCCGCGACCGCGAGCTCGGCAACACGGAGATCTCGGCGCGCACGGGGCTGCCCAAGCCCACGGTGAGCCGGCTCACGTTCACGCTCTGCCACATGGGCTACCTCACGCACTCGTCGGACACGGGCCGCTATTCGCTCTCCTCGGGCGTGCTCGCGTTCAGCAACGCCTACCTCGGCACGCTCGACGTGCGCAACGTCGCGCGCCCGCTCATGCAGGAGCTCGCCGACGAGCTGCACGCCACCGTCTCGCTGGGCGCGCCCGATCCCTCGAGCCAGCACATGGTGTTCCTCGAGATCTGCCAGGGCACGGGCCAGATGTTCCACATGAGCATGGAGGTGGGCTCGCGCGTGCCGCACGGGCTCACGGCCATGGGCCGCGCCTACCTGGCCGCGCTCGAGCCCGCCGTGCGCGAGGAACGCCTCGACGACTACCGCAAGGCCACGCCGCGCGAGCAGTGGAACGACATCCGCGCCGGCATCGACCGCGCCGTGCGCGACTACGAGCGCCACGGGTTCTGCCTATCGGTGGGGGAGTGGAACAAGGACGTATGGTCCGTGGGCACGCCGATGATCTCGCGCGAGGGCGGCCGCATCCTCGTCTTCAACTGCAGCGGCCCGATCTTCGACATCACGCGGCAGAAGGCGATGCAAGTGGTGGCGCCCCGCCTGCTCGAGCTGCGCGACCGCGTGGCCGCCTCCACCAACGGGGCGTTCTAGGCGGTCTCCACCAAGGGCGGCACGTCGCGCGGCTTGCGGCTCGCGTCCACCGCGACGTAGGTGAGCTGCGCCTCCGTGACCCTCACCGCGTGGCGCTTGCCCTGGCGTGCGCGCTGCGCGAACACCTCGACATCCACGGTGATCGACGTGCGGCCCACCTTCAGGACGCGCGCGTAGAAGCTCACCAGGTCGCCCACGTGCACCGCCTCCTTGAAGACGAAGGAGTTCACCGCGACCGTGACCACCGGCCCCTGCGCGCGCTCCCATGCGGGGATGCTGCCGGCGATGTCCACCTGCGCCATCACCCAGCCGCCGAAGATCGTGCCGTGCGCGTTGGTATCGGCGGGCATCGGCACGATCCGCAGGACCGGCTGCTCGTTCTCGGGCAAGGCGACCGGGGTCATTTCTTGTACTTGGGCTCGTAGAGATCCACCTCGAAGCCGCCGGGAACGCGCAGCTTCGTGACGAGGCCCCAACCCTGGTCCATCACCTCGCTTGCGAATTCCACGCCGCGCGCCTGCAGCTCGCGCATCGCGGAGGCAAGGTCGTCCGTGTAGAACGAGATGTGCGCGGTCCCGGAGGGCGGCATCGGGCCTTGCGCCATCGGGCCCTCGATCGGATGCACGCCCATGTCGGCTTCGGGGAGGTCGAAGATGAGCCAGCCCTGCCCCATGTCCGTGGCCGGCAGCTGGAGCATGTCGCGGATGAAGCGGCGCAACTCCTCGGCCTGGCTCGAGTAGAACATCGTGTGGACGCCGCGGATGTGGCCGCGCGGCTTGGCCTTCGCCTTGGCCTTCGGAACGGCCTTGCGCGGGGCCGCCTTCTTCACGGCCTTGCGGGCCGTGGCTTTCGATGCCGGTTTGCGCGCCCTGGCCTTCGGCCGGGCCGCGGACTTCTTCGCCTTGCGGGTCGCCATGGTCGCCTCCTTCGGGGTTGTGAAACTGAAATATGGCGCAGGTATGTTGCCGCCAAGTTTCCCATATTCGGCGCGCAGCCTCCGCGATGATCGCGATCGACCAGGTATTCGTGTCCTGGACGCAGCACTGGGACCTCGACCAGTATGTCGAGCATTACATGCGCAGCCGCCGCCTCAAGGCGACGGAGGCGACCCGTCATTCGCTGTTGAAGTGCATGGGCAGCTACACGGGCCGCGCGCCGCACATGAAGTCCGACCTGGATTTCTTCCTCGACGCCAACTACTCGCGTCGCTAGATCCTGGCGCGTTCAGCGCTTGCGGCTGGCCCGTGCGCGATCCACGCGCACGATCAGGTCCTCGGCGACCGCGTTGCGGGCGAAGGGATTGAGGGTGGCGTTCTTCACGGGCGAGAAGGCGATCCGGTCGCCCAATCGCCCCGGGTCCACCAGGCGCAGCTCGATGCGCGGCGGGTTGACCATCGTCGTGGCGCTCACGTTCATGATGTTCGAAAGGGGCACGCGCTCCTCGATGCGCCCCTTCTTCACCACCAGGTAGTCGCCGCCGTCCAGCACCTCGTCGGCGAGGTCCCACACCAGCTTCCTCATCACGACAAAACCGATCACGAGCGCGAGGATGGGAGCCACGAGCACCATGGGCGGGGGCGCACGCCGCGGTTCCACCAGCAATACGGACAGGCCGGCAGCCCCGGCGATGAGGATGAAGATCAGCGGCATCAGCCACTTCAGGAAGAAGACCTGCCGCGACGAGATCCGCTTCAAGCCGAGGCCCACTCGCAGTAGCGTGCGTCGAGCGGCGCGACCTGCGAGGCGCCGTCCGGCGGCGGGAAGGGCTGGCGGAACGTGAACGCCTCGGGCGACGGCCCCTGGCGTTTGAGTTTCTCGAGCTTCGCGACGGCCTCGCCCGCGCTAGGCATTTGGCCGGCGGGCACCCACCAGAGCACCAGCACCGGCCCTTCCATCTTCTCCATCCACTGCTTGCGGTCGCGCAGCACGCCCACGTGCGCGCTCTTGTACACGTACTGCTGCAGCGCCTCGAGCGATTCCCAGACCGACATGTTGAGCAGGATCCGATCGTCCTCGAACGCGCGGATGTCGGTCGCGTTGCCCGAATCGCTCTTCAGCCGCCACACGAAGCCGGGCGAGCTCTCGGCAAGGGCATTGATCGGGTCGAGCTGGACGCGGAAGCTCCCGATGCGCGGATCGTCGAGCGGCGCGATGAGCCTGGCGACGTTGGCCTGGGCGAGGTGGTAGCGGCTCAAGGAAAGATCTCCGCGACTACAGGGCGAGCACCAGCTTGCCAAAGTTCTCGCCCTTGAAGAGCTTCAGCAGCGTCTCGGGGAACGCGTCGATGCCGCCCTGCACCACGTCTTCCTTCGCGGCGAGCTTGCCTTCCTTGATCCACTGCGCCATGTCGCGCGCCGCCTCGCCGTAGCGCGACGCGTAGTCGAACACCACCATGCCCGTCATGCTCGCGCGGTTCACGAGCAGCGAGAGGTAGTTCGCCGGGCCTTTCGGCGGCGCCGTGTTGTTGTATTGCGAGATCGCGCCGCAGATCACGATGCGCGCGTGCAGCGCGATGCGCGCGAGCGCCGCCTCGAGAATATCGCCGCCCACGTTGTCGAAATACACGTGGATGCCGTCCGGGCAATGCTGCTTGAGCCCGGCCTTCACGTCCTCGTTCTTGTAGTCGATCGCCGCATCGAACTTGAGCGTGTCGATGAGGTAGCGGCACTTGTCCGCGCCGCCTGCGATGCCGATCACGCGGCAGCCCTTGATCTTCGCGATCTGCCCCACGGCGGCGCCGACCGCGCCCGCGGCGCCCGAGACGACCACCGTTTCGCCCGCTTTCGGCTTGCCGATGTCCAGCAGGCCGAAGTACGCCGTCATGCCGGGCATGCCGAGCACGCCCAGGTACGTGGAGAGCGGCGCGAAGCGCGTGTCCACCTTGCGCACGCCCTTGCCGTCCGAGACCGCGTACTGCTGCACGCCGAAGTTGCCCGCCACGGGGTCGCCCACCGCGAAGTCGGGATTCATGGTCGCGGCCACCTCGCCCGCCGCGCCGGCGCGCATCACCTCGCCGATGCCCACGGGGCGGATGTATGACTTGCCCTCGTTCATCCAGCCGCGCATCGCCGGGTCGAGCGAGAGATGCGTGACCTTCACGAGGATCTCGCCGGCCTTGAGCGCCGGGATCGCCTCGTCGGTGAAATTCCAGTCGCTGCGCTTGGGCAGCCCTACGGGGCGCGCGGCGAGCCGCACCTGCCGGTTCATGGGGCTCATGGCTTCTCCTGTTTCGTTACGCCCGCGCCGGGCACGGGCCGCGAGACATCGGTGGGCGGGCGTCCGTCGAGGATATCGTGCATGCGCGCCTCGATGGCTCCCTTGATCCGCTCGTGGGTGAGGATGTAGAAGCGGCCGTTCTTCACTCCATCGAGGGCCTCGCGCGCGACGTCGGCCGCCGAGAGCTTGCCGTGGCGCAGCGCCTCGCGCACCGCCTCTTCGTAAGGACCGGCCAGCGGGTTGGTCGCCCCGAGCTCCCTCGGGCGGTTGCGCGCCGAATCGCCGATGCCCGTGTTCACGTAGGCCGGGCAGAGGACGGAGACGCCGATCTTCGCCTGCGCGACCCGCAGGTCGTGGTACAGGCATTCCGAGAGCGCGACCACGCCATGCTTGCTCACGCAATACACGGCGCTGCCCGGGATGTTCACGAGCCCCGCGACGGACGCCGTGTTCACGATGTGGCCTTCCGCGCCCTTCGCGATCATGCGCGGCACGAACGCGCGGATGCCGTGCACGACGCCCATCAGGTTGATGTCGAGCGTCCACTTCCAGTCCTCGAGCGTGGCCGTCCACGCCGGCCCTGCCACCGCCACGCCCGCGTTGTTGAAGAGCAGGTGGACGGACCCGAGGCGCCGGTACGAGATGTCCGCGAGGCCCTCGAGCTCCTGCGGCTTCGACACGTCGCAGCGCATGGATTCCACGACGGCGCCGAGCGGGGCGATCAGCTTCGCCGTCTCCTTCATGCCGGGCTCGTCGATGTCGGCCAGCATCACGCCCATGCCCTCGCGCGCGCAGGCGAGCGCGAGCTCGCGGCCGATGCCGCTGCCGCCGCCCGTCACCACGGCCACCTTCCCCTTGAGCTCACGCATGTTGTCGAACCCCTTGTGTCATTGCGCCCGCGCCGGCTTGCGCCCGCAGCCATTCGAGCGTCCCGGCCCAGAGCGTGCCGCGGTTGCGTTCGTTGAAGTATCCGAAATGCCCGATGGGCGCGCCGCGCGCAGGCGTCACGTGGCGGCGCTCGATGCGGGCGCTTCGATAGAAGGAATGCAGGCTGTCCGTGGCGCGTTCGGTGATCATTTCGTCGTCGGCGAACGAGTAGCGCAGGATGGGCGCCTCGAATTCTGCCATGAGCCTGCGCCAGCCCTCGCCTTCCGCCAGGTGGTACTCGGGATGCAGGCACCAGCGCCGCCACTGGTCGGCCACCCCCTTCGGGAGGTCGCCGATCATGCGCAGGCGCCGGCCGGGGAAGTACCCGAATACCGGCGTGAGCACGGGAAAGAGGAAGAACCACAGCAAACGCACACGGCCCTTCATGCGGTCGTTGAAGCGGTAGTAGCCCGATCCCGCGTTGACGGTGACCGCCGCGCTCACCGCCTCGCGCCCCGGCGTGACGCCGAGGATCTGCCCGCCGAGGCTGTGGCCCACGAAGAGCAGCGGGAGCGACGGCGCGGGCTTGCGCGCCTCCACGAGCATCGCAGCGAGGTCCTTCTCGGCCCAGGTGCGCACGTCGGCCTCGAGCCGGCGCAGCGGCCCGCGCCGCGAGCCGCCCATGCCGCGGTAGTCGAACGTGAGCACGTGGATGCCGTGGTCCGCGAAGAACTGCGCGAGCGGCGCGTAGTACTCGCGGCGAACGCCCATCGCGGCGCCGATGCACATCGTGGCCCACGCGGCGCCTTTCGCCGGGAAGCGGGTGACGGCGAGCTCATAGCCGTCGGTGGCCGGTGCGACGCTTTCGCCTTTGGCTGGATTCCCGCCTCCGCGGGAATGACCGCTAGATGGCATCCCAACCGGTGTCCGCTTCGAATCGCAGGCCGTGCTTCGCCTTGAGCTCCGCGGCGATGCGCAGCCATTCCTGCTTGCCGCGCGCGCGAATGGTCGAGATGGGGCCGCCGCGATGCGGCGCGAAGCCCGTGCCGAAAACCACACCCGCGTCGCAGAGGTCGGCGTCGGCGACGATCTTCTCGCGCACGCAGGCCACGGCTTCGTTCAGTGCCGGGAACACCATGCGGTCGGCGAGGGCCTTCAGGTCCACGGTGCCGGGGCCCGCGGAGCTCTTCTGGGCCTTGCCCTTCACCCACGTGTAGAAACCCTTGCCCGTCTTCTTGCCGAAGTTCTTGCCTTCGACGAGCGCCTGCAGCTTCTTCGGAATCGGCGAGCCGGGCTTGGCGAGCTCCTGCCCCACGGCCCAGCCGATGTCGAGACCCACCATGTCGGCGAGCTCGATGGGCCCCATGGGCATCCCGAAATCCTTCGCGGCCGCATCGACCGTCTCGGGCGGAATGCCCTCGTCCACCAGCAGCATCGCCTCGAGCAGGTACGGCGAGAGCACGCGGTTCACGAGGAAGCCCGGCGCGGACTTGCACGGCAGCGGCAGCTTGTCGATCTGGCGCGCGAACGCCTGCCCCGCGTGCATCACCGCGGGGGAGGTCTGCGGACCCTCGACGATCTCCACCAGCATCATCTGCGCGACGGGGTTGAAGAAGTGCAGGCCCACGAGGCGCTCGGGGCGCTGCAGCGCCGAGGAAAGCTGCTGCAGCGGGATGCTCGAGGTGTTGGTCGCGAGGATCGCGCCCGGCTTCATGCGCGGCTCGACCTGCGCGTACACCTTGCGCTTCACGTCGGCGTTCTCGACGATCGCCTCGATCACGATGTCGGCCTTGGCCACGCCCGCGCCCGCCACGTCCGGGATCAGGCGGTCCATGGCGGCCTGCACGAGGTGCGGCTGCTTGAGGCGCTTCCTGTCGAGCTCGGCCGCGCGCTTGATCGCGGGCGCGATGCGCTCGGGCGCGAGGTCCTGCAGCGTGACCGTCACGCCGCGCAGCGCCGCCCACGCCGCGATGTCGCCGCCCATGGCGCCCGCGCCGATGACATGCAGGTGCTTGACGGGGTCAGATCCCTTTTCGCTGGAAAAGGGATCTGACCCCAATTTCTTCAGCCGCTCCTGCAGCTTGTAGATGCGGATCAGGTTGCGCGCGGTGGGGTGGAAGAAGAGGCTCGCGGTGGAGGCCGGGTGCTCACGCGGGACCTGGCGCGGATCGCCGCCGAAGTCCTTCCACAAGTCGATGATCGCGTAAGGCGCCGGGTATTGGTCGCGGCGCACGCGCGCGGCCACCTGCTTCGCCGACATCTTCGCGACCAGGTTGCGCACGCCCGGCCAGTCGGTCATGGCGGCGGAGAGTTTCGGATGCGCGCGCGGCGGAGGATTCGTGAGGATCTGCCGCGCGGCGTTCTCGAAGTGGCGCCGTGGCGTGACGGCATCGACGAGCCCGAGCTTCTTCGCCTTGCGCGCGTCCACGCCGCGGCCCGTGAGCATCAGGTCGAGCGCGGGAGCGGCGCCGATGATCTTCGGCATGCGCCTTGCGCCACCCCAGCCCGGCACGATGCCCAGCATCACCTCGGGAAGCGCCATGCGCGTCCTGGGCCCGTCGTCCATCACGCGATAACGGCACGCGAGCGCGAGCTCGGTGCCGCCGCCCATGCAGAACCCGTGCACCAGCGCCAGGGTCGGGAAAGGCAGCGCGTCGATCTTGTCGAACACTTCGTTGCCGAGCGCCGTGAAGGCGATCGCCTCGTCGGCCTCCTTGAAGCTCGTGAACTCGTCGATGTCCGCGCCGGCGGCGAAACCGTTGTCCTTCGCGGAGAGGATCGCGAGGCCCTTGGGAGGCATCGAGGCCAGGTGGTCGGCGATCCTGCCCAGCTCCTCCAGCGTCTCGCGCGAGAAGGTGTTGGTGGCGCTGCCCGCGCGGTCGAACCTGAGCCACGCGAGGTGGTCGGCATCGACGTCGAGCTTCCAGTGCTTGAAGTCCATCAGGGCTCCGGCGCGTGACAGACCACCTCGACGTTGTGCCCGTCGGGGCCGATCACGAAGGCGGCGTAGTACGTCGGATGGTAGTGGACGCGCAGCCCCGGCGGCCCGTTGTCCTTGGCGCCCGCCGCGAGTGCGCGCTTGTGGAACTCGTCGACCTGGGCGCGCCGTGTCGCCGTGAAGGCGAGGTGCAGCGGCGCGGGCTTCGCGGAAGCCGGCCCGAGCCAGAAGTCCGGCTTCTGCCCCTGGCCCAGGCCCACCGCGACACCTGCGTCCATCACGACGCGCACGTCGATGGGCGCGAGGGCCGCGAGGAAGAACGCCTTGCTCGCGGCGAGGTCCGTGCAGCCGATTCCGATGTGGTCGAGCATGCGGGGCGCTACCGCATCAGGATCATCGCGGCGACGCCCATCTGCGCGATGAAGCCGCCGAAGAAGGCGAGCGTTCGCACCCACGGCAGCGCGAAGGTGTAGGCCACGGCGTGCACCACGCGCGACCAGAAGTACAGGATCGCGAGGCCCGCGACGGCCGGCCCGGTGACGCCGATCGCATAGGCGACGAGCAGGAGCGTGGCGAAGACCGCGAGATTCTCGATCGCGTTGGCGTGCGCTTTCCTGAGGCGCTCGGCCCATGGGGCCAGCGGCTTCGGATTGGCCGGGTAGCCCACGGTGTCCATGAGGCCCCAGACCATGATGCGGTTGAGGACGTAAGGCAGGAACATCAACGCGGTGAATGTTGCGACGTACGTGAGGTAGAGCAGCTCGGTGTTCATGGCTTCCTCCTGGTGATGACGCGGACCACGACTTCACTGTAATCGGCGAAACCCATCTTCTCGTAGAGGTTGCGCGCTCCCGCGTTGGCGCTCATGACGTGCAGGAACGTCCTCTCGCCGCGATGCATCTGGCGGCGGATCAGCTTGTTCATGAGGCGGCGGGCGAGGCCGCGGCCCTGGTAGTCCGGATGCGTGCACACGCCGCTGATCTCGCGAAGGGACCCGGCCTGCATGCGCTCGCCCGCCATGGCGACCAGCCGATCCCCCTCGAAGAGGCCGAAGTAGTCGCCCAGCTCGATGGTGCGCGGGCCGAAGGGGCCGGGCCGCGTGAGCTCGGCGAGCGCGACCGCCTGCGGCGCATGCTTCGCGTCGAGCGCCACGGCCTCCGGCGCATCGTCCTCGGGCACGTCGCCCTTCCACACCATCTGGAACATCGTGGAATCGACATCGATGCTCCATCCCTCGGGTGCCGCGCCCTTCCAGAACGCGCTG
>Ga0335070_10002317_pt1 | contig 22206 bp, 23 predicted proteins | sample Lox_Sample_13_FD_206722 | JGI IMG/M metagenome (GOLD analysis project Ga0335070, IMG submission 206722) | Soil microbial communities from Loxahatchee National Wildlife Refuge, Florida, United States - Lox_Sample_1.3 | ecosystem: Environmental > Terrestrial > Soil > Wetlands | place: USA...
AACGGTGAACATTTAAGAACGTCTTTGCATCACATGCTGGTGCATTTGAGCGCCTCGATGGCTCAGCCCAGTAGAGCGGCTGCCTCGTAAGCAGCAGGCCGCGGGAGCAAAGCCCGCTCGAGGCTCCATACCTCTATCATCTGTTCAACAAAAGATGACTCAAAGTTTTGAGAAGAAAAATTGCCTGAGTGCTCGGAAGCTATTCTTAAGGTTCATGCCATTCATTTTGAGTAATGCAGACGTTTTCAATTGCATTTTCGAGGGCAGTCGACATTGAAGTTTCATTTGCAATTGCCTCAATGAAAACAAATACGGATTAAGGTACCAAACTGTTTAGGCCTCAATAACGAATTGAACAATGAATGATTCGAGGGAGAAAAAAACTGATTTTACGTTGTGTCGTTGAGTTCAACATTTGTGCGGCAAGGTTTATTAAGTATTGCGACACACGCTGTTTTAAACGTCCATTAGGAGGAGCAATATTGCCCCTGTTTAGCGGGTACGGTCACGAACACGGCGATAAGCTAAAGTGTCCATACAACGGTTGTGGAAAATCGTTTGACAAGCCTACCGTCCTAACAGACCGAAGCAGCATCCCTCGCACTTCTTATTACGCTTGCCCGTTTTGCATGAGCAAAATCGATATTGTTACGGACAACATGCGCATCGTCGACGTGAAACCTGTTGATTATCCGCCGACGGTTTTTGAATCTCCAGCGAAGTGCGCACATTTCAGCGGGACAATAGGAGTAGGTAATGGTCCGTTGCCCGACGAGTGCTTGGTATGCCCCAAAGTATTACAATGCAACGCGAGGAAAAAATAAGTTAGGAAAGCTGTTTCGAATACAGAGTTAAGATATTTTCTATTGTGCTATTTGGTCCTTAGGTAATTTTTTATGGCTCCATAGGTTAAGATGCGTAGGTAATGCCAGGTTGGAAGCGAATGAAGGTTGTAGCTTTTAGTGGAAGTGCAAGAAAAGATGGAAACACCGCCGTACTGTTGCGAGGCGTTCTTAAGGTTCTCGAAGCCGAGGGGTTTGAAACAGAATTAATCCAGCTCTCTGGAGAGCGAATTCGTGGTTGCGCAGCATGCAGAAAATGCTTTGAAAACAAAGACGAACGTTGCACAATAAATGAAGATAAAGTGAACGACTACATACAAAAAATGAAGGAAGCTGAAGGCATACTCCTTGGTTCCCCGACTTATTTTGGCATGATGTCCACGGAAATGAAAGCCCTCATCGACAGGGCAGGCTTTGTCGCCCGAGCAAACCCTGATATTCTAAAATACAAGGTTGGCGCGGCGGTTGTGGCAGTGAGGCGCGCTGGAGGAATGTCTACATTTGATGCCATCAATCACTTTTTCCTTATCAACCAGATGATCGTGCCAGGCAGTTCCTATTGGAACATAGGAATTGGTCACAAGAAAGGGGAGGTTGCAAACGATAACGAAGGAATGGAGACGATGGAGGTTTTGGGCAAGAACATGGCTTGGCTGATAAGAAAACTCAAGGCCTAATCTGCCTTATAGGCTCCTTCAAAAGAGCGCCGTTTTCCAAACAGAGGGTCAATGAAAAAGAGGAGAGGATTTTCCCTTTCCGATTGTTGGTGGTTATCCTAGGATGGCTTTTAGGTCTTCGTCGACGGTTTTTATCGGCATGATGCCAAACTTGTCCACGAGTACTTTTACCACGTTTGGAGTTAAGAACGCCGGCAAACTTGGCCCTAAGCGGATGTTTTTCACGCCCAAGTAAAGCAGTGATAGCAAAATCGCCACGGCCTTTTGTTCGTACCATGACAATATGAGCGACAACGGCAACTCGTTGATGCCAACACCGAACGCTTTCGCAAGTGCTTGTGCGATGACCACAGCTGAGTAGGCGTCGTTGCATTGTCCGACGTCAAGCAACCGGGGAATTCCGCCGATTTCGCCAAGGTCCTTGTCGAAGAAGCGGAATTTGCCGCATGCCAGAGTCAATACAACTGTGTCTTTGGGTGCTTTCTCCACGAACTCGGCATAGTAGCTGCGTCCAGGTTTGGCACCGTCACAACCGCCTACGAGGAAGAAGTGCCTAATCTGATGGTTCTTAACCGCATCAACTACAGCCCCCGCAACGTTTAAAACTGCATTTCGGCCAAAGCCAACCATAACAGTTTTGCCTTCGAAATCCTCTGTGAATCCAGGCATTTCTAGAGCTTTCTTGATGACAATCGCGAAGTCTTCTCCGGGTACGTGCTTGACGCCTGGCCAGCTGACTGGTCCTGAAGTGAAGATGTTGCTCATGTACGTCCCAGAGGGTTTTTGGATGCAGTTAGTTGTCATGAGTATGGCACCTGGAAAAGCTGCGAATTCTCGGATTTGGTTCTGCCATGCCGTGCCGTAGTGTCCGTAAAAGTGCGGGTACTTGTTCAGTTCAGGATAGCCATGTGCGGGAAGCATCTCGCCATGAGTGTAGACCGTTATGCCAGTTCCTTCGGTTTGTTTTAAAACAGCTTCGAGGTCTTTAAGGTCATGTCCTGAGACGAGCAGTGCTTTGCCCTTTTTGTGACCTAAGGGAACCTTGGTAGGAACTGGGTGTCCGTAGGTGCCTGTGTTTGCTTCGTCGAGAAGTTCCATTGCTCGAAGGTTGATTTCTCCACATTTAAGGCTCAAGCCCAAAAAGTCGTTTATTCCTAGAGACTTATCCAACGGTGCGGCTAGTGCTTGTTCAAGAAACTCGAATACTTTGTCGTCGGATTTCCCAAGCTTGAAGGCGTGATATGCGTATGCGGCGACACCCTTTAAGCCGTAAGTTAGGAGCCATTGTAGGCCTCGCAGGTCAGGGTCGAGTGAGGAGTCAGCCATGATTCCGTAAGGTGTGGCTTGTTTCGCCATGTTCTCTGTGCCCTTTTCCAAAGTCAAGTTTGTTGCCCCCGCCCAGTCGGTTTTGCCTCCTGCAGTCTTGATCTTCTGTTTTAGGTCTTCTCTAGCTTCAACGGTCCATTGTAAGTAATGTGCTATGCCTTCGGGATCGAAGTTTACGTTAGTTAGCGTGGCAAAGAGTGCCTCGCAAATGAACTCGTCGTTATTCGCGTCGCTAACTCCGATTTTTCTGGCCTCAAGGACAACTTGGCTGAACCCTCGAAGGGCGTAAATAAGCAGGTCTTGAAGCCTTGCCACTTCAGGAGGCTTTCCGCAAACACCAAAGGCGGTGCAGCCTTTGCCTCCGGCAGTTTGTTCGCATTGCCAGCAGAACATTTCGTTTTCAGTTTTGGTTTGACTCATGAATTTCACCTTTGATAATACATTTGGTTTAGGCGCAAATAGTGTTTATCCCGAATGTATAAGGGACATGTGTAGAAACAAGCTAACTTCGCTATATGCGTCTACAAAGCAAGACTTGCCGTCCTATATACGGTTTTGCTGCTGCCCCAAGACTAGGTCTCACTCTTAAAGTAGCTTTCCAGTAGTCTACGCAATCCGCGACGGGTAATCTCAGACAACGTAGAGGGGCTAATCCCGAGCTTGGCCGCCAACTCCACTGTATCGATTTTGCGCGGGTAATCGAAGAAACCACCCTTCAGAGCCAACCAGAAGATTCGCTCTTGCTTCTCCGTCAAAACACCCGCCTTGGGCTCGAATTTACCCATTTTGAGAACGTTCACCTTTAGACCGGCTTGTTTCATGGACCCAATTATCTTTTTGAACGCTTCAAAGCTTGGCACCATGAAACTGTACATGATAGTGCATCCCTCCAGACTCTTGCCTGAAACGAGAAAGGCATCGCAGGACAAGATTGTGCTACAGACGCCACACCCTTGGCTTTCCATCCAGACAGAGGATTTTGCTTCCCCGCCACCTTCACTCATTGCTTTTAGTTCTGCAGGAGGATTCTTCACATGCCTAAGCTCATCAGGATCCAGTTCAACCAGATGCTTAACGGACTTAGGGCTGGAGCTTCGGATGTCTATGACTTTGATATGATTGAGACCTAGCGGCGTCAATCGTTTGAGTATTGTGCACTGTCTGTTCTCCACTTCCAAAACGACGTGATACGGTTTTGGCCACTGATCCTTCATTCGAACCAATCTAACATTGGTTTTTGAATCTTAAGTCTATTTTGCATTTGGGTGGGGTATGCGCGTAGCAAAACCTGTTTCTCTGACTGGTCGATGAAGAAAGTACCATTGAAAGAGTTCTTCCAAGAAAAAAATCTGCATTTAAGTAAGGGCTAAATACAACAAAGGCATTCTCGGTTGATATCCATTTAGAGGACGATGCAATATGGAAGATTTCTACGACCTCTTTGCCAAACTAATCGAAAACAGCCGCGAGCACGAACGGTACCGTGATCAACAGTGCATAAATATGATAGCTAGCGAGGGGCTAAAATCGCCTGCTGTTAAGCAGATGCAGGCGTTTGCCTCTGACCTAGAGGGAAGATATGCTGAAGGCGATAACGACCTGGCCGGTCACGTCAAGAAACGCTACTACCAAGGCCAGAAATTCATGACGCCTATCGAAGACACTGCTTCAGACCTAATGAAGAGCCTTTTCAATTGCAACTGGGCCGACGTCCGACTCGTCTCGGGCACGCATGCTAACCTGGCGACATTCAAGGGTTTGTCGCTTGCGACCAAGAACCGTCGAATGGTCGTAACTCCCCTAAGCTGTGGTGCACACATAAGCCATGATTACACAGGCTTGGCAGGGGCAATTCTCGGGATAGAAGATATCAATCACGTCTACGACATAAATGAAATGAACATAGACCCTGATCGCTCCGCGGACATCATTCGCGCAGCCAAACCCGGTATCGTTACCTTCGGGGGAAGCCTCTTTCTATTCCCACACCCAATAAGAGAGCTGAAAGAAGTTTGTGACGAAGTTGGCGCCTATGTTGCGTACGATGGTTCACACGTGCTTGGTTTAGTCGCTGGGGGTGTCTTTCAGGATCCACTCCGCGAAGGCGCCGATTTTATCACATCAAGCACGCACAAAACGTTTCCAGGACCTCAAGGTGGCGTTGTAATTGGTAGTTCATCGACGCCGCGGTTGGAGAAAGCTATTAAGAAGATACAATATGCGATTTTTCCGCTTAGCGCATCCAGCACACACTTGGGAAGACTACCAGCATTGGGTGTAGCTGCCCTAGAAATGAAACTGTTCGGCAATGAACTAGCTAAGCAGATTGTGAGAAATGCTCAAACAGCAGGTCAGTACTTGTACGAGAACGGCGTTAAAGTCCTCTGCGAACACAAGGGCTTCACAAGAAGCCATCAAATTGCCGTCGATATTCGAAGTTACGGCGGAGGCAACAAGATCGCCCAAAACCTCGAAGACGCCAACATCGTTCTGAACAAAAACCTACTTCCCTACGACGACCAAAGCAGTAAAGCCGACCCATCTGGTTTGCGAATTGGCTTCCAAGATGTAACAAGACGCGGCTTTGGCGAAGGCGACATCAAACATCTCTGTGATCTAATGCTTGACGTTATTAAAGAGAAACGCAAACCTTCGGAAGTCCAGAAGGACGTAATTGCGCTGAGGCAGCAATTCAATCAGATAAAGTTCGCGTTTCAAAGTGCCGAAGAGGCACTAAATTATATCAAAAAGCTCTAGCGCTAGAAACACGCTTGAGCCAAATCCTATTTTCTCATAAGACACCAAGTCACGAATTTCCTGTCTGCCTAGAGAAAATCAGATTGGCAGAATCTCCCCGAAAACGGATAATGTTAATAAGTAATCCATTTCATCAGGACTTCAGATCGTCATGGCTGATTCGTTTCAAATCATCATCGTAATCGTTGTACTCACACTGGCAGTTGTTTTCCTCTACCTCTTGCCGCGATACGGACCGCACAAGAAATCGGTCCTCACATGCCCGAAGTGCAAGAAACAATTTACGTACCATTGGGTTCCGGGCGCATCCTGGGTATCACTTGGCCGAGGCACAAAGCGAAAACTTCAATGCCCTTGCTGCCATCAGTTTTCCGCGTTTGAGTTGACAGCAACACAAATAGAAAGAGGAATAGCTCCCACAGCCTCAAAACCAAATTGATAAAGACAGGTTTTGAGACTGCCCAGATTGACCTTGTTATCACCCTTTGGGATTCACTTAAATTCTAGACGGTAAATACCTCTTGAGGAGTTTAGCAAATTGAAGGTATTACTTAACGATGGCTTGGAAAAAGAAGGCATTGAACTGTTCAAGCAAGCAGGCATCGAAACTGACACAAGGAAGCGTGATCCCAAAGCCTTGGCTGCTGACATCGCAGGGTTCGACGCACTTGTTGTGCGCAGCGCCACAAAGGTTACACGAGAAATCATCGAGGCAGGCGCCAAGGGACGCTTGAAGATTATTGGACGTGCCGGAGTAGGCTATGACAACATCGATGTGGAAGCAGCCTCAGATTTTGGCGTCATCTTGAAGTCGGCGCCGTCCGGGAACACAAATGCGGTAGCTGAACTCACAATTGCTTTAATGCTTAATTTGTCTCGAAACGTTCCGCAAGCTCATCTTTCTCTCAAGCGAGGGTTGTGGTCTAAGGAGAAGCTGAAAGGAACAGAACTCATGGGCAAGACGCTTGGCGTTCTTGGCTGCGGAAAAATCGGGCAACGTGTCGCTGAGTTGGCTCATCATGGCTTCGATATGGACGTCATCGGCTACGATATATGCCAAATCGTGGATTCAAAGGTGCGTTATGTACCAAGAGAAGAAGTCTTCTCTCAATCAGATTTCGTCACTATTCACACGGGTGGTAAAGCTGTGATCGTGGGTGAAAATGAGCTTGCCCTGATGAAGCCAACAGCTTATTTAATCAACACTTCTAGAGGCTCCAATGTCGATGAGAAAGCTCTTTATAATGCACTCAAAGAGAAAAAAATAGCAGGCGCAGCACTCGATGTTTACTCTGAAGAACCCAAGACTGAAGGCGCGGAATTCAGAAGCAAATTCGCCGAGTTGGACAACGTCATTCTCAGCGCCCACCTTGGCGCTTCCACGGCTGAGGCACAAAGGGAAACGGCAATTGAGATGGCAAGAGTTGTCTGCAGTTTCTTGCTGGGCGGGGATTTCCAAAACGCCGTAAATGCAGGCGAAAGCATAGAACTTGAAGAGAAACCAGTCTACACGTTATTCATCCATCACAGGGACGTTCCTGGAGTTTTCGCAAACATCGACAAGGTCCTTGCAGACAACGACATCAACATACGCGCTAACTACTCACGGCAAATTGGCAAAGGTGGCTATGCTGTTTCAGTTTATGTGATCCACAAGAGAGTCACGCCGAAGATAATTGAGGTTCTGAAAAAGATTCCGAACGTTTGCGACGTTAAGACATAGACTGCCACGTCTTTGGACACGAATTGGACCGGGACGTAAGTCTCCAACTCATTTTGTTTTTTAATCTCAAATGTTTAGTGTCAAATTGGGCTCAGCTGCTTTCGTGACAGATTCTATATAAGGGCGTTATCGGATTAGAAGAATTGATGAGACTAGGGGTTTTGTTTTCAGGAGGCAAGGATTCAACCCTTGCACTTCACATTGCATCGAAAAAGGAGCAGGTGATTTGCTTAATCACACTCTTCTCCAGAAATCCCGAAAGTTACATGTTCCATACACCCAACATTGATTTGGCATGGCTTCAGGCTGAGGCAATGGACCTGCCGCTTGTTGGACATGCGACAGAAGGGAGAAAAGAAGAGGAACTTCAAGACTTGGAATACGCCATTTCAAAGGCAAAACAGGAATTTCATATTGAAGGCGTCGTGACGGGCGCAGTTGAATCTGTTTACCAGGCCTCGCGAGTTCAACGCATCTGCCATAACCTCGGGGTCTGGTGTTTTAACCCTCTTTGGAAGAAGAACCAGAAAGCCCTGCTGCAAGAACTCCTTGACAAGGGCTTCAAAGTCATCATATCAGGCATTTTCGCCTATCCGCTAGATGGAGGGTGGCTTGGAAAAGAACTTGATGCCCGAATGATTGAGAAGCTTATGTCGCTTCAGCAGGAGTACGGCTTAAGTCCCTCAGGTGAAGGAGGCGAAATAGAGACGACTGTTCTTGACGCTCCGCTCTTCCGCAGAATGATTGAAATCACAGATTGCGAGGTTGCTGCGCGGGGTAACTCAGGGGTCTTCAAGATTAAGCAAGCAAGGCTGGTGTCTAAGTGATCTTAGTCGTTGATATGAGCTGGAAGAGAGATTCTCTTGGCTATTATGAATTTGTTCTACCCATCCTTAGAGTCACGGAAAAACTTGGCGAGTGTGCAGCGAAACACTACCTTGATATCACGGAGCAAGATCTAAACTGCTGCGAAAAGATAATTTTGTCTGGTACAGCTCTTGAAGACAACGTCACCCCGCATCAGCCGGATAGATTCCAATGGCTTAAGACGATGGAAAAGCCTGTTTTGGGAATATGCTCAGGAATGCAAACCATTGGGGTAGTCTTCGGCTTGAAGCTTTGTGAGTGCCTTGAAATTGGGATGACGCAGATAACTACGGTCTCCGACAACTCGTTGTTTTCTGGAGAATTCAAAGCTTACTCGCTTCACAATTTTACGGTGGAAGCCAACGATGATTTTGAGGTAACTGCAAGGTCACAGAAGTGCATTCAAGCGATTAAGCACAGATGCAAGGAGATCCACGGTGTGTTGTTTCACCCTGAAGTCAGAAATGAGGAGTTGCTCAACCGGTTTGTCTGTCTATAACCCGGTACTAAGAAGCCGATATGGATCATGGGCGTTTGGAGCTAGAGCTTGGTTGCTTGTACTTCTAGTCTTGCCATCTTTACGTGTGCGTCGCCTTTTTCGTCCAGCGGAAATGCAGCAATGTACCGTTCGACAATCTCATTTATGAAGGCGTCTCGCAGACTCGGTGGAACCCGTTCTGTAAAGGGCAACCATGTTGTTCGAACCCAGCCTGCCAGGCCGTCTTTTCCGTGCAGATTCATGGTCTTCGGAATCAATTCAACCCTTTCAGCTTTGAATCCTGCTTCCCGAAGCCAGGGATTGTATTCTTCGGGTCCGTAGAAGCCATACGGAAATGTGAAGTTTCTGAAGTAAGGCTTGCAATCTTCTTCGCTGACAAGCTCTTCAAGCACCGCTATAACATCTTGTGCGTTGCCTTTCCCTGCCATCTGAAAGAGTAGTTGCCCATGATTGTCCAAAGCTTTGTTTACGCATGCTAGTACGGTTTGGTGGTCGATGATCCAATGCAGGGAAGCGTTTGAAAAAACCACGTCGAACCGCTCACGAAACGTCAGTTCTCTCGCATCCATCTTGAGGAAAGTGAGGTTTGGGTTATGGCAGTGGGGAAATGATTTGCGGGCAAGGGCAATCATGTCTTCTGAACTGTCTATGCCGACGACATTGCCATGAGGTAGAAACGATGCCAACATGGCAGTAACTTTTCCGTCGCCACATCCTATGTCCAGTAGAGTTTCGTCTCCGCGGAGTTTGAGTTTGGGTATTAGCTCTTTGGCCCATTCGAACTGGTTTGATGAGTTCTTGGCGTAGTCTTCGGGATTCCAGGCATACTTTTCCTGTCTATCCAGCAATGGTCTCACCGAGTTTGGAACCAAATCTATTCGGATATAAACTTTTGCAGCAAAACATGGTTAAACGATAGATTATAACATGGCTATTCTCCTTCTTCATTTAAATCTTATTTGTTTGAAAATGCTGGGTGCAATTAAGGTTATTAAGCAAGGAGACAAAATCTGGTTAGCGTCAGGAGCACTCTGGTTGAGTTACAAGAGAAAGATGCACCCCAAAGTCAGCACTGGCGAGATGCAACTTTTCAGGGCTTTGAGCTTAGCAGGGCTCACAAGTGGAATGGTCACTCAGAAACCTATTGTTTTGAGAGCAACTATTCCGGATTTCTGCTGGTTAAACAAGCGCAAAGTAGTCTACCTTGACGGCGTTCAGGTTCACAAAGCTGATAAAACGCAGCAACGGGATTGCGAAATCGATGAAATGCTGAGGAACCAAGGTTGGGATGTTCTAAGGATCCCGTACGAGCCGCCGCTAACTGACAAGAATTTACAAACCATTATCGCCAAAATTAAAGAGTTTTTGGGCGAAACAGAAGAGTAACTGATGATACGGGGTTAGTTCTTTAATATTTAACGGGTTACACTGCACCATGATTCTTACAAGCTCAAATGTGGCGAGTGTGGATGACTGAAGACGCCAAGAAATTTGAACGTTTTGCAATTCTCGACAGATTGAGTGGTGTAACTTCGTTGTGTTCACGCGATCAAAATCCTTAAACCAGTCATTTACCAAAGTTCCATCGGTGCTTCTGTTGGAAAAATCGAATGAGTCGAAACAGAAATACCTCGTTCTGATTAAACTGAACCCGGCAAAAACAGAGAACTTTCACAGTTACCTAATGCGCATGTCGGAAAGACCTTCTGAGGGCGTGAAGCTAAATGCCTTTTACACCGTTTTTGGCGCTTGGGACGTGGCCGTATGGTTTGAGGCTGAAAACAATGATTATGCCGCGCATTTCATCAGTGAGAAGTTGAGGTCAATCGACGGCGTCATAGAGACATTTACCATGCCTGCAACGATGATCAAGGAATATAAGTGACAATACGCCATCCGCAGTTTGAATTTCAGCTTCACATCTCGCATAGCCTCCGATATCAGAGGCGATCCGAAATAGGACTGAGGGGTTTCCAGCTGGCTCTTCGAAAGGAGTATTAGTTTCCGCCGCAATGAGCTATTGGAATTGGTTGCGTGACAATGAAGTCTGAGGCTGAAGAATCTAAACCGTGCCTAATTTCTTGCAGTGTTTTGAAAGACGAAATAGAGCAGCTGAAGCGCAAAGGCGGGTTAGATGCTGATGTAGTTTATGTCTCAAAGCTCTTCCACGTGGACTATGGGCTTTTGGAAAAGAACTTGCGTCGCACCCTGGACCGTACGCTGCCTAAGATCTGTGGCAAGCCGGTTCTAGTTTATGGCGATCTTTGCTTAGGCCCTAACGATGAAATGAAGCTTCTTGCAAAGGAATATGGCTTGGTGAAGATTGACGCTTTGAATTGTGTCGACTGTTTGTTGGGGGGTAAAGGAAAAATTGACGAAGTCGATCCTCAACACGAATTCATGTTCTTTGACCCTGGAATGATTAAGTTTTTCCAGGTTATGCAGAAGAAACTTAGGCGAGAGGGTATGAATGAGGAGACTTTGCGAAACATGTTCGGCGGAATTAAGGGGATTGTCCTTTTGGATACCTTGGGGGATGCGGAGAAGCGCAAAAAAGAGATTACGGACCTACATTCTGGTTTGGACATTCTAGAAGTCAAAAAGGTGGGTCTGGAAAACCTCAAGCGTGTCCTTTCAGAAGCTATTAACTGTAACGCAGTCTTTGAAAGCGAACGAGAATCGAAATAATTTCGTTTTTAGTTTAACATTTAGCTTGCAGCATACTAACCCGTGTTTTTCTCGGCTAAAGCAGTACCGATCTTCTGATTGATCAATGATGCGAAACGAATTTATAGAAATCAGATAGATTACTGACATGGGTGATATGGATACCGATTGTTCAGGTTTCTGTTTGGGAAGGTATTAGCGCTGAAAATAAGAAGAAGGCTGTTGAAGGGATCACTAAGGTTTTTGTGGATATGGGTATGCCTGCTGATGCGGTGAACATTGTCATTTATGAGGCGCCTAAGGCCAATTGGGCTACTGGTGGAAAGTTGCATTCGGAGCGGCATGCGAACCTTTAAACTTGATTAGGTTGCTTGCACAAGTCTAAATCTGCAGTGTGAGCCAGTCCTTAAATCACGCTCAACAGTTCTTGTTTTTTTTGACCTGCCCAAGTAGTGGTATTCGCGTTCTTAGTCAATATGTAAGAAAAGTTAATTAGGCTTCACGCGTCGGCTTAAAAAGATGTGGTGGGCATGAAGAAGTCGGTCGTAGCTCTTTTCGCAACTCTGATGATCTGTTCGGTTGTCGCCACGGCTTTCTTGAGCACGAATTACTTGTCGTATCAGAATGCAACTTTGAACGGACAAATGGCTCAGCTTGAGAAAGACTACGACAGTTTGCGGATGCAATACTATGAGTTGGCGAGCAACTTCAGTAGCTTGCAGTATAATTACACAAATGTTTTGTTGCAGGATCCTTGGTTAGGGCCCAACCCTGGGAGTTCAAGTTCGGTTGACACTCAACAAATGTTGACGCGATATCAGGCTTTGCAGCAGATGTATGTCGAACTGCAGTCGGAGTATAATCAATACATTGAAAACTATAAGACGCTTAAGACTATGACAGATTTGCGGGTTATGCAAGGAGACTTGAGTTATCTGATCACTCCGGCTAATCCTGCTGTTTTTAGTATAGTTCAAAATATCACTGGGAAAAAAGGGAATACCACAGATCCAAATTCTTATTGGAAGGACATAAAAGCAATGTACGATTGGGTTGCGTCAAACATAAAGTACCGCGAGGATAGCCTCTACCCAATTTTGCCTGACAACCCTGTTGACGCCGCGGTGAATGGCCTAACTCAAACTGACTCAGCTACCCAATATCCTAATGAGACTTTGGCATTTCGTGCGGGCGACTGCGATGACATAGCAACATTGCTTACTTCTATGATTCGCTGTTACTTCAACAACCAGTTTCTAGTGGAGTGTATTTGGATAACGGGGGCGAACGCGGGTCATGTGGGAGTGGTTATTCCTTTCAGCGGGGATCAAATTGTTATCTTAGACCCTATAAGAGGCTATTACAGTCACGATACCTTGGGCAACATAGCTTTGAACATGATTTCATCGGAGATTTACAATTGGCTAAATCAATGGAGGTCCTCTCTTGGAAATGACGTGCATGTCTACCGCGTCTATAGCGACTACATGGACAAGACGTTTAACGGGACAGAAGATTACATAAATTGGAGCTATTCCCGCTAGTTAGATCTCCGCTTGTTGTTCTTCCAAATATTCAAAGTCGTGACTTTCGCCCAAATTACAGTTATGATTATTGATTTCCGAAACATTAAACCTGAATGGAATCCTCAAATGCTATTCATAGTTATTATTTAGGGACTCGCCAAGAAACTCTGGTTTGAATCTCATTTGAGTTTTGGAGCAAGTCTTATTGTCCGACGATTGGTTTGAGTCGCCGATTATTTTGTGGCTGTTGCTCTACAGTCACACTATCTTATGAACCAGGGAGATCATTTTATGTTTCAAACGGATGGGTTGGTCATCTCTTAAGGAGGTGAAGGTTTGACGAAGAAAGAAATGGATGCACTGGTTGCGGCCTCGAACGTTTACAAGCTTCTCAACGAAAACAGCAAGGTTCGCGTTTTGCAAGTGACTTTCAAGCCTGGCGACGTTGCAAAAATGCACCATCACCCTGACCATGTGGTTTATGCCCTGAAGGGTGGAAAAATGAGCCTTACATCGGGTGGGAAGACCCAAGAAATGGATGTTAAGGAAGGATCTGTGATGTTCCTTGACGCGCAAGATCATGAAGCGAAAAATGTTGGCAAAACTACGCTGGATCTTTTAGTGGTTGAGCTGAAGTGATTCATTTGGAAAAAAAAGAAACGGGGAGAATTTTGGGCCTTACTGATTAAGTGGCCTTTGCATTATATCTCAGTAAACCGAAGAGCAGCAGCACGATCCCTATCACGATTGACACGGCTCCTATTCCCGAGCCACGACCTGGCATTCCACGGACGGTGAATTCTAAGATTCCAACAATCGCAAGAATTATCCCCACGATAGCGAGAATCATGTAGAGCATCTTGTTGCCGCCTGCAGCCTGAGGCTTATCTCCCATTTTCAACCTCCTCCTCAATTGGAAAGCGACAGAGCCACCTTAAAAGCTTAATCCCAAATCAGACATTTGGGTCCACTAACTCACGAAAGGTTTTCTGCTCTACCCCGCTTGGCTTGGGGGAGTTATCAACTTTAGAGACCCCACCAAAAACAAAACCAATAGTCGGGTCTATTGAGCTGCCATTCCTAATGTCATTCCCAGGTTTTCACAAGGAATTGTCTGGACAATTCTCAACTTAAATTCATGCAGTTTCCATGTTGGAAATCCTAATAGTCGGGATAAAGCGCCTGCCAGTTGTCTGGATAATAAATTCTTGCGAGCAGCCTCAAATCTCCGTAGAAAACCTCGAAGCCTCAGCTTGTCTCTAACGTGAGTCCATTGGGTTACTCTTAACGGAATGACGTGACAAAGTGTTCCATCTAGTTATTCCCGTGTATACGGAAAAGGTTAGGATTCCAAAAAACAAAGCTATCTTGAAGACCGTTATTCCCTGAAGAAACGATACAAGAACGAGCGCAATTGGGAGCGCGCTTAGCATTAAGTAAGCGATCGGGAAGACTTTCATGGCTTTAAGGTTAACGTTTGCGGTGCCCGCTTTCCTGAAAAAGAGTTCAGGCAGTTTCCCCATACCAATCGTGCAGGTTTTGCAGTAGTAGCATGTTACGCAGCCGTGCTTACCTATTTCGTAGAAAACCAAGAAAGCAGCAATGACAATGAACACTATTGCGGCTAACGGAAAGAAAATCCAGCAGGAAAGGGCTCCCAAACCGATCCAGAGGATAATAGCAGCGTTTCCAAGAATTAGCTCACTTGACGAATAACTCTTTCTGTCCCGTGCCGTTGTCTCAGTTGCCATTAATTCATCTCCGGGTATTTTCTTTAACAATTCTCCTCGCAACCCGCAAAGACAAAGCGGCAGCAGTTAACATTGTTGGTAAGCCTTGAGAATGGGGCATTAATGAAAGGTCAGCAACCCAAAGGTTCTCAGGTAAATATGCAGGATGCATTGTTTCAACGTCGCTCTTCGTCAAGGGCACCGTCCCTCCCAGGTGCCCTCCGTGAATCATGCCATCAACGAATGGACCTTGTACCCCTGAATTCTCCATAATCTGCTTTGCTTCTTTTTTAGCCTTTTCCAGGCAATCGTAATCTGCTTTGGTTAACGATTTTGTGATCGTTCCATCAGCTGCAACAGCGCCTTCCTCAGTATCCGCCAGTTTAATCATCATTCCGACCCTGTCGTCGACAGCGACGTTTTTCCAAGGTTTATGGAACCAATAAGATAACAAATCGAAGTATGGCGAAAGAATGTAATTGTCCTTCTTTATGAACCAAGCCATAGGCGGCTCGTTGAGCATGCGTGAGCCTTTTAACACTCCACCTACGGTCAGAACAACGTCAACCCACAAGTTATTTTTCGCGGGCAAATTAGATGCTCGCAAGATCTGCGCGGACCCGACACCGCCTGCTGATAGAACTGTAACGTCAGCGTTTATTGTCTTGGATAAGAATCCATTAGAAACCATAACTCCATTTATATGCTTGCCTTCCATAATCACTTTCCTGACAGTCGTATTGGTTAGGACATTGATGCCTTTCCCGAGGTAATCCTTGTAGACCTGTCTGCTGTCCCATTTTGCTCCAGTCACGCAGCCAAGTTCGCAATAGCCACATCCAATGCATTTGCCCAAGTCGGTAGCCTTTGGCGTGGGCTTTGGCGCGTAACCAAGGTTCTCCGCAATGTCGTACATATGCTGGGTTAGAGGCCGCCATTTTTCTCGGGGTATGGGATTGATTGTTAGAGTTTTTTCTATTTCTTCAAATTCATTTGAGAGGTTGAGCTCAATTTCTTTAAGGCCGTTTTCTGCCCGCACCATGTTTCCGCATGAAATTGAGGTGCAACCACCTTCAGTCACTCCTCTAAAAATGGATAGATCTTTGCTTGCTCGGGTAACTTCGTAGTGAGGAAATATGCGTTCGAATGAGTTTTCATCCTTTAGAATCCATGAGCCCCTCAGTGAACTAAACCATGAAATCATATGTGTTAGAGGGCTGAATGGCTTGCCAGCTTCCAAAATTGTAACTTCAAAGCCACTTTTTGCCAGCTCGCGAGCCACCACAGCTCCCCCAGCTCCTGATCCGACTACAATTGCTTTCGTTAGTTAGCCCCCATTTTGGCGAAGGCGAGATCTGCCTTGCAATTTTTGCAGCCGCTTGTCATGTATTCTTTGAACTTCATCATTACGTTCGGCTGCAACCCGTTTAGTACACCCTCGTCGGTTGCACTCAAAACTTCACATGTCAACTTGGAATATTGCTCAGCAAGGGCGCATCGGTCGATAATTACTGTCGCGTTTGATTCGCCATGCCAGTCCAAATGGAACTCTATGCCCAAGACGCGGTAGAGAATTTTGGCTGCTCTTGTAAGATCCCTTTGGGTATCATTGACACCGAGTTTGCTTCGGGTTTGTCTGCCTGTATCTTGTCCAATTGCGAACAAGGCTTCTCTACCGAGTTTAATAGCTCCTTCATGCCCAACTTCAGCTTCAAGTATTTCAACTAGTTTGGCGTGAGTTCGAGCCATGGCTGCCCTTTTCTGTTCAATGCTTTTCGAAGATTCCTGTTTTCTGTTTACAACGACAACTCGTTTGTCTGCGTATTTGGAAACTAAATCCTCGAGCGCCGTTGATGTTCGGTTGGATATGTTTTCTAGTTCTTTTCGTATAATGTATTTGGGAGTCCACCAGCTCAGGATGAGAAGTCTAAGACCCAATTTACTCACCTGGTTTTGTGACTCCGCCAACGTGAACCTCTCCTTGGGGAAGAGTTTCAGTGTACAGTGAGTCAATGATTTTTGCGCATTTTTCGAAAACGATCGCGCGTTTTAATTTAAGGTTTGGAGTCAATTCTCCGTTTTCAATGCTCAAATTATTTACAAGAATAGCCCATTTCTTAATTTTTTCAGGGTTTGAAAGGCTTTTGTTCATTTCTTCCATAGCTTGGTCTATTGATGCAAGCGTCGTTTGGTTATAGTGCTTTCTGTCTACCCAAGCAAGTGCGGAGCAATAGGGTTTAGATTCGCCAATCAGCATGGCTTCAGTGACTTCAGGCAATTCTCTTATCATACCTTCGATTTTTCCGGAGTAGATGCATTTGCCGTAAGACGTTTTGATTAGCTCTTTCTTGCGTCCGTATATGACGAGGCTTCCTTCGTCTGTCAGTTTGCCAATGTCACCTGTGAAAAGCCAACCATCTTTGACAGGCGGTTCAATGGATTTGTCGAAGTAGCCTGCAGTCACTTGGGGACCCCTGGCAAGAATTTCGCCGTCTTCAGCGATCTTAACTTCCGTGAAGGGCATAGGCTCACCTACCGTACCCAGCCTGTTCCTCCCCAAACGATTAATTGTCACCAGTGGAGCTTCAGTCAATCCGTAAGCATTGTAGATTTCGACTCCGAGCTTGCGGTAGTTTTCTAGAAGACCTTCGTCGAAGCTTGCCGAGCCAGCTATAAGTTGAGCGCATTTGTTTAGACCTGCTCGTTTAAGGGTCACACTCCTAAGAGTCCTTCGAATAGCCCGTTTGAGGAAGCTATGCTTTGTCTTTACGTAGAATCGACCAATTAGGTTCTTTTCAAGGGCTTCCCAGATTTTCTCATAGATACGTGGCACCGAAAAGAAGACGTTAGGTCTAACACGCGGAAGTTCTTCCTGGAGCCTTCTGAAGTCTTCAAGAAAATAAATATCGATTTGTGCTGGAATATAGTATGGCGAGTAAGTAGCTAAGATTCCTTCGACAACGTGACCCATAGGCAGAAATGACAAGTACCTGCCTTTCTCGTTTCTCTCCCGCCAAGGCATTATTGAGGCTATTGATTCCGCCATGTACCTGAGGTTATCATGCTTGAAAATCGCGCCCTTGGGCTTGCCTGTTGTCCCGGAGGAATATCTGAGGGTTGCTATGTCGCCGAAACCAACTGGAGCTTTGGCAATGGCCCCATTGTCTGTGCCCTTTGAGAGGAAGTCTTCCCAGGAAATAACAGCCCTTTGTGTGTCAGTTGGCAGTTGAGTTCTACAAATTGAGATTATTGGCATGTCTGGTATAAGTTCCTTGATTCTTGACAGTAAGCTCGGCATGCCGATGAATAAGAGCCTAGCTCCACTTGCTCTCAGAACGTCGTTAATGTCTGCAGGAGGTGTAGTGTAGTATAGCGGAACGCTTACGGCGCCGGTCAATCCGATCGCTATGTCCACAGCCAGATATTTTGTGCTGTTCAAACCTGTCAGCGCCACTCGGTCGCCAGGGTTTATTCCAAGTCTTTGCAGTGCATTGGCGGCGGTCAAAATTTCATGCCGCATATCTTGTGCGTTTTTCCGAATGATCTTGCCTTCGATTATGTCATAGTATGTAACTGGGTAGCTTTTGCTTTCTAATCTAAAGACAACTTGTTCGTGTACTGTGCGATCTGACCGATGGAAGAAACTGTTGTAAACTGCGAACTCAAGCAGTTTTGGCAGTATTTCTTGCCACTTGAAGTCGTAGGGTCCGAGGAGAATATCGACGTTGTCTCGGAGAAATACGCGGTTCTCACTGAAATAGGGCGAGAGAGAAATGAGAGCTCCTGAGACCTTGCGGTTCCCAGTGATTGCCCGTTGAATTCTTAGAACGGCCTTCATTGACGAGGCTGACATTGGTAAGTACACGGGACTATTTAGCTTGCGCGCGAGTTCCTTTTTTGCCCATTTCCGAACAAAATCTATGAGTTCATCAAGCCTTGGCAGCGAGTCGTTGGGTGCCACTAAGTGGAAGCTCTTTCCTTGGGCTTTAGGCTCAAACGTTAATTTGGCTACAGCTTTCGCGACATAGTCTACCGGGACAACGTTTATTCTCAGCGAGCGATTCACAGGCATAAAACGCATTTTGCCTGTTAAATAAAGACGCAATGGAAAGTAGAACGTGTTAAAAGTTTTTACGGCTCCCGTTTTTGAATCTCCAACAACCATTGACGGACGAAAGATCGAGACCGGCAATTCTTCTTTTGCTGTTCGCACCAGCAGTTCGCCTTCATATTTGCTGTGCTCGTAACCAGTGAAAAAACCGTACTGGTTTGTCAGCTGGTCTTCCGATATTGTTCCCGTTGCTGCTCCTGCTACGTAGGCTGTGGAAATGTGAGAAAAACGTTCGAGCTGGTGCTTGTTTGCTTCCTTTGCAAAGTCTATCATGTTAGCCGTTCCCTGAACGTTGGTTTTTCTGAGCTCATCAAGTGATACGAGACGCAGGTCAGCGGCGGTGTGGATTATATGTGTTATTTTTTCAGCGGTGTCCACGTACTCTGTTTGGTCTAATCCGAGATTTGGAAGGATGATGTCGCCTTTAATTGGCTGGATTCTTGTTCCTAATGATTTGATGAGTTCTGGGTAGTCCCACCATTCTCGAGCTAATTTGGCTGAAGCTGCTCTTTCGTCTCCGGATCTTACGAGTGGAAGGATTGTCACTTCTTCGTAACAGAGGAGGCTTCTAGCGATTTGCGTTCCAATAAAACCGTTGGCTCCAGTCAATAGGACGTTTTTCAATTTAACCACTCAGGATAATTTGTCTCTAAGAATGCTCTGAGCAGTTGAACGTTTCTTTTCTCCCGTGCTTCGTATATTGAATAGCCTTTTCGAAGCTTGGCTTTTATTGCGTTGTATTGATTGAACATCATCTCTACGTTTTCACTCAAGAGACTGTATCTGTCAGGGTCTTCATGATCAACAAATAGTTCTGGTATTTCCAAATCCGTGTAAAGATCTCTGATTCTTAGATCGTGACCTATGGCAGTCTGTGGAACCTGATGGGGCAGAGAGAGAACTCCTGCATGATATCTGGACGTAATCAGTAAGTCCAAACTTCTCAGTATACTCGCCATTTGCGAAGCATTGTACTGAGTGGAGCTAAATACCTTTGTTCTGTCAGCATGTTTCATGAGCCCCTGTACCTTGTTTGTGAAACCTGTGTCTAAACTTTCCATACTTAACAAAGCAATATCTTCATCATAATTTTCGACGATTTCGTCTGCTTGAACAGCAAGGACATCGGCGAGCAATTTACTTTTCTCGCGACATGCTCTTGAGTGCTGGTAATAGTATGGCCATCTGTAGCAGTACTTTTTTTGACCCCAAGGCCTGATTTGGACCGGCCAAGTGTAAATATCTTCTGCAGCTATGCCCACAACGTGGGACGCCTCTGGCCAAATATGTCTTAGAATGTTGTGGTCTTTGGAGTTTGGTCGAAAGGAGATGGCATTGTCAGCAGTAACTTCAATCGGAGCCTTCACACCCCACTTTTGAAGCCGTGTGGCAGCTTCTTTGGTTCTTGCAAGTATTAGATTTGTCTTGCTAGCTTCTCGGCGAATTAGCCAGCGATTGAAGCGAGAAGCACTACCAGCGTCAACGGAGTAGGCGATGCAGGGTTTCTTCATTGAATGCGCGTACCTTGTAGCCAGCAAATAGCACCACAAGAGGGGCGCTCCCCAAGTATCCATATAGCAGCTACCTTCTACGAGCATTATGAGATCGTGCTGCTTAACGAGATTTTTGACGTCGAAAAAGACGAGGGCGGGTCTGATTGGCTTTATTTTCAGATTTGGCCCTTCTTGCAGATACCTACGGAGATTCTCCTCGTTTAGTGAGGGTACTGTGATGTAGGCCCCGGGACCCAGAACTGAACGTATCTCGTCAATGCAAACCAGGAGTTTTGCCTCCGCCCCAGTATTGTTTGCTCCGTTGTAGCCCACCAGCAAAATCCTGGGTTTCAAATTCGATCACCAGGCAAAGTTATTGCTAATCCTCATCGCATAAGAAATTCAGTTCTTCTACAGATAACATTTGTGGTTAAATCTTCAATATTTAACATAGGATCTTATTTCAGAATCTGAGTTTTAAGGCGATAATTAAGAGCCGTCAAGTCGAGTCACCTTAATGTCGAAACCATTTTCAAAAAAGATCTCACCCTTATTCAAGACATAGGTGGCGTTTTTACGTTGTCTTTGGAATTTTTTGTTGTTCGAGAGTAGCGCCCTGCCGCTCGAAGTATATTGGTTGAATCGCCCAATTGTTGCAGGAATTCTCTTCTTAGCGGGTTTTATCGTGATATTTTTGGCTTAAGTTCTATTGCTCAAGCTGTATATGCAGCAGTTTACTTTCAAACCTTGAATTTTGGAGGGTACTAAATGAAGACAAAAGTTCTGGCAGAAGGCCCTGCATTAATCGAATCAAAGGGAAGAGCCAAGATTAAACAATTTGGCATCGAGAAACCAATCGAAGGTCTATGATTGCTTTATGCCGTTGCGGTCAATCAAAGAACAAGCCCTTCTGTGATGGCTCCCTACGAAAGTCAACTTCAAGGCTGACCCCGCCGAAATAGACGTTTTATTTCGCTTTTTTCCCAAATATTCATTTCTCTTTTCTTTTGGGCGTGACTCTACGTGGCAGAAATTAACTAAATGTGTTCCCTTCCACTTAAGAAACTATTTTTCGAGTCCTACTGTGCAAAGCAGCATTGCACTTTCTTCCTTTCCATCGACGCCAACCAGCGAGTTTACTTCGTCGTCGAAGAAGGCTCCTATTTCGCAGGAGCCTAAATTAATGCTTACCGCTGCCAAGGCCAAGTTCCCCGCGATGTGCCCAGCATCAAAATACACGTACCTGTAGGCTCGTTGTGAATACTTCCATTTCGACCGTTGAAAGATAGCTGTCCAAACGAACACAACGGAAGCGGACGAGCACATTTTCTGATCCAACGCCGCATGAGCGAGCACGCCTCCAAGACTTCCAGTCTTCAATTCTTCTAGTGTGTGGTTCTGGATATTATAGTGGTAAATTCCGCTCTCCAAGCCTTCGACGTTGTTAACAACTAGATAAGTTTCAATAGGGTACAACGCGCCAGCTGAGGGCGCAGTGCGGAATTCGTAACCATTTTCAACTCTCTGGATACCTGTAGACGACCAAAGAAGAAAAGCCAAATCAGCCAAGCTCATTGATTTACTTGAGAACGTCCTTACACTCTTGCGTTTATGAAGAACCTCACTCAGGGGAGTTTTTGCCTCCTCTATCTTAGTTGGCAGTTGAACCAATTTGCTTGAAGGATAACTCCTGTAGGTCTCCGGCTTGCTTGCCCAATTCAGATGATCGCCGAGAAGTTTGTTGCGCGCGTATTTGGTTTCTGTTTGGAAATCATCGCCTACAGTTTTGCTCATATTCTAAACTCTCAAAGCGTTTTAGTTATTACTTTGTAGACAGACCTTTATTTCAACTCTTTCTTGCCATTTGCAACGGACCTAAAGAGTGATTGAACTGCAAGCAGTTTTATTTTTCTTCCAACACCAGAATAGGTTCTGCCAAAGCCGTCGGAATCGGTAATACTTCTGGGACCGAGCCACTCTGTTATTAA
>Ga0335070_10002318_pt1 | contig 22195 bp, 19 predicted proteins | sample Lox_Sample_13_FD_206722 | JGI IMG/M metagenome (GOLD analysis project Ga0335070, IMG submission 206722) | Soil microbial communities from Loxahatchee National Wildlife Refuge, Florida, United States - Lox_Sample_1.3 | ecosystem: Environmental > Terrestrial > Soil > Wetlands | place: USA...
GAGGAGTTGGTGCGGCGGGCGACGCTGGTCCTCCCCGCGGGGAGCGTGGTGACGCCGGTGCCGGTGGGCGGCGCCGCCTCGTGCGACCGCACGCGCCCGGACAACTGGGGCGAACCGGAGCGGCCGGCCGGCGTCGCGGGTTGCGCGGGCTACTTCCCCATCGTGCTCGCCCAGGGGGACCTGACACTCGCGGGTGGCCGCGGCGAGGGGACCCTCATCGTCGAGGGGGACCTGACCGTGACGGGGGACGCGAGGTTCGCCGGCGCGGTGCTCGTGGGGGGCTCGCTCCGAGCGAGCGGAGCGGGGGGGCGCATCTTCGGGGGTGCCGTGGTGGAGGGCCGCGGGGGCGGCGTCGCGGCGCATCTGGGGGCGTTCAGCGTGGGCTTCTCGGCCTGCGCGTTGGGCCTCGCGGCGGCCTCCGTGGGGCCCGTTTCGGCCCTTCCGGAGCGGTCCTGGGCCACCCTCTATCGTTAGGGGGTGTGGCGTAAGTCACGAATTTCTAGTGGTTTCTGCCTTTCCGCCTAAAGTATCTTGACAAGTTCCGGGGTGGTGTTCTATTGTTGTGCGTCCACGTCCCCCCATATCTCCTTGGGCCGAAACCAGATATGAGTCCTCTCGGTCGGAAGAAGCGCACAGTCGGGCTCGACATCGGCAGCGGCCTGATCAAGCTGGTGGTCCTTGACCACAGCAAAGGTGAGCCCGAGCTGGTGAAGGTGGCCGTGACTCCCGTCCTCGCGGACGCGATCGTCGAGGGGGAGGTCATGGACCCCGGGATTGTGGCCGACGCGATCCGCGGGCTGTTCGTCACCGGCGGGGTGAAGCAGAAGAACGTGGTGGCGGCGGTGGGCGGCCGCGACGTGATCGTGAAGAAGATCCAGATGGACCGGATGAAGGAGGCGGACGCCCGCGAGGTGATCCGCTGGGAGGCCGAGCAGCACGTGCCCTTCGACATGGAGAACGTGGAGCTCGACTTCCAGATCCTCGATCCGGACGGGGAGGGGTTGCAGATGAACGTCCTCCTCGTGGCGGCCAAGCGTGAGCTGGTGGAGAGCAAGGTGACGCTGCTGACGGACGCGGGGCTGGTGCCGGAGGTGATCGACGTCGACGCGTTCGCGCTGCACAACGCCTTCGAGGTCAACCATCCCGACGCGATGCAGGGGATGGTGGGGCTGCTCAACATCGGCCACGAGGTCACCAACATCAACATCCTCGAGGACGGCGTCCCGGTGCTGACGCGCGACCTGGCGGTCGGGACGCGGAAGTTCCGGGAGGACCTGCAGCGCGAGCGCGGGATGACGGGCGAGGAGGCCGAGAAGCTGCTGCAGTCGTTCGAGCGTTCGCCGGCGCTGGACCCGTATGTGGAGAGCCGGGGCGAGGAGATGGCGGTGGGGATCGAGCGGGCGGCGGCGTTCCTCCAGACCTCGAGCCGGGGCGGCGCGGCGATGGCGAAGGTCTACACGTCGGGTGGCGGCTCGCGGATCCCCGGGCTCCCGGAGGTGCTGGCGGAGCGGCTGGGCGTGCCGGTCGAGCGGGCGAACCCGGTGCAGAACATCAAGGTGCGGGACGGGGTGTTCGAGACGCTGGCGGTGGACGAGGTGGTGCCGCTCCTCATGCTGCCGGTGGGCCTGGCCCTCCGGGCGGCGTAAGCGGGGTCTCCCGTGATCGAGATCAATCTACTCCCAGGCGCGAGGAAGAAGGGCGGCAAGGGCTTCAAGCTGGCCATGCCCGACCTGAAGGGCCTGCTGGGATCGGTGAAGGACCCGTGGCTGATCGCCTGCGTGGTGGCGTGGGTGGTCGCGCTGGGGGCCGCGACGCCGATGTGGCTCAAGGGTCGGGGGCAGGTGGCGGCGCTCAAGCCCCGGCTCGAGGCGGCGCAGCGCGAGCAGCGCCGCTATGCGGCCCTGGTGGCGCGGAAGCGGCAGTTCGAGCTGGCGCGCGACTCGGTCATCTACCAGATCGAGGTGATCAAGGGGATCGACCGGGACCGCTACACCTGGCCGCACATCCTCGACGCCGTGGCCAAGGCGCTCCCCCCGTACACCTGGCTGAACAACCTCCAGCCGCGCGGCGGGGAGGGCGATTCGACCGGCGGGCCGGCGTTCCAGATCTCGGGCAAGACGGTGGACATGCAGGCCTTCACGCGGTTCCTGCGGAACCTCGAGGAATCGCCGTTCATCCAGTCGGTGGCGCCGGTCTCGACGGGCCTGCAGACCGAGCAGGGCCGCGACGTCACGACGTTCGTGATCAACGCGCGCTACCAGGTCCCTGACTCCTCCCAGCTGACGTTCCAGCCGTTGGCGGCGACCGTGGTGCGGGGCGTCCGCTCGGGCGGCGGGGCGAGGAGGTAGCGCGTGGCCAGCGTCATTCCCCAGGACCGCCGGGGGCAGATCCTGCTCCTGCTGACCGTGGTCGCGGTGGTCGCGATCTACGTGCTCTGGCAGGGCTTCCCGACGGTGGGCCTCGACGGGGTGAAGCAGTACAAGCTGCGGCGCGACTCGCTGCAGAACCAGGTCGACACGCTCGAGTCGCAGGTCCGGCGGGCGAAGGCCGACGTCCAGCACGGCACGGTGGGTCTGCTGGAGACGCGGCTCGCCCAGTTCCGCGCGACGCTCGACATCCTGCGGCAGCTGGTGCCGACCTCGACCGTGGTCCCGACCCTGCTCGACGACATCTCGCGCCGCGCGAAGATGCGCGGCGCGACGGTGGCGGACTTCACGCCGCAGGGCCTGGAGTCCGGCACGCCCTTCGACATGCAGCGGGCGCACTTCACGGTGACGGGCCAGTTCGACGACATCGGGGAGTTCCTCTCCGACATCGCCAGCCTGCCGCGCATCGTGGTGCCGTTCGACGTGCGGATCGAGCGGGCGACCGGCGCCACGATCGACACCACGCAGAACAAGACCATCCTGCGCGTGGGGTTCCAGATCCGGACCTTCGTGAAGTCTGCGGCGCTCCCGGGGGAGGCGGCTCCGGCCGCCCCGACCCAGGCGCCGCGGGCGGGGGGCGACCGTGAGTAGCCGCGCACGGTTCACCGGGCTGCTCGCCGCGGCGTGCGGCGCGGCACTGGCCGGCTGCGGGGGCGGTGGCGGGGGCACCCCGGCGCCGCCGGCCGCGGGAGCGGCGGTCGCGGCGGACACGGCGCACGCGGGGCGGGGCACGGCGGGCGCGACGCCCAAGGTGGCCATGATCCACTCGACGCTCCCCGACTCCGCCGGGCCGCCGGAGCTGCGCCGCGAGATCTTCCGCTACGCCGGCGGCTCGCGCGACCCGTTCACGTCGCTCCTCGCCACCAGCAGCGTCGGGCCGATGCTCAGCGAGCTGCGGCTGGTGTCGATCACGTACGACCCCCGCTACGGCAACAGCGTGGCCGTGGTCCGGGCGGCGCACGACTCGCGCCCCATTCGGCTGCACCGCGGCGACACCATCGGCCAGCTGCGGGTGATCCAGATCCGGCAATTCGAGGTGGTCTTCCAGGTAGAGGAATTCGGATTCGAGCGCCAGGAGACACTGACGCTTCGCCGACCGGAGGTTTCGCGATGAGACGAGCCCTTGGACTCCTCGCCCTTGCGGCGCTGCAGCTGGCGGCCGTGCCGACGCGGGCTTCCGCGCCGACCGGCGACGTGCTCGGCGTGAGCGTGCTCGCGGCGCCGGGTCGGGCGGATGTGGTGGTGGACGTCCGTGGCACGGTCGAGGTGACGGACTTCGTCCTCTCGAACCCGGCCCGGCTCGTCCTCGACCTCACCGGCGCGCGGCTGGTGGGCCCGTCCCTCCAGTACGACGGCGTCAGCCGGGCGGGCATCCGCAACGTCCGCTACTCCCAGTTCCGTCCCGACGTCGTCCGGGTCGTCATCGAGCTGGACGCGACGCGCGACTACCAGCTGGTGCAGGGCGACAACGCCGTGCGCGTGACCTTCGCGGCCACCGAGGCCTTCACCTCGTGGCCCGCCGGCGCGGGTACGCCCGCCGCCGCCCCGGTCGCCGCCGCGCCGCGCCCCGCCGAGCTGCCGGCCGCCATCCCGGCGCCGGCCCGCCCCGTGGAGCAGGCCCCGGCCGCACCGGCCCAGGCCGCCCAGCAGCGCGGCTCGCCGCAGCCGCGCATCTCGGTCACCTTCGACCAGGCGAGCATCGAGGAGGTCGTCGCCAACTTCCAGGCCTACTCGGGCCGCTCGATCATCCTCGGCAAGGGCATCACCGGGACGGTCAGCGCGACCATCGTGGACCAGCCTTGGGACGTCGCGTTCAACGCGATCCTGGCCTCGCAGGGGCTGGCCGCGAGCGAGCTGCCGGGCGGCATCATCCGCGTGGACAGCCGCGCGAACCTCGCCGCCGAGGACTCGACCGAGCCGCTGCGGACCGAGCCGATCAAGATCAACTACGCCCGGGCGTCCGCGCTCCTGCCCTCGCTCCAGCCGCTCCTCACGCCGCACCGCGGCAGCGCGGCGGCGGACACGACGACCAACTCGCTGATCGTCACCGACCTGCAGTCCCGGATGACCAGCATCAGGGACTTCATCACCCGCTCGCTCGACATCCGGACGCCACAGGTCGCGATCCAGGCGAAGATCATCTTCGTCGACCGCACCAACCTCGAGGCGCTGGGGCTGCGCTACGACCTCGGCACGCGCCAGCAGTACTTCAACAGTCTCCTGACCCGTGACTCCACCGGTACGCGCACGCCGGTGACCAGCAGCACCCAGACCACCCCCGTCAACGTCGTCTTCGGCGGCACCGCGGTGGCCGCGGTCGCCGACGCCGGCGCGATCGTGGGGCCGTCGCTGCAGGTGCTCGCCACGACGGTCCTGGGGAACTACGCCCTGTCGGCCTTCCTCCAGGCGGCGGAGCAGATGTCGCTGGCGGACGTGCAGGCCGAGCCGCAGGTGACGGTGGTCGACAACCAGAAGGCGGACATCTTCGTCGGCCAGCGCACGCCGATCCGCATCAACGACCCGAACACGCCGAACACGAGCCCCTCGCGGGTCACGGTCCAGATGTTCGAGACCGGCATCAAGCTCGAGGTGACGCCGCACGTGGTGTCGGGCACCCGTGAGATCCTGATGGAGCTCCACGCCGAGCGTTCGTCCGTGGACCAGGCGCCGACGGCGGACGTCGGCGGCATCTTCGGGTCGCAGGAGGGCACCACCCAGATCCTCGTCCACGACGGCGAGACCGCGGTGATCGGCGGCCTCACGGTGACGTCGGTCTCGGTGGGGCGCAACGGCATCCCGTACCTGATGGACCTGCCGCTCGTCGGCTCGCTCTTCGGCGTGCGCACCAGCAAGGAGGAGCGGCAGGACCTCCTGATCCTGGTGACGCCGCACATCGTGGACGACCTGACGGCGGCGGAGCCGACGCAGCGCCCGTAGGGTCGCTCCCGCTCCGCGGCGCGATCCGCCCGGAGCCCGCGTGCGCCGGCGACGGTCCGGCGCGGCGCGCGAGTCCCGTCCGCGAGCCCGGCCCCACGGTCGGGCTCGCGTTCTGTGGGGGAGGGAAGCCACGGCGATGATCAGATTCACCACGGCCGGGGAGTCCCACGGCCCCGCCCTCGTGGCCGTCCTCGAGGGGGTGCCCGCCGGGCTGCCGCTGGCGGCGGCCGACGTGGACGCCGACCTGGTGCGCCGGATGCAGGGGTACGGCCGCGGGGCGCGGATGCGGATCGAAGCGGACCGCGGGCGGATCCTCGCCGGCGTGCGCCTGGGCACCACGCTGGGCTCCCCGATCGCCCTGGTGATCGAGAACCGGGACTTCGAGAACTGGCAGGACGTGATGGCCGTCGAGGCGCGCGAGGGCACGCCCCGGCGGCGGCTCACGCGCCCGCGTCCCGGCCACGCCGACCTGGCGGGCGCGCTGAAGTACGACCGGTCCGACGCGCGCGACGTGCTCGAGCGCGCCTCCGCGCGCGAGACGGCCGCGCGCGTGGCGGCGGGCGCGGTGTGCCGGCGCCTGCTCGCGGCGTTCGGGGTGGAGATCGGCAGCCACGTGGTGGCCCTGGGGGGCGTGGAGGCGGCCCCCCCTGTGCCCCTTCCCGAGCCGCTCGACCCCGCGGCGGACGCGAGTCCGGTCCGCTGCCTCGACGCGACCGCTGCGGCCGCGATGGTGGCGCGCATCGACGAGGCGCGACGCGCGGGGGACACCCTCGGCGGCGTGGTCGAGGTGGTGGCGCGCGGCCTCCCCGTCGGCCTCGGCAGCCACGTCGCGTGGGACCGCCGGCTCGACGCGCGGCTCGGGGCGGCGTGGCTGTCGATCCCCGCCGTGAAGGGGGTCGAGTTCGGTCTCGGGTTCCGCGCCGCGCACCGCCCCGGCTCCGAGGCGCACGACGAGATCCGCCGCGCGGCCGCGGGCGCCGCCCGTGCCGCGGGCGGCCTGGCCCGGGACACCGACCGCGCCGGCGGCCTCGAGGGCGGGATGACCACCGGCGAGCCGCTGGTCGCCCGGCTCGCCATGAAGCCGCTCTCCACGCTGATGCGGCCGCTGGCCTCCGTGGACCTCGAGACGGGGGAGGCGGTGAAGGCGCAGGCGGAGCGCTCCGACGTCACCGCCGTCCCGGCGCTGGGGGTCATCGCCGAGGCGATGGCGGCGCTGGTCCTCGCGGACGCGTTCGCGGAGAAGTTCGGCGGCGACTCGCTGGAGGAGATGCGCCGCAACCACGCGGGGTACCTGGCGCGGCTCGACGAGCGGCGCGCCGCCTGGAGGGACGACGGCTAGGCGGCACGTGATCCTCCTCGGCCTCTCGGGCGCCGGGAAGACGACCGCGGGCCGCCTGGCGGCGAAGGTGCTGGGCACGCGGTTCGTGGACCTCGACCGGGAGATCGCCCGCCACGCCCGGCGCCCCATCCCGGTCATCTTCGAGCGGGACGGCGAGGCGGCGTTCCGCGTCCTGGAGTCGGCGTGCGCCCGCGTCGCGTTCGCGCGCGAGCCGGCGGTCATCGCGGTCGGCGCCGGCTTCGTCGAGGACGCGGCCAACCGCGCCGCGGCACGCGCCGCCGGTCTGACGGTATACCTGGAGGTGGACCCCGCGACCGCGGCCGCGCGGCTGCGCGGCGGGCGCGGCCGGCCCCTCCTCGCCGGGCGGGACCCGGCGGCGCGCCTCGCGGCGCAGCTCGAGCGGCGCCGGAGCGCCTATCTGGAGGCGGAGCACGTCGTTGCGACCGACGGCGAGAGCGCGGAGACGATCGCGGGCCGCGTGGCGTCGCTTGCCCGGGAGCACGGGGGTTGGTAGACTCAGCGCCCCGCGCCCGGCCGGGAGCGGACGTGTCGAGGTGCCCCGGCCGCGGGGCACGGTTGACGTCCCGGTGACGGGCCGTCGCGAGATTGCGCTCGGAGGTCCCTGGCGCGGATGAGCACCCTCGTCGTCGTCGAATCGCCCGCGAAGGCGAAGACCATCGGCAAGTACCTCGGGTCGGGCTACACGGTGAGGGCCACCGTGGGGCACATCCGGGACCTGCCCGAGCGGGGGCTCGGGGTGGACGTCGACGACGCGTTCCGACCCACCTTCGCCACCGTCAAGGGCAAGGCGAAGACGATCCAGGAGCTGAAGAAGGCGGCCAAGGAGGTCGCCAAGGTCCTGATCGCCACCGACCCCGACCGCGAGGGCGAGGCCATCGCCTGGCACGTCGCCGACCAGCTCAAGGTGAAGGGCGTCGGCCGCGTCCTCTTCCACGAGATCACCAAGGACGCCGTCAAGGCGGCCATCAAGAAGCCCGGCCGCATCGACGCGAAGAAGGTCGAGGCGCAGCTCGCGCGGCGCATCCTCGACCGGCTGGTCGGGTTCAAGGTGAGCCCGCTCCTGTGGAAGGCCATCAAGACGGGGCTCTCCGCGGGGCGGGTGCAGACCGTGGCGCTGCGCCTCGTCGTCGAGCGCGAGGAGCAGATCCGCTCCTTCGTGCCGCAGGAGTACTGGAGCATCACGGCGAAGTGCGAGCACGCCGGCCAGGCGTTCGACGCCGACCTCCACAAGGTGGACGGGCACAAGCCCGACCTCCGCTCGGAGCGGGACGCGGCGGCCGTCGTCGCCGAGGTGAAGGGGAAGCCGTTCGTGGTGGGCGAGGTGCGGCGCAAGGAGCGCCGCAAGCACCCCGCCGCGCCCTTCACGACCAGCACGCTGCAGCAGGAGGCGGCCAAGCAGCTGGGCTTCAGCTCCCGGCACACGATGCGCGAGGCGCAGCAGCTCTACGAGGGCGTCGAGCTCGGCGCCGAGGGGTCGGTCGGCCTCATCACGTACATGCGCACCGACTCCACGCGGGTGGCGCCCTCGGCGGTCGAGGCGGCCCGCGCGTACATCAAGGCCCACTTCCCGGCGAAGTACCTCCCCGCCGCGCCGAACCTCTACGGGTCGAGCCGCAATCCGCAGGCGCAGGACGCGCACGAGGCCATCCGGCCCACCGACGTGGAGCGGACCCCGGAGGCGGTGCGACGGCACCTGCCGCGCGACCAGTACCGGCTCTATCAGCTCGTCTGGCAGCGGTTCGTCGCCTCGCAGATGGCTCCGACGGTCTACGACACGACGACCGCGGACTTCGAGGTCGGCCGCTTCCTGTTCCGGGCCACCGGCTCCGTCATCCTGTTCGACGGCTACCACCGCCTCTACCACGAGGCGCGCGAGAAGGGCGAGGGGCGCACGCTGGAGGACCTCGAGGCGCTCCCGGCGCTCGAGAAGGGCCAGCGGGTGAAGGTGAAGGCCGTCGAGGCCGACCAGCACTTCACCGAGCCGCCGCCACGCTTCAGCGAGGCCTCGCTCGTGAAGGAGCTGGAGCGCCTCGGCATCGGCCGGCCGTCCACCTACGCGCAGATCACCAGCACCCTGGTGCAGCGCCGCTACGTCCAGATGGCGGACAAGCGGTTCCGTCCCACCGAGCTGGGGGAGACGGTCGAGAAGCTCCTCATCCCGCGCTTCCCCGACATCTTCGATGTGCAGTTCACCAGCCGGATGGAGACCGAGCTCGACCGGATCGAGGAGGGCGAGCTGGGCCGGCTCGAGGTGCTGAACGACTTCTGGAAGCCGTTCGAGAAGCGCCTCGCCTCGGTGCGGCCGGAGGAGATGGTCGGCGAGGTGCACGACCTCTCCAAGATCGCGGAGGAGCGGTGCCCGAAGTGCGGCAGCCCGGTGGCGCTCAAGACTGGCCGGTTCGGCCCCTACGTGCAGTGCACGCAGGCGAACGATCCCGCGTGCACCTTCAAGCGCTCGCTGCGCCAGCCGCGCGCGCCCGACCGCCCGACCGACGAGAAGTGCCACGTGTGCGGTGCGCCGATGGTCATCAAGACCGGGCGCTTCGGCGAGTTCCTCGCGTGCACGCGCTACCCGGAGTGCAAGGGCACCCGCCCGATCCCGCTGGGGATCAAGTGCCCCAAGTGCGGCACCGGCGACCTCGCGGAGCGGCGCTCTCGGCGCGGCCGGACCTTCTTCGGGTGCACCCGCTACCCCGAGTGCGACTTCACGTCGTGGAACCGCCCCGTCGCGGTGCCGTGCCCCTCGTGCGGCTTCGTGGGGGCGGAGACCCGGCAGTCGAAGGCGAAGGGGGCGTACCGGAGGTGCCTGAAGTGCGGGACGGAGTTCCCGGCGGAGGAGGGGGCCGCCACGCCCCCGGCGTCGCCGGCGGCCACGAGCTGAGGGCCACCGTGGTGGGCGGCGGCCTCGCCGGGTGCGAGGCCGCCTGGGCCCTGGCGGAGCGGGGCGTCGCCGTCACGCTGGTCGAGATGCGCCCCGCGCGCGCGACCCCGGCCCACCGCACCGACCTCCTGGCCGAGCTGGTCTGCAGCAACTCCTTCAAGAGCGTCGAGACGGCGAACGCGCACGGCCTGCTGAAGGCCGAGCTGCGCCTGCTGGGGAGCGTGCTCCTGCCGGTGGCCGACCAGACGGCGGTCGCGGGCGGCGCCGCGCTGACCGTGGACCGGGCGGTGTTCGCGCGGCGCGCGACGGCGCGGGTGGCGGGCCATCCCCTGATCACCGTGGTGCGGGAGGAGGCCACGGCGCTTCCGTGCCCCGGCGTCGTCGCGACCGGACCGCTCACCTCCGACGCGCTCTCGGCCGCGATCCAGGCGCGGCTCGGCGTGGCGAGCCTCGCGTTCTTCGACGCCATCGCTCCCATCGTCGCCGACGACTCCCTCGACCACGCGCGGCTGTTCGGCGCGTCGCGGTACGGGAAGGGTGGCGACGACTTCCTCAACGCCCCCCTCGACGCCGCCGCGTACGACGCCTTCGTCCAGGCCCTCGTCGCCGCCGACCAACACCAGGGGCACGACTTCGACGAGGCGGCGTACTTCGAGGGGTGCCTGCCGGTGGAGGAGATGGCGCGCCGCGGCCCCGAGACGCTGCGCTTCGGCCCGCTGAAGCCGGTGGGGCTCGTGGACCCCGCCACCGGTCGCCCCCCGCACGCCGTGGTGCAGCTGCGGCGCGAGGACCGCGAGGGTCAGATGTGGAACCTGGTGGGGTTCCAGACGCGGCTGCGCATCCCCGAGCAGCAGCGCTGCTTCCGGATGATCCCCGGCCTCGAGCGCGCGGAGTTCCTGCGCTACGGCGCCGTGCACCGCAACGCGTATCTCAACGCGCCGGCGGCGCTCAGCGCGCACCTGGCGTTGCGCGAGGAGCCGCGCACCCTGTTCGCGGGGCAGCTCACCGGCGTCGAGGGGTACACCGAGTCGCTCGGCAGCGGGCTCCTGGCGGGGCTCAACCTGGCGCGGCTGCTGCGGGGCCGCGAGCCGCTCGTGCCGCCCCCTACCACGATGCTGGGCGGCCTGCTGCACTACCTGCGGACCGCGGACCCATCGCATTTCCAGCCGATGAACGCCAATTTCGGACTGCTGGCCCCGCTGGAGCGGCCGCCGCGGGACCGGACGCTGAAGAAGGAGGCGCTGGCGGAGCGGGCGCTGGAGGCGATGCGGGCGTTCGCCGCGGAGGTGCGCGCGTGAGGCCGGAAGCCGAGGACTTCCTGCGGTTCCTCGCGACGGAGCGGAACGACTCGCCGCACACGGTGCGGGCGTACGGCCGCGACCTGGCGGGGCTGGAGGTGTTCCTCGACGGGTACTACGGCGGCGCCGCCTGGACGTGGGCGGGGGTGGACCGGCTGGCGATGCGGGCGTACCTCGCCGACGCGGCGTCGCGGGGGTGGTCGAAGCGTACGATGGCGCGCGCCCTCTCGGCGTTCCGGAGCTTCTACCGGTTCCTGAACGTGCACCACGGTGTGGAGGTGAACCCGGCGCGCGCGGCGAGCCTGCCGAAGCTGGAGAAGCGGCTGCCCGGCTACCTCGACCGGGGGGCGATGGGGCGGCTGTTCGAGCTGGCGGAGGCGCGGGCGGGCGACGCGCGCTTCGAGGGGGTGCGCAACCGCGCGATCCTCGAGTTGTTCTATTCCACGGGGATGCGGCTCGGGGAGCTGGTGGGGCTGGACGTGGAGGACGTGGATCTCGTGGCCGACCAGGCGCGGGTGCGCGGGAAGGGGAAGAAGGAGCGGCTCCTCCCCGTCGGGCGGCCGGCGGTGGCGGCGGTGCGGCAGTACCTCCCGGCGCGGGACGTGGTGGCGGCGGGGCGGGGCGCGGAGCGGCGGGCGCTGTTCCTGAGCGGGCGCGGCCGGCGGCTCTCGGCGCGGGCGGTGCAGCGCGTGGTGCGCGGCTTCCTCGACGCGGTGGGGGAGGGGGCGGACGTGCGGACCCACTCGCTGCGGCACTCGTTCGCGACCCACCTGCTCGACGCGGGGGCGGACCTGCGGGCGGTGCAGGAGCTGCTGGGGCACGCGTCGCTCTCGACGACGCAGGTGTACACGCACACCAGCGTGGAGCGGCTGAAGAAGGTCTACCACCAGGCACACCCGAGGGCGTGATGGAACAGTGGCGAGCGACGACGATCCTCTGCGTCCGGCGCGACGGGCGCGTGGCGATGGGCGGCGACGGCCAGGTGACGGTGGGCGACGCCGTGCTCAAGGCGACCGCGCAGAAGGTGCGGCTCCTCAAGAGCGGGAAGGTGCTGGCCGGCTTCGCGGGCGGCGCGGCGGACGCCCTGACGCTGTACGAGAAGTTCGAGGAGAAGCTCGACCGCTTCCCGGACAACCTCCCCCGCGCGGCCGTGGAGCTGGCGAAGGACTGGCGGAGCGACCGGGTGCTGCGGCGCCTGGAGGCGCAGCTCGTGGTGGCCGACCGCCAGCACGGGTTCGTGATCACCGGGAACGGCGACCTGCTGGAGCCCGACGACCCGATCCTCTCCATCGGCTCGGGGGGCGGCTACGCGCTCGCCGCGGCGCGGGCGCTGCTGGCGCACAGCACGCTGGGCGCGCGGCAGATCGTCGAGCAGAGCCTCGGCATCGCCGCCGACATCTGCATCTTCACCAACCGCCAGCTCACCATCGTCGAGCTGGAGTAGCGCGCCGCGGCGCGCAGCGAGCGACGGGCGTCATGAGCGATCCGAAGGACGCGAAGGTCGAGGAGCGGCTGGCACAGGCGGACGAGGGGCCGGAGCCGCTGCCGTGGCTCGAGGAGCTCCCGCCGCGGCAGATCGTGGCGGAGCTGGACCGCTACATCGTGGGGCAGGAGGCGGCGAAGAAGGCGGTGGCCATCGCCATCCGCAACCGCTGGCGGCGCAGCCAGGCCCCGGACGAGATCCGGGACGAGATCCTCCCCAACAACATCATCATGATCGGCCCCACCGGCGTGGGGAAGACGGAGATCGCGCGGCGCCTGGCGCGGCTGGCCGGCGCGCCGTTCGTGAAGGTCGAGGCCTCGAAGTTCACCGAGGTGGGGTACGTCGGGCGGGACGTGGAGTCGATGGTGCGGGACCTGGTGGACGCCGCCATCAACATGGTGCGGGGCGAGCGGGAGGACGACGTCTACCCGCAGGCGGAGGCGCGGGCCGAGGAGCGGCTCCTGGACCTGCTGCTGCCGCCGCTGGCGCCGCCGCCGCCCCCCGCGGCCCCGCCACCGCCCGCCGAGGCGGCGGCCGGCCGGCCCCTGTTCGTCGTCTCGAGCCGCGGCGAGGTGACCGAGCGGAGCGAGGAGGACCCGGCGCTCCGCGAACGGCGGGAGCGCACCCGCGAGAAGCTCCGCGCGCTGCTGCGCGACGGGAAGCTCGAGGAGCGCGACGTCGAGGTCGAGATCACCCAGGAGAGCTTCCCTCCGATGGACATGCTGCAGCAGCCGGACGGGATGCAGGGGCCCGACCTCAACCTGATGGACTGGCTCAAGGAGATCCTGCCGAAGCGGAAGAAGCGCCGGGTGGTGCACGTCCACGACGCGCGCCGCATCCTGATCGACGAGGAGCTGCGCAAGCTGGTGGACCAGGACGACGTGGTGAACGAGGCGCTCGACCGCGTCGAGAACCACGGCATCATCTTCATCGACGAGCTCGACAAGATCGCCGGCGAGCGGGGCCCGAGCGTCGGGCCGGACGTGAGCCGCGAGGGGGTCCAGCGCGACCTGCTGCCCATCGTCGAGGGCTCCACCGTGCAGACGCGCTACGGCCTGGTGCGCACCGACCACGTGCTGTTCATCGCCGCCGGCGCGTTCCACGTCTCCAAGCCCTCCGACCTCATCCCGGAGCTGCAGGGCCGCTTCCCGATCCGCGTGGAGCTGACGCGCCTGGTGGAGGACGACTTCGTGCGCATCATGATGGAGCCGGAGAACGCCCTCCCCAAGCAGTACGCGGCGCTGTGCGCGGCGGAGGGCGCCACCCTGAGGTTCACCGAGGACGGGATCCGCGAGGTGGCGCGCATCGCCGCGCTCCTCAACGAGCGCCTCGAGAACATCGGCGCCCGTCGGCTCCACACGGTGCTCACGACGCTGCTCGAGGACACGCTCTTCGACCTGCCGAACCTTCCCGAGAAGGAGATCGTCTTCGACGGCGCGCGGGTGAAGGAGCGGCTGGTGAAGATTGTGGAGGACGAGGACCTGCGGCGGTACATCCTGTAGCGGCCCTCGCGGAGGAGGCGGCCCGCGCGGGGCGGCACGGCCCCGCGCGGGCCGCTGCGTCTAGGGGGACGGCGCCGCCGTAGCGAGCCGGTACACCGTGCCGTTCGCGGCCAGGAGGTAGACCTCGCCCGCGGCGTCCTGCCCGAAGGAGAGCACCGGCCCCGGCGAGGCGAGGCGCCACGAGGTCGACTCCGTCGCCGCGCCCCCCGCGTAGCGGAAGCTCCGCAGCCACCCGCTGCAGTAGTCGCTGTAGAGGTAGCGGCCGGCGAGCGCGGGGACCGCCGCGCCCCGGTACACGAAGCCGCCGATGATCGAGCAGCCGTCGGCATGGGAGTACTCCATCGCCGGCAGCGTCAGCCCCTGCCGGTCGCACGTCAGCGCGCCGTAGCAGTGGGTCCCCTCCATCCGGTTCCAGCCGTAGTTCAGCCCCGCCGCTCCGGCCGGGGCGACGTCCACCTCCTCCCAGTGGTCCTGTCCCACGTCGGCGACGTACACGAGCCCGCCGGTGGGGTCGAAGGAGAAGCGCCACGGGTTCCGCAGCCCGTACGCCCAGATCTCCCCCCGCGCACCGGCGCGCGCGACGAAGGGGTTGTCGCCAGGGACGGCGTACGGGTCGCCGTGGTCCACGTCGAGGCGCAGCAGCTTGCCGAGCAGGGTGCCGAGGCTCTCGCCGTTCCCGTGCGGGTCCCCGGCGCTGCCCCCGTCGCCCATGCCCACGTACAGCATGCCGTCGGGACCGAACAGCACGTCGCCCCCGTTGTGATTGGCGTACGGCTGGGCGACGAACAGCACCTGGTGCGCGGACGCGGGGTCCGCGGTGTCGGCCGCGGGGGCGGCGGTGTAGCGCTCCACACGCGTGTCGCCGTTGCGGTCGGTGTAGTCGACGTAGAACCGGCCGTTCGCCGCGTAGCCGGGGTGGAAGGCCAGGCCGAGCAGCCCGCGCTCGCCCCGTAGCCCACCTTGGCCGTGAGGTCGAGGAAGGGGCGCGGGAGGAGCTGCCCGCCCTTGACCACGCGGATCCGACCGGGCTGCTCGACCACGAACAGGCGGCCGTCGCCGGGCGGCGCGGTGAGGTGGAGAGGGGCTTCGAGGCCCGACACCACCGGCACCAGGGTCACACCCGATTGCTCCACCGGCCGCTCGCCCGTGCCGGCCGCGGCGCACGCCGCCAGCACGAGCGCGGCGAGGACCCCCACCGCCGTCCACTCACGCCTCACGCCGCCTCCTCGCGCTTGCCCGCGTTCTCCGAGAAGGATAGAATGACGCTGCTGCTGTCATTTTGACCGACACCCCGGCTCCCACCATGCCCAAGCGCGACTACCTCGCCTTCCCCGATCTCTCCAGGCAAGAGGTCCATGCGCTCTTCGAACTGGCCGCCAGGATGAAGAGCGGAGCCTACCGGGAGAAGCCCCTGGCAGGCAAGACCCTGGGGATGATCTTCGCCAAGTCCTCCACCCGCACCCGCGTCTCGTTCGAGGTGGGTGCGTACCAGCTCGGCGGCCACGCGCTGTTCCTTTCCTCGCGCGACATCCAGCTCGGCCGCGGGGAGCCGATCCGCGACACGGCGCGCGTGCTCTCGCGCTACCTCGACATCCTGATGATCCGCACCTTCGATCACGCGGAGGTCGAGGAGCTGGCGCGGTACGCGACGGTGCCGGTCATCAACGGGCTCACCGACCTCCACCACCCGTGCCAGATCCTCGCCGACGTGCTGACGGTGATCGAGCACCTCGGCGGCATCGAGGGGAAGCGGGTGGCGTGGGTCGGCGACGGCAACAACATGGCCAACTCGTGGCTGGACGCCGCGGCGCTGCTCGGCTTCGAGCTGCGGCTGGCGTGCCCGGAAGGGTACGAGCCCGACCGCGAGACGTACGAGCGGGCCAGCAGGGCCACCCGGACGCTGATCACCGAGGACTGTGACGAGGCGGCCGAGGGGGCCGACGTCGTGACCACCGACGTCTGGGCCTCGATGGGCCAGGAGGGCGAGGCGGAGGAGCGCCGGAACGCCTTCCGCGGCTACGTGGTGGACGAGGCGCTGATGAAGCTGGCCAAGCCGTCCGCGATCTTCCTGCACTGCCTGCCCGCGCACCGCGGGGAGGAGGTCACGGACGCGGTGATCGAGGGACCGCAGTCGCGGGTGTTCGACGAGGCGGAGAACCGCCTCCACGTCCAGAAGGCACTCATCGCCACTCTCATGGGGTAAGCCATGGCTCAGACGGAGACATTGAAGCGCACCCCCTTCTACGACCTGCACGTGGCGGCCGGGGCCAAGATGGTCCCGTTCGCCGGGTTCGAGATGCCGGTGCAGTATCCCGAGGGGATCACCGCCGAGCACCACGTCGTCCGCAGGGGCGTCGGGCTGTTCGACGTTACGCACATGGGGGAGTTCGAGGTCACCGGGAAGGATGCCCTCGCGTTCACCTCGTACGTGACCGTGAACGACCCGAAGGCGCTGGCCGACGGCCAGGTGCAGTACTCGTGCTTCCTGCACGAGACCGGCGGGATCGTGGACGACTGCCTGGTGCACCGGATGGCCGCCGACAAGGTGATGATCGTCGTCAACGCGTCCAACTGCGCCAAGGACTGGAAGCACGTCAACCAGTTCGTCTCGCGCTTCGACGTGAGGTTGAAGGACCGCTCCGACGAGACCGCGCTGCTGGCGCTGCAGGGGCCGAGGGCGCAGGAGGTGCTGCAGCCGCTGGCGCCCGGCGTGGACCTGGACAAGGTCAAGTTCTACTGGTTCACCACGGGGAAGGTGGCGGGCGTGGACTGCATCATCGCCCGCACCGGTTACACGGGCGAGGACGGCTTCGAGCTGTACCACGATCCCGCGAACGCGGTGAAGCTGTGGAAGGCGCTGGTGAACCCCGGGAGCCCGGTGAAGCTGGTGGGGCTCGGCGCGCGCGACAGCCTGCGGCTCGAGATGGCGTACCCGCTGTACGGGAACGACATCGACGACGAGACGACGCCGTTCGAGGCGGGCACCGGCTGGACGGTGAAGATGAAGAAGGGCGATTTCGTCGGGAAGCGGCCGCTCGAGGCGCAGCTGGCGAAGGGGCTGACGCGCAAGCTGGTGGGCTTCAAGCTGCTCGAGCGCGGCTTCCCGCGGCACACCTACCCGGTGTTCGTGGACGGGAAGCGGTTCGGCGAGGTGCGCAGCGGGATCGTGAGCCCCTCGCTCGGGGACGCGATCGGCACGGCGTACCTCCCGGTGGAGAAGGCCAAGGTCGGCACGCGCTTCGAGGTCGAGATCCGCGGCAAGCGGCTCCCGGCGGAGGTGGTGCCGACGCCGTTCTGGACCAAGGGGTCGCGGCGCTGATCCGGGTCGCGATCCTCACGGTCTCCGACGCGGGGGCCGCCGGCGCGCGGACGGACACCTCCGGCGCGGCGATGGCGGAATGGGCGGTTTCCCGCGGGTACGAGGTGGCGGCGCGCGAGGTGGTGCCGGACGAGACGGCCGCCATCGCGCGCCGTCTCGCCGCGTGGGCGGACGCCGGCACGGCCGACCTGATCCTCACCACGGGGGGCACCGGCCTGGCGGCGCGTGACGTGACGCCGGAGGCGACCCGCGCGGTGCTCGAGCGGGAGGCGCCGGGCGTCGCGGAGTGGCTGCGCTCCCGCGCGGCCGCGGCGTTCCCGCGGGCGGTGCTCTCGCGGGGCGTGGCGGGGGTGCGCGGGGGCGCGCTGATCGTCAACCTCCCCGGCTCGGAGTCGGGCGTGCGCGACGGCCTGGCGGCGCTGGAGGGCCTGGTGGAGCACGCGACGGACCTGCTGCGGGGACGCACGGGGCACTCCTGATGGCCCAGCGGATCCTCATCACCCTCGACGACCTGGAAGCGGCGGTGCGCGCCAACGCCGCGTTCGAGGCGGCCGGGTACGAGACGACGATGGTCTCGGCCCTGGACGACGCCCGCGCGGCGGCGCGGCGGGAGGACCCCGACCTGGTCCTGCTGAGCGGCGGGCTCCACGAGCCGGCCGCGCAGCGGCTCATCGGCGCGGTGCGGGACTCCCGGGCGGCGCTGCTCGGCCTGCTCGAGCCGACCGACGCCGAGCCCGCGGAGCTGGCGCACCGGCTGGGCCTGGGCGCCGCGCTGGTCAAGCCGTGCGATCCGGCCGAGGTGGTGGCCGTCGCCCGGCGGCTGATCGAGCGCAAGCGGCTGCAGGAGCGGACCGGCATCCTCGGCGAGCACCCGGCGGTCCAGGAGGTGCTCATCAAGATCGAGCAGCTCGCCCCGGTCTCGAGCACGGTGCTGGTCGAGGGGGAATCGGGGACGGGGAAGGAGCTGGTGGCGCGGGCGATCCACGACCTCTCGCCGCGGCGCGGGAAGCCGTTCATCGCCGTCAACTGCGCGGCGCTCCCCGAGACACTGCTCGAGTCGGAGCTGTTCGGTCACGAGAAGGGGGCGTTCACCGGGGCGGCGGAGCGGCGGCTGGGGCGGTTCGAGCTCGCGGACGGTGGCACGATCTTCCTCGACGAGGTCGGGGAGATGCCCGCGTCGACGCAGGTGAAGCTCCTGCGGGTGCTGGAGGAGCGGGAGTTCTACCGCGTGGGGGGCGTGGCGCCGATCCGCGTGGACGTGCGGGTGGTGGCGGCGACGAACCGGAGCCTCAAGGCGCTGGTCGAGGGGGGGGAGTTCCGGCAGGACCTCTTCTACCGGCTGAACGTGCTGTCGATCTACCTGCCGCCGCTGCGCGAGCGGCGCAGCGACATCCCGCTGCTGGTGCGGCGGTTCTCGCACGAGTTCGCGCGGCTGCACGAGCGGCCGTTCCGCGGCATCACGGCCGAGGCGATGCAGATCCTGGTGGACGCGCCGTGGCCGGGGAACGTGCGGCAGCTGCGGAACCTGGTGGAGTCGATGGTGGTGCTGGCGCCGACCAGCGAGATCCGGCCGAGCGACATCCCGGCGGACGTGCTGGAGCAGGGGCGCGAGCGGCTGCTGCCGGTGCGGGTGCCGGGGATCGCGCGCGAGGTGGCGGGGCAGGAGCTGACGTACATCGTGCAGTCGCTGATCGACCTGCGGCTGCAGGTGGAGGATCTGAGGCGGCGGATGGACGAGCGGCCGCACCGGGTGGAGGTGATCGACCTGCCGCAGGCGGAGCCGGCGTACGCGGAGGTGGTCGAAGGGGGCGAAGGGGCGGAAGCCGGGGCGGCGGCGAAGCCGGCGCCCGAGAGCGTGGTGCTGTATCGGACAGGGATGCGGATGGCGGAGGTGGAGCGGGCGGCGATCGAGGCGGCCTTGCGCGACAGCGCGGGCAACCGGCGCAGGGCTGCCGAGATGCTCGGCATCGGGGAGCGGACGCTGTACCGGAAGCTGAAGGAGTACGAGCTGGAGTCGGAGGGGACCTCAAGCCCAACTTGAGGTCTGGAGGTCGAAGTGCTTGACATTTCAACGGCTTAGCGCTATTTATCGTGCCCCCGGAGCGAAGTGCCGGGGAGGCGTCGCGGTTCTGAGTGACCATAACACATTTGTCGGCATAGAGTTAGCTGCATTCGCCCTGGCGGTCGGCCTGGGCGTGTCCGTCTCGGCGGCACGAGAATGGCTGGCGAGAAGAGGGTGCGGGTCCCGAACCCCGGGAAGCCAGGGAAGGGAAGGCTTGACGCGCCTCCCGGGCGGCCGCATAGGGTTAAGAAGCGGTACCGGAGGCGCCCGAAGCACCCGGGGGCAGCCGGAGCGGTGGACTGAGGGTGCCGCAGCGGAGGGCCGTGAGCGCGAACGCCAATCTCCCGACGCCCGAGGAGTCGCCGGCTGCCTGGACGGTTCGCCGGGCGGAGCAGCTGCTGACCGCGCTGGCGGGGGTGATGTCGGCGCGGATCGTGGCGGATCGGAGCGGGGAGATCGAGGAGATCCACGTGCTCGTGACGCCGGAGATCCAGCCGAAGCAGGCGGTCCGGAACGTGGAGAGCGCGCTGATGGCGCAGCTGGGGATCCGGGTGGATCACCGGAAGATCAGCGTGGCGCAGACGGCGGAGGTGCGGCCGCTGGAGGTGCTCGAGCAGGCGGCGGTGCGGGATGCGGCGAGCCGGCGGACGCTGGTGTTCCAGCAGCTGCAGGTGGAGTCGCCGCGGCCGGGGCGGGTCCAGGTGCGGGTGACGCTGCGGCACGGGGAGGCGACGTGGGAGGGGGTGGAGGAGGGGGTGGACGAGTCGCGGAGCCGGGTGCAGCTGGCGGCGCGGGCGACGGTGCGCGCGATGGAGGAGGAGCTGACGGACGCGGGGGTGGTGCTGGAGGGGGTGCGAGTGGTGGACGCGTTCGACCGGAGGATCTGTCTCGCGGCGGTGCACGGGGTGGGCGGGCGGAGCTCGTACTTCCTCGTGGGCACGTGCGAGGTGCGGGAGGGGCCGGAGCAGGCGGCGGTGCTCGCGGTGCTCGATGCGACCAACCGCTGGTTCCTGATGCAGCGATAGTCGTGCGGTGATGCAAGGAGCCGGCGCTGCGGCGCCGGTGGGAGCGGAGTCCCATCTGTTCTCTGAAAAAGGAAACGGACCCCCGGTGACGGCCCGAAGCGGGCCCGAGCGGTAGTAGGTGAGCGGAGCGTCGCACGCCCCTAGCGGATGGGCGTGACTTCTCGCAGGACGAGAGGAGGTGACGCTCACGTGGAGTGGCTCTTCGCCGTGATCGCGGCGTGCTGCAACGCCCTGCTGCAGGGCGGAAGCGCCAGCTGGTGAGCCGCATCGGGGGCCGTTCTCACGCAAGCAATGAATACTGGGGTTCGCGTATATGTCGCTGCCGTAGCTGGCGCTGCCGCCACCTGCCTGGCAATTGCCGGGTGGGACGTCTCGCCTGGGGCGCTTGCCGCACACTGGAATGCCCTCGCGGCGTTCGTGGTTCTGGGGTTCCTCTCCGAAGCGTTCTATCTCCGTTTGCGGGTGGGCCAAGGGGAGACCAGTTCATCGGTCGCCTTCATCCCGTTTATTGCCGCCATACTGCTCTTCGACACAGGTTGGGCGATTCTCGTTGCCGCCGTCTCCGAGTTGGCAGTGGAGTTCGCCGTCCGGAAGAAGCCAGCAATCAAGCTGCTGTTTAACGTGAGCCAGCTTGTAGTCTGTGTGGCGCTCTCGTCGTGGGTCTACCAATGGTCGGGCGGGCGGCCGAGCACTAGCGAGTTCGTATTCCTTCCGGCTGCGATTGGAGCCGCCGTAGCGACCTACTTCTTGGTGAACAGTTCCGCGGTCAGCGTCGCCGTCGCATTGGACGACCGCATCCCATTCACGAAGGCGTGGTCACGTATTGGCGGCTGGTCGCTCTTGTATGACTTTGCGTCATCGACTCTCGCCGCGCTCTTGGCGTTCTTGTATGTCACCTGGCAGCTACCTGGGCTGCTGCTCGTCATTGTGCCGATCTGGTTTGTGCGGCACATCTACCAGGTGGTCTTCCAGCTCGAACAGGTCAACCGTGACCTGTTGGAGTTGATGGTAAAGGCCATCGAGGCTCGGGATCCCTACACCTCGGGGCATTCGCTTCGAGTCGCCCAGATTGCGGAGCAGATTGCACAGGAACGCGGCCTAGGCAGTCGCCAGGTATCGCAGGTGCGGACCGCCGCACTGCTCCACGATGTCGGGAAGATTCACGAGGACTTCGCGCCACTCTTGCGCAAGAGCGGCCGGCTCGATGCTACGGAGACGGCGCTGATGCAAACGCACCCGTCGCGTTCTGCGGAGCTCGTCAGGACGATCTCGGCGTTTCGGGGCGTGGTCGAGGACGCTGTGCGGCATCATCATGAGAGTTATGACGGAACCGGGTATCCATCGGGCTTGTCCGGAGAGGCCATCCCACTTGCTTCGCGTATCATCATGGTCGCCGATACTCTGGACGCCATGACCACGAACCGCCCTTATCGTGGTGCGCTTACGTATGATCGTGTGACATCCGAACTGAAGGAGTACGCGGGGCGGCAATTCGATCCGGAGTTGGTGAAGATCGTTGTGAACAGTGCTTCCATTCGAGCTATGGTGACGGCCCGTCTCTCCACCCAGGCGGAGCGCTCCTTCCGCGGCCTAGAGGTTATGACTAGCAGCGGCCGTGCAGCAGCTCGCGCCTGAGCTTCAACCCGCTCAATAGAGAGATTTGCTCATAGCCTCTCGCTTCACGGCGAGGGAACTGAACTGCGCTGCCCGGACCGCCAGGCTGGCTCGCTCACCCTCGAGCCTAGAACCGCCAACGCGTTCCCGTATTCCAATGGTCTCCAGTTCTAGCCGCAGGCAGCTGTCTACGTCGCGCCGTCTGAGTTCGCGCAGGGCTTGGCATGCCCCTGCAAGAGCCTCCCGCGGGCGCTCAGCATTCAGGGCTGTATCCCAGGCTATTGTCGC
>Ga0335070_10002319_pt1 | contig 22192 bp, 19 predicted proteins | sample Lox_Sample_13_FD_206722 | JGI IMG/M metagenome (GOLD analysis project Ga0335070, IMG submission 206722) | Soil microbial communities from Loxahatchee National Wildlife Refuge, Florida, United States - Lox_Sample_1.3 | ecosystem: Environmental > Terrestrial > Soil > Wetlands | place: USA...
AGGATGGAAAACACCACCGTTTCACCCTTCGCCGTCGTGGCATAGCCGGAGAGCGCATTGACGTGGCCGAGAGAGCCCGTCTTGCCATGCACCGCTCCCTTGGCCGGCGGGGTCTTCATGCGGTCGCTGAGCGATCCGTCGATACCAGACACAGGCAGCGTGTCTTCATAGAGTTTGCCCCAGGGCTGCCGACTCGCGTATTGCAGCATTTGCACCACCGCCGCGGGAGTTACGAGGTTTTCCCTTGACAGGCCGGAGCCGTCGTAGAAGACGAACTGGTCGGGCTTGATACCCGCCGATGTAAGGAAGCCTCGCAACACTTCCAATCCGCCTTCGATCGATCCTGACGTACCTTTTTCCTTGCCCAGCAGCCGCAGCATCAACTCCGCATGCAGGTTCTGGCTCACCTTGTTGATGACGCGGAGGTCGTCGGCCAGAGGCTGCGACTCGTGGCTGGCCAGCACCAGGGGCGCGGGACCGGAATGCCCTCCGTTCTCACTTCCGCCTCCCGAGGCGATGGTGGTGACGGTGAACGTCTGCATCGATGCCAGCTCGGTGTGCCGCGTGCGCGGACGTCCGTACACGGTCACACCGCGCTGCTCCAGCAACTCGCGGAACAATTTGGCGGTGAAGTCGGCAGGGTCGTCGATGGCGAGCGCCTCGCCCGCGCCGGCATCGTCCTGGGGTATGTTGCCCCAGAAGGTGATCTGGTTCGACCCAGGCTCACGGTTGATGTAGATCTTGCGCGGCCCGGTGCCCTGCGGGGTGGTCATGACGCGATTGTCGATGTGGTAGTACTCGGGATAGGGCGTGATGTTGAGGAAGGCACGATCGCCCGGGCGGTCCGCCGGCATGATGCTCACGAACAACACGTTGTCGTTGATGGTGAGCGCGGACACGGGAGCACCCCACTCCCACACCAGATCGTCCTGTGACCAGCCTTCGCCGTAGCGCTCAAAGACGAAGTAGGAATCGTCAGCCACGACGTCGCCGTCGACATATTTTAGGCCCTTCTGCACCAACTGGTCGGCAAGGTCAATCAGCACCTGGATAGGCGGCGCCTTACGCTCCGTGCGCAGGTTGTAGGGCAGCGTGCGGCCCGAGAGGTTGGGGTCACCGCGGCCCACGACGACGAGATCGGAATTCAGGCGGCCGTACTTGTCCACCGTGCCCAAGCTCTCGACGCTGGTCTTGAAGCGGTAGTCGGGCCCGATCAGCGCAAATACCGCTGCTGTGGTGAAGAGCTTAGTGTTCGAAGCCGGGGTAAACAGCTTGTCTTCGTTGCGCGCAAAGATGTGCCGGCCAGTGTCGAGGGAGACGACATCGATACCCCAGAAGCCGCGCGCTACCTCCGGATCGCCGAGAATCTGCTCGATGGCCCGGCTGAGTTTCTTGGTGTCTTCCGGCTGCTTGCGGGCATTCTGGGCAGTATCGGCGGCGAAGACTTGCGCTGCCAGCAACAGCGCCAGAAGGATACGAACGGCTTGGCGGACCCCGTACATAAGACTGCCAACAACCCCAAAGGAATTCTAGCACCGGATCTTGCCAGACCGCGGGCGAGCGGACACAAAGTAGAATCGCAGGATGCGTGCTAGCTATCACTGGCGGCTTCGTTCGCGCGCGCTCGAGCTCGGTCAGCGCACGCTCATCATGGGCGTCGTCAACGTCACGCCCGATTCGTTCTCCGACGGCGGAAGGTTCGCGGAGCCGACGGAGGCCGTCGCGTATGCACTGCAATTGCTCGAGGACGGCGCTGACATCGTTGACATCGGAGGCGAGTCCACGCGTCCTGGTACGCGCGTGCAGCCTGACGATGCTGGTCCCAAACCGGTCGTATCCGAAGCAGAGGAATTGCGTCGCGTGATGCCGGTCATCGAAGGCGTGCGGAAGGCGCAGCCGGAAGCCATCGTCTCCATCGATACTTACAAATCGGGTGTGGCCCGCCGCGCGGTCGAGGCGGGCGCGGAAATCGTCAACGACGTGAGCGCCTTGGCATGGGACATCGCCATGGCCAAGGCATGCGCTGACCTGCGTTGCGGCGTGGTGCTCATGCACACCCGCGGCCGTCCCAGCGAATGGCGCGGGCTGGCTCCCGAGGTCGATATCGCTTTGCGGGTGGCCCACGATCTGGCCAATCGCGCGCAGATTGCACTGGACAGCGGAATCGCGCGCGAACGGATTGTGCTCGATCCCGGATTCGGGTTTGGAAAGAATTTTGAGGAGAATTATCCATTGCTGGCGCATCTGGATCGCTTGCAGCGCTTGGGATTTCCACTGCTTTCAGGCACCTCCCGCAAGTCCTTCATCGGACGCACCGTCGGCAAGCGACTGGGTGAGGAAACTGTCTTGCCAGTGGACCGCCTCAATGGTTCACTGGCCGCGATGGTGGCCAGCATCCTGCATGGCGCCCACATTGTCCGCGTGCATGATGTGAAGCCTGCGGTGGAGGCGGCAGCGGTAGCGGATGAAGTTCTGGCAGCCATGAGCTGACTTGCGACCGGGTCGAGTCGTCAGCGCTTCGGTGGCATCCAATCGGTACGCGGACCCCTCCATCCGCAGATTCAGCCGCTCGCCGCGCTCGAGCCGCCGTCCATCGATCATGCCCACACTCGAAACTCTTGCCGCCGACCTTCGTGTTACTGTCCGTCGTCCGGGCACGCCCGATCCCAAAGGCCAGTGCGTTGTCTACTGGATGCAGCGCGCGCAGCGGGCCCTTGACAACCCGGCGCTCGACGTTGCTGTCGAAGCGGCGAACATCCTGCGACAGCCAGTTGTCATCTTCTTCGCGCCCGTGCCGTTCTACCCTCATGCCAACCTGAGGCACTACGCGTTTCTCGCCCAGGGAATTCCGGACACCGCGGAGCGGGCGCGAAAGCGCGGCATCGGATTCGTGCTTCGCACCTATCCGGAACATTCGCTTTTGAGATTTTGTGACGAGGTAAGGGCCTCGCTCGTACTTGGCGACGAAAATCCATTGCGCGAGCCACGGCGTTGGCGCGAGCAGGCGGCGAAGAAGCTGAAGGTGCCACTGTGGACGGTGGATGCCGACGTGATCGTGCCGTCGAGGCTGCTGGAGAAAGAGCAGTATGCGGCACGCATTATTCGGCCGCGGCTGCAGCAGCGGCTGGAACAATTCTTGTCGCTCGCGGGCAATCCTGATGCGAAGGTCGAGTGGCAAAAACCCGCCTGGCTGCACGCGCTTCCGGATGACGGCTCCATCGACCTGTTCAGCAACTGGGCCGGACTCGCGCGATGGCCGCGACCGGTGGAGTCGTTTCGCGGCGGCACCCGTGAAGCGCTCCGCCTGCTCGACGAGTTCGTGCGGCACAAGCTGGCCACCTATCCGGAGAACCACGGCAAGCCGGAGATTGACGGCACGTCGCGCCTGTCGCCGTATCTGCACTTCGGGCACATCGGGCCGCACACGGTGATGCATGCGGTGCGAAAGTCGAAGGCGCCGCAGACGGCGAAGGATGATTACATCAACGAGCTGCTGACATGGCGAGAGCTGGCCATTAACTTCGTCCTCTTCAACCCGCTCTACGACTCGCTGGAGAGCGCGCCCGACTGGGCGCACAAAACGCTGGCCGCGCATGCCAGCGACCCACGGCCAGTGCTCTACACACGCGAGCAGCTCGAACTCGCCCAGACCCACGACGAGCTGTGGAACGCGGCGCAGTCACAGATGCTGCATGCCGGCTGGATGCACAACTACATGCGCATGTACTGGGCGAAGAAAATTCTGGAGTGGAGCCCTTCGCCCGCGGTCGCCTACCAGACCGCGCTGTATCTCAACGACAAGTACTTTCTCGACGGACGCGACCCGGATGGCTACGCCGGGGTGGCCTGGGCCATCGGCGGCAAGTTCGATCGACCGTGGTTCGAGCGGCCGATCTTTGGAACGATTCGTTGGATGTCGGGCGACGCGGCGCGAAAGAAATTCGACGCGGAAAAGTACATCGCGCAGATTAAGACGCTGGCGGGTACGTCCGCTCTGGCACAACAATCCAAGCTGTTTTGAATGGGATGGAACGCGGGATCACTGCGCTACACGCAGGCTGATCAGAAAAACGCTGCCCCAGAGGAGAAAGCCGGCGAGACCGACCCACATTGTGAGGCGGCGGTCAGCGGCGCGCCTGAGTGTGGGCAGGGGCAAAGGTGCGCCCAGCGAGCGGTGGAACCAGGCACCCAACAGTCCGACAAAAGCAATCAGCGTCGTGGCGCCGCCGAACATAAGGCCGGCGACGATGAGGACAAAACTGAGGCTGAACATGACACACCTACCCCACTACTTGGCTTCAGAGTAGTCCTCTGGATGCCGCAGAGCAACAACAAGCTTTATTCTGTTGTGCTGGTGCGCCGGTCAGGCGGTAGAGATTACAATCCCCGGAAGTCTTGATCGCGGCTTGCCGGAGGACGCAATGACTCGCAGACTCAAGCTCGAAGCCCTGTTGACGTTTTTCGTATCGGCAATAAGTAGCGTTCTTACCGCCCAGGGTGTGAAACCGGCGGCCGCGGCGATTCCGCTGCGGCAGCAGTCACCGGGATACCAGGAGCTGTTGAGCGGGCCGCCGGCGAGCGCGCGCATGCAGTCGGGCCTGGTGGTGCTTGCGCCGGGGAAGTCGGTGGGCAAACACAGCACCGAAGACCATGAAGAGATGGTGATCGTGCTGGAGGGCCAAGGAGAAATGGTGCTGGCCGATGGCACAAAGTTACCCATCGGCCCGAACGCCGCGGCGTACTCTCCGCGGGGCACGCAGCATGACGTGATCAACACCGGCAGCGGCGTGCTGCGATACATCTATGTGGTCTCGGAAGCGGGCCCCGAACCAAGCCAAACCAAGCAAAAAGGAGCAGACATGCAGCGAGTGACGGGACTGGGTGGAGTTTTTCTGAAGGCGAAGGACCCCAAGGCGCAATACGCGTGGTATGAGAAGCACCTCGGCATCCAGGCCAAGGCCGAGGCCGGGGGTGCAATGTTTCACTGGCGCTACACGGACGACCCGGAGAAGACCGGAATGACCGTCTGGTCCATGTTTCCTGAGAACACAAAGTACTTCGGCACGGGAAGCCAGGCGCAGATGCTCAACTACATCGTGGATGATTTGGACTCGCTGATTGAGACGCTCAAGGCGGAGGGCGTGACGGTGGATCCCAAGGTGGAACGACAAGAGTACGGGAAGTTCGGGTGGATCACCGATCCGGAGGGTAACCGGATTGAGTTGTGGGAGCCGCCGAAGCAGCAGTAGTTGCAGCGATGCAGCAAGAAGCGGCCCGCCGTGGCGGACCGCCTTTTTCACACCAGAAACGTTGGCGAAACTTTACTCTGTCCAGCGCCGAAATACAAGACAACCGTTGGTGCCGCCAAAACCGAAGGAATTGGACATGGCATATTCCATCTCCACCTTACGGGCCACGTTGGGCACGAAGTCGAGATCGCAGCCTTCGCCGCGGTTCTCCAGATTCATGGTTGGGGGAACAACCTGGTCGCGCAGCGCCAGCACCGTAATGCCGGCTTCCAGGCCGCCCGCGCCCCCCAGCAAATGTCCGGTCATGGACTTGGTGGAACTGACGGCCATCGTGTAGGCATGCTCGCCAAAGGCGCGCTTGATGGCGGTGGCCTCAATCTCGTCGCCGAGGGGGGTGGAGGTGCCGTGGGCGTTGACATAGCCGACCTGTTCGGGCTTGATGCCGGCATCGCGCAGGCCGTTGCGCATCACACGGAAGCCGCCATCGCCGTCCTCGGCGGGTTGAGTGATGTGGTAGGCGTCGGCACTCATACCGTAGCCCACGACTTCTGCGATGATCGTTGCGCCGCGCTTCTTGGCGTGCTCGAGCTCTTCCAGGATGAGGATACCCGCGCCCTCGCCGATCACGAAGCCGTCGCGGTCCTTGTCCCAGGGGCGGCTGGCGTGGTGGGGATCGTCATTGCGCGTGGACAGCGCGCGCATGGCAGCAAAGCCGCCGACGCCCATCGGGGTGATGGCCGCTTCGGAGCCGCCGGCAATCATCACATCGGCGTCGCCGTACTTGATGATGCGTGCCGCGTCGCCAATGGAGTGCGCGCTGGTAGTGCAGGCGGTGCAGGTCGCCTCGTTGGGGCCTTTGGCGTGGTGACGCATGCTGACCTGGCCAGCAGCAAGATTGACGATGGCGGAGGGGATAAAGAACGGGGAGATCTTGCGCGGCCCGCCATGGAGCAGGTTGGAGTGCTCGCGCTCAATGATGTCGAACCCGCCGATGCCGGAGCCAATGTCCACGCCGGTGCGCTCGGCCATCTCCTCGTTTTCGACTTGGTAGCTGGCTGACTTCAGTGCCTCATCGGCCGCAGCAATGGCGAGATGAATAAAGCGCCCCATCTTGCGCGCTTCCTTCTTCTCGACGTACTGGAGCGGATCGAAGTTCTTGACTTCTGCGGCGATCTGGCAGGCGAACTGGGAGACGTCGAAGCTGATAATGCGCTCGATGCCGCTCTTGCCGGCCAGCAGAGCCTGCCAGACTTCCTCTGCGTTATTTCCGACCCCGCAAATCAGCCCGACTCCCGTGACGACAACGCGACGAGCCAAGCTATTTTCCTTTCGCGTGGGCGTTGATGTAGTCGATGGCGTCCTTGACGGTGCGAATCTTCTCCGCCTGCTCGTCGGGGATCTCGATGTCGAAGGCCTCCTCGAAGGCCATGACCAACTCGACGGTATCCAGCGAGTCGGCGCCCAGGTCGTCCACAAACGACGCGTTGGGAGTGACCTCACCCTCGTCCACGCCCAGTTGTTCGACGATGATTTGCTTCACGCGTTCTTCTACCGATGCCATGAGACCTGCCAGCTCCTTTGCGAGTCGCCGGCCACGCCGGCGAATTGCCCAGCTACTCGACCCGCCCGTTACGCATGGGCTACGACTTCGCTTTGGCGTGCTCCTCGATATAGGAAATCGCATCCTGGACGGTGCGGATCTTCTCCGCCTGCTCGTCGGGGATCTCGACGTCGAAGGCCTCCTCGAAGGCCATCACCAGTTCGACCGTGTCCAGCGAGTCGGCGCCAAGGTCGTCCACAAAAGAAGCCTTGGGCGTCACTTCGGCCTCATCCACGCCCAACTGCTCCACGATGATTTGTTTAACCCGTTCTTCGACCGTTGCCATGAATTCTTTCTCCTTGCGCGTCTGGCGCAATGCAAACCTGTCAGTCTACTTGCTGGCAGGAATCCCTGTAAACAAGACAAACCCCGCCCGCGGACGCCGTGTCGGAACACAGCCTCAGGAACGCTTGAAAATATGATGCCCGAATCATCCTAAACGCATGACTTTAGGCCGGTCAACGCAAGTTGTGAACGTAATTTCAGGCAGGCAGCGCATACGCCGGGGCGCGCAATACCCGTTCATGAGACGCAATATTCCGCCGCGCGGCGGCCCTAAGGGCCGGCGTGTCGTCGGCCGATTGGCGGTTTGTTACGGATGCGAGTACCTGTCCCGCAGCTCAGTCTGCCGGTTCACCATGGGAACTTCCCGGCCCTGAATGAAGACACGTTTCACGTCGGTTTTCACGTCGAGCGGGTCGCCGTTGGCCACCACGATGTTGGCAGTCTTGCCGACATCCAACGAGCCGAGCTGGTCATCGACGCCCCAGATTTGCGCCGGGTAGAGGGTCAGCGCCTTCATGGCTTCGTCGTAGGGCAGACCGAAGGCCACTGCGAATCCGGCGGCGTAGGGCAGATTCCGAGCCTGGTGAGCATCGAAAGATGCGAAAGCGATCTTGACGCCCCGCTTCGCCAACTCACCGGGCATCTTGTACACCGCGTCGTAGCGCTCCCACTCTTTCGGGGCGGCGTAAATCGGGCCCACGATTACCGGCACCTTCCACTGCGCAATCTTGTCGTAAATCGACTGCGACTGGGTCAGGCCGTCGAGGATCACGCGCAACTTGAACTCCTGCGCCAGGGCGTAGGCGGTCTCGACATCGCTGGGTTCCTCCGCCTTGACCACCACCGGCTTCTTGCCTTCGAGGTAGGGGAGCAGCGCCTCCAGTTTCAGGTCGTGCACGGGAGTCTTGGGCGGCGCCTCGCCCGCCTTCAGCGCTGCTTTCTTCTTGTTGTACTCGTCCCAGTTCTGGGCGTAAGTCTGGGCGTCGGTGAAGGCCTGTCGCATCTGCGCCGCCATGCCCATGCGGGTCTGCGGATACTGGGCGGTGGCGAACGATTCGTTGCGGCGCTGCTTGCCGGTGAAGTTAAGCGGCATGGCAATGTCGCGGATGAGCAGCATCTGGGTGGCGTCCGCCCCAGCCAACTGGATGAAGGAATCCTGTCCGGGCAGCGTGTCCCGGCTATCGGGGGCGACGATGGCGTTGGTGATGCCGTTGTAGCGGGTTACCGGGATGAGCACGGTTTCCGCGTGGAAGGCGTCGGAGACGTGCATGTTGGGCATGATTTCGTCGCTCGGCTCGACCAGGTCATTGGTCATCTTGTCGGCTTCAATCTCGGTCAGCCCGAGGTGGGTTTCCGAGTCGATCAGTCCGGGATAAACGGTCATGCCCGTGACGTCGATCACTTGTGCGTTGGCCGGGACCTTTACTGAGCTCGCCGAACCAACGGCGGAGATCCTTCCGTTCTCGAAGACCAGCACGCCATTTTCGATCGCGCCGTGCGTGATGGTGAGCAGCTTGCCGCCGGTGATGGCGATGGGCTTGCTGGGATCAAGAGCGGCGCTTGCTGAAGGCTTCGCTGTAGCCGTTGCCTTCGGTTGTGCCGTCACAGTTCCAGCCAGCAACATCGCGCAAAACGAGACGCCAAGAGCGAAAGGCGAACAGCGAATAGCGGCTCTTTTCATCACTGTCCCTCCTGGAACTGCGGCATGCCCAGGCCGGGCAGTGCGCGATCGAAGTACAGGTCGCCGTCGATCCATACCCTCTGCGGAATGCCGTAGCTCGACAGTGGATAGCCGTCCCACAGCACCAGGTCGGCATCTTTGCCCACGTCAATGGAGCCGGTCTTGTTGTCCACGCCGATGATCCAGGCGGGATTAATGGTGAGCATCTGCATAGCTTCGTCTTCGGTGGCGCCGCCGTAGCGCATGGTCTTGGCGGCCTCCTGGTTTAGCCGCCGGATGAAGTCGTCACTGTCGCTCTTGATGGCGACCTTGACCCCGGCCCGCATCGACATCACCGCATTCCAGGGAATGGCGTCCCAGGCCTCGTACTTGTAGCCCCACCAGTCAGCGAAGGTAGCGATCGCGATGTTGTTTTGCGCGAGTGCCTGCGGCACCTTGTAGGCCTCCAGCGCGTGGTGGAAGGCACGAATCTTGTAGCCGAACTCGTTGGCGATGGCGATCTCCGTAAGAAACTCGTCAGCGCGGTAGCAGTGGATCTGTACCAGCATCTTGCCCTGCAGCACCTGTAGCAATGCCTCCATTTTCAGGTCCTTTTTTGGCATAGTGGCACTCTTGTCGCCGCGCTTGACCTTCTCGTTGTATTCCTCCCACTGGCGCTGGTAGTCCTTCGCCTGGGTGAAAGCTTCGCGCATCACTTCGAAGTTGCCCATGCGGGTGGAGGGCAACTGCTTGCGATCCCCGAACACGCGCTTGGGGTTTTCGCCGCTGGCAAACTTGATGGACTGCGGCGCGTCAGGGAAGAGCATTTGGTCGCGGTCGAGCCCGTACTTGGTCTTGATGACTACGGCCTGTCCGCCGATCATGTCGGCTGAGCCGTGCAGCAGCAGGGCGCTGGTAACGCCGCCCGCCAATGCCCGGTAGATTGCCTTGTCGTTGTAGTCGAAGGCGTCTTTCATCATCATCTGCGGCACGACGGGACTGGTGGCCTCGTTCACGTCGTTGTCGAGGGCCATGTGCGAGTGGGGATCGATGATGCCGGGCGTGACGTACTTGCCCTCGGCGTCGATCACCCTGACAGCCGCGGGCGCCGACACGTTTGCGCCAAAGGCGACGATCTTGCCGTCCTTCACATACACGCTGCCGCGCTCGATACGGCCATGCGTGGCGGTGAGCAGGACGGCGTTCTTGATGACGAATTCATTCTTTCCGCTGTGCGATGACGTGAAATTGGCCGGTTGCTGCGCGGCCAATCCTGCGGCCCACGCAATCGCGCACGCACCAAGCAGGGGCAGGCGGCCCGCTGCCTTGGCAGTTCTCGATGTCATATTTTCCCCCGGGTGCAGAAAACAGCAATTGCGGAATTGTACTCAGTTCCCTCCCGATATGGAAAACCGAGCTTGCAGTGGTGCTGTGCTCGCCTATACTGCGTTCTTAGGCCTGCCGTAGTCTGTCGAGCGAGATGAAGTTTCTTCCCATCACTGAGTGGCTGCCGCAATACCAACGGCCGAATCTCCCCGGCGACGTGATCGCCGGCGTTGCGCTCGCGGGGCTGCTGATCCCCGAAGCCATGGGCTATGCGGGAATCGCGGGGCTGCCGCCGCAGGCGGGCTTGTATGCCACGGTGTTCGGCCTGCTGGCCTACGCGATTTTCGGCACGAGCCGGCAGTTGGTAGTGTCGCCCACGTCGGCGTCGTCCGCTATTCTTGCCGCAACGCTGGCGCCCCTCGCAGCCGCCGCTCCCGGGAAGTTCGCTCTGTTGGCCTCCGCCGTGACGCTGGTGTTGGGCGGCCTGTTCCTGTTGGCAGGCATTCTGAAGCTGGGCTTTGTCGCCGACTTCATCTCCAAGCCGGTGCTGAAGGGATTTGTTTTCGGCGTTGCCTTGAGCATCATCATCAAGCAACTGCCCAAGTTGTTGGGCGTTGCTCCCGGCACAGGACATGCCTACAACCAGCTCTTCCACGCGCTGCGACAACTGGGCGGAACCCATCTTTGGACTCTCGCCGCCGGACTCACGGCGCTGGTCGTGCTCTTCCTGGTGGACCGCTTTGCGCCCAGAATTCCGGGAGCGCTGGTGGTGCTGGCCGGCGGCATTGCGGCATCGCGGTTGCTGGGACTGCACGACCAAGGCGTAGAGATCGTCGGCCACATCCCTGCCGGACTGCCTTTGCCGGGCTTCCCGGTGCTCACCTGGGCCGACTGGCTGCAGGCTGCTCCGGCCTCAGTCGGCCTGGTACTGGTGCTCTTCGCAGAATCGATCGGGGCGGCGCGCACGTTTGCCGCCAAGAACGGTTATGACATCGATGCCAACCAGGAGCTGCGCGCCCTCGGCTTCTCCAACGCGGCATCGGCCATCTTTCGCGGCATGCAGGTGGGCGGGGGGACCTCCGGCACCGCCGCCAACGACGCCAACGGAGCGCAGTCGCAATTGTCGTCGATTGCGGCCTCGGCCACGGTGGCGCTCACTCTCCTCTTTCTCACCGGCTGGTTCTACTACTTGCCGCAAGCCATACTGGCCGCCATCGTCATTCATGCGGTTTGGCACCTATTGGATTACAGGGCGCTAGCGCAATTCCGCCGCATCTCCCGTATCGAATACCGCGAGTCGCTGGCGGCGATTTTCGGTGTGGTAGCTTTCGACATTCTCAACGGCCTGGTGCTGGCCGTGCTGCTGACCCTCATTGCCCTGATGCGGTTCCTCCTCGTGCCCCAGGTGGTCGTGTTGGGCCGGCTGCGGGAGACGGGAGAATACGCCGAAATCGCGCGACACCCAGAGGCCGAGGAAATCCCAGGCGTGCTGATTCTGCGGGTGGACCGGATCTGGTTTTTCGCCAACGCCAATGGAATTCGCGACCACGCCAAAGATCTGATCCGGCAGGCGCCCGGGCCGCTGCACACCGTCATTGTGAATCTCGCGCCGGTGCAGATGATCGACGTGACCGCTGTGGACGTGCTGGCCCAGTTGCACGCCAGCTCCGTCAAGCATGGGTGGCGCCTGGTGCTGGCCGGGGTGCGCGATCCGGTACGCGACACCCTGGAGCGTTCAGGGTTGCTGCGTGCGATCGGCCGGGAGAATGTCTTCCGCAGCGTCGCGCTCGCCGTGGAGTCGGCGACCTCCGCGCCTCACCCGGTGTGATACAACCCTGTCATGCGCGCCGTCGTGCAACGCGTCAGCCACTCCTCGGTCAAGGTCAACGGTGAAATCACAGGCAGGATCGAGCACGGTCTCTTGGTTCTGCTCGGGGTGGCGCACCAAGATACCGAAGCTGACGCCGATTATCTGGCCGCGAAGACCGTCGGGCTGCGCATCTTCGAGGACGACGCCGGCAAGATGAACCGCAGCGTGAGCGACATCCATGGCGCGGTGCTGGCGGTGTCGCAGTTCACCCTGTTCGGCGACGTGCGCAAAGGCAAGCGGCCGTCGTTCGACGAGGCCGCACGCCCCGAGCGGGCGCGTGAACTGTTCCAGCATTTTGTCCAATGCGTCCGCGCCCTCGGCCTGCGTTGCGAAACCGGGATCTTCCAGGAAACGATGGAAGTTGAGCTGGTCAACCAGGGGCCGGTGACCATCCTCCTCGACTCAAAGAAGCTCTTCTGAGTGGAGACAGTTTCAAACACCTGCAAGGATTCTTGGGTATCATGCACGGTATGGAGACCGCCATCTGCTGCCGCGACTTGAAGAAGACCTACGACGGCAAAGTCGAGGCCGTGCGCGGGATCGATCTCAGCATCGCAACCGGCGAGTGTTTCGGCCTGTTGGGCCCGAACGGCGCCGGCAAGACCACGACCATCGAGATCCTCGAAGGGCTGCTGGAGCCAACTGCAGGTGAGGTAGAAATCCTCGGCATGACTTGGGCGGGACATGAGCGCGAATTGCGCGAACTGCTCGGAATCTCGCTGCAAGAGACGCGACTCTCGGAAAAACTCACCGTCCGCGAAACCCTGCAACTATTCGCCAGCTTTTACCGGCACCCGGCGTCGGTGCTACATGTGCTGGAAGAGCTTTCGCTCACCGAGAAGGCCGACGCCATGGTGGGCAAGCTCTCGGGCGGGCAGAAACAGCGTCTGGCGGTGGCGACGGCGCTGGTGGGAAACCCCAGGGTCCTGTTTCTCGATGAGCCCACCACCGGACTGGACCCGCAAAGCCGCCGCCAGTTGTGGGAGATCGTGCGGCAGTTCCAGCGGCACGGCGGGACCGTCCTGCTCACCACGCACTACATGGACGAGGCCGAACGCTTGTGCGACCGGCTGGCCATCATCGACTACGGCAAGATCATTGCCAGCGGCACGCCCGCCGAACTCATCGCCACGCTCAGCGGACATCATGTCGTCGAGTTCGCGATCGCCGGTGGCAATGGAGTCGGCAACGAGGTGTGGGCTCGCCTGCCGGGCGTGCAGAAGGTGCGCAGCGAAGACGGATTCGTCGCCCTGCGCGTGGACGAACCGCACCATACCATCCCGGCGCTGCTCGAGGCCGTACACACCCAGAACGCGCAACTGGCGCACCTGACCACCCGGCAAGCCAGCCTCGAAGACGTGTTCGTGCATCTCACTGGCCGCCACTTGAGGGAGGAGTGATGGCACTTCCGGAAATCCAGGTCGAGCCGCCCCGCACGGAAATCCCCATCGCTGTCAACGGCCGCTGGGCAGGCTATCGCTCGCTGCTGATGGCGCGCATGAAGGAGCTGTGGCGCGAGCCGGAAGTTATCTTCTGGGTGTTCGTGTTTCCGCTGCTGCTGGCGCTCGGGCTGGGCATCGCCTTCCGCAACAAGCCCGCTGATATCACGCCGATTGCCGTCGTCAGCAACGCGCACGCGCAGTCGGTGATGGACCTGCTGCAGCGCTCGCCGGTGAAGGACTCCATCCACGCCGACGTGCTCGACGAGAAGACGGCCCTCGACCGCTTCCGGCTGGGCCAGTACGCGCTGGTGGTAAGCGAGGACGACAACGGGCTGCACTACCGATACGATCCGGCTCGGCCGGAGAGCGTGCTGGCGCGCTCGCAGGTGGATGACGCGCTGCAGACAGCCGCGGGACGCACCAGTCCGGTGAAGGCCGAGGCCACGCAGAGCAGCGAACCCGGTGCGCGCTACATTGACTTCCTCATCCCCGGACTGCTGGGCATGAACCTGATGAACTCCGGTATGTGGGGCATCGGCTTTGCCGTAGTGGACATGCGCCAGCGCAAGCTGCTTAAGCGTTTCGTGGCCTCCCCCATGCGCCGCACCGATTTCCTGCTCGCCCTGGGCAGCAGCCGGCTGGTGCTGATGATCATTGAAGTCGCACTGCTGCTGGGCTTCGGTGTCCTCGTCTTTCACATGCAGGTGGAAGGCTCGCTGCTGGCAATCCTGCTGGTCGCCGGGCTGGGTGCGATCTGCTTCGGCGGCGTTGGTCTGCTGACGGCCAGTCGCGCGCAGAAGATCGAAAGCGTCAGCGGGCTGATCAACGTGGTGATGATGCCGATGTGGATCTTCTCCGGCGTGTTCTTCTCCTACGAGCGCTTTCCCCAGATCATCCAGCCGCTGATCAAAGCCCTGCCGTTGACTGCGCTGAACGACGCGCTGCGCGCCATCATCCTCCAGGGCGCGAGCCTGGGCTCGCAGTGGGCGCCTCTGGCCATTATGGCCGTATGGGGCGGCGTGTCGTTCGTCATCGCGCTGAAGTGGTTTCGCTGGAGCTGAGAGGAAAGTGAGTCCGGCCGATCACGACGGGAATCTGTAAGGGGTGGACAGGCTGCGCCGGAGAACCGTGGAGATGGCAACATGAAACTCCGACTTGCAATGTGGGGGAGTGCGGGCTTCTTGGTGGCCGGCCTCTGGGCAATTTATTTCGCCATCAAAAGTAAGGACGTTCCCATAGACCCGCTCGTGAAAGTTCTTGTCCAGGTTACTTGTCCAATTGCATTTGCCGGCTCATACTTCCATTTCCCCATTGGAATCTATTGGTTTTTTCTTGCAAATGTCGCGACGTATGCGTTGGTCGGTTTGATGGTCGAGACGTTTCGTCGACAACTCAGGCACGCCCAGTAGATTCAAAACGGCCCGACTACCCGGTACGACTTTCAGTACTCCGGCTTGGCCGTGAAGGCTTCTTGTTGCGTGATCCGCCGCTTCTGCCGGTACGCCAGATTAGCCATGTGCGCCGCCACCGCCGACTTGTAGCCGATCTCGACGGGTGCGTTCGTCTTCTGGTTACGCGTGCGAATGCACTCCAGCCAGTTGGCCATGTGGTTCTCTCCGGCGGTGGATCCCGGCAGCGCGACGCCCTGCGGACGATTGGTCTTCTCCGGATAGTATTTGATGCCGCCGGTGTACTTGCCGGTGACCATGTCGGTGGCGCCGCTGATGTGCTCGACTGTCCCGTCCGAGCCCAGCAAGCGCTCTCCCAGTCCAAACCGGCTGTTGCTGAAGGTGGATTGCCATAGTACTGTGAGATCGTTGGGGAACTCGAAGGTCACGGCGATAGTGTCGGGCACCTGCCGTCCGTCCCTTTCCGAGTACACGCCGCCCATCATGTCGGCAGCTTCCGGCAGAGGCAGGTCCAGTGCGGTCATGATCCACGCGATCTGGTGCACCATGTTCTCGGTGACGTTGCCGCCGGAGAACTCCCAGAACAGCCGCCAGTTGATGAACTTGTTGCCGTCAAAGGCTATCTTGGGGCGGTTCACCAGAAACAGGTCCCAATTCACGTGTGCTGGGTTGCAGTCAGCGGGAATGGCGCGGACCCACTGTCCGTGACCGTGCGGAGTGTTGCGGCTCATCCACGACTCCACCATCGTGACCTTGCCCAGCAAGCCATCGGCGTACCACTTGCGCGCGTCGGCCAGCTCGCCCGAGCTCTCATGCTGCAACCCGATTTGCACCACCTGCCTCGATTTCTCCGCGACATCACGACAAGCCACTGCCTCGGGGATGTCCCATGTCATCGTCTTTTCGCAATAGACATCCTTGCCGGAGGCCAGTGAGTCGAGGAAGTACTTGGCGTGCAGATGCAACGGAGTAGCGATGATGACCGCGTCAATGTCCTGGCGGTCGAGCAGCTTTCGCGGATCGTCATAAGCGACCACTGCCGGCGCCAGCGCCTTCACTTGCTGATGCCGCAACGTATACACGTCGGCGACAGCCACGCATTCGACTCCCGCTTGCGCCAGCGCGTCTTTCAGTACCTGTTGTCCCCGATCGCCCGCGCCGATCAAGCCGATGCGAATGCGATCGTTCGCGCCCAGAACGCGTGGCGGAATGGCAGCCATCGCCACCGCTCCCGCAGCCAGTCCCAGAAATTCACGTCGATCTAACCTCCCGGGTTTGTTGTCCTTCATGACAGTGCTCCAGCCTTCTGCAGGTCTGTTTTCATGCCGGCCCAGCTCTGGCGCGACGATTCCTCTGGCGTGCCGTCTCGCCAGTGGGTCTCCAGCGAGACGCCGAGGTGATAGCCGGCCTGCTTGAGCGCCCGAAATTGGCCAATCCAGTCAATTGTCCCCTTGCCCACGGGCGCCCACTCGAACCCGCTCCCGTCCGGCTTGAGGATGATGTCCTTGCAGTGGCAGTGACCGATGCGCTGTTTAGGCAGCAGGTTCCATCCGTTGGGATAAGGAATTTCTCCGCGCGCGGCTGCATTGCCCGGGTCCCAGTTCAGCATAAAGTTGGGCGCACGCACGGCCGCCAACGTTCGTGCCGCCTCCGCGCCGGTTGCCGTGTTGCATTCGTATTCGTTTTCGAGAACAAAGATGATGTTGTGCCGGGCGAGCTGCGTCGCCCCTTCCTGTAGCTTGGCGTCGATTGCTCGCCGATAGGGCGCCTGATCGTCCAGCCGCCAGAAGTCAAAGCCGCGCACCCGGTCGGTCCCGAACGCCTTGGCTGCCTCAACGCATTTCTCGAATACCTCGTTCTGTTGCTCGTAGCCGAAGTTGGCGTTGAACTGGTCGCGTTTGGGGCTGTACTTGGAAGCCGGTGCGCCCGGCCAATCCACTTTAAACAGCGGGCTGGCGATGTCGGTCACGCGCAGTTCGTATTTCTTCAGGATACCTTGCGCCTGCGCGATCTCACTCGACGTGAGGTTCATGAGGTTCTTGTTCCAAAGGCCCCGCACTTCCACCCACTGCATGCCAAACTCGCGCGCCGCTACAAAACACGCGCGGTCGAAGTCCTGGGAGATTTCGTCGGTGATCACGGCGACCCGAAATGGGGACTTCCAGGCGTTCGCATTCGATTTGCCGGACGCGCGAAGGAGATTCGGCAGGCCGGCCACCACGCCACTCGCGGCAATAAGCTTGCCGGCGCGAATCACGAACTGGCGTCGTGTGCCGTATGACAAGCCAACCTCCTACAGCGACAAGCAGACAGGTTAGTTGGCGGAAGCGTGTGCGAGTCGAACGCACCATTGACATCGAAGATGCCAATCGCCGGTTTTGAAGACCGGGAGAGTCACCGGACCCCCTTCGCTTCCGCGGCGTCATTGCCTTTGGTTCGATTCTAGCCGATGCCCTTGAGCCAGGTTTGCCGAGTCACGACGTGCGCCGGACAGCTAACGTGTCAGCTACCCCATGGAGGCACGTATTGCGTCTTGAAATTTCGTGTGGTAGTTACTCAGGGTTCGGGGTACTGCCCAGTGGATTGGCAGCCAGCGCTGTCGCGGGCAGCCCACAGGAAAGGCGCGCCACATGAGTTCCGACCATGATTCACGACCACGTGCGCAGCGATGGACCGCGCATCTGGCTCTCTCCGCCACTATCATCGTCATTCTGATGTTCCCGGCATGCAGCAAGAAAGAGGCTGCGCCCGGCCCCTCCGGCACCGAAAAACAGGCGTCCACCACACCGTCATCGGCTGCGGCGACCCCGGCCGAAACCGGCGCTCTGCTGGCGGGTGAAGGTGGCTCCGCCTCGGAGTCTTCCGGCGACCTTCAGCTTCCGCTGCACTTTCAACATCGCACCGCTGATCTGGATGTCATGCTGAAGCAGCGCACGGTGCGCGCCTTGGTGTTTATCAATCCCGTCAGCTTCTTCTACACGCAAGGACATCCGCGCGGCATCACCTACGAAGCGCTGGACGAGTTCGAGCGGTACATCAACCAGAAGTACAAAACCGGCACGCTGAAGGTCAAGGTTGTCTATATCCCCATCCGCCCCGGTCAGGCCGAGCGGGCGCTACAGGAAGGCTTGGGCGATCTATTGGCGTACTCGGTCGCTATCACGCCGGCCAGAGAACAGAAGTTCGCCTTTACGACACCCTTGCAAAGCAACCTTACCCATGTGGTTGTGACGGGGCCCGACCTCGCCTCGGTTTCCACCTTCGCCGATCTCAGTGGCAAGGAAGTGTGGGTCAACCCTACGTCGGTGTATCGGGACGAACTGCAGCGGGTGAATGACAATCTGCGCAGCCAGGGCAAGGCGCCCATCATCATCAAGGATGCCGACAAGCAACTGCTCGACGATGATTTGATTCAGATGGTGAACGCAGACCTCATCCCCGCGACTGTGACCACTTCCGATCGCGCCAAACTCTGGACCCAGGTCATGCCGGATTTGAAGGCACCGCCCGATCTGGTGGTAGCTTCGGAAGGCAAGGCAGGCTGGGCGTTGCGCAAAGACAATCCCCAGTTCAAGGCGCTGCTGGACGAATTCATTGCCTCCCATGGCATCGGCACATCGTTCGGCAATACCCTCCTGCGTCGCTACCTGCAAAACACCAAGTGGGTGAAGGACTCCACCTCGAAGAGCGAGATTGAGAAGTTCAATGCGTACGTGCAGTACTTTCAGAAGTACTCGGCGGAATACGATTTCGATTACCTGATGATGGCCGCCCAGGGCTACCAGGAATCCTTGCTCGACCAGAGCCGGAGAAGCCCGGTCGGCGCGGTTGGCGTGATGCAAGTGATACCGAAATATGCCGCAGCGCCTCCCATCAACATCAAGAACGTGAACCTCGCCGAGAACAATATTCAGGCTGGCATCAAGATGATGCGCAACATCGCGGACACCTATTTCAAAGACCAGAATATTGACCCAGTCAACAAAACGCTGATGGTGTTCGCCAGCTACAATGCCGGCCCCAACCGCATTGCGCGTCTGCGTAAGGAAGCGCCCGAGCAGGGACTCGATCCCAACAAATGGTTCGGCAATGTGGAATTGCTGGTCGCAAAAGATGTCGGCCAGGAAACCGTGACCTACGTGGGCAACATCTACAAGTATTACGTCGCCTACAAGCTCTCGCTCGAACAGCGGGCGGCGAAGGCCAAGGCCATGGCCGGGGCCAAGTAAGAATTGCCGCCATAGGGGTCGTCCGCGGGCGGCGCTAGAGCGGTTTCAAGATTGCTGTACCTTCCGCCCGCTTTGGGTAGAGCGACGCTTCAGCGTCGCGCCACTGCGGCCCTCTCTGGAGATAGCCGGGCTTCAGCCCGGCGGCACAATTATGGGGCACAGCTACTGTGAAACCGCGCTAGGCAAGCAGCTTTGATTTCTTTGGGGGAGTCCGTCATGCCGCATCGCACCTTCTCGATCGTTCAACTCGATGTCTTCACCACTCGTCCCCTGGAAGGCAACCAGCTCGCCGTGGTTCCGGATGCCCGCGGTCTCAGCGATGAGGAGATGCAGAGGCTGGCGCGCGAAACCAATCTCAGCGAAACCACCTTCATCTTCCCTCGCGACCCGGAAGTCGAGCACCGCGAAGGCCACAAGGTGCGCATCTTCACCGTCAATGAGGAACTGCCATTCGCCGGACACCCCACGCTGGGCACCGCCTGGCACCTGTATCAGCAGTCGCCGGCAGAGGAAGTCGTACTTGACCTGAAAGTCGGAAAGGTGCCGGTGCGGTTTGCAATGCGCGACAACAACCTGTTCGGCGAGATGCGCCAGGTGGACCCCAAGTTCGGCGCGAGCCATCCGCACCCTGACGTGGCCAAGGTGCTGGGCGTGCCGGTATCGGAGTTGGAGGAGAACCTTCCGATCCAGACCGTCTCGACCGGAATGTGGTTTACGATGGTGCCGTTCCGCTCGCTGGCAACCTTGCAGGACCTGCAAGTCAGTTGGTACCAGATGGCGGGCTATCTGGAGGCCATCGGCGACAACAGCTTTTTCTACTTCGTGTGCCGTGACACCGTGTCGCCGGACACAACTCTGCACGCGCGCATGATCTTCTACAACGGCGAAGACCCGGCGACAGGGTCCGCGGCAGGCTGCTGCGCGGCTTGGGCCGTGCGTCACGGCGTGCTGGCATCGGGGCAGCAGGGGCTCATCGAGCAAGGCCTCGAAGTGCGCCGGCCCAGTTCCATCTACATTCGCGCGGACAAACACGGCGATTCGATCACTAATGTACGCGTCGGTGGACATGTAGTGCAGGTGATTGACGGAAGAGTAACGATGTGAATAATCTGCGGATTTTCTGTGCACGTGCGAAAGCCTTGCGAGCTGGAGAGTTTGAAGTGCAAGCGATCAGCACCAGGGCACCCGGGTGCATCGCTCGTGGTGCCACAAGGTGCTGAGAATTGCATCACCGATTTGACCAACGCGGTACTTTACAGAACTGTTGCAGGAACTTACTATCCGATAGCGCTCTTGCTCTGGCGCAAAAAAAGTCGAACAGCTCTTCTGGTAACTGGCGCAAGCGTCTTTCCCGACAGGTTTGCTAAGGCGCGGCCGTGCAGTGCTTTCCGAGAAGGCGCAGTGGGTAGGTTCAATGAAGCCGAAACGCACGATTCTTTGCGTGGATGAAGACGAACGTTCACTCTCGATTCGCAAGGTGATGCTACAAACGCGCGGCTACCGCGTAGTGACGTGTTCCGACCCGGGACGCGCGGTGGAACTGATGCAGCAGGGCGGGATCGATCTGATCCTCGCCGATCTGGTGATGCCGAAGTTGGGTGGAACCAAAATCGTGGATCAACTCAAGGCCATTTCACCCAGCACGCCGGCCATTGTCTTCTCGGGGGCTGCCGGCTCCTGCTCCGAGGAAACACTGGCAGATGTGTTTCTTTCCAAATCGGATTGCAGCGCGGCCCAATTGCTGGACCGTGTGCGAGTAGCCCTGGTGCGCAAGCGCGGGCCGAAACCAGCGGTCGCTGCGGCGTACGCCCCCAGTCGCTTCGCATCGTAGAATCCCCTCCCAGCCGTGCGAGGGTGTGCGCGCGCGAAAAACAAGGCCACTCGACAGACAATGAGTGGCCACCCTTCTACCTTCTTCTTGTGCCGTAGCGATCAGGCTGCTTTGGCCTTGGACTTCTTCTTCCTCTCGGCCCAGCGCAATTTCATCATCTCAGAAATGCGCTTACGCGCAGCCGCGCTCATGGTGCGGCGCTTCTTCCCGGAACCTACCGGTCTTCCCGGACCACGACCGGACTTTCCACCTTCCAGCGCGCGAATGGCTGAATCAATCCGATCGCGTTCACTTTTGAGATCTGACAGGATTCGCTCGATATCCATTTGTCACCTTTCACCTAGAATTAGCCAGGATGTTAGTCTAGCAGGCCTCAGTATAGTCTTAGCTAGCAAAAATTGCATAGGCTTAATATGGAATTAATGGCGGTTGGGCGCCGCAGAATTCCACAAACTTGGGCATCTCCCCGGTTGCCCACAAAATGGGATAGTCGGAGGGATCAGAAGCCGTGCTGACGGAGAGTGGTAATTCGGCTTGAGACTCAGAAATGGGTGCCAGGAGGGCTGAAATGTCGCAAGAGCAGAGCTTTCATATGACGGCCGAGCAATTCCGTCGCCATGGGAAGGAGGTAGTGGACTGGGTCGCCGATTACTATGGCCGGATTGAGTCGCTGCCTGTACTATCCCAAGCCAAACCGGGCCAGATTCGCGAACTTCTGCCTGCTGCGCCCCCAGCACACGGGGAGGCCTTTGACCAACTCCTTTCCGACATAGACAAGCTGATATTACCTGGGGTTACCCACTGGCAGTCCCCAAACTTCTTTGCCTACTTCCCTGCGAATGCCTCGGGACCGGCGATCTTAGGAGACCTGTTATCCTCGGCCCTCGGCGTGCAGGGCATGCTCTGGGCCACCAGTCCCGCCTGTACAGAACTGGAAACCCATGTCCTGGATTGGCTGGTAGGCATGCTAGGTCTTCCGGAGAAGTTCCTGTCCTCGAGCAGCGGTGGCGGAGTCATCCAGGACACGGCCTCCAGCGCTACGCTGTGCGCCATGCTCGCTGCCCGCGAGCGCGCCACCACTTATACCAGCAACTTGCGCGGTGCCGACGGCAAGCTCGTGGCCTACACCTCCACGCAAGCGCACTCTTCCCTGGAGAAGGCCGCGATGATCGCGGGAATCGGGCTGAACAATCTGCGGCTAATCGAAGTGGACCAGAACTTCGCCATGCAGGCCGACGCACTCAAGTTACACGTGGAAAAGGACCTCAAAGATGGAAGAGTGCCCTTCTTT
>Ga0335070_10002321_pt1 | contig 22183 bp, 17 predicted proteins | sample Lox_Sample_13_FD_206722 | JGI IMG/M metagenome (GOLD analysis project Ga0335070, IMG submission 206722) | Soil microbial communities from Loxahatchee National Wildlife Refuge, Florida, United States - Lox_Sample_1.3 | ecosystem: Environmental > Terrestrial > Soil > Wetlands | place: USA...
GGATGCGAATCGAACCGTGACCTCGCGTTTGCCGTCAATACCGCCGGAGCGGAGAACGTCGCCCAAGCCGCCAGAAAAGGCGGCGCCAGGCTGATGTTCTTGAGCAGCGACTATGTGTTTGACGGAACGAAGCAAGCGCCATACGAAACCAGCGATGACCGCAATCCGATTAACGTCTATGGGGAGACCAAGGCCCGCGCCGAAACGCGCTTACTGGAGATTCTGCCTGATGCCTGCATCGTGCGAACGTCCTGGCTCTTCGGACACGGTGGTAAGTGCTTCCCGGCGACAATTCTGAAACTAGCCGTCACTCGCCCGGAGATCTCCGTCGTCAACGATCAGCGTGGATCTCCGACCTTCACCAACGACCTTTCCTCTGCGCTCGTTCAACTCTGCCGCAAGCACGCGCACGGAATTGTTCACGCAACCAACGCCGCCGACTGCACCTGGTTCGAATTTGCCCGTGAGATCATGCGACTTTCGAACTTGCCTGCCATCCTGAAGCCGGTAACCACGGCGGAATTTCCACGGCTTGCCCACCGTCCCCAATATTCCGTTCTGTCTTCAAAGAGCCTGCACGACTATGGAATCCACATGCCGTCTTGGCAGGATGCGCTTCGCCGTTATCTCGCGGAAATTCCGGTTAGGGCTGCTTGACGTCTGCCATCACTGTGCGAGTAGGCGTAGGCCAGCGCAATCGTATCGGACGTCGCGCTCCCGATCGCCGCACGATTCCGGCCGCCGCAATGGCACGCACGGCCTCGTGATCATCCGTCAGAATTGGTTCGAAAACCTGCAGCTGGACTTCCCCCGGCGACGTTGCCAGCGCCTGCGCCGCAGCAGCCCGCACCGCCCAGTTCTTATCGCTCAACGCCTCTTTTAACTGTTCGACCGCCTCCGGCGACGGGTCCTGGGCCAGCAACGCCGCAGAGCTCGCGCGTGCCGATGCCGTGCGGTCCTTCAGTAGTTCCTCCGCGATTGTGAATCCGATTGGAAGTGGCCCGAAGAACGCCCCCGCCGCTTCTCGCGCCCCGGTCAACATCAATACCTTGGGATTTCGATACTTCCCCAAGTTCGATTTCAGTCCGTCTTTGACCATGCCATCGCCTTTTCTCTCTCCCTCAAGCGTGGAGATGAAGATCCGGCGTCCGCTGCGATCGCCCATCTTCCATAGCGCGTCAGCAGCGGCGAAACCTACCTCCGTCGATTCGTCTTCCAACACTGCCCTAAGCTCCGGCATGGCAGAGCGAACCTTCAATTCCCCAAGGGCAAGTGCCGCGCTCTTGCGGACATCCGCATCCTTGTCTCGCAGCGCCGCTTTGAGAAGTGACACAACATCTGCCCGCGCCCCGATGACCGCGAGCGCCGATACGGCAACAACTCGGTGGCTTGTCCGGTGATTTCGGACTTCATCTGTCAAAACGTCCCATGCTGCTGCCGGCAACGGAATCGGTTTACAGCATGCGCCAGTTTCGTCGTCCACGGAAGCATCCGCGTTCGCCTCGGGTGTCTGACCGCTCGCCAGCCGAATTGCCGCCGATACGATCAGCCCGAACAACAGAGTTTTCGACGAGCGCGTCATAACGCTCCACCCACAGTCCAGTTTAGGAAGATGCGGCTGGCTTCCTATCGGGGCAATTCCTTAGAAAATCGAGATAAATAGCCGACTTCCACGCGCCGGATCCAGGGCTGCAAGCTTCGCCTTCATCACGTTCTGGTTTATCCTTACCTCCTTCCGAGGAGAGCAGTGAAAAACACATCTTGCCGCATCTTGTGGGCCTTTCTCTTGCTTGCCAGCTTCCCTGTTCCGCTCGCCGCCCAGCCATACGACCCGTCGATGTTTCAGGAGCTTCGCTGGCGCATGATTGGGCCATTCCGCGCGGGGCGCACGGTCGCGATCTCTGGAATCCCCAGTCAGCCCAACGTCTTCTACATGGCGCCCAATAACGGCGGAGTCTGGAAGACCACTGACGCAGGCCGCACTTGGACTCCGATCTTCGACGACCAGTCCTCGGGATCGATTGGCGCTCTCGCCATCGCCCCTTCGAATCCCGACATCATCTATGTCGGGAGCGGCGAGGGCCTGCGGCGGCCCGATCTTTCCGTCGGCGATGGAATCTACAAATCGGCAGATGGCGGCAAGACTTGGCAGCATCTCGGCCTGCGCGACGCGCAACAGATTGGCTCGATCATCGTCGATCCGACGGACCCGAACCGTCTTTTCGTCGCCTCCCTCGGACATCCGTATGGTCCCAACGCCGAGCGCGGCGTCTTCCGCTCGCTCGACGGTGGAATCACTTTTCAGAAAGTTCTCTATAAGGACGGACATGTCGGCGCGCAGGATCTCGTCTTCGATCCGAAGAACCCGCAGACCATCTATGCCAGCCTTTGGGCCTCGCGCCGTCCGCCCTGGACCACCGGCGGCGCCTTCAATGGCGCAGGTAGCGGACTCTACAAATCCACCGATGGCGGCAACACATGGCGGCAACTCACCAGAGGCCTGCCCGGAGAATCTGAAGGCGTCGGACGAATCGGTCCCACAGTCGCTCCCAACGACCCCAATCGCATGTACGCGTGGGTGAATGCGAAGAAAGACAGCGGCATCTACCGCTCCGACGACGCCGGCGAAAGCTGGCAACTCATGAACACCGAGGACCGCGTTTGGGGCCGCGGCGACGATTTCGGCTGCATTCGCGTCGATCCGCGCAACAAAGATGTGATTTTCGTCGCTAACACATCGACCTACAAATCCACCGATGCGGGCAAGAATTTCACCGCCATCAAGGGCGCTCCCGGCGGCGACGACTACCACACCGTCTGGATCAATCCCGACAACCCCGACATTATGGCCTTCGCGGTCGATCAGGGCGCAACCATCACCGTCAACGGTGGCCAGACCTGGAGTTCCTGGTACAACCAGCCCACCGCGCAGTTCTATCACGTCGTCACCGACAACCAGTTTCCGTATTGGGTTTACGGAGGCCAGCAGGAGAGCGGCTCCGTCGGCACCGCCAGCCGCAGTGACTTCGGCGAGATCACCTTCCGCGACTGGACGACAGTCGGCGTTGAAGAGTACGGCTATGTCGCCCCTGACCCGTTGCATCCCAATCTGATCTACGGAGGGAAGGTCACGGTCTTCGATCGCAATACCGGGCAAACGCGCGATGTTTCGCCGGTGGTTCTGCGCACCGGGAAATACCGTTTCAACCGCACCGCGCCACTGATTTTCTCGCCCGCCGATCCACATATCCTCTATCTCGGATCGAACATTCTTTTCATGACCCGTGATGGCGGCAATAGCTGGCAGGAGATCAGCCCCGACCTGACGCGTGAGCATGCGGGGGCGCCGGCATCGCTCGAACCATTTGTCGGATTTGACCCCGTGAAGGGCGAGCACCGCGGCGTGATCTACTCGATTGCTCCATCACCCAAAGACGTGAATGTGATCTGGGCCGGAACCGACGATGGGCTGATCCAGGCGACCCATGACGGCGGAAAGCATTGGCAAAATGTCACTCCGCCCGAACTCACTCCCTGGAGCAAGCTTGCCCAGATGGATGCGTCACACTTCGACACCGCGACCGTCTATGCGGCGGTAAATCGCTTTCGCCTCGACGACCTGAAGCCTTACATCTATCGCACGCACGACGGCGGCAAGACATGGCAGAAGATTGTGGACGGCCTGCCGGACGAGCCAGTCAACACCGTGCGCGAAGATCCCGAAAGCAAGGGACTGCTCTTCGCCGGTACCGAACGCTCGGTCTATGTTTCCTTCGACGACGGCGACCACTGGCAGTCGCTGAAGCAAAACCTGCCGCCAACTTCGATTCGTGATCTCGTCATCCATGGCGACGACATTGTTGTCGGCACTCACGGGCGCTCGTTCTGGATTCTCGACAACATCACGCCGCTGCGGCAACTTGGGAAACAACCGCAAGGCAGTTCCGATTTCCTATTCCAACCTCGGCTTACGTACCGAGTTCGGCGCAACAACAACACGGATACACCATTGCCTCCGGAAGAGCCAGCCGGACAGAACCCACCCGACGGGGCGATGATCGATTACCGGCTAGACTCCCACGCCGCTCATGTTTTCCTCTCCGTCGAAGATTCTTCGGGAAAAACTGTGCGCACTTTTTCCAGTACCGACAAGCCTGAACTAGTGAACGCAAAAGAACTCAACGTTCCTACATATTGGGTTCGTCCGTTACGCGTTCTCTCCGACGCGCCCGGCATGCATCGTTTTATCTGGGACCTTCACTATCCCGAGCCGGACGTTCTCGAGCACGAATATCCGATATCAGCCATCTACCACGACACGCCACGCTATCCGCTCGGAGCGGCCGTACTGCCGGGCAAGTATCGGCTGGTCTTAAGGACCGACCGTGGTATAACCGCGCAGGTGATTGAAATCAGTATGGACCCGCGGGTCAAAACTTCGGAAGCCGATCTCCGCCGTCAGTTTGAACTCGACCGCAAGATCGCCGATGCGCTCCATCGCGACTACCAGGCCGTGATGCGGTTGCGCAGCATTCGCGCCCAGATCAAAGATCTTTCCGCAAAGCATCCTGATTCCGCCATCGCGAAATTGCTCAATGATCTTGAAGAAAAAGCTGCCGCGCTTGAAGGCGAGGAGGCTGGATTTGGCGCCCGTTATCTCAGCACCCCGCAGGGTCGCAGCCTGGCCGCGCTGAACTCCGCGCTGAGCACGGTCTTGAGCGCCATCGACTCCGCCGACGCGGCTCCGACGACTCAACAGACCGCCATGTTCGGCGAGGTCGAGGCCGCGCTCAACGATCAACTAAAAGCCTGGGAACAACTCAAGTCAAAAGATCTTGCCGACATGAACGCAAAGCTCAAGCAATCCGGCCTACCGGAGATCGATCTCGCCAAACCGCTTCCTACTTCTGCCGAAGGGGCGCAGACCACTTCACAGGATCGCGACAAGAATGAAGAATAAAACTCGTGTGGCGCGGGCATTGCTGCCCGCGACCAGGTTTTGTGGCGCGGGCGCCCTCGCCCGCGGCTTCGGATCCAGCCTCACCTCGGAAACTCCCTTTCCACGTACTCCATCGCGGCCTCGCGCGATCCCAGCCGTCCTTCCAACTGCGCATCTTCGACTGCCCCGAGAATCTCCTTGAAGCGGGGCCCCGGCTCGTACCCGGCCTCGATCAAGTCATCACCGGTGATCAACGGAGACGGGCGCATCTCCTCGACCGGCATCGCCTGCACCTTCTCGCGCGCATAGTTATATGATTCCACAATCCCGTTGCTCGACAGGCAGTCGATCCGATGCAACTCGAGGTGTTCTTCAAAACCCGGCATGCGCAGAAACTTCTTCAGCGTCGACTCTTTCATTCGCCGGATATCCGCAAAGCGCATGTGATTGTCAACCAGCGCCAGGATTTGCTCCGTCTCCTCATTCGAGAATCGCAGGCGTGCGCACATATCAGCCGCCATCTTCACGCCAACTTCGACATGCCCATCGAAGCGGATTCGATCCGGCGCTACTCGAAACGTCGCCGGTTTTCCTATGTCATGCAGTAGAGCGCCCCAGGCGAGTGTCTTCGACGCTCCCAACGGAAGCTTATCGAGTAGCAACAGCGTATGCACAAAGACGTCGCCCTCGGGATGAAATTCGGGCGGTTGCTCCACTCCCTTCATCGCCGTAATCTCGGGCAACACTTCTTTCAGCAGACCGCTCTCGTCCAGCAACTCGAACGCGTGCTTCGCCCGTCCCTCGGTGAGCATCTTCGTGAGCTCGTCTCGCACACGCTCGCGCGAAACTTGCCGAATTTCTGACGCCAGCCGTTGCGCCGCCGCCATCGTCGCCGGATTGATGCGGTATTCGAAACGAGCCGCAAATCGCACCGCTCGCAGCATTCGCAACTTGTCTTCGGTAAACCTGTGTTCTGGCTCACCGATTGTGCGAATGATGCCTGCCTTCAAGTCCTTTTGCCCGCCAACAAAATCCAGAACTTCGTTCGTCGCCGGGTCAAGTAGCAGCCCGTTGATCGTGAAGTCGCGACGCTGCACGTCCTCCCGCGGATCTCCGCTAAAGCGCACTTCGTCCGGATGCCGCCCGTCGGAATAGCCGACGTCCGAACGAAAGGTGGCCACTTCAACGGCGCCCGGATGGTTGCTACCGGCACGATCCTCCGCCGACATCGGTACGAGCACGACTCCGAACTGTGCGCCTACCGCCAGCGTCTGCGGAAAGATCCGCATCACCTGTTGCGGGGTCGCATCGGTCGCTACGTCATAATCGGCCGGCTCGCGCCCCAGCAACAGATCGCGCACACATCCGCCCACCAGGTAAGCATGATGCCCCCGCTCCCGAAGCGTCCGTACAATCTCGACCGCGTGTTGTTTGGCACTAGGCATGAGAGCACAACTCAGCATCGTCTAAACTAGAAACAAGCAACTAGCAGCAACCGGTTTTCATTATGCCTGACGCGGTCATCCTCGGCATCGAAAGCTCCTGCGACGAAACCGGAGCCGCCGTCGTCCGTTCAGGCCGGGAAATCCTCTCCAACATCGTCGCCTCGCAGATAGCCACGCATCAGCCTTATGGCGGGGTCGTCCCCGAACTTGCCTCCCGCGAGCACCTGCGCGCGATTGTGCCCGTCGTACGGCAAGCTCTTTCAGGAGCACAGCAGACATACCATTCCATTGATGCGATTGCCGTGACCCAGGGGCCGGGCCTCGCCGGCGCTCTCCTGGTCGGCATCAGCTACGCGAAAGCTTTAGCCTTCGCCCTCGAAAAGCCGCTCATCGCGGTCAACCACCTCGAAGGCCACATTCACGCGGTCCTTCTCGAACAGCAACAGGATCCCCAGTTCCCAGTGCTTGCGTTAGTTGTCTCGGGCGGCCACACCCATCTCTATCTTGCGGAACGCCGCGACACCAGTTGGACATACCGCAACATCGGCCGCACGCGCGACGATGCCGCCGGTGAAGCCTTCGACAAGGTCGCCAAGTTGCTCGCACTTGGCTATCCCGGAGGCCCGATCATCGACCGCCTCGCGCCGCACGGCAATCCCACTGCCGTCAAGTTCCAGACATCCCAGATTAAGCACCGCGATCGCCGCCATCGCGACCTCGGCGCCGAAGAGGCTCCGCACTTCGATTTCTCATACAGCGGAATCAAAACCGCCGTCCTGCGCTGTGTGGAAACTCACAAGCTCGCGCCTTCGATCGACGCGCGCCGCAAGGCATTGGCGCAAATCGACAAGCCGGCCATCGACGACTTCCTCAAGATCACAGACTGCGAAACTCTCAACCTGGTCGCCTCTTTCCAGCGTGCCATGGTCGATGACCTGGTCACCAAGACCCTGGCGGCCGCCCGCGAATACGAAGTGGAAACTCTGTTTGTCAGCGGAGGCGTCGCGGCGAATCAGGAACTTCGTCGCACGTTCGAACGCGAGGCCGCGCAGCAGGGGTTGTCCGTATTCTTCCCCTCGCGTTCGCTCTCGACCGACAATGCAGCCATGATCGCTGCAGCGGCATTCCCCAAATATCTTGCCGGCGAATTTGTGCCCATGGATTTTTCAGCCGACGCCGGGCTTGCCCTGGGATCTCTCGGCCCGCGCTGAAGTGCGAACACATTGCAGTAGTAGTTCTCAGTTCGCAGCCCGGAGTCCGTAGAGGGGCGTAGTGGCGGGAAGTACGGCGGGCGAACTCCGAGCCGCGAGCTGCGAATTACATTTACCTGCAATCTCCGTAGAACCCCGCGCGCGCGCGAATTTTCAGGCTACCGTCTTCGGGCCGGATTTCCAATCGATGAAAGCCGCACACGTCTCCGCTCGTGCGGAATGTCACGGTGTACTGCGCCCGAATTTCTTCTTCGATTTCGGCAAACACTTTTTCCGACTGGTCATATTTCTTCAGGAAGAGAACGCGCCCTCCTGTCGCCTCTGCGAGCTTCGTGAGATTCGCATCTCCCGAACGATATTCCGAGGGCTTGTGCGCCGCGATCGCATACACAACAAGCTCCGCTCTCTGCGCCGCCGCAATCGCGTCCTTCAGCGAATGCATGCTGTAGGTATCGTTGCCGTCGCTCAGTAGCACGAGTAGGCGCCGTGCCGGCGGATACTCCGGATCGTGCGTCGGCAACGCCTCCCCAACCCTGCAGATCGCGTCATAGAGAGCCGTCAGCCCGCTCGAACGCAGCACGCTGATCCGTTGCAGCTTTTGCTCCCCCGACTCCTTGCTCGAGCCCATTTCCATTTGCGTCGAAAAAATGACGACCGCGCTCTCGTCCATCCTTGGTCTGACAATTCTCTGCAGGAAATCGATCGCGGCTTCCCGTTCCGACGCGAATCCTTTTGTCATCGAATCGCTCGCGTCGATCATCAGCAGAACACGCAACGGCAAATCATGATCTGCATAGAACCCGGTCACGTTCGTGATCTTCTGTCCGTCCTGGAAAACCGAGAACTGCTCCGGCCGTGCATCCAGAAGCGCGTGACCATCGCGCGAGGAAACCTGGAAGCCGAGTCTCACTTCCTGTACGGTCTTTCGGATGGTCATCTCCGTCCGTGTTTTAGCCGAGTTCCCCGAGTCGAGCGCCGGTTCTTCCGCCACCCCTTCTGCGGCCCACATCGTCAACGCAAATGTCAGCAGTGCAATCGGTTTCAGCATAGGCAAACTGTCGCCCTCGGATGAAATCCAAGGCGCGCCATTTGCCTAGCTCATCGGAAGAATATGTCCCTTGGCTTAGGACTCTTGTCTGTTCCTCGGTTACCCGAGTCTTTCCAACTGGTTACCTCCAGCGAGGAAAACGTCGCCCTCCTCCTCCATTCCGAATCCACACTCTCCCAGCTACAATGGTTGCGCGTGAAACCGACTATCTTCGTTGTAGAAGACGACCCCGATATTTCCCGCCTCGTCCGGCATCATCTTGAAGGCGCAGGCTTCAATGTCCGTCTTTATTCCACGGGCACAGTGGTTGTCGCCGACGCCGAACGCCAGCGGCCGGCGCTCTTCATCCTCGATATCATGGTGCCCGGCAAAGATGGCCTGGAACTCTGCCGCCAGATTCGCCAGTCGGCCTCGCTCGCCTCAGTCCCGGTCATTTTTCTGACTGCCAAAAGCAGCGAGGCGGATCGCATTCTCGGACTCGAACTCGGAGCGGACGACTACATTCCGAAGCCCTTCAGCCCCCGCGAACTGGTCGCCCGCGTGAAGGCCGTGATGCGCCGCTTCGAGCGGCCGCTCACGCCGCTTCCTACTAAGATCGACGAAATTCACATCGATCCCAACGCCATGACGCTCACCGTTCGGGGCAAGATCGTTCCCACCACCGCCACCGAGTTTCGCTTGCTCGACTACTTCATGCGCCACACCGGCCGCGTCTTCACCCGCGACCAGTTGCTCGACTCCGTCTGGCGGGATACCGCTTATGTCACTCCGCGATCCGTTGATGTTTATGTCCGGCGGATTCGCGAAAAAATCGAACCCGATCCGGAGAATCCCCGCTACTTGAAGACGGTCCGCGGCGCCGGCTACCGCTTCGAGGTCGCACGTTGAGACGTCGTATCTTTTTCAAATTGATGTTGATTTTCCTGTTTGTGATCGGCGCTACCGCCATCACGCTGGAAATAGCAGTACGTTCCGTGTGGGAACGGACGCTCCGTGATCAGATCGAGCGCAACCTCAAGCAAAAAACCCTTATGTTCGCCTATCGCGTCGATACCGATCGGGCGCATTCTCTCGCCGACATCGCCGCACAGGAAGGGCAGGCCGCCGGAGCTCGCGCCACCATCATCGATCCCACCGGGCGCGTCTTGGCCGACTCGCAAGCCGACGCCGGAGGCATGGAGAATCACTCGCAACGCAAGGAGTTCATCGCCGCGCTCCACGGAGACGTTGGCGTCGATCAACGCAGCAGCCACACCATCGGCATTCCGTTTCTCTACGTAGCTGCTCCAGTGTCCGGAGGCGCGGTCCGCTTAGCCTATCCTCTATCGGAAATCGAGACCACCCGGGATCAGGTCGTACAGGCGTTGCATCGCGGATCGTTCATCGCCTTCGTGTTCGCGATGATGGCCGCCCTTGCCGCTTCACAATACGTATCTCACCGCCTGCGCAGAATCGTCGCCTTTGCCGAACAGGTTGCCGGCGGCGATCTCACCGCGCGCATCGCTTCTCCTTCGAGCGACGAAATCGGACAGGTCGCCGCAGCGCTCGACAAAACCGCCCGCCGCTTGGAAGAAAGCTTCACTCGCGTTCAAACCGGGCGGCGCGAGCTTGAGACTCTTCTCAACAGCATGCAGGATGCGGTTATCGCCGTCGGAGCCGACGGCCGCGTTCAATGGGCAAACCGCGGCATGGATCGCCTTCTGCACGCCTCGCCTCGCCTCAATTCCCCGGTGATCGACAGCATCCGCGATCCCGATTTCCTCTCCGCTCTTCAGGGAGCAACGCAGCACCATGCGGTCACTTCGGCTCGCTCGAACACCATCGCGCCCGGCCGCACATTGGATGTCACCGCCGCGCCCATGCCTGGCGGCGGCGCGGTCGCCGTGCTCCGGGACCTGACCGAGACCGAGCGTATGGAAAAGACGCGCCGCGATTTCATCGCTAACGTTTCGCATGAGTTGCGCACTCCTCTGACCTCGATTCAGGGATACACCGAAACCATCCTCGACGGAGTTCCTGAGAACAACCACGTTCGCGAGTTTCTGGAAATCATCCGCAAGAATGCGACGCGCATGTCGCGCCTTACGGAAGACTTGCTTACCTTGGCGCGCGTCGAATCGGGCGAGCATCGTTTCGATACGCAGGAAGTTGCCCCCGACGATCTTCTCCATGATGCTCTCGAAAGCTTCCGCGAAATGGCGCGCGCGCATGATGTCGAACTCGCGATTGAAAATGGCGTCGACTCCGCCAGGGTCCAGGCGGACCCCGAAGCCATTCACCAGGTTTTCTCAAACCTGATTGAGAACGCGTTAAAGTACGCGGCTAGCGGAAAGAAAGTCGTGCTGGGAGCCCGCAAGGCTACCAACTCCGTCGAGTTCTACGTGCGCGACTTCGGCCCCGGGATCTCCTCCGAGCACTTGCCCAGACTCTTCGAGCGTTTCTATCGGGTCGACAAGGCTCGATCGCGCGAATCTGGCGGAACTGGCCTGGGGCTGGCCATTGCCAAGCATATCGTCCTCGCTCATGGCGGCTCGATTCGTGCCGAGAGCGAACTCAACCATGGCTCTACGTTCGTTTTCACCCTGCCGACCGCGACGGCAACTGAGCCTTTCTAGTGGTTTTCAATTAGGAATTCAACCCAGAATTCACAACCTTTTAATCCCGCCCTGATCTGCAACGACTTATCATGTAGCTGGAATCGTATCTACTTTTGCTGCGCAAAAAACTGTTGCGGCGAAAAGCGGGCCGTCTCTTCGGCAGAGCGGGTCCCAGCATCGAACTAAGGTGTGTCCTGCCCATGAGCACTGCTAGCATGAGATCGACCGGCCCTGATCCTTCCTACTCGCACCTCGTCCGGCGCACCGTCGAAGCCTGCGAACTTGCCCGGGAGGCGGCTGCCATCGCCGCCGAAGGCATCGCCACCGGTTCTATGTCGCGTCTGAGCAACATCCGGCATTGCGAGAAGGAACTTGATGCGCTCGACATGGAAATCGATACGGGCGTCACTGCGGCCATCACCCACGTGCCCGAGAACGAGACCCGCCAGTTGCTCGCTTGCATGAAAGTCATGATCGGCCTCGAGCGAATCGGTGACCTCCTCCTGAGCTTCGCCACCAGCGCGCAGAGTACCGGAGACCGCCTCGATTCCCAGGACGCTCGCGACCTCACCCAGATGGCATCCGTGCTCGAAAAAATGCTCTCCGATGTCGCGTACTCGTTCTCCAATCACGACGTCAAACGGGCTATCGACGTATTGCGTGCCGACGCTGAAATGGATCGCCTGCGAAACCTGATCTTCCTGCGGCACATTGAGAATCCTGAAAACGTTGCGCGCCAAGCCAGCCTTCAAGTCATCTTCATGACGCAGTCGCTCGAGCGCGCCGGCGATCACGCCAAAAACCTCGCCGAAGAGGTCTGCCACTTCGTCAGCGGACGAAGCGTCCGCCACCTGCTCATGGCCTACGACAAACCATTCGAGCAGATGTTTCTCGACTGGCTCCGTCACAAGGACGAAGATCGCTCGCACTAGCTCGACTCCGGAATTGGTATGCTGATCCCCGCATGCCTCATGTTCCGGCCACAATCCTCTCTGAGACACAATCGCTGGCCGGCATCATCATCTTCTGCGCCAGCTATCTCGTCTTCGCACTCGGTAAGTTCCCAGGGTTGAAAATCGACCGCACCGGCGCCGCCATCATCGGCGCAATCGCCATGGTCGTGTTTCGCGTGGTATCAACCCAGGACGCTCTTCGCTACGTGGATTTTCGCACCGTCGTTTTGCTATTCGCGATGATGCTGGTGGTCGGCGGTCTGCAGCTCTCCGGTTTTTTTGAGTGGAACGCCGAGTTGGTGCTCCAGCGCCTGAAGCCCGAGATGATGCTCCCCGCCCTCATTTTCACCTCCGGCGTCCTCTCGGCATTCTTCGTGAACGATATCGTTTGCCTGGTGATGGTGCCCTTCGTTCTCGCCCTCGTCCGTAAGCTGAGATTCTCGCCGCTGCCCTTCTTGCTCGCCGTCGCCACCTCTTCCAACATCGGCAGCGTTGCCACCATTACCGGCAATCCGCAGAATATTCTGATTGGCTCGCTTTCTCGCCTTAGTTATCGATCGTTTCTTTTCCACTTGGGACCGGTTGCCGCGATTGGTCTGGTCATCGATTGGCTTGTTCTGCGCTGGATATTTGCCCCCGAATTGAAGCAGTCCGAGCCTGCTCTGGGTCCGATCTCGCTGCCGCCGCTCGATCTTTCGAACCTGCTCAAGCCGGTGCTCGTGGCGAGCGGTGTCGTCCTAGCCTTCCTTGCCGGAATCCCGCCCGCTCTGGCTGCTGCCGCCGGGGCTGCCATCCTGCTCATCAGCCGCAGCCGCGATCCCCGTAAGCTCTACGCCGAGATCGACTGGGGGCTGCTCGTCTTCTTCGTGGGATTGTTCGTCATCGTCGGCGGGGCAGAGAACGCCGGCCTGGTCGACCGTTTGCTGCGCTTCGCCGAGCGCTGGAACCTGCACAGTATCGCGGTCTTTACCGGCGTGACGACTCTATTCAGCAATGTTGTTAGCAATGTACCCGCCGTCATGCTCCTGAAATCGTTGGTGTCGGGCTTCCCCAACCCCGACCGCGCCTGGCTGCTGCTGTCGATGGCCTCCACTCTCGCGGGCAATCTCACCATTACGGGTTCTGTTGCCAATATCATCGTGGTCGAAACTGCCAAGCCGGATGTTCATATCAGTTTCTGGGACTACTTCCGCGTCGGACTGCCCATCACTGCAGTCACCGTCGTGGTTGGCGCGCTTTGGCTGGCCTACATCATGTAGTCTCTCAAACGGCCGGTTGCGCTTGACACCGGCGCCCCTGGAAGACGAGACTCTGTGAAAGTCTCGCAATTTCGCCCGCCCACTTCGACGGCTTTTGCCGTGAGGATGACAGTTCCATGCACGGATCCGCGGAGCCCAACAATATATTCTCAACCGGAAATGAACCGGCATTACCTCGCGGCGAGCCTCAGGCCACTCCTCCCATGACCAACCAGCCTCCCGCTTCAGAAAGCCGCGCTCTTGCGGCCAATGACCTTGACGCCGCGCTGCAGTTACTGGTCGAACGCGCCCGCTACATCACCGGCGCAACTGGCGCCGCCCTCGCTCTCCTGCAGGATGACGAGATGGTCTGCCGCGCCAGCGCCGGATCCTGTGCCCCCTCAGTCGGCGCGCGCCTGCAGGTTCGTTCGGGACTGACGGGTGAGAGTATTGCCCGCAAACAGCTGCTTCGTTGCGATAACGCCGAGAACGATCCGCGCGTCAACCTCGACACTTGCCGCGCGCTGGGAATTGCTTCGATCGTGGTTCTCCCTTTGCTGGCCCGCACCGGCCAGGTTCTCGGCCTCTTCGAACTATTTTCCGACCACGCCTACGCCTTCGAAGAACGCGATCTCATCGCCCTGGAGCGCATGGCTGAGCTGACCCGCACGGCGCTCGATCTCTCGGAGAAACGGGAGGTCTCCGTCGTGGCCGCGCCCAGAGCAGAGGAAACTCAGCCGGCTCCCGCGTCTGCGCCGGAGGTCGCATCCTCCGACGCTAAGACTTCCGCAGACACCGCAGCCACAACAAAACCGGCCCCCGCGTCGGATCAGGCTTCAGTGCCTCCCCTTGCGGCGGAAACGGCGAGTGCAGTTGAATCCCCGGCAGTTCCCGGGATAGCAACTCCGGAAGTAGACGCTCCGCAGTCGCCAGTCGCGGCCCCCCCGCTTGACGCTGCGCTTCCACCCATAGCTCCGGCCATGTCTTCCGCGTCGGCTGAAATCCCTAGCGAACCTGCGACCCCACCTGCCATTCCCGAAGCAATGCTGCGGGTGCAGAAGTGTTCGTCCTGCGGATTTCCTATTTCCGAAGGAAGAACGCTCTGCGTCGACTGCGAGAACAAGAGGCATTTGCGGGCCGAGCAACCGTCGGAAGCCGTCCCCGTCGAATTTGTGCCCGCTTTCCTTTCGTCGCAGAAGCCGCCGAGCGAATCCTGGCTCGCCAATCATGTCAATGTGTTGGCGGTCCTGGTGCTGATACTCTCGATCGTCGTGGCCGTCGTGGTTTTCCGCTAGAGGATAGGATTGCCCGCTTTTTGGCGTAGGTTGGGTTCTGAGGGCTGCGGTCACTCTCCGAAACCTGCGGCCTGCCATGCGCCTTTTCCTGCCTCTTCTCTTCTTGACAAAAACGCATCATCCCCATACATTTCGCTTATTCGTTGTCGCTCTGACCCAGGTGCCGAATGATGAAAAATGTGTACGAAGTTCTGAGACAGAAAGAACTCGAACTCGCCCGGCTGGAAAAGGAAGTAGAAGCTTTGCGGATCGCCGCGCCCCTGCTTTCCGAGGAAAAAGAGGCGCCCGCTGAAGTAGCGAAACCCACTCTCGCTGCCGCCGTTCCGCAGCAGCCAATTCGGATACCGCCGCCCGCGGTCAATCCGGCTGCCACTGCTCCCGCACGAACCTCCGGCTGGGAAGACACTGCCAAGCGTTGGCCATAATGTAGAGAATTCGGCCCGCCGCTACCAGCCCAGGATCTCCTGGGCTTTTTCTTTTCGAGCCCCATTCGCGCGGCATCGGGGGTTCTGCTGGAAATGTTCAGCCGTTCTTAGTCCTCAGCCTTGCGTCGTGAATGCCAGCGCCAGCAATGTCTTTTGTTCTACTTCATGCGCCTTCGCCGACCCCGTTGACGGGCTTGGACTCGCCGACCGCTTCACCGACAACACGGGCCGGTCCGGATCGAGATGCCGCAAGCGCGGCAGCATGTAGAACAGCGCCCCCATATTCGCGGGCTCTTCCTGTACCCAAACGATGTCCCGCGCCGAGCCATGCCGCTTGAGTTCTTCCGCCAATTCCGCCTCCGGAAAGGGATACATCTGCTCGAGGAACACAATTGCCGTGTCGAAATCCCTTCTCTTCTGCCGCTCCACCCGCAACTCGTGCCCGATCTTTCCCGTGCAGATCAGAATGCGTTTCGCGTCTTGCGTCTCTGTGTCCGGAATGACCGGCAGAAACTTCTGGTGCGTCAAGTCTTCCAGCGGCGAGAGCGCATCCGGATGCCGCAACATGCTCTTCGGGGTGAACACTACCAGCGGCTTGCGCCATTTCCGCAATCCTTGCCGCCGCAGCAAATGAAAGTATTGCCCGGCGTTCGACGGCTGGCAGATCTGGAAATTGTCGCGGGCTGCCAGTTGTAGGAACCGTTCGATGCGCGCGCTCGAATGCTCCGGTCCCTGGCCTTCATATCCGTGAGGCAGCAGCAACACCAATCCCGATAGCAGTCCCCATTTGTCTTCGCCGGCCACGACGAACTGGTCGATGACCGCCTGGGCAACGTTCGCGAAGTCGCCGAACTGCGCCTCCCAAAGCACCAGCGCTTCTGGAAAGTCGCGGCTGAAGCCGTATTCGAATCCCATCACTCCGGCTTCCGAAAGCGGCGAGTTGTAGATTTCACACTCCGCCTGCCCCTCGGCAATATGCTGCAACGGCACGTATTCGCTTTCGTTCTCGACGTCGATCAGAACCGAGTGCCGCTGGTTGAAAGTCCCGCGCCGCGAATCCTGCCCGCTCATCCGGACGGGAATTCCATATTTCACCAGGCTCGCGAATGCCAGTGCCTCGGCCATCCCGTAGTCGAGCGGCTTCTTGCCGGTGCCCATCTCTACCCGTTGCTCGAGCAACTTCTTCACCTTCGGATGGATATGGAATCCCTCCGGGTAGGTCGCTAGGCGCTCTGTTAATTCGAATAGTTCTTCACGTGACACGCCCGTAGGAACTTCGTACTCCGGCTTATATCGGCCGCCGAAATACTGATCCCAATATTTTGGCAGCTCGCGCAGCAGCGGTTTCTTGGTAAATTTCGTCGCGCCCTTCTGCGCCGCTTCGAACTCGCTGCGAATGACCTGCGCGCGCTCTTGCATGTCGCCCGCGCCGATCCTCTCCGCATAGATCTGCCACAACGGCGGATGCTCCTTGATCGCCTTGTACATCAGCGGCTGCGTCACCGTCGGATCGTCCACCTCGCTGTGCCCGTGCCGCCGGTAACCGATCAGGTCCACCACAACGTCGGTTCCAAACTTGTAACGGTATTCTGTCGCAATGCGCGCAATCCGCAGCACCGCATCCACATCTTCGGAATTGACATGAAAAATCGGTATTGCTTGTCGCCGCGCCAGTTGCGCTGAGAACCGCGATGAATGCTCTTCGTGTGCATCGGTCGTAAATCCCAACAGGTTGTTCACGAGCACATGAATGGTTCCGCCCACCGTGTATCCCGGCAGATCGGCATAGTTCATGGTTTCTGCCGTGATCCCCTGGCCGGCAAAAGCCGCATCGCCATGCACGAGCAGCGGTAGATATTTCGCCTTGCCGCCCTCTCCCACCCGGTCCTGCTTTGCGCGGGTACGCCCCACGGTCACCGGGTCCACGGCTTCGAGATGGCTCGGATTCGACGCCAGGTGAATGTGGATCTTCTTCCCGCTCTTGGTCTCGTATTCGCCCGTGGCCCCGATGTGGTACTTCACGTCGCCCGAGCCAAGAACGCTTCGCGGATCGACATCCTCGAATTCGGCGAACACCTGCTCCGGCGGACGCTTCGCAATGTGAATGATGACGTTCAGGCGCCCACGATGGCTCATCCCCATCACCAACTCCACCGCGCCCTGTTCGCCCGCTACATCCAGAACTTCGTCAACCAGCGGCAGCAGCGCGGTGTTTCCTTCCAGCGAAAAGCGCTTGTTGCCGAGATAGCGCGATTGCAGCGTCTGCTCAAAAAGCTCCGCCCGCATCAGCAGATCGAGCGCGCTGTGCTGATCAACCGCCTCCTGTGCGCCCTCCAACTGTTCCTGGATCCATTTCCGGCGCTCGGGATCAGAGATATGCATGAATTCCGCGCCCACGCTGCCGCAATAAATCCGTCGCGCTTCGCGGGCAAACTCGTTGTCAATCTGCAGGTCCGGATGCGGTTGCGGCGGCAGCAAACCGAGCGGATTCAGTTCCGCCTCCAGGTATCCCCATTGACGGAACAGACCAAATACCCGTTCCCGTTCATTGTTTTCTGTAGTTTTCGGAGTATGGCCGCCCCGCACGGCATTCTGCGTAGGAGTCGTCGACATAAAGGTCTTCTATAGAATAACGGATGATCCGAGGTCTGTGTCCGATTCAGACGTGACATTCGACAACGTGCTCTTTGTCACTGCGTTAAGAATTGTTTACGAATAAGCTCGATTGCAGGAACAAGCCGATGCCAACTCAATCCATCGCCGCCAAGCCTGGCACACCCGTTCTTCTCGGCATTCCATTCGACGCCAACTCTTCCTGGCTGCGGGGCTCTGCCGGCGCGCCGCCCATCATTCGTGTCGCCTTCCGATCCGACTCATCGAACTCGTGGACCGAAACCGGCATCGACCTCGGTGCCGAAGGCGCTTATTGCGACGCCGGCGACTTGAAGTTCACATTTCAGGAGCCATTCACCGCGATCGAGAGCAAAGTTGGAGAACTTCTCGACAAAGGTCTGCGCCCCGTCTGCCTCGGCGGCGACCATTCCATCACCCTCCCGATTATCCGCGCATTCGGTAAGCGCGTTCCCGGGCTGACGATTCTTCACTTCGACGCTCATCCCGACCTCTACGACGAACTCGAAGGCAACCGCCACTCCCACGCCTGCCCTTTCGCTCGCATCATGGAAGAAGGTGCCGCGAAACGGCTCATCCAGATTGGCATACGTACGATCAACGGACATCAACGCCAGCAGGCGCAGAAATTCGGCGTCGAGATCGTCGAAATGCGCCATCTGCCCGCTCTCGATCGCATGAATGTTGACGGCCCCATCTACATCTCGTTCGATCTGGACGCGCTCGACCCATCCTGCGCCCCCGGCATTTCGCACCGCGAACCCGGCGGCATGACAGTTCGCGAAGCAATCGCCCACATTCACGCCATCACGGGGAAGGTCGTCGGCGCCGATATCGTCGAATTCAATCCCGCGCAGGACCACACTCAACTGACCGCCATGGTTGCCGCCAAACTCCTGAAGGAAATTCTCGGCAAGATGATTGGCGGCTGAACCATCCTCACACCTATCTGTGTGACGCCGACATTCTCGGTCCAGGTGCCGCACCCAACATTAGGCACCCATTCGATTCCACTGCCGAGCCCTGCACCACCTTTGACGAGAGACGCGGCTTGTCGCGTCTCCCATGTTCTCCCGCATCTCGGACTCTTGTGAAATCGAAACCCCGAGACGCGTGTCTCATCTAAAGAGAATTGCGAAGCTCAGCCATAAACCCAACGGAGGCTCTCATGGATCGCGGCATTCTCGACATTCCCAGCCCCTACTCCGTACCTGAGACCATCACCCGTCTCGAGGCCATCCTGAAGGAAAAGGGCGTCGCCATCTTCGCTCGCATCGATCACAGCGGAGAAGCCGCCAAAGTCAACCTCTCCATGCCTCCCACGCAATTGCTCATCTTCGGCAATCCGAAAGGCGGCACGCCCCTGATGCTCGCCGCTCCAAGCACCGCAATCGATCTCCCGCTCAAGGCGCTCGTCTGGCAAGACCTACAAGGCAAGGTCCGGCTCTCCTACAATTCGCCCGAATATCTGCAACAGCGTCATGGCTTCCCGTCCGATCTCATCAGGAACATCTCCGGGGTTGCTGCGCTTCTTCAGAAGGCTGTGGAATAATAGCGGGCTCTGCCCGGCATGCCCGTCAACCCTAACCGCGCCCGCGACCATCTTGCCAACGAACGCACCTATCTCGCATGGGTGCGCACCGGTGTCGCCACCATCGTCTTCGGATTCGCGGTCGGTCGTTTCTCGATCGCGTTGCAGGAGTTCCTGCATCTGCAAGGCAAACCTGAAGACACTCCGGGTTTAACGGCCTGGCTCGGCTTGGTATCCATTGTCTTTGGTGTGCTATTGATCTTCGCCGGCCTTTACCGATACCGGCAGACCCGAGTTCAACTCGACACCGACTCGTTCCAGCCCGCCGGTGTCATCATCGATCTCGTTTCGGTTCTGCTGGCAATGTTCGGCGTTGTGCTTGCTGTGTATCTGGTTTGGATCAAGGTCGCTCCTCGATGAGGCCTGCCCATGGCAAATGAACAGGAAAAAGAACTCGCCGGACGCGCCGCCGCCCAACTCGTGCGCGACGGCGACATCGTCGGACTCGGCACTGGCTCTACCGCCTACTACGCGGTCGTCGCGATCGGCGAGCGCGTCAAGGCCGGGCTTAAGGTCCTCGGGATTCCCACCTCCGACGCCACCGCCAATCTCGCGCTCACTCTCGGCATTCCTCTGACTTCGCTGGAAGAGAATCCCGTGCTCGATATCGATATCGATGGCGCCGACGAAGTCGATCCTCAACTCCGCTTGATCAAGGGCGGTGGGGGCGCTCTGCTCCGCGAGAAGATCATCGCATCTGCTTCAAAAAAATTTGCCGTCGTTGCCGATTCCAGCAAGGTCGTCCGGGCGCTAGGGAAATTTCCGCTACCGGTTGAGATCATTGACTTCGCCCGGCCTGTGCTGGAGAAGAAGATCGCTGCGCTCGGCGCGGTCACCCGGCTGCGTCTGAAATCCGATGGCACACCTTTCATCACCGATGAAGGCCATCACATCCTCGATTGCACCTTCGGAAAGATCTCGGACCCGCCCGCCCTTGCCCGCGCGCTCAGCGAATTGCCGGGGGTCGTTGAACACGGCCTATTTATCGGATTGGCCAAGCAGGTCTTTGTAGGTCGGGGAGCGAAGGTAGAAGAGATCAGACCGAGAAGCCGGAGTCCCAAACCCAACCGCTCCAAACGTATCACCCGGAAGCCCGCACGCAAAAAACATTCCCAACGTCGAACGTGAGTCGATTTGTCATCCCGAGCCTGCCTGAGCGGTGAGAAGGCGCCCACGAAGCACCTGCTTTCAGAATTGGCACCTCACTGCAGGCTCTCTACCGTAGCGCCGGTGTCCTCCCTCTTCGGCTTTCAACCGGCTTCCTACCCAGCGCCCAGGTACTGGCCTCTAAGAATCAGGCACTATTTCGGGTTCACTTCTGCAAGCTGAGCTCTAACCTTTGACCTCAACAAACAATCTCCCGCATCGCCACCAACAGCCTCTCCACTTCTTCCATCGTGTTGTAATGAACCAGTCCAATCCTCAGGAATCCGCCCAGCTGCTCTACATCCAGTTGCTCAGTAAGGTTCAACGCATAGTAGTTCCCATCCCATGTGAAGAACCCGCGGTCTCCCAACTTGGTCGCAAGTTCGAGCGGCGTGAATCCTTCCACGCGGACGACCGCCGTCGCGCACCTGTGCTCGAATCTGCTCCGATCGCTGATCCCATAAAGCTTCAGTCCCTTGATGGTCAGTAGGCCCTCGATCATGCGCTCCATCATCGCCCGCTCATGCGGATGGATCGCTTCATGCGCCGCCACAATGGCCTCGCGCCGGCTCATCGTGCCGCCACCACTTTCCGGTAGAGACGCGGCTTGCCGCGTCTCTGACTTTGCCCGCCTCCCCAACTCCTCCCAATAATCCACGCAGCCTTTGATCCCGGCGATGCACTCGTGGTTCAGCGTGCCCCACTCCCAGCAATTGGGGATGTTGTTGGTGTTTGGACGAACCTTATACGGCTTGAACCGCTTCAGGTGCTCGCGTTTGCCGTACAGCACTCCCATGTGCGGACCAAAGAACTTGTAGGTCGAACACGCCAGAAAGTCGCAACCGAGGGACCGCACATCGATCAGCCCGTGGGGCGCATAATGAACCGCGTCGATATAGCTCAGCGCTCCAGCCTCCCGCGCCAAACGCACCACCTCCGCCACGTCGTTGATCGTTCCGACGGCATTCGAGGCATATCCGACCGCCACCAGTCGGGTGCGGGCCGTGATCTTGCACGCCAGATCCTGCATGTCGAGCGTGCAGTCGGACGGGTTGAAAGCCACCGCGCGAACTGTTATCCCCTTTTCTTCCAATGCCTTCCATGGAGAGAAGTTCGCATCATGGTCGAGCAGAGTGAGCACGATCTCGTCCCCGGGCCCCAACTCCCTCCCGATCGCCCGCGACATGGCATATGTCAGCGTGGTCATATTGGGCCCGAAAACGACCTCATCCACGTCGCAATTCAAAAAATCGCCCATCCCGGCCCTCGCCCCGGCAATCATCCGATCGGTATTCCGACTGGTCTGGTAAGCGCCTCCGGTATTGGCATTGTTTCCTGCCAGGTATTGAGAAATAGCGTCGATCACCCGTTGCGGCACCTGCGTCCCGCCCGGCCCATCCAGGAACGCCGCCGGACGCCCGTTTACCGTTTGCGCCAGTGATGGAAACTGTGATCGCACCCATGCGACATCCAGATTCGTGGAAGAAACCCGCTCGACGGTTGGCATATGCGCAGACATTCTACCGGACGCCCTCTTCCTCCGTCCGCCTGAAGCCGAAAGATCGCCTCGCTCGGACGCCCGCCCCAAACAAGCTGCGCAGCGCGGGATCTGGAGCCGAGAAAGAAAAAATAATCACAGCGCCAAAAACCAGTTTCCGGCATAT
>Ga0335070_10002322_pt1 | contig 22177 bp, 19 predicted proteins | sample Lox_Sample_13_FD_206722 | JGI IMG/M metagenome (GOLD analysis project Ga0335070, IMG submission 206722) | Soil microbial communities from Loxahatchee National Wildlife Refuge, Florida, United States - Lox_Sample_1.3 | ecosystem: Environmental > Terrestrial > Soil > Wetlands | place: USA...
CCGGCGTTGGTTTGGTCCACCACGAGGTTCTGGTAAGCCGAACGCCGCTCGGATTCGCGCAGGTTCAGCTTGATCGCCATCATCCCGCGCAACGTCTCGATGAAGTGCGTGCCGGAACGCGCCTCGTGGGCTAGCTGCTCGTCGGTGGCGTAGCGCTGCGGGTAGTAGAAGGCCCAGCGGGCCAAGGCGTAGAGCAGGGCGGCCGCGACGACCACGCCCGTGAGCATCAGGCTGTAGTACGCCATCACGATCAGGGTCAGCACGACCATCACCCCGTCGACCGCCGTTTCCACGAAAGTCGTCGTGAGCGTGCGCTGGATCGCGTCCACGCTGCGGAACTTGGAGACGATGTCGCCGATGTTCCTCTTCTCGAACCACGCCATCGGCAGGCGCAGCATGTGGTTGAAGAGCGTGGTGAGGAGCTTCAGGTTGATGCTGGTGCTCAGGTACACGCCCACCCACGCGCGCACGCCGGTCACGGCCACCTGGATCACCACCAGCGTGCAGAAGGCGATTCCCAGCACGGTGAGCAGGTCCTGGTCGCGGCCCACGAGCACCCGGTCGACGACGAGCTGCAGGAAGAACGGCATCGCGATCGCGAACACCTCGAGCGCGAAGGACATGAGCAGGATCTGCGCGATCGTGCCCTTGAGCCCGGAGGCGGCGGAGAGCAGCTGCCACGAGCGGATCTTCTCGCGCTCGTCCTTGCGCTGGAAATCGGCATTGGGCGTGAACTCCATCGCCACGCCCGTGAAATGCCGCGAGGCCTCGTCCATCGTGAGAACGCGCTTGCCGCGCGCGGGATCGTGGATCGTGAGCTTGCGGCCCGCCACCTTCACGAGCACCACGAAGTGGTTCATGTCCCAATGCAGCACCGCCGGGAGCCTCAACTTGCCCAGCGACTCCAGCGGCACCTGCACGCCGCGCGCCGTCATGCCCATCGTCTCGGCAAGCTGCGCGATGTGCTTGAGCGTCACGCCCTTGAGCGACGTGGCAAGCCGCAGGCGCATCGCGGCGAGGTCCGTGCGATGGCCGTGGAACGAAGCCACCATCGCGAGCGCCGCGATGCCGCATTCGGGCGCCTCGCTCTGGAGGATCACCGGGATGCGCGGCGAGAGGAGGTCGGAGAGCCAGCCCATCTAGAAGCGCCCCTTGAGCCGCAGGACGGGTTCGAAGATCCACTCGAGGAGCGTGCGCCGCTCGAGCAACAGGTCCGCGCTCACCAGCATCCCCGCGCGCAGGGCGTATTCCTGCCCCAACGCGCTCACGGTCTGCTGGTCGAGCTTCACGTCAATGCGGTAGACCGGCTCCTTGGCGGTGAGCGGGCCCACGCGTTCTCCCTGGGTCCAGACGCTGCGCCCCACGTCGGTGATCACGCCGTGGTACTGGCCGAATCGCTCGTAGGGAAACGCCTCGTAGCGCAGCACGACCTCGTTGCCGGGCTTCACGAAGCCCACGGCACGCGTCGGGACCAGCAGCTCCACGTGCATCCCGCTTCCCTTGGGCAGCACGGTGGCGAGCGTGGAATCCGGGGCCACGGACTGCCCGCGATTCACGGCGATGTTGGTCACGACGCCGGCCATCGGAGCGCGGATCACGGTCTCGCGCCGGGCCTCCACCTGCGCCATGCCCTCCTGGAGCTCGCTGATCTGCCGCGCCACCTGCTCGACCTGGGTGCGCGAGCGCAATTCGATCGACGGCTCCTCGAGCTTTGCCGCGGCGAGGTCGCGCTCGACCTGCCCGCGGGTGCGCACCAGGCCTTGCAGCTTGATCTCCTGGTCGGTCACCTCGTCGCGCTTCTGCTTCACCAGCGCCTCGGACACGAATTGCTTCTCGCCCGCGAGGCCGTGGTAACGCTCGAGCTGGTCCTTGGCGCTCTTGATGCGCTGGTCCTGGAGCTTCATCTCGCGGTCGATCTGCGTGAGCTCGGTCTCGAGGTCGCGGATGCGCCGGCGCACCTGCTCCTGCTGCTGGGTGCCCAGGTCGCGCCACTGCTGCTGCTCCTTCTCCAGGATCGCGCGGCGGTTCTGCATCTCGGCGGCGACCGCCTCGTTCGTGGAGCCGCCCGAGCCGGTCGAGCGGTCGAGCGAGATCTTGGCCATGGCGTCGCCGGCCTTCACCTCTTCGCCTTCCTTGACCACGAGCTCGGTGACGCGGCCCGGATCGGGAATGAGCACGCGGGCCGCGCCGGTGTCGAGCGCCACGTAGCCCTCGACGCGCTCGCGGCGCGTGTACTGGCCCCACAGCGCGACCGAAATCAACAGGACCGCGGTGCCGCCCGCGAGCAGCGTGAAAACCCACGTGGGAACCGGGCGCGCGATGGTGGCCTCGCCGAGGAACTTCTCGCGCTGGGCGTCGATCGCCTCTTGTCGGAATAGTTGGCGGGGCATCTTCGCCGCGATTGTAAAGCAGTGGCGAGGCGCGAAACCATACAATGCCAACGATGGCTGCCGGCAACTATCCCCTCGAATCGCTGTTCGGCCGCGTCCTGTCGCCGTTCGAGAGGTTCCTGCGCGGCGCCAGCGCGAGCGGCATCCTGCTCATCGGGGCGACCGTCGCGGCCCTCTCGCTCGCCACCTGGCTGGGCGGCGATTCGATCCATCACGCCTGGGAGCGTGAAGTCGCCATCTCCTCGGGCGGGCGCTTCCGACTGGGGCTTTCGCTGCACCACTGGGTGAACGACGGCCTGATGGCGCTCTTCTTCCTGGTGGTCGGCCTCGAGCTCAAGCGCGAAATCCTCGTGGGCGAGCTCTCCTCGCTTCGCGACGCGATGCTGCCGGTCGTGGCGGCGGCAGGCGGGATGCTCGTGCCGGCGCTCGTCTACGCCTACTTCAACGCGGGAACCTCCACCTCGCACGGCTGGGGAATCGCGATGGCCACGGACATCGCGTTCGCGGTCGGCATCCTCGTGCTGCTGGGCGAGCGCGTCCCGCGCAACCTCGCCGTCTTCCTTACCGCGCTCGCCATCGCGGACGACCTGGGCGCGGTGCTCGTGATCGCGCTCTTCTATACGGCGAAGATCGACATGGGAGCGCTCCGGGCCTCGGCCGCGCTCCTCGTGTTGCTGATCCTCTTCAACCGCGGCGGCGTGAGGCACCCGCTGCCCTACGTCCTGGTGGGCATCCTGCTGTGGTTCTACGTGCTCGTCTCGGGCATCCACGCCACCGTCGCCGGCGTGCTGCTCGCCATGACGATTCCCGCGCGCGGACGCTACACGCCCGGGCAATTCGAGCGGCGCATGGTGGAGCTGCACGCGGCGCTCCATGCGGACCGCGAGGACACTTCCACGCCCGACGATCCGCTGCGCAACGTGAAGATGGCCTCCATCGCCGAGGCGACCGAGCTCGCGGCGGTCGCGGTGCAAAGCCCGCTGCACCGCATCGAGCACGGGCTGGCGCCGTGGGTGAGCTTCTTCGTCCTGCCGCTCTTCGCGCTCGCCAACGCGGGCATCGACCTCGGTGCCGTGAAATGGAGCGACGCGCTGTCCAGCGCGGTGACGCTGGGTATCGTTTGGGGACTCTTCGCGGGCAAGTTCGTGGGCATCTCGGCCTTCAGCTGGATCGCGGTGAAGGCGGGGATCGGCCGGCTTCCGGAAGGGGTGGGCTGGCGGCACGTGCTGGGCGCCGGATGGCTCGCGGGCATCGGCTTCACGATGTCGCTCTTCATCTCCCAGCTCGCCTTCGCCGAGCCGGATTTCGTCGACCAGGCGAAGCTGGGCATCCTGCTCGCCTCGTGCGCCGCCGGGGCCGTGGGCTTCGCGTGGCTCTGGCTCGCGGGCAGGGGGCGGAAGGGCGGCTAGACAGGTTTTCGCCATGGGTGATAATATTGTCACCATGGCTGAAAATCTCACTTCCCGGCAGGCCGAGATCCTCGAGGCCATCCGCAGCCACATCGCGGAGCACCGCCGCCCGCCCTCACGCCCTGAGCTGGCGAAAAGCCTCGGGCTCGCCTCGACCAACGGCGTCTTCAAGCATCTCGCGGCGCTCGCGAAGAAGGGCGCCATCGAGCTTTCGCCCGGCACCGCGCGCGGCATCACGCTCGTGGAGGAGGGCCTGCCGCTCATCGGCCGCGTGGCGGCGGGCAGCCCGATGCTCGCGCTCGAGAACCACCTCGGCCGCTATCCCATCGATCCTTCGCTCTTCAATCCCCGCGCCGACTACCTGCTGCAGGTGAGGGGCCTCAGCATGAAGGACGAAGGCATCCTGGACGGCGACTGGCTCGTGGTCCACCGCACCACCGAAGCCCGCAGCGGCCAGCTCGTCGTGGCGCGCATCGGCGAGGAGGTCACCGTGAAGCGCCTGAAGCTGCGCGGCCACAAGGCGGAGCTCATTCCCGCCAACCCGGATTTCGAAACGCTCCACCTGGATCTGCACCGCGATTCCCTCGCCATCGAAGGCGTGGCCGTGGGCGTGATCCGCAACCTGCAGGCGCGTGCGTGAAAGCCGGCATCGCGGAGCTCGCCCGGCTGCCCGGCGTGTGGCGCGGCGGCGAGCTCGAGCAGGCACCGCAGCCCGTCCTCCCGACCGGCCACGCGGCGCTCGATCGCGAGCTGCCCGGCGGCGGCTGGCCCTGCGCCACGCTCTCGGAAGTGCTGCACGACGGCGTGGGCATCGGCGAGATCTCGTTCCTCATGGGCGCGCTCGCGCGCGCCGCCGATGGCGGGCGCCTCGTCGCGTGGATCAATCCGCCGCACCTGCCTTATGCGCCCGCGCTCGCCCAGGCGGGCATCGCGCTCGAGCATTGCCTCGTCATCCGCCCTGCAAGCGCCGAGGATGCGCTATGGGCGGCCGAGCAGGCATTGCGCTCCGGGGCCTGCGGCGCGGCGCTGCTCTGGATGCAGAAGGACGACTACGCCTGGATGCGGCGCCTGCAAATGGGCGCGCAGGCCGGGCGTTCCATGGCCGTGCTGATGCGCTCGACGGCAGTCGAGCGGTTGTCCACGCCGGCGCATCTTCGTGTCGTCGTCGAGCGCGATGGGCCCGCGCTTCGCGTGCGCATCCCCAAGCGCCGCGGGCCGCCGCTCGTGAAGCCCGTCGAGGTCGCCGCCGGGGTTTTTGCCCGCCGCGGCGCCCGCATCCAGGGTGCACCCTTTTCGGTTCCTTCCCGCGTCCTCGCCCTCCCGCAACGCCCGCGCGCCGTCGCCTGAGGGTTTCACCGCATGCTTTGGGTCGCGCTCGAGTTGCCCTCATTGCCCCTCCAGGTCGCGGAGCGCGCGGGCGCCTCGCAGGTTCCGCTCGTCATTTCCGAAGGGCCGGCGCAGCGGCCGTTCGTGGCGTGCGCGAACGAAGCGGCGCGCGAGGCGGGCATCCGTGAGGGCCAGGCGGTCGCCGCCGCGAAGGCGCTCGCGGTGGACCTTCGCGTCCAGGCCCGCGATCCGGGCGCCGAGCGCGAGACGCTCGAACGCCTGGCGGCCTGGGCGGGCCAGTTCACGCCGATGTCCTGCATCGACGGGCAGGGCATCGCGCTCGAGGTGGAATCGACGCTGCGCCTTTTCTCCGGGCACGCGAAGCTCGCCTCCGCCATCCGGCGCGGCGTGCTCGAGCTGGGGCTGCACGCCAAGCTCGGCATCGCCCCAACGCCGCTCGCCGCGCGCGTGTTCGCGCGCGCCGAAGCGCGCGGCCTGCAAGTCCGCAGCTGCCTCGCGCAAGGCGAGCTGCGCGAGCGGCTCGCGAACCTTCCGATTTTCCTCCTCGAGTGGCCCGAGAAGACCCTTGCGCGCCTCACGGACCTCGGCGTGGTTCGCCTCAAGGACATCCTCGAGCTGCCGGCCGAGGGCATCGCGCGCCGCTTCGGGCCGGAGATCACGCTCGGGCTCGACCGGCTCATGGGGCGCATCGCCGATCCGCGCGAGCCCTATTCGCCGCCGCCGCGCTTTCGCTCTCGCCTGGAGCTGCCCGCGCAAGCCGATGGCGTCGAAGCGCTGCTCTTCCCGCTGCGGCGCATGCTCGCCGAATTCGAAGGAGCCATGCGCGGCCGCGGCGCGGGCGCGCAGCGGCTCTTCCTCGCCCTCGAGCACGGCCGCGCGAGCCGCACGCGCCTCACGCTCGACTTCGCCTCTGCCGAGCGCGAAGCCGATTTCATCCTGTCGATCGCCCGCGAAAGGCTGGGGCGGCTCACGCTCGCGGCACCTACCATCGCCCTCGAGCTGCGCGCCGAAGCGCTGCTGCCGTACGTGCCGCGCGAGTCCACGTGGCTTCCTGGGGCACGCGAGCAGGCGATCGACCGCGATCGCCTCGTCGAACGGTTGGCCGCGCGCCTGGGCCGGGGCCGCGTCTTCGGCATCGCGCTCGCCAACGACCACCGGCCGGAGAGGAATTGGAAGGTGGGCGCGAAGCGAGCGCGCGGCGAGCTCGTCCCGAACGTGGAAGGCGCGCGCCCCGCGTGGCTGCTCCACCGCCCGGTGAAGCTGGTCGAGGAGGAAGGCAGGCCGGGCTGCCAGGGCCCGCTCGAGATGATCGCCGGGCCCGAGCGCATCGAGGCCGGGTGGTGGGATGGCGAGGAGGTGAGCCGCGATTACTACGTGGCCGCCAACTCCCGCGGCGAGACGTTCTGGATCTTCCGCGAGCACCACGGCGCGCAAGCCTGGTACCTGCATGGAGTCTTCGCGTGATTCCCGGCTACGCGGAGCTTCATTGCCTCACTTGCTACAGCTTCCTGCGCGGCGCTTCCAGCCCCGAGGAGCTCGTCCATCGCGCCTCGGAGCTGGGCTACCGCGCGCTCGCCGTCACCGACGAATGCTCCGTCGCGGGCGTGGTGCGGGCCCACGTGGCGGCGAAGGAGCTGGCCCTGAAGCTCATCATCGGCACCGAGCTCATGCTCGCCGATGGGTTGAAGCTCGTGCTGCTCGCCGCGAGCCTCGACGGCTACGAGACGATGTGCGAGCTCATCACGCTCGCGCGGCGCGCCGCACCCAAGGGCGAATACCGCCTCGAGCGCAAGGACGTTCCGCGCGCGCCGGAAGGGTTGCAGGCGTTGTGGGTCCCGCCCGCCGATGCCGCCTCGCCGGAAGCGATGGGGCAAGGGCGCTGGATCGCATCGCATTTCCCCGGCGCGTCCTGGATCGCCGTCGAGCTGCATCGCGGCGCCGACGATGCGGCGCGCCTCGCGGCCCTCGAATCGCTCGGCAACGAGCTCGGGCTTCAATGCGTCGCGGCGGGCGACGTCCACATGCACGCCCGCTCGCGCAAGAAGCTGCAGGACGTGATGACGGCGATCCGGCTTCGCTGCCCGCTCGCCGAAGTGGGGCGTCGCCTGCAGCCCAATGGCGAGCGCTACGTGCGTTCCATCGGGCGGCTCTCGGCCATCCACCCGGCGCGGCTGCTCGCCGCTTCCCTCGACCTCGCGAGCCGCTGCGCGTTCTCGCTCGACGAGATCCGCTACGAATATCCCGAGGAGCTGGTGCCCGCGGGGGAAACGCCCACCACGCACCTGCGGGACCTCACGTTCAAGGGCCTCGCGCGGCGCTATCCGCAGGGCGCGCCGCAAGGCGTGGTGCGCACGGTCGAGCACGAGCTGGCACTGATCGAGGAGCTCGCCTACGAGCCGTTCTTCCTCACGGTGAACGACATCGTGGAGTTCGCGCGCTCCAGGGGCATCCTCTGCCAGGGCCGTGGGTCGGCCGCCAACTCCGCCGTCTGCTATTGCCTGGGCATCACCGAGGTCGATCCCGGGCGCATGTCGGTGCTCTTCGAGCGTTTCATCTCGAAGGAGCGCAACGAGCCGCCCGATATCGACGTGGACTTCGAGCACCAGCGCCGCGAGGAGGTGATCCAGTACATCTACGCGAAGTACGGGCGCGAGCGCGCCGCCATCGCCGCGGTCGTCATCACCTACCAGCCCCGCAGCGCCCTTCGCGACGTGGGCAAGGCGCTCGGCCTTTCGCTCGACCAGGTGGACCTGCTCTCGAAATCCATGTCGTGGTGGGACGACCGCGAGACCCTTCGCAAGCGCCTCGTGGAAGGCGGCTTCGACCCCGGCAACCGCGTCGTGAAGCAGGTGATCGAGCTCACGCAGGAGCTGGTGGGCTTTCCCCGCCACCTTTCGCAGCACCCGGGCGGCTTCGTGATCGACAACCGCCGCCTGTCGCGCCTGGTGCCCGTCGAGAACGCCACCATGCCCGAGCGGACGGTGATCCAGTGGGACAAGGACGACCTCGACGCGCTCGGGCTGCTCAAGGTCGACGTGCTGGGGCTGGGCATGCTCTCCTGCATCCGCCGCGCGCTCGACCTCGTGGGCCGCGCGATGCAGGACATTCCCGCCGAGGATCCGCGCGTCTACGAGATGATCGGCCGCGCGGACACCATCGGCGTCTTCCAGATCGAGTCGCGCGCGCAGATGTCGATGCTGCCGCGCCTCAAACCCGCGTGCTTCTACGACCTCGTGATCGAGGTGGCGATCGTGCGGCCCGGCCCGATCATGGGCGGCATGGTGCACCCGTACCTGCGCCGCCGCGAGGGCAAGGAGCCCGTCACCTACGCGAGCGACGACGTGAAGAAGGTGCTCGAGCGCACGCTGGGCGTGTCCATCTTCCAGGAGCAGGTGATGCAGCTCGCCGTGGTCGCCGCGGGGTTCACGCCGGGCGAGGCCGACAGCCTGCGCCGCGCGATGGCCTCGTGGCGAAGGCGCGGCGGCATCGAGCCCTTCCGCGACAAGCTCGTGAACGGAATGCTCGGTCGCGGCTATGCGCGCGAGTTCGCCGAGCAGATCTACCAGCAGATCCAGGGCTTCGGCGAGTACGGCTTCCCCGAATCGCACGCCGCGAGCTTCGCGCTGCTGGTGTACGTCTCGAGCTGGCTCAAGTGCCACCAGCCCGCGGCCTTCGCCTGCGCGCTGCTGAACAGCCAGCCCCTCGGCTTCTATTCGACCTCCTCGATCGTGCAGGACGCCCAGCGCCACGGCGTCGAGGTGCGCCCTGCGGACGTGCAGGTGAGCGGCGTGGACAGCACGCTGGAAAACGGGGCGCTTCGCCTCGGGCTGGGGCTCGTCAGAGGACTTAAAGTAACTTCTTCAGAACGTCTTGTAGAGGCCCGTAAACAAGGGCTTTTTCTTTCCACCGAGGACCTGGCCCGGCGTGCAGGGCTGGACCGCGGGGACCTGAGCGCCCTGGCCGCGGCCGATGCGCTTGCGACCCTGGCCGGCCATCGCCGTGCCGCCCTTTGGGAAACGCTGGCGGTGGATGAAGCCACGCGCCTCGAGTTGCCCGCGCTCGCCACCGAGCCGCCGCCGCTCGCGGCACCCAGCGAGGGCGACAACATCGTGGCGGACTACGCAACGATCGGCCTCACGCTTCGCCGCCATCCGCTCGCGCTGCTGCGCGAGAAGCTCGGCAAGCATCGCATCCGCACCGCGGCCGAGGTCGCGCAATCGCGCAACGGCCAGTTGATCCGCGCCGCGGGCATCGTCACCTGCCGGCAGCGGCCCGCCACCGCAAGCGGCGTGATCTTCGTCACGCTCGAGGACGAGACCGGCTACGTGAACCTCATCGTGTGGAACGATCTCGCCGAGCGCCAGCGCAGGGAGCTGCTCGCCTCGCGCCTGCTCGCCGTGAGCGGCGAAGTGCAGAGGGAAGGGCGCGTCGTGCACGTGCTTGCGCGCCGGCTCGAGGACTTGAGCCCGATGCTGGGCCGCCTTTCCACCTCGAGCCACGATTTCCATTGAAAGAACGCGCATCGAGGCCGCCTCACCGGGGTCCCTGGCTGACAGGCTGCTCGTCTCGTTGAGCGGCGCTTGGCGTTCCGCTCCAACGAGGTTCCCGCTGCCCGCCTTAACTGTCGCATAATTTGTATTATGTCAACTTCTAGCGACCCGCTCTACGCGGCGCGCGCCGCGCCCTAGGCCTTGTAGGAATTTGCTGACAGCCTTCCGCAAGGGACAGGTTCAAGATGGGAAAAATATTCCCCTGCGGAGCATTCCTTCCATGTCCCACGTGCTCGTCGTCGACGACGATGCCAACACGCGCGAAGCGCTCGCGGCGTTGGCCTCCCAGGAGGGATTTACCGTCGCGACCGCGGGGAGCGTGGCGCAAGCGCGCATCCAGCTCGTGCGCCAGCGTCCCGATGTGGTGCTCATGGACCTGCGGCTGCCCGACGGCAGCGGCATCGACCTCTTCGAGGACCTGGAGGACCGTTCCTCCATCGAGACGATCCTCATCACCGGGCATGCCAGCGTAGAAAGCGCGGTCGAGGCGCTGCGCCTGGGCGCGTCCGACTACCTCGTCAAGCCCGTGAACCTGCAGCGGCTGAAGGCCGTGCTCTCGCGCGTGCCGAAGAGCGGCGAGCTGCGCGCCGAGATCGGCGCGTTACGCGACGAGCTTCGCCGCCTGGGCCGCTTCGGCCGCCTGGTGGGGCGCTCGCCCGCCATGCAGGAGGTCTACGACAAGATCGCGCGCGTGGCGCCCACCGAGGCGACCGTCCTGCTGCTCGGGGAAAGCGGCACCGGCAAGGAGATCGTGGCGCGCACCATCCACGAGCTGTCGCGGCGACGCAAGCAGGCGTTCCTCGCCATCAACTGCGGCGCGATCTCGGCGAACCTCATCGAGAACGAGATGTTCGGCCACGAGCGCGGGAGCTTTACCGGCGCCGACCGCCAGCACAAGGGCTATTTCGAGGAGGCCGACGGCGGCACGCTCTTCCTGGACGAGATCACCGAGATGCCGTTCGAGCTGCAGGTGCGGCTGCTGCGCGTGCTCGAGACCGGCACCCTCATGCGCATCGGCACCAGCCGGCCGATCGAGACCGACGTGCGCATCATCGCCGCGACCAACCGCGATCCGCGCGAGGCCGTCCGCGCCGGGAAGCTGCGCGAGGACCTCTACCACCGCCTCAACGTCTTCCCGCTCGAGATGGCGCCGCTGCGCGCGCGCGGCGCCGACATCGAGCTGATCGCCGACCATTTCCTCGAGGAGATGAACGAGGCGTGCGGCACGCGCAAGCACTTCGCGCCGGGCGCGATGGACCTCATGAGGCAATACGCCTGGCCCGGCAACGTGCGCGAGCTCAAGAACTACATCCACCGCGTCTTCATCATGGCGGGCGAGCACGGGCTCGAGGGCCCGGCGCCCGAGAGCGTCGCGGTACCCGGCAACGGCACGCCGGTCGAGACGCGCGCGGCGCCCTCCCCCGTCCGGCCCGCCATCACGGTGCCGCTCGGCACGCCGCTCTCGGTGGCGGCGCGCGAGCTGATCCTTTCCACGCTCCAGCACTGCGGCGGGGAACGCAAGCGCACCGCGGAGATGCTCGGCATCTGCACCAAGACGCTGTACAACCGCTTGCGCGAGTACGGCATTCGCGAGCGCACGCCGTGAAGCCGACCCGGCCGGGGCCGGCGCGCCCTGCCCGGATCCCGAAGGACGCGGACCGCTTCCGCCTCATGGCGGATTTCGCGCCGGTGCTCGTCTGGATGTCCAATGCCGAGGGCCGGTTCGTCTTCGTGAACCGCACGTGGGTGGAATTCACGGGCCGCGCGCTCGGCGATGAGCTCGGGACCGGGTGGACGGAGCGCCTGCATCCGGACGACCGCGAGCACTGCCGCGAAGTGATCGAACGCCACTTCGCGGCGCGCCTTCCCTTCGAGGTGGAATACCGCCTTCGCCGCGCCGACGGCCGCTACCGGTGGCTGCTCGCCAAGGGCGTTCCGCTGCTCGAGGGCAACGTGCTCGACGGATACGTGGGCTCATGCATCGACATCACCGACCGGCTCGCCGCCGAGCACGAGGCGCGCCGCCGCGAGGAGGATTTCCGCAACCTCGCCGAGAACATTCCCGACGCGATCGCCCGCGTCGACCGCGCCTTGCGCTGTGTGTATGCCAACCGGGCGATCGAGTGGGCCTTCGGCCGCAAGCCTCGCGACGCGCTCGGCAAAGCCCTCGGCGAGCTCGCCGCGCACGCCGAAGTCGTCGAGCCGCTCGTGGCCGCGGCCCACGCCGCCTTCGAGAGCGGCGAGGAGCAGCGCTTCCGCATCGACGAGCCCGGCGGCGCACACCGCCGGTTCGCCGGCCGCGCCATTGCCGAGCTGCGGGAAGGGGGCAACGCGAGCACGGTGCTGCTGATCATCTACGACGTGACCGCCAGCATCGAAGCCGAGAAGCGCCGCGAGGTGGAGCTCGCCTGCGAGCGCACCGCGCGCGCCGATGCGGAATCGGCGAGCATCGCGCGCGACCAGTTCCTGGCCATCGTGTCCCACGAGCTGCGCTCGCCGCTGAACGGCATCAAGAGCTGGACGCACGTCCTGCAGAACGTGCTGCGCAACCCCGACCCGACCGCGGCCCGCGCCATCGACGGCATCATGATCGGCGTGGAGCACCAGGTGCGCCTCATCGACGACCTGCTGGACGTGACGCGCGCGCTGTCCGGGAACCTGGGACTCGCCAAGCAGCCCATGGCGCTCGTGCCCGTGCTCGCCGAGGCGACCGAGGGCTTGCGGGCGCTCGCCGCCGAGAAATCGCTGCAGGTCGTCACCCGATACGCGGGCTCCGAGCTCGAGATGCGCGGCGACCCGGATCGCATCCGGCAGGTCTTCTCGAACCTGCTCGCCAACGCGATCAAGTTCACCCCGAACGGCGGGACCGTGTGGATCTCGGCGGTGCGACAGGATGCGATGGCCTGCGTCGAGGTCCGCGATACCGGCGCGGGAATCGCCCCGGAATTCCTTCCCTATGTGTTCGACGCGTTTCGCCAGGCCGACCAGGGCGCGAGCAACCGCCGGCAGGAAGGCCTCGGCCTGGGTCTCGCGCTGGTGAAGCGCCTGACCGAGCTGCACGGCGGCTACGTGACGTGCGAAAGCGGCGGGGCCGGGCTCGGCGCCACGTTCCGGGTCTTCCTGCCGCTCTCCCCGGAGGAAGCCGGCGCGGTGAGCCGTTGGGTGCACGAGCCGAACGCGATGGCCGCCCTGCCCTCGCTCAGCGGAACGACGGTGCTGATGATCGACGACCAACGCGAGGCCCGCGAGTCGGTCACGGCGCTGCTGCTGCAGGCGGGCGCCGAGGTCGTCGCGTGCGCCTCCGCCGAGGAGGCGGTGGCCAAGCTCGGCGAAGGCCCGGAACTCACGGTCATCGTGTGCGACATCGCGATGCCCGGAGAGGATGGCTATGCGGCGCTAAAGCGCATCCGCTCGTGGGAAAGCGAGCGCGGTTCTCGCCGCCGGCCGGCCATTGCGCTCTCGGCGTTCTCGGAGCGCCGCGACCGTGCGCGCGCGCGTTCGGAAGGGTTCCAGACCTATCTCACCAAGCCCGTGGCGCCGGCGGAGCTGATTCACGTGGTGGCCACGGCCGCCCGCGGCATGCGGGTGTAGTCCGCGCGGTGCAGGCTTGCGGAACGCGGGCGCCGCCGCGCCCTCTAACGGGCAGGCCCATTCACGAACAGGAGACCCCCATGAGGATCGCGCATTGCTTCGCCCTCGCCGCCGCGCTGGCGATGGGTGCCCCGGCCGCATTCGCCCACGACGGCGCGCGGCATGCCTGGAGCCACTGGTGGCACTACAACGACCGCACCAAGGCCGCGGACGACAACAACATCCACGCCGGCGGGGTGACTTACGACGACGACGTGCTCGCCAACCGTGTCGCCGACGCGCTGCGCGCCGACCGCACGCTGAGCGAGCCGGGCGTGACGGCCACGGTGACCGCCAAAGACGGCCGCGTGTCGCTCACCGGCTCGGCCGACTCCATCGTGCAAGCGACGCGTGCCGAGCAAATCGCGCGCAGCGTGGCAGGCGCCGGCAACGTGAGCGGAACGCTCGAGACGACCGCCGGCTAATCCGAGGTCAACGAAGGCGTCGAGCGGGGCACGGCCCCTCCGGCCTGCAACTGCTCGATCGCCTCGTCGGGCGCGGCAAGCGCCGAATCGGTAGAGACCGCATAGTCGTGGCGTGTCGGCGGCGCGATGCCGCTCAACCGGTCGCCCTCGGCGCGAATCGAGATGCGCGGCATGCCCCACTTCACCGTGCCGAAGATGGTGGCGAAGGCAACGTCGCTCGCATCGCGGCCCGTGCCGATGCGGATGAGGCCCATGCGCGGCGAGATGCCCGAGGGATCGAAGATGTACCAGCGGTCCCCGAGATACGCCTCGACGTAGCAGTGGAAGTCCATGGGCCCGAGCGAGGGGTCGGCCCCGTAGTCGACGCCCGTTGCCAGGCGCGCCGGGATGTTCAACGCGCGGCAGATGGCGATCATCAGGTGCGCGAAATCGCGGCACACGCCATTTCCGCACGTGTAGGTTTCCAGCGCGGAAGTGCCCGGATGGCTCGAGCCGATCTGGAACTTCGTGCGTTGCTGGACCCACTGGCGAATCGCCTCGACGCGCGAGTAGCCGGGCGGCATCGCGCCGAACTCGCCGCGCGCCACTTCCATCAGCTGGTCCGACTGCACGTAGCGGCTGGGATAGATGTACTGGAGGACCTGCCCGGGCAGCCCTGCGATCGGGACCTCCTTCAGGTCCTCGGGCAGCGCGAAGCTGTGCACCAGGTCCACGATCGCGTCGTAGCGCAGCGTGAAGGCCCCGGGCTCGGCGCGCACACGCAGGTGCCGGTTGGCGGGCTCGCCGTGCGCATCTTCCTGTACCGGCAGCCCGGGCTCGGTGACGACCTGTTCCCACGTGACGCGCTGGTAGGGCGTGCGCGCCGGCTGCACGACGAAAACGAAGTCCGTGGGCGCGAGGACGGTGTAGTCGAGCGCGATGGACAGGTCGAAGCGAATCATTGCGTCCCGCGCGAGCTAGGCGGGCTTCCTGCGCGCGCCCGGGGCCGGCCCGATCATCTCCTCGGGGCGCACCCATTCGTCGTATTGCGCGGCGCTCACGTAGCCCAGCTTCAACGCCGCCTCGCGCAGGCCCGAGCCGTCGTGGTGCGCCTTCTTCGCGATCTGCGCCGCCTTGTCGTAGCCGATGTGCGGAGCGAGCGCGGTGACGAGCATGAGCGAGTTGCGCACGAGCTCGGCGATCCGCTCGCGATCGGGCTCGATCCCGCGCGCGCAGTGCTCCTCGAAGCTCGCCATCGCGTCGCCCAGCAGCCGCACGCTCTGCAGGAACGCGTAGGCGATCACCGGCTTGAACACGTTGAGCTCGAGGTGGCCCTGCGCGCCACCGAAGTTCACGGCGACGTCGTTGCCCATCACCTGCGCCGCGCACATGGTGAGCGCCTCGCACTGCGTGGGATTCACCTTGCCCGGCATGATGGAGCTGCCCGGCTCGTTCTCGGGGATGCGGATCTCGCCGATGCCGCTGCGCGGCCCGCTCGCGAGCAGCCGCACGTCGTTGGCGATCTTGGTGAGCGCGGCCGCGAGGCCCTTGAGCGCGCCGTGCGCATAGACCATCGCATCGTGCGTGGCGAGCGCCTCGAACTTGTTGGGCGCGGTGACGAACTCGCAGCCGGTGAGGCGCGAGATCTCCGCCGCCGTGAGGGTCCCGAACTGCGGATGCGTGTTGAGCCCCGTGCCCACCGCGGTGCCCCCCAGCGCGAGCTCGGAAAGATGGGGCAGCGACGCCTCGACGTGCCGCAGCGCGTGGTCGAGCTGCGAAACGTAGCCCGAGAATTCCTGCCCGAGCGTGAGCGGCGTGGCGTCCTGAAGGTGCGTGCGGCCGATCTTCACGATGCCGTCGAACTCGGCCTTCTTCGCGGCCAGGGTCGCGCGCAGTATGTTGAGCGCGGGCAGCAGGCGGCGCTTGAGCGCCACCACCGCCGCTACGTGCATCGCCGTGGGAAAGACGTCGTTGCTGCTCTGGCCCCGGTTCACGTCGTCGTTGGGGTGGACGACGCGGCCCTCGCCGCGCGGCCCGCCGAGGATCTCGCTCGCGCGATTGGCGAGGACCTCGTTCATGTTCATGTTGCTCTGCGTGCCCGAGCCCGTCTGCCACACCACGAGCGGGAACTCCTCGGGCCACTTGCCGGCGAGCACTTCGTCGGCCGCCTGTGAGATGGCCGAGGCCTTTTCGGCTGTTATCTCCCCGAGCGACAGGTTCACGCCGGCGCAGGCCCGCTTGATCCACGCGAGCGCCTGGATGATTTCCGCGGGCATGCGCTCGCCGGAAATGCGGAAGTGCTCGAGGGAGCGCTGCGTCTGCGCGCCCCAAAGGCGGGACTCGGGCACTTCGATGGGCCCGAACGTGTCCTTCTCGGTACGCATCGCGCTCATGCCGCTAGAATACATCTCCCCAGGAAAGGTGAATCGATGAACAAGCGCAACATCGCGATCGCAGCGCTGGCCGCCGCGATCTCCACGGGCGCCATGGCGCAGACGCCGAAGCCCGAGGACCAGATCCGCCTGCGCAAGGCGGCCTACGACCTCATGAGCTACGGCTTCGCAAGCATCGACGCGATGAACGAGGGCAAGAAGCCCTACTCGCGCGACGAAGCCGTGCGAAGCGCGGAGCTGATGGTGCAGATGTCCACGCTGCCCCGGCTCTTCTTCGGCGAGGGCACGGACAAGGGCGAAACGCGCGCCAAGCCCGAGATCTGGACGCATCGTGCCGACTTCGACGCCAAGATGGACAAGATGATCTCGGAGGTGGGAAAGGTTGCCGCCGCTGCGCGCAGCGGTGACCCCGCCGCGCTGCGCTCCGCCGCCGACGCCGCGGGCGACGCGTGCAAGGCGTGCCACGACGACTATCGCCAGAAGCGCCGTTAGAGGCATGCCGCAACCGACGGGGCGCGGATGGGACCTGCCCACGCGCCTCTTCCACTGGGCCCTCGCCCTGCTCGTGGTCTTCTCGTTCGCCACCGGCGAAGTGGGCGGCAGCTGGCTCCCCTGGCACATGCGAAGCGGCTACGCCATCCTCACTTTGCTGCTCTTTCGCCTCGCGTGGGGTTTCGCAGGCAGCCGCGAGGCGCGTTTCACGAGCTTCGTGCGCGGCCCGCGCCCCGCGCTCGACCATGCGCGCGCCCTCGCCCGCGGCAATCGCACGCTCGCGCCCGGCCACAATCCGTTGGGCGGCTGGATGGTCGTGGTGCTCCTCGCGCTGGCGGCGTTCCAGGCCGGCACGGGGCTTTTCTCCAACGACGAGTCGTCCCACGAGGGGCCGCTCGCCGCGAAGGTTTCCGGCGCCGTCGTCGACCGCATGAGCGCCCTGCACTCGTGGAACGCCTGGCTCATCGCGGCCGCGGTCGGGGTGCACGTGGCCGCCGTGTCGGTCTATCAATGGCGCTGGCGGATGGACGTGATCGGCCCGATGGTGAGCGGGCCGTCGCAGGCCGCGCAGAACGCCCTCGCGCTCGTCCTCGTCGCCGCCTGCGCGGCGGCCGTGTACTGGCTCGTGGTGGTCTATCCTCGCTGACATGACGCCCGGCGCGACCTACACGCGCACCGCGATCGCCCTGCACTGGATCGCCGCGCTCCTCATCGTCGGCAACTTCCTCTTCGGCCTGTACGTGGCCGACCTTCCACATTCGCCGGCGCAGCTTCGCGACCTCGCCTGGCACAAGTGGGCGGGCATGACGATCCTCTTCCTGTCCGCCGCGCGGCTCCTCTGGCGCCTGTGGCACCCCGCCCCGGCGCTGCCCGCCACCATGCCCGCGTGGCAACGGCGCGCCGCCCACGCTTCCCACTTCCTGCTCTACGTGCTCTTTTTCGCCACGCCCATCACCGGCTGGCTCTTCAGCTCCGCCTCGGGATTGCAGGTGGTCTACTTCGGCGTGCTGCCGATCCCGGACCTCATCGGCCGCAGCAAGGAAACGGCGCACCTGCTGCACGCGGTGCATCGCTGGCTCGCCTACGCGCTCGCGGCCGTGGTCGCCCTTCACGCCGCGGCCGCCGTGCGGCACCACTACGTCGACCGCGACGACGTGCTGCGCCGAATGCTCTTTTTCCGCGGGTCCCGAACATGAAGCTCGCCCTCCTCGCCTTCGCCGCCGTGCTGGCGCTGCCCGCCTCGGCGCAGCAGAAGATCCTCGCCGACAAGAGCTTCATCCGCTTCAAGGCGACCCAGATGAGCGTCCCGGTCGAGGGAGCGTTTCGCAGGTTCGACGCCTCGGTGGCCTTCGATCCCGCGAAGCCCGAAGCCACGCGCGCGAGCTTCGAGGTGGACACGGGCTCGGTGGACCTGGGCCTCGACGAGGGCACCACCGAGGTGAAGGGCAAGCTCTGGCTGGACGTGGCGGGCTTCCCGAAAGCGACGTTCACGCCCTCGTCGGTCAAGGCGCTGGGCGCAGGCAAGTTCGAGGCGCGCGGGCCGCTCACCCTGAAGGGCGTTTCGCGCGAGATCGTGGCCACGTTCAGCGTGGCCGACGGTAATGGAATGCGGGTGGTCGAAGGGGTGTTTCCCCTGAAGCGCCTCCAGTTCCGCGTGGGCGAGAAGGAATGGTCCGACACCGAGACCGTCGCCGACGACGTGCTGGTACGCTTCCGCTTCACCCTCCCCCTTCGATGACAGGAGCATCTCCATGAAGCACCTGGCCCTTGCCGCGGCCTTGCTGGCGGCGGCGTCCGGCGCCGCGGCCGACCCCGAGACCTACACGATCGACCCGAACCATACGTTCCCCCTCTACGAGGTGGGCCACATGGGCTACTCGATCCAGCGCGGTCGCTTCGACAAGACCCAGGGCAAGATCGTGCTCGACCTCATCGCGCACACCGGCAGCGTGGACGTGACCATCGACACCACGACCGTGGACTCGGGCGTGGGCAAGCTCGACGAGCGCCTGCGCGGCGAGAATTTCTTCAACGTCGCCAGGTACCCCGAGATGACGTTCCGCTCCAGGGAGCTCGTCTTCGAGGGCGACAACGTGAAGCGCGCCAACGGCGAGCTCACGCTGCTGGGCGTAACGCGCCCGGTGACGCTGGAGATGACCCATTTCAAGTGCGGCACCAACCTCATGCTCTCGCGCCACGTCTGCGGCGCCGACATGATCACGCGCATCAGGCGCAGCGAGTTCGGCATGACGTACCTCACGTCCCTCGTGACCGACGAGGTGACGCTGCGCGTGAACGTCGAGGCCCTCGGGGAACACTAGCGCGCATGCGGGGGTCGCACTTCTCGCGGTTCCGTGAAGCCGATCCCGGCCGCCTGCACTTCGCCGCGCACAGCCACCATCCGTGGCCGGATGCCACCGAGCAGGCCCACGCGCAATACTGGGCGGATTCGGCGCGGCTCGCCGACCGCAAGTGGGAGAAGGTCCTCGGCGAGGTGATCCCCGCGGCGCAGGCCCACGTGGCGCGCATCGTGGGGCTGCCCGATCCGCGCCAGGTGGCTTTCGCACCGAACACGCACGAGTTCGTGTCGCGGATCTACTCGTGCTTCGAGAAGGACGAGCCCGTCTCGGTGCTCACCACCGGCGCCGAGTTCCACAGCTTCCGCCGCCAGACGCGCCGCCTCCAGGAAGCCGGCCGCATCGAGGTGGAGGAAGTCGCCGCGGAGCCGTGGCAGACCTTCGAGGCGCGCTTCATCGCCGCGCTGCGGTCGCGGCCCCGGGACCTGGTGTGGCTTTCGCACGTCTTCTTCGATTCGGGCTACGTCGTGCAGGACCTCCCCTCGATCGTCGCGGCGGCTCCCGGCGAGGCGCTCGTGTGCATCGACGGCTACCACGCCTTTTGCGCGCTTCCGGTGGATCTCCGGGCCATCGCCCCTCGCGCGTTCTACCTCGCCGGCGGCTACAAGTACGCGATGGCGGGGGAAGGCGCCTGCTGGCTCGCGATCCCGCCAGGCTGCAGCCTGCGTCCCGTGGACACGGGCTGGTACGCCTCGTTCGAATCGCTCTCGGCGCCGCCGGCAGGCCCCGTGCCCTACAGCGACGGCGCGTTTCGCTTCTGGGGCGCGACCTTCGATCCGTCCGGGCTCTACCGCTTCAACGCGGCCATGGATTGGCTCGTGTCCACGCAAACGAGCGTCGAGTCGATCCACCGCCATGCCGTCGCGCTCCAGAAGCACTTCCTCGACGGCCTCGCGCGCCTATCGCTGCGCGGCCTGGATGCAACGCACCTCGTGCCCGCGCTCGAAGCGCCGCGCGGCAACTTCCTCGCCTTCGACGTGGACGATGCGCAGGAGAAGCACCGCCGCATCGCGGGGCAGGGCGTGGTGATCGACCGGCGCCAGAGGCGCCTGCGGTTCGGCTTCGGAATCTACCAGGACGAGCACGACGTCCGGCGCCTGCTGGAAGCGCTGGCCCGCGCACTGCGATAATGGGGGCATGAAAGCTCCCTCGCGCCTCCGGTGGCCGATCTGGGCCGCAGCGGTCCTGTGCCTTTCGGCATTCGCGGCCCATGCCGAAACCTATCCCGCCAAGCCCATCCACTTCGTCGTCCCGTACCCGGCGGGCGGCCCCCTCGACCTCGTGGCACGCCTGCTCGGCCAGAAGGTCTCCGAGGCGTTCAAGCAACCCGTGGTCGTCGAGAACCGTCCCGGCGCGGGTGGAAACATCGGCGCGGACGTGGTCGCCAAATCGGCGCCGGACGGCTACACGCTGCTCATGGGCGCCGTGGCCACGCATGCGATCAACCCGACCCTCTACGCGAGCATCCCGTACAACGCCACGAAGGATTTCATCCCGGTCACGCAGGTCGCCTCGACACCCAACGTGCTGGTGGTGAACCCGCAGCTGCCCGTCGCCAACGTGCGCGAGTTCATCGCCTACGCGAAGGCGCATCCGGGGCAGCTCAACTTCGGCTCCGGCAGCACGGGAAGCGCGGGCCACCTCGCGGGCGAGCTCTTCAAGACCATGGCGGGCGTGGAAATGACGCACGTCCCGTACAAAGGTGCCGCCCCCGCCATGAACGATCTCATCGGCGGGCAGATCCAGCTCATGTTCGACAACCTGGCGTCCTCGCTCGCGCAGGTGCGCGCCGGCAAGATCCGCGCGCTCGCGGTCACCACCGCGAAGCGCTCGCCCCTCGCGCCGGAGCTGCCGACCATCGCGGAATCGGGGCTCCCGGGATTCGACATCAGCACGTGGTTCGGGATCTTCGTGCCGGCGGGAACGCCGCCCGGGATCGTCGCGCAATTGCACGATGAATTCGTGCGCGCGCTCGCCGCGCCGGAAGTGCGCTCGCGCATGCTCGAGCTGGGTGCCGAGCCCGTCGGCAGCACGCCGCAGCAGTTCGCCGCCTACATCCAGGCCGAGGCGCAGAAGTACGCGCGCGTCATCAAGGCCTCCGGGGCGAAGGTGGACTGATGGTCAAGCGGCTCCTGTGGATCTTCGGCGTCGCGGGCGCGCTCATCTTCGCGGGCCTCACCGCGGGGCTGCTCTCGAGCGACTCGCACATCCGCGTCCCGTCGATCGCCGCGCTGGTCACCCTCTGCGCGATCGTGCTCGCCTACCTCGGCGGCATCGAGGGCGGGCTGGCGCTGCGCGAATCGGCGGGCGACGAGCATTCGCGCGCGGTGTCCCTGTGCCTGAGCGTGATGCCCACGCTCGCAGCCTGGGGCGTGCTCTGGCTCAACTCGCCGCAGCAGCAGATCGGGGCGGCCATCGTGCTCTTCGTCTTCGTTTGGCTCGCGGACCTCTGGCTCGCGCGCCACGGGCTCGTCGCCTCGTGGTTCCTCGACATGAGGACGGCGATCACCGCGCTCGCATGCGCGATCCTGGGCGTCGCCTACTGGCTCCTCTAGCCTTCCCGCCGGGATCCACGTAGCGGGCGAGCCACGCGAAGAACTCGCGGTACCACAGGCGCGAGTTCTGGGGCTTCAGGATCCAGTGGTTCTCGTCGGGGAAGAACACCAGGCGCGAATCGATGCCGCGCGACTTGAGCGTGTTGAAGTACGCGAGCCCCTGCGAATCGGGAACGCGGTAGTCGAGCAGGCCGTGGATCACGATCGTGGGCGTCTTCATGCGCCGGGCGAACGTGAGCGGGTTCTGCGCGGCGACCCGCTTCGGGTTGTCCCAGTAGTACGCGCCGAGCTCCCTCGGATGCCAGTAATAGGCATCGTCGGCGAACATGCCGACCCAGTCGAAGCACCCGGCGTGGCACACGTAGGCCTTGTAGCGGTCCGTGTGCCCGTTCATCCACGCCACCATGTAGCCGCCGTAGCTGCCGCCCGCGGCCACCAGGCGGTCGCGGTCGATGTAGCCCTGGCGAAGCATGAATTCCGTGCCTGCCTCCACGTCGCCCAGCTCGCGCTTGCCCCACTCGGCGTCGATCGACTCGAGGAACTCCTGCCCGAAGGAAGACGAGCCGTGGTAGTTCACGCACGCGACGACGTAGCCCTGCGCGGCGAACACGTGGTTGTTCCAGCGGAAATGGAAATTGTCGCCCCACACC
>Ga0335070_10002323_pt1 | contig 22176 bp, 18 predicted proteins | sample Lox_Sample_13_FD_206722 | JGI IMG/M metagenome (GOLD analysis project Ga0335070, IMG submission 206722) | Soil microbial communities from Loxahatchee National Wildlife Refuge, Florida, United States - Lox_Sample_1.3 | ecosystem: Environmental > Terrestrial > Soil > Wetlands | place: USA...
CACACGCCAAAAAGAGTTGCTCTTAGCTAGTAGGGCGGAGGGATACCCACCTTGTGCCTCTGGCGATTTCGAATCGTTCCCGACTCAAAACCGTCTATTCACGGCATTTCTTGTCAAAACCATTCCTTAGACTGGCTCGGGGTCGAAGATCTCCGTTGTAAGTACCAGACCGCGAGTCTGCCTTTGACAGTCTTGCCCTCGATGGAGTTGTAGACCTCAACGTTGTTGCCACCAAATTCTTCTTTGAACTGGTTGATTTGCAACAAGCCCTTGTCATCCTTGCCGTTGTACCAGCCACCGAAATCGAGAACCGACAGCCCCTCTGCTTTGAATTTCAATATGTCCTGCCAATGGAGATAACGGTTGGCGCGGCCGATTACTTGCCGCTGGCTGGCATCGGAACAAAGGCGCTGAGATGCCATGGAGTACAACAGAACAGCGCGCTGGGTGTCTACATAGTAGGCATGCCAACTCAACGTAGTTCCATCCTTGTCAACACACGAGAGCACCAGAGAGTTCGACTGGGCAAGCGCTGCGAGCCGTTTGCGGTCACAAGGCGGCAGCCCGATGACGGATGCAAGCTGATCGAAGAACTCACAAAACTCTGCCAGCGCAGTCTCGCTGCTCGAGGCACAAACACCGCGGACAGTTATGCCGTCCTTCACGGCGCGGCGAATCATGTTGCGAGTCCCCTTGTCGATGCCGTTGAAAATCTCGTCCTCGGGCCTAGTCAGATCCAATACAAGGGTTCGAAAAGGTGCGTACCGAAATCCTGGAGTAGGCTGGAAACACTGGTTGTGGCGCACGACGTCGGCCCGAACTCCGTTCAGCTGTTCGTCGCCATACGCATCAGCAATGACTACGGAGTGCTTCTTAGTAACGATCATTGCCCATACTCGAGTTTGAGGAACGCCTAGAGCTCAGCAGCAAATCATACAATTCGGCCAGCTGCTGCCCCATGATGTCGGCAGAAAACCGTGACTCCACAACACGGCGAGCTTCGGCACCCATCTCACGGCGGCGTAGAGCATCGTGCAGCAGCAGGAGAATACGATCGGCGGCAGTGTCTGGATCGTTAGGGGGAATCAAGAACCCGCTACGCCCATGTTCGAGCGCTTCGCTGTTTCCCCCGACATCGGTAGCTACGGCCGGCAGTCCACAAGCCATAGACTCAATTAGCGCATTGGAGAACCCTTCGCTGCGCGATGGCAAAAAGAAAATATCGCTAGCACGCAGGATGGGAAAAATATCATCACGCGCTCCCACAAGACGTACATTGTCATAAACGCCGAGCTCGCGGATGGATCGCATCAGTTGGGCCACGTACAGCTTGTCGTGGAAATCACCCACAACCAGGAACACGGCTCTCGGAAACTGACAGCGGACTCGAGCGGCAGTTCGTACAAGGATATCTAGTCCTTTCACCGGTTTTATGTTGGCCACAGTAGTGACAATGTGTGAAGCGCCCAGGAGTCCCATGGACGCGCGCGTGGCCTGCGCTGGGTCATTTGGGATCCTGTGCAATTCGACGCCGTTGTAAAGAACGAAGACACGTTGCGGATCCAGCCTCTCCTGCCGGATACAGTGATTACGCACCTGCTGCGAAACGGCCAGTACGCGATCGAACAGAGGACTCATAACGCGGTATGCGAGCGCGTGCTTCGCCGAACGCAAAATTCCCATATCCCTTCGGCTTGAGATTAGCAAGGGGCCACCACTTAGTTTTGCAACCAGACCTCCCCAGATGTTAGAGGTCTCGAAGAAAGTGTGTACGATGTCCACGTGCTCGGAGCGAATGAGCTGCCTAAGTTTAAAGGCCATGTTGGCCGCCTTCCAACTCCATACGCTGTCCAATGGGAACACATGCAAAGGACATTCCAGCTCATCAAATACGTACCGAATCGGGTTAGCCTTGAAGGTACCAACTGAAACATGGAACCGATCCCGCGGGAGATGGCGAATAAACTTGATCAACGCCCCTTCCCCACCTCCAGTCACCTGGCAGACATGATCGATCAAGTACAGGATGTGAACGCGTCTGCGAGGGCCCGGCCCCGTTGCCTTGGTCAGCAGCTCGGGCTCCACAACGGTATCCGATCCCTGAACTTCCACGGTTGAGCGGTCCAAAGTCATCTACCCAGTTCCAGTAATCCTAGAGCAACGTCCGAAATACGTGAGTTCTCCTTCAATCGCCCTTACGTCACGAAGGTACGCAGTGCCATAGGATCCAGCAGGGCGCGAAGCAACAGCTTGGTCCGGCTTTCATCGGCCAGTTTGAGAAGCTTCAGCACCAGGGTGTCTTTCGTACCAGAGACTTGAGCTGCATTACAATGTTCACAGCTGTCACCCTGAGGATGAGTAATACGGCGAGCGATGCTGAGCAGCCCTGCCTGGTACGGCTCCTCGACGACTGCGCAACCCACTGCTACCGCTGCTCTGCGTATAGAGCAGTTGCCAGGTGAAAAAGATGTAGTCGCGACGCCAAACATCGGCAAGTCGGCTTCGGAATCGCCTATCGCAATGGTTGCGATGTCTGGTTTTCCCACTAGAGCTAGCAGCGCGCGCAGACCTACTCCTTTGTCGACATCGACTGCGACTACGGCGGTATCAGTGAAGGTCTGATGAAACTTTAGGCGTTCCAGCTTCAAAGTTGCGATAAGGTTTTGAATCAGTAGCGTCGGCACGGGAACAGTCGCGCCGTCCCGATACGTATAGGCACGGAGCGAATAACGGTAGTCGTCGTTCAAAAACACGCCCGGGATTGGGCGCAGGCTGGCCTTCAATAACTCGAGCTCTCTTAAGGAATCCGAGCTAATGAGGACTTTCTCACGCCCGCTCAGAGCGTCCCAGACGTAGGCTCCATATTCTGCTACGCCTCCAACAAAGCCGTAGCTGTTGCAATAGTCCATCACTTCCGGGACACTGCGGGCAGTGTTGATGGCAATCGAGTACCCGTGACTGTGTAAGAGTGAAATCGCCTGCACGCCGGCAATTGTCGTGGAAGGGAACCCGAAGACCTGCTTGTCCAACACACCGTCGACGTCAAGCGAGATCACTGAGTCCCGCCACTCGCGCTTCTCCGGCCTGCTACACAATCCGGCGCAGTAGCGCATAGTTTGCGATACCAGAAAGTTCCAGCCAGAGATGTAATCGCGGTTGAATTCCTCCGCGCGGTGCGCCAGACGACTATCATTCAAGTTGGCCATCGCCAGCTCCATGGTCCTGATCCCGACGGCCAGCTTGTTGAGTAACAGACGCTCCCATACGTTCTGGTCCTTCGAGAGCTCGACATAACGCTGGAGTAGGTGCTGTTCCTCAGCTGCTGATAATCTCCAGTGAAGGACGATCTGCGCCAAGTCTGTAGCGGGATCGGTCATGTTAGCTTCGGTCTTGCCTAGACCGTGATGCTCGAAATCGGATTTGAGCAGGCCAGATGCTCCCCGTACCCATTCCAGCGGACGCATCTTTCCATCCACCAAGGTGGGGCAGGGGCATTCGAGGCGCGACAGTTCGTGAGCAATTCGTGCTCGCTTCAACACCGCCGCCGGCTTAAAGCCATAGGCTCGGCTCAGATTGGATATAAGGTCGGCGAATCCTGGATGTCGGTTTTCCTGCAACAAAAAGCCGGCTGGGTCAGATCCTAGCGGCAATGCTCGCACTCGCGCAGCCACGTATGCAGCCGCCGTGTCAATCCACGTGCTGCGAGACTCGCCCGTGACTGAAAGGGCCTCGGGTTGTGGGAGCCATTCTGTATAGACAATTCCATCGCGCAGACCCAAAACCGTCGGTACAAACGACGACAACCTGTCCGCAGCAATAAAAGCGTGATAGCTGAACCATCCCCATCCTACGCTCTTTGCGAAAGCGTAGCGCGTCTCGAGAACGCCGTCTTCGGAACGCAATGTAATTTCGTAAACGCGTTTTGCGCGATTGTGAAACTTCTCGTCGGAGAGACTGCGAAGCATGCCATTGAACCCCTCGGCCTGCCCGTCGGCGGAGATGCTCTCCAGGGAGTATCCACGAGCCGCAAAGTACTCCCGTAGCCGCTCCTCGACTCCTGAAGTCAGCATGCGATGCTTGTGCCACTGCTCAGGTTCGAGGGGAATGATCTGGACCCCAAAAAGAGAAGCTATGTCGTTGCCGCGGCGCCAGTCGCGGCGGCTGGCGTGTATAGGCACCAATACAATGATGCGGTCCCGAGAAAAGCCTGCTCGCTGCAGCTGTTGCACCGCCTTGCCCAGAGTGCTGCCGCTGTAGAGTGGCTCATCAATAAGTACGGCCAAACCACTGGCGGCATACGTCCGAATCTTTTCCTTTTCCCAACTGGACAACCCCTTCTTGGGACGCATCGTTACCGAATCTACGTTCGTATAGCCCTCGCTCTCAAGATATGCGTGGAGTAGAGGCGCGAAGTAAGACCCGGCCGTGCGAAGCCCCGCGACTAGTACTGGTTGCTGGCGTTCAGGAAAGTCGGCAACAAATTTCTTTCCTAGTGCCACAACATCGTAGTGGCTCAAATCCTGGGAGCGGAAAGCTGCAACAACGCGGATTCGCTTGGCAAGCACTTCCTCGGGCAGAGGGCGTTTCAATAACGACGACAGCTGCTGGTTAGCGGCCAACACAACTCTCGGGTCGGCAGGGACTATGGCTAGGAATAACTTCAGAAGGTCCAATACGGCGCGCCCCCATTCCTGCCGCCATGCAAGTAGTCCCTTCAGACGCAGATCGCGCCCTCGTGACGCAACTTTGTGCGCCCGCTGGAAGACGCTTAGGGCTGGTGCGGCCAAGGGCAGGAAAGAGGCTGCCTTGGAAAAATCATATCCGTTGCCGAAGAGATGGTCATCGATAACATCGCAAATCGCACAACTGAGAAGGTAGATGTTTGTTCTTACCTCGCTGCGATGCCAGTCTGCCTGCACTACCGAATGCTTTTCCAGTTCCGACGATAGAGACAGAATGACTTGCCTGACCGTAGGAAATAGGTTCAAGCACCAATCGTAACTACAATAAAAACTTGCCTCGCTCTCCAACGGATGTGGCGACAACGGCTCAACCGCACACGAACTGGCGAATCCACTCATCGTAGTACCCCCCCCATCCCTAGTCTGCCAGCATGCACCCACGGCCCGCATAGCTGAACGCACCATGTGTCTACTTCCACAGAAATAACCTCTCCGGCGTGCCCGCTTTCATTTTGGGCCGTGATGCCACTTGAAAGTTCTGCTCTCGATACTCGCACTGTAGATGCCAAAGCGAGGCCGATCCATGCGCCTAAGTTATTGAAGCGACATGGCCTTATCGACCAGCCAGCAGAGCATGGCGTAGGCAGTATCTCGCCAATGTAAGTTTTTTCACATCGCACGGAAGGATCTTGGTCTAAGGGGAGGGAAAACACTGCAACACCGCCGCGTCTGGCCTCTGAACCATGTGCAACGTATTGCACATGGAGCCAAAGACTAAGGCGGTGGTTCGACGTAACTTACTGATAATGCTAACCTTGCACGCCACTCGCGGCTTCTGGAATTTGGAACCTGGGGTGCTTGAGGAATTGTAGCCCCGGTAAGGGTCTTTCGCCAAGGATGGATGGTGACCACAGAACCCCAAGAAACTGACACGCAAATGTCTGATCCCCAGTCGCGACTCATTGAAACGCCAGGAGTGCAAAGAGTCGATGTGCGCGTACCCAGGCCAAAGAAGGCGGGGATGCGGAATTTGCTACGGGCCGTCTATCAGAGGATCCGCATCGGACTCGAAAAGCGCTGTTACACTCCTTGGACGATGGCGGAATACCTGCGCAAAGCAGGTGCCCAAATTGGCGAGGGTTGCTTCATCGTTCCCACCCAACTTGGAACCGAGCCGTACCTCGTTAAAATCGGTAACCACTGCGCTATCGCGGCAGAAGTAACGTTCATGACCCATGATGGTGCCCCGTGGGTATTCCGGGACGAAGTGCCTGATCTTCAGGTATTCGGACCGATCGTCATCAAAGACAACTGCATACTCGGGTTGCGCTCGATAATCTTTCCCAATGTGTCCATCGGGCCTAATTCCATCGTGGCCGCGGGCAGTGTCGTGATTTCCGACGTGCCTCCGAACACTATTGTGATGGGTGTTCCAGCTCGCCCCTTCGGGTCGCTGGAGAAATACCGTCAGAAATGCCTGCAGAGATGGGCAGAGCAGCGTCCTCCTGGCACGGTTATAGAGCCCGGCGAAACATGGTGGGATTCTCGCCACTTTGCGGCCAACTCTAAGCGATTAAGGAAGCATCTTCTCGAACTCTTCCCCGATAAGTTGACGTGACGCTTATGCGTACCCCGATCAAGCTGGTTCTTCTTGTCATCATCTGTGCTGCTCTGCTGACAGTGTTGGAACGCAAGAATACAAGGAAGAATATGAACCACGGCCAGTTGCATGTGATGCTTATTGGGGCTTCAATCGGGCAGGCTTGGCAGCTAGCCGAGTGGCCGACGCGCGCGAAAGCACCCGGCTTTACTGCTGAGTCCATCGCCGTATGGCAGTTCGATAAGAGTGAAGCTATCGCAGAGGTGCTCCTGCGACCGGGCAGGAAGTTTCGGCCGACGCGGACCTATCTCAGATCGTTGTTTCAGCCCCCGCCGCCCAAGCCTGACATCGTAATACTGAAAGAGTGCTCATCCTATTTCCCTGGTGACCTTCAGGCTTATGAAAACAGCGTAAGGCGTTGGGTTCGGCAGCTTCAGGCGCGCAACATCAAGGTCATCTTAGCGACGGTCGTGCCTGTGACTAGGGCTCGCGAAGCACGAGATCCAGGCAAGCAGGAATCACTTCTCGCTTACAATAAGTGGGTGCGTGAGTACACACAGGAGCAACGTATCCCTGTGCTCGACCTCGAATCTGCGGTTCGCATCGAAGGGGGCGGTCGGTATCTCCGGGAAGACTTTACCAGTGGGGATGGTACCCATCTGAATGCAAGCGCCTATGCCGTACTTGATCGCACGTTGCTATCGACTCTGTGTGACATGCGTCCCGTTGCCGGCTGCGACGCGCGGGCACTGGGGGCGCTCCCTGCTTCGGTACATCCGGAAAACAAACCATAGCTGGCTGCCTGCGCGCGTGGTTGAGCACCGGCTACGGGAAGCCCGCTCCCAACCGAGGCTTAAATCTAGTCGCCGCTCCCTCACCGCACATGACTCGCGGTCGCGAAGGCTGGGGCGGGCCATCTTCTAGGGTAATGTTGTTCTGCTTTAGACAGTTACCCCAGAAGTGCCCGGCGAGAAGAGGAGCCGAACCCGCTATGCAACCCTTTGCACATACCAGGTTTCAGACCCCGCATCAGGCGACTAGGGCTGCTAAGTCTATGAATATTCAAGCGAGTACAAGCGGGAAATATAAGGGACCTTGGTATCCGAGTTGCTAGACAGAGTGTAAGAATGCACGGACTGTTGCCCCTTAAGGGGGCCCATCCTGCCCTTGCTCGTGGCGGAAGGTGAAGCGTGTGCGGAATCGCTGGAATCATCAAGTCTGATGGGCAGCCAATTGAGCCGCACTTTCTGCGGTCGATGGTCGGCTGCCTCCGCCATCGCGGACCCGATGCCGCCGACGTGGTTTCTAAGGAAATCGCCGGCTTCGGCCATGCCCGGCTAAGCATTATCGATCTTGCGGGCGGTGCGCAGCCCATGCAGAATGCCGACCGGAGCCTCTGGATTACTTTCAATGGGGAGATCTTCAACTATTTGGAGCTGCGCGAGAGTCTCATTGCACTCGGACACCAGTTTGCTACCCGGTCCGACACGGAAGTGATCCTGCATTTGTACGAGCAATATGGCGAACGCTGCCTAGATCACATGAATGGCCAGTGGTCGTTCGCCATCTGGGACGTGAGGCAACGAAAGCTGTTCGCCGCGCGCGACCGCCTGGGAATCCGGCCATTTTTTTACACGCAAACACCGGATGCCTTTGTTTTCGCCTCAGAAGCCAAGGCATTGTTCGCTTATCCCGGAGTTAGACGCGAGCTGAACTTGCAGGCGCTTGATCAAGTCTTCACATTTTGGGTCTCTCTCCCGCCCACGACTATCTTCCGCCACATTTCCGAATTACCACCGGGCCATTCACTCGAACTCAAGGACGGCGATGTCAAGGTGCGTCGATACTGGCGGCTTAACTACGAGCCAGAGGGGTACAGTGGACCCGATTATGTCGAGCGCAAGACCGAAGAGTTACTCGACCTCCTATTAGATGCCACCCGCATTCGTTTGCGAGCCGATGTTCCAGTCGGCGCGTATCTCAGCGGCGGCCTCGATTCTACGTTGACCACTGCGCTGATCCGTCGCGTTCATAGCGGAAGGCTGAAAAGCTTCTCTGTGAGCTTTAGCGATGCCGATTTTGATGAGAGCGTGCATCAGCGTGAAGCCAGCGCATTCCTGAACACTGAGCACGAAGAGATCCGATGCACCTACGACCACATCGCCGACGTCTTTCCGGATGTAGTGTGGCATGCTGAAAGTCCACTCCTGCGTACTGCACCAGCCCCGCTATTCCTACTTTCCCAGCTTGTGCGCAATCATGGCTTTAAGGTGGTCATGACCGGGGAGGGCTCCGACGAGATCCTGGGCGGCTACGATATTTACAAGGAAGCCAAGATTCGACAGTTCTGCGCCCGAACCCCGGACTCGCGCTTTCGTCCGCTGCTGCTGAAGCGGCTGTATCCGTACATGAAAAATATTCAGCAGCAGTCGCCGGAGTACTTGAAGCGCTTTTTCCATGTAGGGCCAAGCGACTTAGCTAGTCCCTTCTTTTCGCACCTGCCACGATGGGAACTGACCTCGCGTTTGAAGATGTTTTTCAGTGAGGACGTGAAGGCAGAGCTCAGCGGTTACGATTCGATGGCCGAACTTCGGGCCCAGCTCCCGAGCGGATTCGACGCACTCGACCGCTTCTGTCAAGCGCAATACCTGGAGAGTGCATACCTACTTCCCGGGTACATCTTGTCGTCGCAAGGCGATCGAATGGCAATGGCGCATGCCGTCGAAGGGCGCTATCCGTTCCTCGATTATCGAGTTGTTCAGTTCGCCGCGAAACTGCCGCCGGTTGTCAAGATGAAGGTCCTGAATGAGAAATATTTGCTGAAGCGCGCGGCTCAAGGATTGATCCCGCATTCAATCATCCAGCGGCATAAGCAGCCCTATCGTGCGCCCGATGGTAAGAGTTTCTTTCACGGCAAGAATCTTGATTACGTCAATGAGTTTCTGTCCCCCGAGTCGCTGACCGCAATGGGCGTTTTCAACCCGGCCGCGGTGCGGGCGTTGGTCGACAAGTTCAGGGTGGGTCGTGCGAGTGCAATCAAAGACGATATGGCTCTGGTCGGAATTCTTTCGACCGCAATCGTAATCAACAAATTCATCGACAATTACAGGGGACGTGAGGAGCGATGCAACCAATTTGCGAACAGTTACGCGGGTTTGTTGTAACAAACTTCCTTTTCGGGCAGGGTGACAAGCTCGACAATGATGATTCATTCTTGGAGAAGGGGATCATCGATTCCACCGGAATCCTCGAATTGGTGTCTTTTATTGAAGAAACATATGGCATCACGATCGAAGACCAGGAACTGATTCCTGAGAACCTGGATTCTATTAACAACCTGCTTCGGTTTCTGCAGACAAAGATGCCCACACTTGTTGCCGCAAGGAATGCAACTTGCGGAGACCGAGCAACGGCCGATTAGGAGAGCAGGTGGCTGGTATGGTGAGTAGCGTTGCAAAACTGACGGATATTCTGAAAATCGATGCCGAAGCAGAAAGCACGCGCATTGAAGCGTCCATCCGCGACACTGTTTTCAACAGACTGAAACGTAAGGGAGCGGTCGTCGGCGTCTCCGGCGGAATCGACAGCAGTGTGGTAGCTTTTCTGTGCGCACGTGCGCTCGGCCGCGAACGGGTCATCGCACTGTTTACGCCGGAAGTGGATTCGTCCAGCGACAGCTCACGCCTGGGCCGCATGGTGGCCGAGGCATTGGGGATCCGATCGTATCTTGAAGACATCAGCCCCATATTGAGGGCAGCGCGGTGCTACGAGCGCCGTGACGATGCGATCCGCAGCGTTGTCCCCGAATATGGTTCGGGGTACAAGTCAAAGATCGTGCTTCCCAGCGTGCTCGAAGATGCCAAGTACTCGGTATTTTCCGTCGTGGTGCAGACGCCCACCGGAAAGACCAATAGAGTGCGGCTGACGGCGGACGCCTACCTGGGGATTCTCGCTGCGACCAACTTCAAGCAACGCACTCGCAAAATGATTGAGTATCACTATGCCGATCGGTTCCAGTATGCAGTTGCTGGCACACCCAACCGCCTAGAGTATGATCAGGGCTTTTTTGTAAAAGGTGGCGATGGCCTGGCAGACTTCAAACCTATTGCGCACCTCTATAAGGGACAAGTCTACCAGCTCGCCGCATATTTGGGGGTACCAGAAGAGATCCAGAAACGGACCCCTACTACGGATACGTACTCGTTGGAGCAGTCGCAGGAGGAATTTTATTTCTCGCTTTCGCTAGCCAAGATGGACCTGTGCCTGTACGGAAAAAACAAGGGCATTCCAGCTGCGGAAATCGCATCGGCTGCGGAACTGACAACCGAGCGGGTCCAAAGGATGTACGCGCTGATCGATTCCAAACGCTTTGCTACTAGGTATCTTCATGCCAGCCCGGTTTTGGTCGAGTCAGTGGATGAAATCTAGTACGTTTGTTTGGGGCGTCGTGAGCGCAATTTCAAGAGAGACGGCAGGCAGCGTGAAGGAGTTGGTAAAAGTTTGATGTCGAATGCGACTCGGGCGTGTGAAGCAGCTAACGTTCCCGATTACCTGCTGGAGGCAAAGAATCCCCGGCAATTGGCCCTGCTGGATCTGGGATCAGAGAATACGTACGGAGACCTCCAGATAGCAGCAGACGAGATTGCCCGGTACCTGATCAGCCAGGGTGCAGGCAAGGGCGACAGGGCCGTCCTGATTTCCGAGAACACCTTCTTTTGGGTGGCAGCGTATCTTGGAATACTTAGGGCTGGCATGGTCTGTGTACCACTGCCTTCGTCCGTAAGTTTGGACGAACTTGATTACATCGTCCAACTCACGGAAGCACACTTCGGCTTTGTGCAAGCCAGGACTGCGATAAGAATCCAAGGTCTCAGGTCCTGGTCGCTGATAACCGACATAGAGGTGCCGACTCTGCCTGCGTGTGCTAGGATGCGGGACCTGGGAAGCGCGCGTCGTGAGGCTGCTCGCAACGATTTCGCGCTCCCACTCATCGAACCCCATGATTTAGCAGCCCTGATGTTCACGTCCGGTTCCACCGGACGGCCTCGCGGGGTGATGGTGACCCACGGCAACATTGTGGCCAACACGGAATCCATCATTCAGTACCTTGAGTTGACGGACAAAGACCGGATAATGACGGTATTGCCCTTCCATTACTGTTTTGGCACTTCGTTGTTGCACACTCACTTACGTGTCGGCGGAACGCTAGTGCTCGACCGTCGATTCATGTTCCCTGAGAAAGTCCTGCAACGGATGTGCGAAACCGAATGCACCGGCTTTGCTGGTGTACCAAGCCACTATCAGATTCTGCTTCGCAGATCCAAGCTGAAAACGATGAACTTCCCGCACCTGCGGTACGTGCAGCAGGCTGGTGGTAATCTGGCTCCCGCATTCCTACGCGAACTGCGGGAGGCACTGCCCGGTACGAAGATCTTCGTCATGTATGGCCAGACCGAGGCTACAGCCCGGCTCTCCTACTTGCCCCCCGACTTGCTCGAGAGAAAATCGGGTTCGATCGGCAGGGCGATTCCAGGCGTGCGCTTGCTGGTGTTGGATGAATTGGGCGAGCCGGTCAAACCTGGTGGCCAGGTCGGCGAAATTGTTGCCGAAGGACCAAACATCACTCGTGGCTATTGGCGGGCAGTCAGCGAAACTGCAGAATCCTTTCGCAATGGGAAGCTCTATACGGGTGATCTTGCTACCCTCGATCAAGAGGGGTTCATTTATATTGTGGATAGAGCGAAAGATTTCATTAAATGCGGCGGCAAGAGGACAAGTTGTCGGCAGATCGAAGAGACCCTGCTCGAATTCCATGGACTGCTCGAAGCCGCCGTAGTCGGCATGCCAGACGAGATGCTGGGCGAGGCGGTAAAGGCGTTTGTCGTTCCCCGAGACAAGGGTGCGACGGAGATCGAGAAACAGTTGCGTGAATTCTGCCGGGAGAGAATTCCGTTGCCGCTAGTCCCCAAGGAGATTGTTGTCCTCGAATCGATTCCTAAGAACAACGCGGGAAAGGTGATGAAGTCCAGCTTAAAGGGAACATGATTCCAGATTTGCTTCGGCAGCGCTGTCAGAAGGGTATGCGCGAGACCGGCTGCCGGTGGTGCGTTACAACAGCGGTCTACCCAAAACTACCGGTCGATTTTTCCGCAGCCGGTGGAAAAACCGCCCTTCGCGTGCGCCAATCATGCCTTCGAATCTTGTCGGTTTGGGCTGCCGATTAGGCAGTTTCCGGGCAAGCCGGCGCCGATGCGGAGTGGAGATGTGCAAGTATTTTCACACGCCGAGGCGACAAGGCAGTGTTGAGGTTGCGTCCGGACGTAAGTAGCTGATTCTAAATATGGTAGCGTCCGTTCTCAGGGTGTCTATTTTGGAAGGCAGCTTGCTCAAAAAATTGTTGACGGCTAATAGCCCGAGCCTTGGCACGAATACGAGGAGTGTGGGTTTTCCTGGCTGGGGGATGGTCTAGCGCGGAGCTATTGGGCCGAACAGGCGCAGCTAACTGTCTGAAGAGAGAGCTCAATGTACCTGGATTTTCATGGCCTAAAGCGAGAGCCATTCAGCCTGACGCCGGACCCGAAGTTTCTTCACCTGGCGGAACCGCATCGCAACACTCTGCTGGCCTTGGTGCAAGGGGTACTCCGCCGACGAGGGTTCATGGTGGCAACGGGACCGGTTGGGACCGGCAAGACGACTATTCTCAATGCACTACTCTACGTGCTTGCCAACTTGCATCAGCCAGGAGCCCGGAAACTCGTCTCGGCGTTTCTTGTAAACCCCACTTTGAGCCGCGAGGAATTTCTGGAGTCGCTGATTGACGAGTTCGAGGTTCAAGCAACCTCCAACAGCAAACCGCGACGTCTGCTCGCTTTACACGAGCTTTTCTTGGAGGCACAAAGATGCGGAGGCACCGCCGTTCTCATCATCGACGAAGCGCATCTCCTTTCGGTCGAACTTCTGGAAGAGATCAGACTTCTTACTAACATGGACACCCACCGGGAAAAGCTACTGCAGGTCATTCTCTGCGGCCAGCCGGAGCTCGCATCACTATTGCTTCAGCCGCAGTTGAGAGCATTACGGCAGCGCATTGCGCTGCTGGCCCAGTTGCGGCCGCTCACGGCCATGGAGACAGCAGCCTATATTGAACAAAGACTTCGGCTGGCGGGCTTGGCAGAGAGCAGTCCCTTTTCGCCTCCGGTCGTCGAAGCGATCTACCACAGCACCCACGGAGTACCGCGCTTAATCAACCTCCTATGCGACAGCTGCCTGACCATCAGTTCCCAGATGCACCGCAAGGAACTAGACACAGACATGGTTCGTACGGCGGTCGCCGGCTTGACCCTAGGACCGGTTCCGTCAGCGGGACCAGCCAACAGCACGGCAGGCGGCAATGGCAGCTCAGCCGGCGCAATGCGGCCACCTGTATCCCCGCGGCTGGTGTTCGGCGAGGCAGAACGGAAACACGAGACCGTTGGGGGCAAGTCATGAGCAAGTTCTTCAAGCAAACGCAAAGGGTGAGTTCGACGCCCTCGCAGCGGGGTCCCCAGAGTCTGGATGCGACACCGCTAAACATCGAGAGCCTGCTGGAAACTATTAATGAAAGGGTTGACGAGCAGCCCTCTGGTCTGGTTACCTCCCCGTCCGAGTTGAAGGCCGTGCCCGACGTCGATGCAGCGCGAGGTTGCCAACCCCCAGCATGCGACGTGGTGGAATTTACCACCGAGCCCTACCGGCAGATGCACATCCCGCGATCGGCTGAACGAATCCTATTCCCGGAACGTTCGACCACGCCCCCTTCGCCCGAAATCGAATCCTACTGGAGACTACGCACGCGGCTGCTACGGTTGCAGGTTAATCGCGGGTTTCGAACAGTTGTGATCAGCAGCGCGGCGAAGGGCGAAGGTAAGACATTGACAGGTATTAATCTGGCTTTGTGCTTTGCGCAATTGCCTGAGTTTAAGGTGCTGTTGTTCGACGCAGACTTCCGCACGCGCGGGCTGAGCCGGCTATTAGGCGATCCGGACAGCCCTGGAGTGGCCGAAGTGCTGGCAGGGGACGCCCAGCCGGACGCAGCCGTACTTGCCACTGATGTTCCCAATCTTTATGTGATGGGGGCTGGGCAATCCTCAATGTCCCCACCGAAGTTGTTCACGGGAGCGCCATGGAAGCATCTCATCGCATGGGCGAAGGATCAATTCAACCTGGTGCTCGTGGATGCGCCCCCAGTGCTTCCAGTAGCAGACTTCGAGCTGATCGCCGCGGGCTGCGAAGGCATTTTGCTTGTAGTCCGAGCTCGGGTCACTACAAGGGAGATGCTCACCACACTGATGGGGCAAGTCGACTCCTCGAAACTGCTGGGAATTGCGCTGAACTCAGTGACGGACGTGGATCACAATCATTTGGGTTACTACTACTACTATGACGACAGAACGAAGAAGTGACCCTCCGCGGCAAGATCATGCACCACGATGCAAGTACGAGGCATACTTTCAACAAGTTTGAGACGGTCATGTACCCGAATTTGAAGTTGCAGATCTTCAAACGTGGCATGCGGCAGAACCATCTGGCCAAGCAAATCGGGATCAGCGATGCCATCCTTAGCAAGATCATCCATGGCTACCGCGAACCTTCCGAGATGGAGCGCAGGGTCCTGTCCGCCTATCTCGAGGCGGACGAGAATTGGCTGTTTGAGAAATTTGAGGGCGAAACGACGCCCGCCCTGGCCGGTGCACCTTCGCTGGCGAAGGGCAGCGGCAAGCCACTGAGCGACCGTCGCTGACCTTCAGCTCAGCCCCAGCGGGGATCGGGCGCTGGTCACCAGTACGTTCGCACCCTCCGCCTGGGAACCCGGAAATGCCTCTCAGCAGTAAGAGTCAGAGCCTGACTCCACGCAGCTTGCATCTCTGTTTACGCTGCGATCGTTGTTACCCCTACCGATGCTCAGGGGCACTGCAAGGAAGTGGCCGTTTTCGTGAGTTCCCAGCTGGCTTTCGCGGCTGCTCAGAACAGGCCGTCTCGTTTGAGCATCCTCTTGATTCCACGGAGTGCTTGTTGTGTGCGCTGTTCGTTTTCGATGAGAGCGAACCGCACATGATCGTCGCCAAGTTCGCCAAAGCCTACCCCAGGGCTCACGGCTACTTGTGCATCGGCGAGAAGCTTCTTAGAGAATTCAAGCGAACCGAGATTACGGTACGCCGCGGGAATTGGAGCCCAAACGAACATGGTTGCCTTAGGTGGCTCGACCGTCCAGTTCATCATGTTCAGGCCTTGGATCAGGACATCGCGGCGTTTGCGGTAGGTTTCGCAGATGTCCCGCACACAATTCTGCGGCCCTTCCAGTGCGCAGATGGCAGCCACTTGGATCGGCGTGAAGGTCCCGTAGTCGAAGTAACTCTTTAGCCGCGCTAGGGCCCCGATCAGCTTTGGATTGCCAACCATGAACCCGATCCGCCAACCTGGCATGTTGTAGCTCTTCGAGAGACTGAAGCACTCGACGGCGACCTCCTTCGCACCTGGAACCTGCAGAATCGAAGGAGCACGATAACCGTCGAAAACGATGTCCGCGTATGCCAAGTCATGCACCAGGTAGATCTTGCTTTCCCGGCATAATTCCACGATCCGCTCGAAAAATGTCAAATCTACGCATTGCGTCGTCGGATTAGCAGGAAAGTTGAGGATCAAGAGTTTGGGACGTGGATACATCAACCGGATTGCGTTCTGCAGTTCCGCAATGAAGTCCACATCTGCCATCATCGGGATGTTACGAATATCGGCACCGGCGATCACGGGGCCATAGATATGGATGGGATAGCTTGGATTGGGAACAAGAACAGCGTCGCCACGGTCCAAGACAGCTAAACAGAGGTGAGCGATGCCCTCCTTTGAACCAATACTGACGATAGCTTCCGTTTCAACATCCAGATCCACGCCGTAGCGTTTCTGATACCAGTTGCAGATCGCTTTCCGAAGACGCGGGATACCCTTGGATGCAGAATAGCGATGCGTGTCCGGGCGCTGAGCTGCCATGACCAGCTTGTCGACGACCGGTTGGGGAGTAGCGCCGTCCGGGTTGCCCATTCCGAAGTCGATGATGTCTTCCCCGCGTCTCCGCGCTGCGACCTTCAGATCGTTAGTGATGCTGAAAATGTAGGGCGGCAGCCTCTGGATCCGGGGAAATTCGTTCGTTTGGGAAAGCGAGATTGCAGATTCATAAGCCATGGCAAAGAAGTCCGATTGAGAGCGTTAGAAATACTGCTCGATTGCAGTGCTTAGCTCTACAGTCATCGACTCTGAGTGGACGCTGAAACTGGAGATGCTGCGGTTTTTCCATCCCATCCGGCGAGTCTCGCCATCATCCACCAAAAAGCCTTGGCCTTCATCTTACAGTTCAAGGGATGGGAGTGGGCACATTCCCCTGGCCACTGAGGGGTGGTCAAATCCTTGCAATCGGCAGGATGCTTCGAACACCATGAAGCGCACCAAGTGCACGAATCGGTTGCATTTGGATAGTACTTGCCCGCTGGATCATGAGTGTCGATATCATAAAAATCGTACAGGACTTTGTTATGTGCCAACACATAATCGCGCACCATCTTATTATTCCGCAACAATTCTGTGCCGGTCCATCTATCGACATATTCCGCATGGCCAGTCATATATATAAACCGCATATTAGGGAACTCCGACTCCAAGGTGTCCAATGCAGTCAGGTATTGCTGAACCGTCCTTGTCGGGTTTGAACCCATTTCGCCGCACCAAGAAAACATAGAATGGCTGTACAACCCGCTCTTGGCAGCCGCTCTCGTCTTCTCTAATCCCTCCTGAGTGCTCCAATATTCCTCTGGCCCCATGGAATAGTAGTTGACTCTCAGGGTAGGCAGGCTCTCGGCGGGCGGCAACTCCCACTGGCCAACCGCCGACCTATACTTCGGATCCGCCTGTCCCATAACCAGAGTACCGTACACAGGTTGTGTTCCATGGGAAGTACCGCCATAGTATAAAGTCAACTTTTTGGCAGCTTCCAGCCATTGAGGTGGAATGCGGTCAAAGTCCACCGCCGCGTTGTGATCGGCTATGATCGCGCTACTTCCCGACAAGGTAGGTTTTTTCTGCGCGATGGACAATGATGCTATTGCGCCAAGAGCAACGCTGATGCCCAAGAGGAGTCCGCCAATTCTTCTCATAATCAGCCCCATCTCGCCACATTTTTCCGGCCCGGTAATCTACCTCCCGAACGCGGGCTGCTGAGGACTTGAGCAGCATGATCGTGCGTGATATCAGCGCGGCTTCGGGAGTCGCCGCTCCAGACGTTCGGACCGTATTAGGTTTGCTGTGCACCCTCCTTGCCAAAACTTGCTTCCATCCGGCTGCTGTTATCAGGGAGGGCAAGGCCCCCGGGAGTGGCCAGATTCCTGTCCCTAGGTTGCTGTAGAATTGAGAGTTAGCAATGCTATTGCTTCGTAAGCCCCGCACTTCGTTGCCTTTGGGGGCAAATCCGTTGCGTTTGCGCCGCCGGTGCTCCTTGGTAAGTTTCAGTTTTTCATGAGGATCGAGGGATATGCAACACGTAGAGCAGCAAAGCGTCGCCGTCCACGAGGGTCCCAGATGTGCAAAGTCTTTCCCAAGCTTGAGAAAGTCTTGAGACCAAGAGGAATGAGGTCGTCACCTGCCCCCAACAGTAGCCTGCGAAAAGCGACGGACTATGGCACCGTCGTCGGGCTACACTGGGGAGGGACTCCTGGATGAAGCGAATCGGCGCTGCAGTCGCATTGTTGGTATTGTTGGCATTGGCCCTTGTTTTTGCCGTGTCCCGCGGCAGAACTGCGACTTTACAGTGGGATTATGACTACGAAAAGGATCCGCCTTGCAGCGCTGCCGCAACGTCAAATCCTCCGGGAAAGGGCTGCGTTATCGGCTTCAATGTCTCCGTCGGTGCATCCACCAACCGCAGTGACCAGCAGTTCGTTCCTAATCGCTTCGACCAAAACGGCCACATCATCGACAAAAAGATTAGCGTGACCATACCCCTACACCATTACGGAAACACTCAAATCTGCGTTGCCTCGGTCGCGAGGGACTTGAGGGGCCACACGGTAGAAAGTCTGCCGCTTTGTTCCACGCAGTTTGTGCTGCCATTCCGAATCAGCAACAAGTAAGACCAGTGCTTCCGCTGGGTACGGTCCGCCCTAGCCTGAATTATTCGCCGATTTTACTGGCCAAAGAAGAAAGGATGCTCTAAAAGGTGCATGAACACTGGGTTTTCTGAGAACCCAGCACACCGTTTCGGAGCATCCCAAACGTGACACTTTGTATACCACAGTTGAGCTTCTCCTTCTACCGCCATCAGCCCGTCCTGGCTGACTTCTCGGGCGGCCAGATCACCAGCGACGCCGGTCTGTTGCCGTTGCGGGCCTTCGACCAGCGTTATCATCTGACCCGCGATTTGGCTGAACTCCTCAGCGATCCGCGTCAGGATGATCGCGTCCGTCACGACTCGCTGCGATTGATGCGGCAACGCATCTATCAGATCGTCGCCGGCTATGAAGACGCCAACGACGCCGACCGCCTGCGCCACGATCCGCTCCTGCAGATCGTGGCCGATCAGAAGCTGGGCGACGCGCTCGGCTCGCAGCCTACGCTCAGCCGCTGGGAGAACTCACCTTCGGCCCGCGATCTGGTACGGCTGAACGACGCTCTGCTGGAGATCTTCCTCCGCATCTGCGGCGAGCAGGTGCGGCAGCGCGGAGAGATCCTGCTGGATATCGACTCCACCGACGACCCCACTCATGGCCAGCAGCAGCTCAGCTTCTTCAACGGTGCGTATGGCCAGCACATGTATCACCCCATGCTGGTCTTCGAGCGTCACACTGGCTGTCTACTTTCCGTGCGCCTGCGACCGGGCAAAGCCTCCAGTCATGCCCGCATCGTACCCATGCTGCTGCGCTTGGTGCCACGACTGCAGGCCGCGTTTCCCGAAGTCAAGATCAAACTGCGCGGCGACGCCGGCTTGGCTCTGCCGCTGCTCTATGAGTTCTGTGAGTTCTTCGACATCCAGTACGCGCTCGGCATCCCCGCCAACTCGGTCTTTCAGCGTCACGCCGAGCCCCGGCAGAAACAGTTGCAACGACGCTATCGTCGTACGCAACTGCCGCAGCGCAGCTTCTCCAGTTTCCGCCATCGCGCCCGCAGTTGGTCGCACCAGCGCCGCATCTGCTACAAGGCCGAGCACACCGCCACCGGCACCAACCTACGCTTTGTGATCACCAACTGCCCCGGCCGCGCTTCCGAGGTCTTTGCCTTTTACAACGGCCGCGGCGAATGCGAGAACCGTATCGAAGAGTTCAAGAACGGCTTCCGTGCCGACCGGTTGAGCTGCCACCGCTTTCTGGCCAACGCCTTCCGCTTGCTGCTGCACGGCTTCGCCTACAACCTGGTCAACCTGTTTCGGCTTCGGCTGCCGCAGGCCTGGCGCTCGGCGCAGATCGAAACCCTGCGCGCACGCTTGTTCAAAGTCGGTGCCCGCGTGCGCCAGACCGCCCGCTGCATTCGCATCCATCTGGCTACCGGGTGGCCTTTTCAATCCCTGTTCCGCGACCTCGCGCTGGCCTTCGACACCGGCTAGCCTGATCCCCCTTATCCAACCCAGTCTCCGTCAGCAGCCCCGGCGGAGCCTTGTCCGCAAAAGCCTCGTCACGTCCCCAGCGGATCTTCGGCCCCGTTCCAGCACGTTCTGTCCCTTTCGTGACACGCGCTCGGTCTGAAAAACCACTGTGGACAACCGAACTCTCAGCTCTCATGAATTAAGCAGGCTAGAGGCAGTGCTTGTTCAGAGATTCCCTAAGTCCTTTAGATTATCGGTATTGATCGGTTGGCATGCGCTAAGTTGATGATTCTACAAGCGGGCCAGGGGTGGGGGCACGGTTCGATACCGATTCGGAGCGCTTCGAGAGCGGTATAATCGGCGGTTCGTGCATCCAATCAAGTGCCAGTAAGGCACGAAAGCGCAGAACAAGGAGGCGGTCATGGCGCATCGTCCCGGCCGTCATTTCCTTCAGATTCCCGGCCCCACCAACGTACCTGACAGAGTTCTGCGCGCCATCGACCGCCCCACCATCGACCATCGCGGGCCCGAGTTCGCGCAACTGGGCCAGGATGTTCTCGAGGGCTGCCGCACGATCTTCAAGACCTCGGGACCGGTGATCATCTTTCCCTCCTCCGGCACTGGCGCCTGGGAAGCTTCTTTGGTCAATACACTCTCGCCCGGCGACAAGGTCTTGATGTACGAGACTGGTCAATTCGCCACGCTGTGGCAGGCGATGGCGAAGAAGCTGGGGCTGGAGGTCGAGTTCCTGCCCGGAGACTGGCGTCACGGTGTCGATCCGGCCAAGGTAGAAGCGCGCCTGGTTGCCGATCATGACCACGCTATCAAGGCTGTTGCCGTGGTCCACAATGAGACCTCGACGGGCGTCACCAGCCGCATTCCGGAGATCCGCAAGGCCATCGACAATGCCCGCCATCCCGCGCTGTTTCTAGTCGACACGATCTCTTCGCTGGGCTCGATGGAGTACAAGCACGACGCCTGGGGCGTAGACGTGACGGTCGCCGGTTCGCAGAAGGGATTGATGCTGCCGCCCGGGCTGGGCTTCAACGCCGTATCCGAAAGGGCGCTGGCAGCTTCGAAGACGAACAAGATGAGGCGCTCTTACTGGGATTGGGACGACATGCTCAACGCGAATCCCGCTGGCTTCTTCCCTTACACGCCAGCCACCAATCTTCTCTACGGACTGCGCGAAGCGATTGCGATGTTGCACGAGGAGGGGCTGGAGAACGTTTTTGCCCGGCACCAGCGCCATGCGGCCGCTACGCGTGCTGCCGTCGCGGCCTGGGGGTTAGAGGTCCTTGCGCTCGACCCGCGCGAATACTCGGCTTCCCTGACCGCCGTCCTGATGCCGGAGGGTTACGATGCTGACCACTTCCGTAACGTCGCCCTGGAGAGGTATGATTTGTCACTCGGGACCGGCTTGGGCAGGCTGAAAGGGAAGGTGTTTCGGATCGGCCACCTGGGTGATTTCAACGACCTGATGTTGATGGGCGCGCTGGCCGGGGTCGAGATGGGGCTGCACGCCGCCGAAGTGCCGTATCGGCCGGGCGGAATTCAGGCAGCAATGGGCGTGCTGACTCGGCCGGTGGCTACTACTCAGTTACGTACGAGCGAGGCAGTGCCGGTCTCCTAAAGCGCAGTTTTGCGCCGCAGCCGGTGAACGTCTGGCTCCGGGCCTGCATCTAAGTATTCACTTGGTCGGCCATCAAAGGGGCCCTAGGTTTTGTGGGGAGGGTACCACTGTCTGCCATGCACAAGTGGATAGTTCCGGCGCTGTTGCTCGTGATCGTGACCGTGCTGCCGAAGCCCGCGGCGGGCGCGGAGCCGGTCGCTCTTTCTCCAACTATCGAGTCGGGCTACCGGCAGATGTACAACCTCGATTTCGACGGCGCACACGCTACGTTCCGGGCTTGGGAAGCCGCTCACCCCGAGGACGCGGTTGGTCCGGTGTCGAACGCGGCCGCTTATCTGTTCAGCGAGTTCAACCGCCTGCACATTCTGGAATCAGAGCTTTTCGTCGATAACGACAAGTTCGCCAAGCGCAAAAAACTGCTTCCTGATCCGCAGGTTCGGGCGGCCTTCGACGGCGAACTGAACAGAGGCGACGAGATTGCCGGCCGCGCTCTGGCCAAGTCGCCCCAGGATGCCAATGCGCTCTTCGCCAAGGTGTTGGCCAACGGCCTGCGCGGCGACTACGCGGCCCTGGTCGAGAAGCGGAATATGGCGGGGCTGGGCTACATGAAGGCGGGACGACTGCTGGCCCAGAAGCTGCTCGCCCTGGATCCGTCCTATTA
>Ga0335070_10002324_pt1 | contig 22173 bp, 23 predicted proteins | sample Lox_Sample_13_FD_206722 | JGI IMG/M metagenome (GOLD analysis project Ga0335070, IMG submission 206722) | Soil microbial communities from Loxahatchee National Wildlife Refuge, Florida, United States - Lox_Sample_1.3 | ecosystem: Environmental > Terrestrial > Soil > Wetlands | place: USA...
CGCGAAGGACGTGGAATCGCCGCCCAAGGGCGGCGCGCTCCTGGAGCGGGATCGTGAGGGCGATCCGGCCACTGCGTTTTCTCCCGTCGCTTAATTTTATTATTATAATATCTTTAGGCGCGGCGACGACGCGCTGTCAAGCGCCGGCACCTCGACATGAGTCAAATCAAGGATTTGCAACCTCCGAAAACCGCAAATGTCGAACAGATACACAAACTCTGAGAGGTCACCGCCGCAAACGGCGGGCGGCGGGCTCGCAAGCGCTATTGTGGGTACGCGCGCGGGTATCGGCGGATGGTGCCCCGCGACGCGCGTCAAGTAAGCGACTCTGCACTTGCAGTCATTACGATCGTGATCGCGCTGCTCTGGGATGTCGCTCCCTGTTAGGCAAGCTTTAGCGATGGTGTACGCTGTCCTCGCCAATGAATTTGGTCTGCCCCGGACAATGTTGCTGTGCCTGAGAGCAAAAGGCTGTCCGTTTGGTATCGAGGGGGATGCCGTCAAGCAATGTGAGATGTACAAGAAGAAGGCACTCGAGCAGCCGGTCCCTGCCGGTTTCTGGGACAAACTCTATTGGGCGGCGCACAATTCAAAGATGACCATCTGCCAGCTGTGACCGGTTCGCGCGCATTCGCGAGCGTGATCTGAGTCTCTGTCCGCACGCTGAGCCGGACCACGGGCGTCAGCGGCAAATATCGGATGCCGGATAGGATGCCCCGGAAGGCCGGCGATCGAGGAGGTATGACGGAGTCCGCGTCAAGCGGAATGCATGGCACGCTCGGTCGTCCAATCACTGGACTCAGCTCGATGTCGATCGCATGTTTGGGGATCGAGCCATCGTGGAAGTGAGCCATGTCAGCCAAGCCGATGAAGAAGCCGGGGCCCGACCATCCGATCACCGTCACGCCGACGCGCGGGCGCGTCACCGTCACCGTCGGCGGCCGCATCGTCGCCAACACGACGCGGGCGCTGACCCTGCAGGAGGCGTCCTACAAGCCGGTGCAGTACATCCCGCGCCAGGACGTCGACATGACGCTGCTCGCGCGCACCGAGCACGCGACCTACTGTCCCTACAAGGGCGACGCCGCCTATTACAGCATTCCGGCGGGCGGCGAGCGCGCGGCGAACGCGGTGTGGACCTACGAGGCGCCCTATGACGCCGTCGCGGAGATCAAGGGCCACCTCGCCTTCTATCCCGATCGAGTCGACCGCATCGCGATAGAGCCCGCGCGCTGAGCGCGCGGCGGCGGTCGGTCACGTCGGAAGATCGGCGGGAATTGGAGCGGGTGAAGGGAATCGAACCCTCGTCGTAAGCTTGGGAAGCTTCTGCTCTGCCATTGAGCTACACCCGCGCCGCCCTGGATTATAGTCGCGGTCGGCGCGGCCACAAGGGGCGGCCGTCCCTGCCCTTTTCTCGTCCCCGACGCCCTAACGACATCGTGAAGCCGGGTGAGCGGCGCCCGGCTGTACGAACGGCCGGGACGCGCTAGAGTGGCGTCGCGCCGGCCGTGCCTGGGCCGGATGCCGCCACCGCCTCGTCCGCCCCGCAGGACCGTCATGACTGCCCCGCAAGCGCCGCTCAAGGATCCGCCGTCGCTCGATCCCCGGAAGTTCCGCGACCCCGACATCACCGCCAAGGGCGAGCGGCGCGCGGCCGTGGGGTTGAAGGCGCTCGAGACGCTGTGGATCAACACCGGCACGCTGTGCAACCTGACCTGCACGCATTGCTACATCGAGTCGAGCCCGACCAACGACCGCCTAGTCTATATCGGCGCGGCCGAGGTCGCGGCCTATCTCGACGAGATCGCGTCCCTCGGCCTGCCGACGCGCCAGATCGGCTTCACCGGCGGCGAGCCGTTCATGAACCCGGAATTCATGATCATGGTCGAGGACGCGCTGACGCGCGGCTTCGAGGTGCTGATCCTGACCAACGCCATGCGGCCGATGGCCAAATGCAAGGCGGCGCTGCTGGCGCTCAAGGAACGCTTCGGCGCGCGCCTGGTCCTGCGCGTCTCGATCGACCATTTCAGCCAGACGCTCCACGAGCTCGAGCGCGGCAAGCGGAGCTGGCAGCCGGCGCTCGACGGCCTGCTCTGGCTGGCGCGCGAGGGCTTCGCGGTGCACGTCGCCGGCCGCACCTTCTGGCGCGAGTCGGAGGCCGGGCTGCGCGCCGGCTATGCGCGCCTGTTCCGCGAGCACGGCATCCCGGTCGATGCAGAGGATCGCCTGCAGCTCGTGCTGTTTCCCGAGATGGACGCGGCCGCCGACGTGCCGGAGATCACCGAGGCGTGCTGGGGCATCCTGCATGTCAGCCCCGACGCCATGATGTGCGCGACCTCGCGCATGGTGGTCAAGCGCAAGGGCGCCGCGCGGCCCGTCGTGCTGCCGTGCACGCTCCTGCCCTATGACGCGCAGTTCGAGATGGGGCCGACCTTGGCCGGCGCGCAGGGCAAGGTGAAGCTCAACCATCCGCACTGCGCCAAGTTCTGCGTGCTGGGCGGCGGCTCGTGCTCGGTCGCCAAGGAATGAGGGAACGATCATGACCGCGACCCGCGATCTCGGCACGCTCGACGGCCCGGTCCTGATGTTCGGCGGGCCCTACGGCAATCTCGCCGCGACCCGCGCCGTGCTCGACGAGGCCGGCCGGCTCGGCATTCCGCGCGAGCGCATCCTCTGCACCGGCGACGTCGTCGCCTATTGCGGCGAGCCGGCCGAGACGGTGGCGCTGGTGCGCGAGGCGGGCATCGCGACGGTCATGGGCAATGTCGAGGAGTCGCTCGCCGACGACGCGGCCGATTGCGGCTGCGGCTTCGAAGAGGAGACGGCGTGCGCGCGGCTCTCGGTCGACTGGTATGCCTTCGCGCGCCGCACGCTCGACGCCGAGGCCAAGGCATGGATGCGCGCCCTGCCCCGCCGTCTCACCTTCACCCTCGCCGGCCGGCGGCTGGCCGCGATCCATGGCGGCGCGGTCGCCATCAACCGCTTCGTCTTCCCCTCGACGCCGGCCGGCGACAAGCGCGCCGAGCTGGCGCTGACCGGCACCGACGGCGTCATCGCCGGCCATTCCGGCCTGCCCTTCGCCGAGCTGCTGGGCGACCGGCTCTGGCTCAACGCCGGGGTCGTCGGCATGCCGGCCAATGACGGCACGCCGCGCACCTGGTACGCGCTGCTGATCCCGCGCGTGCGGGCGATCCGCGTCGCCTTCTTCCCGCTTGCCTATGACCATGGGGCTACGGCCGGGGTCATGGCGGCCCGCGGCCTGCCGCGCGACTATGCCGAGGCGTTGGCGACCGGGCTCTGGCCGTCGATGGACATCCTGCCGCCGGCCGAGCGGCGCGCCCGCGGCCGGGCGTTGACGCCGCCGGACCTGATCTGGCCGGCGGCGCGGGTCGCCGCCCCTTCCTTGACAGCCGGGGCGTGAAAGGCGTATCACCCGACCATCGTGGTGATTTGCCGACCGGCTTGCGGCCACGTTAAACAAGCAGCTAAAAGGTCTGGCGCCCAGAATGCCTGACCCCGTCCGGTCGGGCTATTTTTTTGCGCGGGGCGACCGATGAACAAGCCGACCAAGCCGACGAAACACAGCTCACCGGACGCCAGCGGCTGGCGGCCCCAGACCAAGCTGGTGCGCGGCGGCACGCGCCGCTCGGGCTTCGACGAGACCTGCGAGGCGGTCTATCTGACCTCCGGCTATGTCTACGAGGCGGCCGAGGAGGCCGAGGCGTCGTTCAAGGGCGAGAACCTGCGCTTCGTCTATTCGCGCTACGCCAATCCGACGGTCGCCATGTTCGAGGAGCGCATGTGCCTGCTCGAGGGCGCCGAGGCGGCGCGCTGCACGGCGAGCGGCATGGCGGCGGTGTACGCGGCGCTGACCTCGATGCTCAAGGCCGGCGACCGCGTCGTCTCGTCGCGCGCCCTCTTCGGCTCGTGCCAGTACATCATCGGCGAGATCCTGCCGCGCTTCGGCGTCGTCACCGAGTTCGTCGACGGCAGCGACCTCGACCAGTGGAAGAAGGCGCTCTCGAAGCCGGCGGCCTGCGTGTTCGTCGAGACGCCGGCCAACCCGACGCTCGAGATCGTCGATCTCAAGGCGGTCGCGACGCTCGCGCACAAGGCCGGCGCGCAGGTCGTGGTCGACAACGTCTTTGCCTCGCCCGTGCTGCAGCGGCCGCTCGAGCTCGGCGCCGACATCGTCGTCTATTCCGCGACCAAGCACATCGACGGTCAGGGCCGCTGTCTCGGCGGCGTCATCCTGGGCACCGCCGATTACTGCAACAAGACGCTGACGCCGTTCCTGCGCCACACCGGGCCGGCGCTGTCGCCGTTCAACGCCTGGCTGCTGCTGAAGGGGCTGGAGACGCTCAGCCTGCGCGTCGAGCGCCACGTCGCCAATGCGCGCGCGATCGCGGCGTTCCTCGAGGGCCACAAGGCGGTCGAGCGCGTGCTCTATCCCGAGCTCAAGAGCCACCCGCAGCACGCGCTCGCCATGAAGCAGATGAGCGCCGGCGGCTCGATCGTCGTGTTCGACGTGCCGGGCGGCAAGAAGGGCGCGTTCAAGCTGCTCAACAAGCTGCGGCTCGTCGACATCTCCAACAATCTCGGCGACGCCAAGAGCCTGGTCACCCATCCCGCGACCACGACCCATCAGCGCGTCGGGCCCGAGGGCCGCGCCGCCATGGGCATCGGCGACGGCATGATCCGCCTGTCGGTCGGCCTCGAGGACGTCGAGGACATCAAGGCCGACCTGGCCCAGGCCCTGGCCGGGCTCGGCTGAGGTCCCGGCCGGGCCACTGGACAACCGCGCCGGCAGACATAGAATCAGGATGCGGGTCGTCGCCGCGGGACCAGCCGCGGCGCCGGGGCAGAAAAGGCTGGAAGAACAAGGGTAAGAATGTACGCCGAAATCACCCGGTCGATCAAAATCACGGTCAAGCCGGTGTATCTGGAGGATCAGTCGTCGCCCTCAGAGAACCACTATGTCTGGGCCTATCACATCCGCATCGAGAACGAAGGCAGCCGGACCGTGCAGCTGATCAACCGCTATTGGCGCATCACCGACGCGCTCGGGCGCGTGCAGGAGGTGCGCGGCGCCGGCGTGGTCGGCGAGCAGCCGGTGCTGCGCCCGGGCGAGACCTTCGAATATACGAGCGGCACGCCGCTTTCGACGCCGACCGGCTTCATGGCCGGCACCTACGAGATGGAGACCCCCGACGGCGAGCGGTTCAACGTCAAGGTGCCGCTCTTTTCGCTCGACAGCCCCTACCAGACGCGCCAACTCCACTGACCGACGCGGCGCGGCGCCTCCGGGCCCACCGCGCGGCCGCCGGCCGAGCCCGAGGCCGCGTCCCCGGCGCCCGGCAAGAAACCCGAAGAGAGGAATTGCTCCGTGGCCACTCTGAAACCCAGCCCTCACCCCGAGACCGTGTCGGCCGCCGCCGCGCGCCCGACCCGCGAGCAGGCGGAGGAGGCGGTGCGCACGCTGATCCGCTGGGCCGGCGACGACCCGCAGCGCGAGGGCCTGCGCGACACGCCGCGGCGCGTCGCCAAGGCCTATGAGGAGTTCTTCGCCGGCTATCAGGTCGACGCCGAAGACATCCTGCGGCGCACCTTCAGCGAAACCAACGGCTATGACGAGATGGTCGTGCTGCGCGACATCCGCTTCGAGTCGCACTGCGAGCACCACATCGCGCCGATCATCGGCAAGGCGCACATCGCCTACATGCCCGACAAGCGCGTCATCGGCATCAGCAAGCTGGCGCGGCTGGTCGAGGTGTTCTCGAAGCGCCTGCAGATCCAGGAGAAGATGACGGCGCAGATCGCCAACGCGATCCACGACGTGCTGCAGCCCAAGGGCGTCGCCGTCGTCGTCGAGGGCGCGCATCAGTGCATGACCACGCGCGGCATCCACAAGCCGGGCGTCACCATGGTGACCAGCACCATGCTCGGCATCTTCCGCGACAATTCGGCGACGCGCCGCGAGTTCCTGGCGATGATCGGCGATCCGGCGAGCCGGCAGCTGCCGAACGTATGACGCGCGCGTGAGCGCGCGCGACCGTCTCGAGGGAGGGGGGCAGTGGCGCGTTGCCAAGGATCGAGACGGCGGCGGCGCGCGACTCTGCGTGTCGTGAGGCCGGCGGGCGAGCGACGACGGCCGTGATCGACCTCCGGCCGGCCCTGTTCGTGTGCGGCATCGTGATCGCGACGCTCGGCGTTCTGATGACGCTGCCGAGCGTGGTCGACGCGGCGACCGGCCATGCGGACTGGCAGGCCTTCGCGCTCTCGGCGCTGTTGACCCTTTTCGTCGGCGGCGGCCTGGTCCTGACCAACCGGATGGACCGCTATCGCATGAACCTGCGCCAGGCCTTCGTGATGACCACGCTGTGCTGGGTCATGGGCGCGGCGTTCGGCGCCCTGCCCATGGCGTTCTCCAAGGTCGGCCTGTCCTACACCGACGCCTTCTTCGAGGCGATGTCGGGCATAACCACGACCGGCTCGACGGTGATCGCCGGACTCGACCAAATGCCGCGCGGCCTTCTTCTGTGGCGGGCGCTGCTGCAATGGCTGGGCGGCATCGGCATCGTCATCACCGCGCTCGCCGTGCTGCCGATGCTGCGCGTCGGCGGCATGCAGCTGTTCCGCACCGAGGGCGCCGAGGGCCAGGAGCAGATCCTGCCGCGCGCGGCGGCGCAGATGAGCGGCATCGGCCTCGCCTATGTGGCGATGACGATCGCGATCGCGGTGGCGCTGTGGCTCGCCGGCATGACCGGCTTCGACGCCATCGTCCACGCCATGACCTCGATCGCGACCGGCGGTTTCTCGACCCACGACACCTCGGTCGGCTTCTATGAGAGCGCGCCGATCCAGTGGATCCTGATCGTCGCCATGATCCTGGGCAGCCTGCCCTTCGTCTATTACGTCGACCTTTTGCGCGGCCGCGCCGGCCCGATGGTCCGCGACAGCCAGGTGAAGTGGTTTCTCGGCATCCTCGGCGTCAACGTCGTGCTGATCTCGATGTGGCTGTGGCTGGCGGCCGGCCAGACGCCGATGGGCGCGCTGACGCTCTCGGCGTTCCACGTCGTCTCGATCATGACCGGCACCGGCTTCTTCACCGAGGATTTCAACGGCTGGGGCGGGCTGCCGCTCGTCATGCTGGTCGGGCTGATGTTCGTCGGCGGCTGCGCCGGCTCGACCACCTCGGGCATCAAGGTGTTCCGCTTCCAGGTCGCCTATCAGGTCGCCAAGGTGCAGATCGCGCGCCTCTTGCAGCCCCACGGCGTGTTCCTGCCCTATTTCAACCGCCGGCCGATCGCCGACGACGTGGCGATCGCGGTGATCGGCTTCTTCTTCGCCTATGTCGCGTGCTTCATCGTGCTGGCGCTGGTGCTCGGCCTCTACGGCCTCGACTTCCTGACCTGTCTGTCGGGCGCGGCGACGGCGATCTCCAATGTCGGCCCCGGCCTCGGCGAGGAGATCGGCCCGCTCGGCACCTTCGCCGGATTGCCGGACCCCGCCAAATGGCTGCTCGCCGCCGGCATGCTGATCGGCCGGCTCGAACTTTTCACCGTCCTCGTGCTTTTCATGCCATCGTTCTGGCGAGGCTGAGCATGACGGGCGAGCGCCTGACGCCGATCGAGATGCTGCGCCGGCTGGTCGGCTTCGACACGACCTCGTCGAAGTCGAACATGGCGCTGATCGAGCATGTCCGGGGCTATCTCGCCGGGCACGGCGTCGCCGCACGGCTGGTGCCCAACGACGACGGCACCAAGGCCAATCTGTTCGCCACCGTCGGCCCGGCGGGCGCGGGCGGCGTGGTGCTGTCGGGCCACACCGACGTGGTGCCGGTCGAGGGCCAGGACTGGGCGACCGACCCCTTCGCCATGGTCGAGCGCGACGGCCGCGCCTATGGCCGGGGCACGACCGACATGAAGGGCTTCATCGCGGCCGCGCTCGCGCTCGTGCCCGAGATGGTCGCGGCCCGGCCGCGGACGCCGCTGCATTTCGCGCTGTCCTTCGACGAGGAGATCGGCTGCCTCGGCGTCCGGCCGCTCCTCGCCCTGCTGGCCCGCGAGCTGCCGCGGCCGCGCCTGGCCATCATCGGCGAACCGACCGAGATGAAGGTCGCCAACGCCCACAAGGGCGTCTATAGCTTCCACACCCTGGTGACCGGTCGCGAGGCGCATTCGAGCGCCAGCCATCTCGGCGCCAGCGCCATCGCCGCCGCGGCGCGGATCGTCGACCACATCTACGCGCTGGGCGAGGAGCTCACCGCGCCGGAGCACCAGAACGCCGATTTCGAGCCGCCCTACACGACGGTCAATGTCGGCCGGATCGACGGCGGCACGGCGCACAACATCATCGCCCGCCAATGCCGCTTCGACTGGGAGATCCGGCCGGTGCCGGGCACCGACCCGGACGCGGTCAAGGCGGCGGTCGACGACTTCATCGCCGCCTCGGTCCTGCCGGCGCTGCGGCGGCGCTTTCCCGGCGCCGCGGTCGAGACCCGGCCGAGCTCGCGCGTGCCGCCGCTGGTGCCCGAGGCGGGCTCGCCGGCCGAGGCCCTGGTCCTGGCGCTGACCGGCCAGAACCGCGCCGGCACCGTGCCCTTCGCCTCGGAAGCCGGGCTGTTCCAGGAGCAGGGCATCCCGGCCGTGCTGTGCGGCCCGGGCAGCGTGCGCCAGGCCCATCAGCCCAACGAGTTCGTCGAGCTGGCCCAGCTCGCGGCCTGCGAGGCTTTCTTGCGCAAGCTCATCGACTGGGCCGCGAAGGCCGCCTGAGCCGCGCGGGGGCTCTTTATTGCTGCGCTTCATGCTGCGCTTTGCTGCGCGCGATGTTGCGCGGTAAGCTTTTGATATAAAATGATTATTGCGCAAAAAAAACCAAGCGCCCCGACGGTCCTTTCGGCGGACTCATGTTGCGCCGCTGCATGAGCCGTCAAGCAAGACCGACACCCTGGCCCGGACGCGCCGAACGGCGCGCGCAGCGCCAATTATCCTGCTTCCCTCAGAGCGGAATCGGCGAGGGCACCGCGAGCAGGCGGTTGCGCAGGGTCGCGACGCGCCGGCGCAGCCGCCAGCCCTCGGCGCCCGCGATCCACAGATCGTCGTAGCGGCCGGCGGCGTAGCAGTCGAGCCGGCCGCCCTCGTCGGTGCGCAGCACGCAGAAAGTGGCGGCGACGGTCGCCGCGTCGCCCTCGAGGTCGATGCTGTCGACCGCGATCAGGTGCGTGCGCTCGCCGATCGGCCATTGATGGTCCGGCGCGGCGTCGAGCAGCTGCCGGAGGCCGTCGCGGTCGAGCGCCATCCAGGTCATCGGCCGCCTGACCTCCGGCGCCTGCGCCTCCAGCCGATATTCGCCGTCCGTCGCGAACAGGCCGACATAGTCGCCGTAGCGGCCGTCGTCGAGCCAGCGGCCGCTGCGGTGGACGGCGCTGCGCAGCGCCTCGCGCGCCTCGGAGCTCATGCCGCCCGCTCCGCGGCCGCGGCCGGCGCCGCGATGTCGTGGCTGGCGCGGCCAGTCCGGCGGCGCCATTCGGCGTAGAAATTGCGCACCGGCGCGTCGTCCATGGCGCGATTGTCCTCCTCGCGCGCGATCACGCTGTAGCGCGGCGCACCGCCCGCGATGTTGGCCCACTGCGTCTCGATCGCCCATAGATCCTCGGGCAGGTTGCGGCCCGCGGGGCCCCAGACCTGGTTGTGCTGGGCGATGCGCTGGTCGCGCACCGCATCGCTGTCGCCCTTGAGGCCGATGCCGCGGCATTCGAGCACGGTGAGGCCGGGCGCGAGCGGCGTCAGCGTGTCGATGCGACCGACCGTGGCGCGCACGTTGAACATGACGTCGGGAAACAGGTCGACGACGACGTGGCCGTTGGGCCGCATGCCGGGAAAGAGGTTGGCGTCGCGGCCGCCGAGCGCGAGGCGATCGTAGCCGATGGTTGCCTGCTCGAAGCTGTTGTGGCCGTGCGCGTGGGTGCGCCAGCGCCGCTCGGCGTAGTTCTTCTGGCCGTGGCCGGTGGTGCGGTTCAGCACATGCAGCAGCTCGTGATAGCCCTCGCAATTGGTCTCGACGAACAGCTTCCAGTTGGCGCGGAACTCGGCGCGGTGCAGATGGAAGACCTCGACCTCGGCCGCGCCGAAGACATCCGCGAGCTCCACCGCGCTCGGCCCGAGGAAATCGGCGAGCGGCTCGACGCGATCGTCCAGGCTGACGAACGCCCAGCCGCAGAACAGCTCGCAGCGCACCTCGCGCAGGCGCACATCGGCGGGCGTGAGGCCGCAGGCGGCGTAGCCCTCGGCGCGCGGTATGGTCGTGCACCGCCCGGTGCTGTCGAACGACCACAGGTGATAGAAGCATTGGATGCGGTCGTTTGCGAGCGTACCCGCCGGCTGGCGCAAGAGCGCCGCGCCGCGATGTGGGCAGACGTTGAAGAAGCAGCGCACCCGGCCGTCGCGGTCGCGCAGCACGATCAGATTGACGCCGGCGAGGCGCGCCGTCGTGTAGTCGCCCGGCCGCGCGATCTCCGAGTCGTGGCACAAGAGCTTCCAGCCGGCGCCGAAGATGTGCCGGCGCTCGAGCTCGAAAATCTCCGGATCGGTATAGATCCGGTTGTCGATGTAGTGCGTCGGCGGCAGCGCCGGCGGCTCAGTCCAGGACAGGATCGGCACGGCCTATGCCTTGTTGCGATTTCGACAACAGGCTATCTTTATCTGAAACGATGATCGACGAGCGCCGCGGCCTCGTCAAGGCCGAGCGAGTTCCGGCGCAGTCGAGGCCCGATGAAGACCGTCCGCACCGCGCTCGCCATCCTCAAGCAGTTCACCCGCGCGACGCCCGAGCGCGGCGTCACCGAGATCGCCCGCGCGCTCGACCTCGACAAGGCGAGCGTCCACCGGCAGCTCAAGGCGCTCGAGCGGGAGGGCTTCGTCGAGCAGAGCGCCGACCGGCGCTACCGTCTCGGCTTCGCGGCGGTCCGCCTGGCCGCCGTCCGGCTCGGACAGACCACGCTGGTCGAGGTCGCCGATCCGCACATGCTGGCGCTCGGCCGCGCGACCGGCGAGACCGTGCAGCTCTCGACGCCCGATCCCGAGGGCGTGCTCTACCTGAAGATCGTCGAGAGCGCACAGCCGATCCGCGTCGCCTCGCGCGTCGGCGAGGTCGGGCCGCTGCATTGCACGGCCGCCGGCAAGGTGCTGCTGGCGCACATGCCCGAGGCGGTGCGCGAGGCGGTGCTGGCCAAGCCGCTCGCGCCGCGCACGCGCCGCACGGAGACCGACCCGGCGCGCCTCAGGCGCGAGCTGGCCGCGATCCGGTCGCGCGGCCATGCGCTCGACAATGAGGGCTTCATCGCCTTCCTGCGCGTCGCGGCCGCGCCGGTCCGCGACGCCTCAGGCGCCGTGGTCGCGGCGCTCGCCGTCGGCGGCCCGTCGCTGCGCGTGACGCCCGCGGTGCTGCGCGGCTTCGTGCCGAAAGTGATGGCGGCGGCCGAGGCGATCGGCCGCGATCTCGGCTATGGCGGCGCGGCTAGCGCGCCGGCGCCGGCTGGAACAGCAGCTCGAGATAGCTCCGGTAATGGCCGAGCTGCTCGGCGACGAGCTTCGGGTCGCGGAAGGTCCGCGACATGATGAAGGCGCCCTCGAACACGGTGTTGATCAGGTCGGCGAGGCTCTCCGCGGTCGCCGGCAGGCGCGGCGGGTAGCGCTCGATCACCGCCTCGAGCTTGGCGCCGAGCCGCTCGCGCCAGCGCGCCATGGCGGCGCGGATCATCGCCAGGACGTCGTCGTCGAACAGCTGCGCCTCGTAGCAGAACGAGGCGAACAGGCAGCCGACGCCCGGCTCGGCGAGCCGCGCCAGCTCCTCCTGGAACAGCCCGACGAAGATCAGGACCTGTTGCAGCGGGTCGCGCGCCAGATGCTCGGCGCGCGTCATCTTGTCGTCGAGCTGCGCCGCGTCGCGCTCGGCGAAGCGCGCGACCAGCGCATGGGCCAGCTCGGCCTTGCTCTTGAAATGATAGAAGAACGCGCCCTTGGTGATGCCGGCGCGCTCGATGACCTCGTCGACCGAGGTCGCGGCGAAGCCCCGGCCGAGGATCGACGCCTCGGCCGCGTCCATGATGGCGGTGCGTGTCGCGCTGCCGTCCCGCGGCATGGCTTTTCCCTCCGATGACTCCGTAACAATACTTATACCATCCAGTCTGTATAGATTTCAAAGGCTTCCGGCCGCGCCGGGCGCGGGCCTGACATTTTCCCTTGACATGGCTGACCAATTGGGGTTGAACAGCGCCGTTTCAATACAGACTAGTTGGTATAAATATTGATGGAGGCGATCATGACGGCAACCGGATTCGACCAGGCGCGCGCCAGCGCCTTCGAGCAGCGCCTGGTTGGCGCCCTGAACAATGGCGCGCTGTGCCTGATGGCCTCGGTTGGTCACCGCACAGGCCTGTTCGATCGGATGGCAACGATGGCGCCGGCGACCAGCGGCGAGATCGCGCGCGAGGCCGGGCTCAACGAGCGCTATGTCCGCGAATGGCTGGGCGCCATGGTCACGGCGGGCGTCGTCGACTACGCGCCCGAGACCGGTCGCCATCGCCTGCCGGCCGAGCATGCCGCCTGCCTGACGCGCGCGGCGACGCCCAACAATCTCGCGGTCTTCGCGCAGTACATCCCGCTGCTCGGCGCGGTCGAGGACGACATCGTCGCGTGCTTCAAAGTGGGCGGCGGCGTGCCCTATAGCCGCTTCGCGCGCTTCCACGAGGTCATGGCGGAGGACAGCGGCCAGTCGGTGCTGCCGGCATTGCGCGCGCACATCCTGCCGCTGGTCCCCGGGCTCATCGAGCGCCTGGAGGCCGGCATCCGCGTGCTCGACGTCGGCTGCGGCCGCGGCCGCGCGCTGCACCTGATGGCCGGGATGTTCCCCAAGAGCCGCTTCGTCGGCTACGACCTGAGCGAGGACGCGATCGCCTGGGCCGAGGCGGAGGCGGCGCGCCAGGGCCGGCGCAATCTGCGCTTCGCCGTGCGCGACCTGCGCCACTTCGCCGACGACGCCGAGCCCCAGGCCTTCGACCTCGTCACCACGTTCGACGCGATCCACGACCAGGGCAATCCGGCAAGCATGCTGCGCGGCATCCGCCGGACGCTCGCCAAGGACGGCGTCTATCTGGCGCAGGACATCAACGGCTCGAGCCATGTCCACCGGAACTGCGGCCATCCGATCGGCACGCTGATCTACACCGTCTCGTGCATGCACTGCATGACGGTGTCGCTGGCGCAGGAGGGCGGCGCGGGCCTCGGCGCCATGTGGGGCCGCGAGACGGCCGAGCGCATGTTCCGCGAGGCCGGGTTCGGCTCGGTCGAGGTGCACGAGCTGAGCCACGACATCCAGAACTGCTACTACGTGTGCCGGCCCTGAGGCCACGCGCGGCGCGACCCCTTTCCAACAATCCGATACCGTGTAGTATTGGAATTCCGATCAGGGAGCGGCAGCCGCCGGGGCTTACCCGGCGGCCAAGTCGGCAACAGGGGCAGCGAGGCGAGAATGAAAAGGACGACGATGTGGGGAGCGGCGCTGGTCGCGGTGGCGATCGCGTCGCAGGCGGCCTTGGCCGCCGATCCGGTGACGATCAAGCTCGGCCGGCAGACCGCGGCCGAGGAGCCGCTCTGGGTGATGATCGCCAAACCCGATTTGGCGCCCAACCTGAACAAGGTCTACAAGCTCGACATCACGGCGTTCCGCGCGTCGGACGCGACGTTCAAGGCCTATGAGGGCGGCCAGGTCGACGCCGCCACGGCAAGCGCCAACGCCGCCATCGTCGCGGCGTCCAAGGGCCTCGATTTCAAGATCGTCGCCAGCCTGAGCCTCGAATCGAAGGACGGCTCGTTCACGCCCTATGCGGTCAAGGCCGATTCGCCGATCAAGACCATCGCCGATCTCAAGGGCAAGACCGTCGGCATCAACGGCTATCGCACCTCGATCGAGCTGTGGGCGCGCGCGGCGCTGATCAAGGGCGGTCTCAACCCGGACCGCGACGTCAACTGGGCGGTCATCCCGTTCCCGGCCATGCCCGAGGCGGTGCGCACCGGCAAGGTCGACATCGCCGGCATGCCCGAGCTGTTCTCGAAGGGCCCGCTCGCCAAGGGCGAGATCCGGCCGCTGTTCAGCTCCAAGACCGGCATCCCGCAGGACGAGGAGCTGATCGTCATGATCATGCGGCCCTCGCTCATGAAGCAGCAGCCGGCGGCGGTGAAGGCGTTCCTCGCCGATCTCGCGACCGTGACCAAGTGGTACATCGCGCATCCGAAGGAAGGGAAGCAGGCCTTCCTCGACGCCAAGCTGGTCGCCATGCCGCCCGAGCTCCTGTTCAGCCTGACCGACTACAAGCGCGATCCGAACGCGCGGCCGAGCGTCCAGGCGCTCGAGAACCAGCAGGACGTCATGCTGAAGCTCGGCTTCCAGGAGAAGAAGATCGACATCAAGAAGCTCGTCGATCTGTCGCTCTCGCCGGGCAAGTGACGGGCGCAGCGCCGGCGGCCGGCGCCGTCATCGCCGTCCGCAATCTCGGCAAGACCTTCACCCGCGACGGCCGCCGGGTCGAGGCCATGCGCGGCTTCGACCTCAAGATCGCCGAGGGCGAGTTCGTCACCGTGGTCGGGCCGTCGGGCTGCGGCAAGAGCACCTTCCTGCACATGGTCGGCGGCTTCGAGCCGGTGACCGAGGGCGAGCTTCTGGTCGACGGCCGGAAGGTGCGCGGGCCAGGCCCCGACCGCGGTGTCGTGTTCCAGGAGTTCGCGCTCTTTCCCTGGCGCACCGTCGCCGAGAACGTCACCTGGGCGCTCGAGATCGCCGGCCGGCCCAGGGCCGAGCGCGACGCCGTGGCCGAGCGCCTGCTCGCCAAGGTCGGGCTGACGCAGTTCCGCCAGCACTATCCGGCCGAGCTGTCGGGCGGCATGAAACAGCGCGTCGCGATCGCGCGCACCCTCGCCTTCGACCCGCGCATCCTCCTGATGGACGAGCCGTTCGGCGCGCTCGACGCGCAGAACCGCGAGCTCATGCAGGAGGACCTGCAGGTCCTGTGGAACGAGACGCGCAAGACCGTGCTGTTCATCACCCACGACATCGACGAGGCGATCTATCTCGCCGACCGGGTCGTGGTGTTCACGGCGCGGCCCGGCCGCGTCAAGGCCGACGTGCGCATCGACCTGCCGCGGCCGCGCGCCATCGAGATCAAGAAATCCACCGCCTACACCGCCTATCGCAACCGCATCTGGGACCTGCTGCGCGACGAGGTGCTGCTCGCCCGCCGCGAGGAGGGCTGAGCCGTGGCGCGGCCGCCGCGCTGGGTCGGCGCTCTCGTGCCGCTGCTGCTCGTCGCGGTCTGGGAGATCGCGGCGCGGCGCGGCGACGCGCCGGAATATCTGCCGGCGCCGAGCGTCATCCTGGCCGAGCTTGGCGCGCTGGTCGCGAGCGGCGATCTCTTCGTCCACGCCGCCGCCAGCCTCTATCGCGCGCTCGGCGCCTTCGCCATCGGCGCCGTGACCGGCGCGGCGGTCGGCCTCGCCGCCGGCACGCTGCGCGCGGTCGAGCGCTTCTACGAGCCGATCATCTCGCTGACCTATCCGGTGCCGAAGATCGCGGCCCTGCCCATCGTCTTCGCCTGGTTCGGCCTGGGCGACGTCTCGAAGATCGTCATCATCACCATCTCGGTGTTCTACCCGATCTACATCGCGGCGTTCTTCGGCGCCAAGGGCACGAGCCGCGTTCACGTCTGGGCGGCGCGCAACATGGGCGCGGGGCGCTGGCAGATCTTCCGCCGCATCGTGCTGCCCTCGGCGCTGCCGCAGCTGTTCAACGGCCTGCGCGTCGGCCTGGCGCTCTCGTTCATCGTCATGGTCGTGGCCGAGCTGGTCGCCTCGCAGCGCGGCCTCGGCTATCTGATCGCCTTCTCCGAGGAGCAGACGCGCTTCGACATCATGTACGCGGCGATCCTGACCATCGGCGTGCTCGGCTTCGCCGCCGACCGCGTGCTGCTCGCGGTCAGGCGCCGCGCGCTCAAGGGCCAGCTGCTGGCGACCGCGGAGGCGCGATGAGAGCGCTCGGCCGCACGCTGCTGGCCAATTATTCGCTGCTCGTGGCGCTGGTCGCCTATGAGCTGATCTCGCGCTCGGGCCTGGTCTCGCCGCGCCTGATCCCGAGCCTCGTCGTCATCGGCGAGCAGCTCTGGCGCTACATGCTGAACGGCGACCTGCCTTATCACGCGGGCATCTCGCTCTATCGCGCCTTCTCGGGCTTCCTGCTCGCCGCGGTGGTCGGCATCGCGCTCGGCGCCGCCATGGCGCGCTCGCGCTGGGTCGAGGCACTGTTCGAGCCGATCTTCACCTTCGGCTATCCGATCCCCAAGATCTCGCTCTATCCGATCTTCATCTTCGTCTTCGGCCTCGGGACGGGCTCGAAGGTCGCGCTCGTCTTCCTCGAATGCCTCTACCCGATCGCGATCCACGCCATGGCCGGCATGCGCGCGACCGACCGGGTGCTGGTGTGGGCCGCCGAGAACATGGGCGCGAGCCGGACGCAGCTGTTCTTCCGGGTCATGGTGCCGGCGGCGCTGCCGACGCTCTTCACCGGCCTGCGCATCGCGCTGCCGGTCTCGCTGATCGTGACCCTGCTCACCGAGATCATCGGCGAGAGCAAGGGCCTCGGCTATTTCATCACCTTCGCGTCCGCGTCGTTCGAGTACGGCCGCGCCATGGCGGCCTTCGTCGTGGTCGCGGTGATCGGCTTCGCGCTCGACCGCTTCGTCGTCGCGCTGCGCCGGCGGGTCGTGTTCTGGCTGAAGGACGTGCCGGCGATCGGGTAGGACGGCTGTGCGGCGGCCCCTCACCCGGCGCGCTGCGCGCGCCACCCTCTCCCACGGGGAGAGGGTACCGCGGACGCCCCTCTCCCACGGGGAGAGGGTGGGGCCCGCGCGAAGCGCGGAAGGGTGACGGCCGACGCCGGCTACTTCACATAGCTCGCGAGATTGGCGCGCACCTGCTTGTCCATCTCGGCGGCGAGGTCGCCGGCGAGGTCGCGGCTCATCTTGGCCCACACTTCCTTGAGCTGGGCCTCGCCGGTGCCCTGGACGACGCTCTGGGTGCGCAGCGCGCGCGCCTGGGCCTCGGCAATCTTGCGGCCGGTATCGCTGCGGATCTCGATGTCGGCCTCGAGCGTGCCGTCATAGCGCCGGTCGGGCTCCTTGGTGAAGACGCCCTCCAGGCCGCCCTTGGTCGGCAGCGGCACCTCGACGATGCTCGCCTGGCGGATGATCACCATGGCGCGGTTCTGCGTGCCGACCGCCTTGACCTTCGACTGCGCCCAGGCCTCGGCCGCCTGCTGCGGCGAGGGCGAGGCGAGCTGCTCGACATTGGGCTTCTGGCCGGGCGAGACATAGCCGGGCACGACCTGGATCTCGGCGACGTTGAGGCGCAGATCGGGCAGGCCCGCGACGTCGATCGAGGGCGGCGCCTTGGTGGCACCGGCATTGGCGCTCTGCGTCTCGCCGCCCGCGCTGCCGCCACCCTCGCCATGGCCGGGATAGGGATCGCCGACCTTTTCGGCGTATTTGTTGCCGTAGCTGTAGCAGCCGCCGAGCCCGGCCAGCATGACGGCCGCGGCGGCAAGAGCGATGACCCTCTGGAAGCGCATGGGCGATACCCCGGAGCCGTGACGCGCCGTGCGGCGACGGCGCCAACTCATCACGAGTTTATGGCGACTTCGCGGCACGGATTCAACCGGCCGTCGCCTCACTTGCCGGCGTAGAGCGCCTCGAGCTGCTCGAGGGTGAAGCGCTGGTCGGTGTTGCAGAACTGGCAGGTGACGACGACCTCGCCGGTCTCCGGCTCGCGGCAGGCAAGCACCTCGTCACGCGGCAGGCGCGACAGCATGTCGGCGACGCGCTGGCGCGAGCAGCGGCAGCGCGCGGCGAGCGGGCGCGGGCGGAAGGCGCGGACGCCGTCCTCGTGGAACAGGCGGAACAGCAGATCGTTAGGCGCGAGGCGCGGATCGAGCAGCTCGGCCGACGTCGCCGTGCCCATGAAGGTGAGCGCGCGGCGCCAGCCGTCCTCGCCGCCGTCGCCGTCCCATTCGTCGCGCGGCCCGGGCAGGCGCTGGATCATCATGGCGCCGGCGCGCCAATGCCCGGCCGCGTCGCGCGCCGCGGCCAGGCGGATCGCCGCGTCGAGCTGCTCGGACTGGCGGAAATAGTGGTGCGCGCAGTCGGCCAAGGTGGCGCCGGCGAGATCGACGATGCCCTGGTAGCGCTCGGTGTGCGGGCCCTGGTCGACGGTGAAGGCGAGATGGCCGGCGCCGAGCAGGCGCGGCACGGGATTCTCGATCGGCCCGGCGAGCGCCGCCTCGAGCCGCGCCGCGTCGACGTCGGCATAGCCGCGCAGCGCGCCCTCCGACGTCACGTCGGCGACGAGCAGGCGCACCGGGCCGTCGCCTTTGGTCTGGAGCGTGAAGATGCCCTCGTACTTCATCGCCGCGGCGAGCACGCAGGCCAAAGCCACCGCCTCGCCGAGCAGCGCCGCGACCGGCTCGGCATAGGCGTGGCGCGTCAGGATGGTGTCGATGGCGGGGCCGAGGCGCACGAGCCGGCCGCGCAGATCGAAGCGGTCGATCTGGAATGGCTGGATCAGATCGTCCGGGGGCTCCGGACGGCGGCCTCGCTCACCCGAATCCATCTCAGGCCATGCACCAGGCGAGGATGCCCTTCTGCGCGTGCAGGCGGTTCTCCGCCTCGTCCCACACCACCGAGCCAGGCCCGTCGATGACCTCGTCGGTCACCTCCTCGCCGCGATGGGCCGGCAGGCAGTGCATGAAGATCGCGTCCTTCCTGGCCGCGGCCATGACCTTGCCGTTGACCTGATACGGGCCGAGCAGATTGTGCACGTTGGAGACGTCGCGCTCGTCGCTCATCGACACCCAGACGTCGGTGACGACGCAGTCGGCGCGGTCGACGGCGGCGAACACGTCGTCGGTCACCTTGACGCGGCCGCCATGGGTCGCGGCCCAGTCGAGCACGCGCGTCGGCGGCATGAGCTCCTTGGGGCAGGCCAGGCGCAGCTCGAAATCGAAGCGTACCGCCGCCTGGATCCACGACGCCGCCATGTTGTTGCCGTCGCCGCACCAGGCGACGACCCTGCCCTGGATCGGCCCCCGATGCTCCTCGAACGTCATGATGTCGGCCATGAGCTGGCACGGATGGGTGCGGTCGGTCAGGCCGTTGATCACCGGCACGGTCGCGTGCGCGGCGAGCTCGAGCAGCTTCGCCTCCTTGGTGGTGCGCAGCATGATCGCGTCGACATAGCGCGACAATACGCGCGCCGTGTCGGCGACGGTCTCGCCGCGGCCGAGCTGGCTCGATTCCCGCTCGAGCACGACGGCCTCGCCGCCGAGCTGACGGATCGCCACCTCGAACGACACGCGCGTGCGCGTCGACGGCTTCTCGAAGATCATCGCCAGCGACTTGCCCTCGCACGGTCGCGCGGCGCCGTTCGGCTTCTCGCCGCGCTTATAGGCGAGGCCGAGGTCGAGAATATTGCGCAGCGTCGCCGTGTCGAGCCGATCGAGGTCGAGGAAGTGCCGGACCGTGGCCTTCTTGGCCGCGGTCATTGCGCCGCCTCGGCGGGTTTGTGCACCCAATCGCGCGCGACGCGGTCGATGATCGCGGCCGCCTCGCCAACATGGCTCTCGTCGATGGTGAGCGGCGGCACGAAGCGCACGACGTTGTCGCCGGCGCCGACGGTGAGCAGCCCGGCTTTGCGCAGGGCCGCGACCATCTCGCCGCTCGGCACCTTGCACTTGAGGCCCTGGATCAGGCCCTGGCCGCGCGCGAACTCGAACACCGTCGGATGGTCGGCGGCGAGCTTGTCGAGCGCCCGGCGCAGCACGGCGCCGATCTTCTGCACGCGCTCGAGGAAGCCCGGCTCGAGCATCAGGTCGAGCACGGCGTTGGCGACCGCCATGGCCAGCGGGTTGCCGCCATAGGTCGAGCCGTGCGTGCCGGGCACCATGCCGACGGCCGCCTTCTCGGTGGCCAGGCAGGCGCCGACGGGGAAGCCGCCGCCGATGCCCTTGGCGACCGCCATGATGTCGGGCGTGATGCCGGCCCATTCATGGGCGAACAGCTTGCCCGTCCGGCCCATGCCGCACTGGACCTCGTCGAGCATGAGCAGCAGGCCGAACTCGTCGGCGGTGGCGCGCAGGCCGCGCATATAGTCGGGCGTCGCCGGCTTGATGCCGCCTTCGCCCTGCACCGGCTCGACCAGGATCGCCGCCGTCTCGGGCGTGATCGCGGCGCGCAGCTCGTTGAGATTGCCGAAGCTGACATGGTCGAAGCCCGAGACCGGCGGGCCGAAGCCGTGGACGAGCTTGTCCTGGCCGCCGGCGAAGCTGGTGGTCAGCGTACGGCCGTGGAACGCGCCGGTCGCGCAGATGATGCGGTACTTCCCCGGATTGCCGGTGTCGTGGTGGTACTTGCGGATCATCTTGATGCCGCACTCGACCGCCTCGGCGCCGGAATTGGTGAAGAACATCGTGTCGGCGAAGGTCGCCGCGACCAGCCGCTCGGCCAGGCGCTGCTGCTGCGGGATCTGGAAGATGTTCGAGGTGTGCCACAGCTTCTGGGCCTGCTCGGTCAGGGCCTTGACCAGATAGGGATTGGCATGGCCCAGGCTGACCACCGCGATGCCGGCGCCGAAATCGAGATAGCGTCGCCCGTCGGTCGCCCACAGATAGGCACCCTCGCCTTTCTCGAAGGCGATGTCGCAACGGTTATAGACGGGCAACAGGGCCGGTATCACGACGCGCTCCCAATCGACGGTTGAATGCTGATGATCGCCGCTTCGTCGGCATCGTCTCGTGCCGACCGGGGCAGCCGGGCCAGCAAGGGCGCCCACTCCCACCGGGAAACAGGCGAAGTTATGGGCCCGCCGGCCCCCTGTCAACGCGGCCGGTCTGGGGGGCCGGGTGGGCCCGGGGTCGGGCCGCGCAACGGTTGCGAAATCGTCCGTCCCGGCACATTGTGCGCCGCACCAAGAGCCATGGCCGGAACCCCTCGCTCCGGTCTCGCCTATCCCCCTGCGGAGGTGTCGTTGGACCGATTGCTGGAAGGCTATCGACGGTTCCGGGCCGAAACCTGGCCGGCCGAGCGGGCGCGCTACCGCATCCTGGCCCGCCAGGGCCAAAGCCCGGAGACCCTGGTCATTGCCTGCTCGGATTCGCGGGCCGATCCGGCCACGGTATTCAACGCCGGTCCGGGCGAGCTGTTCGTCGTGCGCAATGTCGCCGGGTTGGTACCGCCCTACGAGCCGGACACGCGCTATCACGGCACCAGCGCGGCGATCGAATATGGCGTGCGCGTGCTAAAGGTCCGGCAGATCGTCGTGCTCGGCCATGTCCAGTGCGGCGGCGTGCGGGCGCTGGTCGAGGGCGCGCCGGCCGAGGCGGGCGATTTCGTCGAGACCTGGATGAAGATCGCCGAGCCGGTGCTGCGTGAGAGCGCGGCCCACGCCCATGGCGCCGAGCTGATCGAGCGCTGCGAGCACGGCGTGGTGCGCCTCAGCCTCGCCAATCTCGCGAGCTTTCCGTGGATCGGCGAGGCGGTCGCGGCCGGGCGGCTCGCCCTGCACGGCTTCCAGTTCGACATCCACACCGGCGTGCTCAAGCGGATGGACGGCGACCGGTTCGTGCCGGTGGTCTAGGCGGGCCTTGTCGGAGTGCCTTTCGATCGCATCTTTGCCCAACGCAAGGCCTACCGCTTGGCCCGCACATCCTTCCCCAACACCGTCATGCTCGCGCTTGTCGCGAGCATCCACGACTTCTTTGGGGACGCCGGGTCGCGGTGCCCGCCAGAAAAAGTCGTGGATGGTCGGCTCAAGGCCGACCATGACGATTGAGGGGTTGATGGCTGGGCAGCAAACAACGGCATCGCCGTTCGGCCAACTGCAGTCGCCGCTAGAACCTGAGCTTATAGCCGCGCTTGAACATCAGGTGGCACAGCGTCCACAGCACGGCGTTCATGCCTATCAGGACGGCGACGCCGAGCGCCGGATCGCTGTCGGCATGGCCCGTCACACCGTAACGAAAGCCGTCGATCATGTAGAAGAACGGGTTGAGATGGGCGACGAGCTGCCAGGCGCCGGG
>Ga0335070_10002325_pt1 | contig 22169 bp, 21 predicted proteins | sample Lox_Sample_13_FD_206722 | JGI IMG/M metagenome (GOLD analysis project Ga0335070, IMG submission 206722) | Soil microbial communities from Loxahatchee National Wildlife Refuge, Florida, United States - Lox_Sample_1.3 | ecosystem: Environmental > Terrestrial > Soil > Wetlands | place: USA...
CCTCAATATCGCGGCGGGGTACCACGATGTGGATTTCGCCGGGTAGGCGGCTGTGCGCCGCGCCCTCACACCCACCGCGCAGCCAAGGCTTCACGCTGCTCGAAGTGCTGGTCGCCCTCACGGTGATTGCCTTCGCGTTCGTCGGTTTGCTCGGATTGCAGGGACGCAACATCAAGGCGGTGGCTCGCGATCAGCAGCTCACGCGGGCCACACTGCTGGCGCGGGAACTGGTCAGCCAGATTCAGTTCCAAGTCGCCTCCGGTGGGCTGCAACAGCTCAGCGATTCGAACGGCACGTTCGAGGGATATCCTGGATATCGGTGGGAACGACAGGTGGTGGCAACCGGCCTGGACGAAGTGCGCGAAGTCATCGTGCGCGTCATCTTTGACGAGCGCAATCCCAGTGCCTGCGAGCTTGTCTACTTCGTCCGTGACCCAGCCGTCTGACACCGCACAGCGTGGCTTTACGCTGCTCGAGATCTTGGTGGCCACGGCCATCTTGGGTATCGTGCTGACGGCCGTGTATGGTGTCCTGTCCCGAGCCTTGTATGCGAAGAGCCATGCGGAGGAGCGCGCCGACCTGTATGCAGCGGGACGTGAGACGGTATTGAAGATGGCCGACGAGCTCGAAGGAGCGTTGCCACCAAACCCGCTGGGGAACATTGGCTTCATCGGCGTCACGGGGAACGATCGCGTGCCCACCGACGCCGTGCAGTTCGATGTCGTGATGCGGCGCATGCAGAGCGGTGCAAAGGGCCGCGGCGGCCGTGCGCTGGTCTCCTATTCGTTGGATGCGCTGAAGGACACGCCCAATCTGTACGCGCTGAGGCGGCAGGAACAACTCTTGACGGACCCGGCAGTGGATGATCAGAGCGCCGACGACACCGGTAACGCTGCTGCCGACACACCGCCGCCCGCAGCGTCCGCGGCCTACCTCATCGATCGAGTGGCCGGGCTGCGCTTGCGCTACCTGGATCCCCAGACCGGCGAATGGAGCGATTCTTGGGACACCACAGCCGTGGCTCCTGGGCAGCAAGGACCACCAGGCCTCCCCGGGGCCATCGAGATCACGCTCTTCCTGGCGGACGGCCAAGGAGGAGTCCACGATTTCGGTACGATCGTCGACCTGCCGTTGGCGGTGCTGCCGACGCCGCGCCCGGGGTGAGAGCGGTGATCACCAACGAACGCGGTATCGCGTTGGTCATCACCTTGCTCGTGGTGGCGCTGCTGACGATCACCGTCATGGAGTTCACCTACTCGGTTGAGATCGATCAGCACATGGCACGCAACGCGCTCAGTGGCTTGCAGGCCTCGCTGCTGGCGCGCTCCGGGATCAACCTCGGTGAAGCCTTCTTGCTCCATGACGTGCCCAACCCCGCTGTGGGCAATGACGCCGACGCCTTCACAGAGGAGTGGTGTCCCGATCCCAGCCCCGACGGCCACGCCTGCCGCATCGATGAGACCAGCGGCCAGGTGCAGCTGCCCCCCAATATGCGGCTCAGAGTGCAGATCATCGACGAGGGTGGTAAGCTGAACATCAATGCGGTGCCGTTTCGCAACAAGGCCGAGTGGGATAGCTGGAATCTGCCGGAGAACAGTCCACGGAGGGCTCCATTGGAGTGGCGGAAATCAGTGCTCGAAGCACTGTTGACGGGTCGGGGGGTCGCGCCGGAATTGGCCGACGATATCTTCACCTATTGGAGTGCGCTCTACCAGGCGAGCTTTCCCACTGCCAGCGGGGGCGCCCCCGTTCTGGGCGCAAGCCCAGCGCCCACCACGGGCCCGCAGGTACAGCCGACCGGCATTGTCCCGGGTCTCACCGCGCCGCCAGCGCCGTTCGCCTCGCTCGATGATGCCGCCGTCATCCCCGGGTTTACGCCAACCGTGATCAACAAGTTGCGCCCGGTGCTGACGGCGCTTCCTACAACCGCCCCGTATGCCCAACTCATGGTGAACGCGAATACCGCTCCAACGGAGGTCTTGAACGCCATCGTCAACAACTCCGAGGTGGTAAACAATATCGTCTCGCAGCGCACGGAGGCACCCCTCAAAAAGACGGACCTGCGCAGCATCCTCACCACCCTCAATCAACCACCGCCACAGGGCGGCGCACCGCAGAATCTTGCGGTCACCATGCTCGACGTTACCAGCCAGTACTTCCAGGTGCGTGCGAGCGGCGTTGTGAACCCGAACCCGGTCACCGGTCGGGGTGGGATTAGTCGCTCAGCGACCATGCTAGTGCGTCGCACCCGCCGGCCCCAGTCGCAAATCACCAGTGCCAGTGCCGTCCCCTGGACATTGACCCAGTTGGATTGGCAAAAGGAGGGGGGCGCGGTGTTGTTCCAAGCGCAGGGGGACCAGGAGCCGGGAACGGCAGATCAAGCCGCGCCGGGAGCCGGGGGATAGGCGGCACGATTCGATATGCCACAACGGGTATTGGCGCTCGAGCTTGATGCGCATGAACTGAAGGCTGCGGTCCTCGAGACCAGCTTTCGGGACTACAAGGTCGTCGGTTTCTATCGTGACGCGGTGGTGGCCGCCGATGGCAGTCTCGCCGACCAGTTGCGCGGCTTTCTGCAGCGCCACGAGCTGCAAGCCACGACGGTGTTGTCGTCACTGCCCGGCGACATGGTGTCGTGGCGCACGTTCTTCTTGCCGTTCCGCGACCGCAAGCGGCTCGATCAGACCGTGCCCTTCGAACTGGAAACGCAGGTGCCGTTCGGGCTCGACGAGGTCGTGGTCGATTACCATGTGCTGTATCGTGACCGCTCTGGGTGCAACGTTCTGGCGGCGCTCGTTCAGCGCAAGGATTTGGAGGAGCACCTGAAGTTGCTCGGCGAGGCGGGTCTCGACCCCAAGATCGTCGACGTCGCCCCGCTGGTGACGCTGAACGTGCTCAGCCTGCTCGGCACAGACCTGCCGGAGACCTTCGTCTACATCGACGGCACGGCGCAACGAATGCTGGTGGCGCTCTATCGAAATCGGCAATTGGTTGGGCTGCGGACGCTGGTCAACGGGCTGCCGTCGGATGGGGCGCCGGCTGAAACGGTGGCTGCCGGGAACGGAAATGCCGCGGCGTCCGCCGGCCACCTGGCCGCACAAATCACTGAGGTGCGCTGGACCCTCTTGGCGCTCAACGGCGCGCCGCTCGATGACGGGTTGCCCTGCATTGTTGCGGGTGAGGCGGCACACTTCGACCAGCTGACACAGGAATTGGCAGCGGCCAGCGACATGGTGGTGCGGCGGCTCGGGGCATCGCCGGTGCGCAATATTCCAGCGCCGTTGGTCGAGCAACTGCCCAGCTTCACCTGCCCGCTGGGACTCGCGCTGCGCGAGGTGGCGCCGAACGATGCGGTTGGCGTGAACTTCCGCCAAGGCGAGTTTGCGTATCACCGTGGGCAGGACGAGTTGCGGCGCGCCTTGTGGCGGACGGGAGCACTGGCGGCGCTCGTGATCATGCTGGCGATGACCAATATGTATATGCAGTACGAGCAGCTCGCCAGCCAACTTGCTCTCATTGAAGGCCAAATCCGCAACGTGTTCACTCGCACATTGCCCGATGTCCAGCGCATCACCGACGCGCGCGGCCAACTGCAGGCTGAGATCGACGCCGCTCAGAATCGTTTGAAGATCCTCGCCGGACTGGCGCCGGCCAACGGCGCGACCGCCATCGACGTGATGCGCACGATCGCTGCGGCGGTTCCGGACTCGGTCACCGTCGACGTGGACGAATACATCATGGAACCGGAAGCGGTGCGTATCAAAGCCAAGACGGCGTCGTTCGAGGCGGCCGATACGATCAAGCAGCAGCTGATCAATACGCACTACTTCGGCGACGTGCAGGTGAAGGACGTGAAAAGCACGCCGGACGGCAAGGTGGACTTCCGACTCGTCCTCGCGTTGAGCAAGGAAGGCGGTAGCGCCGCAGGCGCGACGCAGCACCCATGAAGTACGATCCACGTGCCCTGCTGGGCGCCTTCAGTCGTCTCGCGCCGCGCGAACGTTTGCTGGTCGGCCTCGCCGCACTGAGCGTTGTCGGCATGTCGCTCTACAGCTTCGTCTGGGATCCCGTACAGACCAACCGCGCGCTCACCGAGCGCCGCATCAAGACGAAAAAGGACGACCTGCGCGAGATTCTGAAACAGCGCGACGTCTACCTCGATCTGCTGCGGCGACTCGAAGCCAACAAGGCGGCGATCTCCCCGACTGACCCGACCTTCTCGCTGTTCGCGTACCTCGACAATGTCATCGCCCAGGCTGTCGGACGCGAGCACGTCACTTCGATGAACCCGACGACCAAGAACATCGGCAACGATTATCAGGAAGATTCTGTGGAGATTAAGCTGACGCAAATCAATCTGGCACAGCTGGTGGACCTGTTGTACCGAGTCGAGAAGGGCGATCGCCAGCTGCGCTTCAGCCGACTGACCATCAAGAAACGCTACAATGACAACTTCAACTTCGACGTCACCGCGACCGTGTCGTTGCTGAAGGCGGTGAGCTCCTGATGCGCTTACCCCGCCTCCGCCTGCCGCGGCCGCGCCTGTCGTTCGAGTGGGTTGCTGCCCTGGGTGGGCGCACCACGCTGCTCTACGTCGGCTACACTTTCGCCTTATTCCTCGCCTTCCTGGTGTTCACGTTTCCGCACGAGCAGCTCGTCAAGCGGGCGTTGAAGAACAGCGTGAATCGCGGACCGGTCGAGGTCGACTTCAAGTCCCTCAACTTGAGTTACGACGGGTACGAAATCGCCAGCGCCTACGTCGGCCCCGCGGCCAATGAGCATGCTCCGTACCTGGAGATCAGCCGTGTCTGGGTGCGGCCGTCGCTTGCCGCACTCGTGCACGGTAATCCGTACGACCTCCTAATCTCCGCGGACCTCTATGGCGGCCAAGCCTCCGGTGAGCTGAACACTGCCGCTGGCGGACTAGCGGGGACCGTCAAGCTGCAAGGCGTCGACATGGGCCGCTACCGCACGGTCACCTCGCTGCTCGACGAGGGACAGCTCAGCGGCAAGCTCTCGGGGCAGTTCAACTTCGAGACGCGCGCCAGCAACCTCAGCGCTGGGCAAGGCAACGGAGAGGTCACCATCGACGGCGCGAGCATCACGGGTGCAAAGGTCAATGGCTTTCCCATCCCGGACGTCAAGCTGCGACAGGTGCGCGCCAAGTTTCAGCTGCGCACCGGTCACGTCGAGATCCAAGAGCTGCAAACGACCGGCGACATCAATGCCCAGGGATCGGGGCAGATCGCACTGCGTGACCCCGTGCAGGACAGTGTGCTCAATCTCCGCGCCACCGTCGTTACGGGGTTGGAGACGCCAGACCCGATCAAAGCACTGGTGGCGCTGATCCCGCGCGCACCGGGGGCGAAGCCGGACGCCCCAATCACCATCTCCGGCACCCTCGCTGCCCCGCGCGTCCGCTAACGGCTTGCCTCTCGCGCCGTCGAGTTGGCGGAGGTGGGCGATGATCTCGGTCTGTTCCGAATTTCGATGGCCCCAATTCCCAACTGCGGCGGCAGTCGCGCCCGCCGAGCGGCAATCTTGGCTAGGATGGACTCTCGTTCGGGATTGCGCTTTGTTAGCGTAGCTGATTTTCAACGGAGTCGTCGATGCAAAACTTACCAAATTTCTCACACGCCGAGGTCGCGGTGCTCGCGGCGGCCGCGTTGCTGCTTTTTCTGGCACCCGCCGTGTTGAGCTGGGCTGATGAGCTACGGCGGCGCCGTGCACGGCATGCGGCGATTGCGGTGGAGGCCCTGGGGGCCGCGTCCACCGTGGAGTTGATAGCGCCGCGGCCTGATGTACCCGCCGCCGAGTCCGCACCGGCTGACGCGCTGCACGGCGGTGCCGCGTGGACGTCAGCGCCTGAAACCCTGGCTGGTCTGCCGATTGCGGAAGCTGGTCCTATCCCTGCGCCAGCGGTGGCAGCTGACGCCGCAGCGGCGAGCGAGGCTCCACCAGCCCCGATGCCACCCGAGTTGCACCCACTCTCGGGCACGCCGCGGCATCGCTTCCGGCTCGACGACCTGCATCTCGCGCAGCTTGCTGATTGGCCACCGGCAGCGATTCGCAACGACCCGGAACGGAGCGGTCGCCGTCAGGAAGCAGAGCGATGTGCCGAAACATACCGCCCCCGCATCGATGAGGCGCTCATTTTCTCGCCGTACCCCGCAAGGTCGTACTGCCTCGGTACGGCCGATTCCGAGGCCGCGGAACTCCGCTTGTCGTTTCTCCTCTTTCCCGTCTTGTGGCCGGTGTCACAGAACCAAGCCGTCGCGCAAGCGGTGTTCCGTGTCGACTGCTCCACAGGAGAGATTCGGGGGTGGGTCGATGCCTTGCGTCCGCAAGAGCTTTCCGAGGAGAATCGTCGGGAGATCCACGAAGCCGGCGGCGACGCATGAGGGTTGTCCGCGTTTCTGACTTGCACGCGACCGGGGTATGTTTCGGCGCCGCGACGAGGCCGGCTGCCCCACCTCGTCATGTACATGGCGAGACGAGTTGCGGACCGGGGCGGTCGTTGTGCTAAATTACCCGCGATGCTGAAACTGCGTGACAGGAGAGCCTCCAGGGGGGATGGCACACGCCATGCCGCGGGGGGAATCACATCGCTTCGATGACACAAGGGACGATACTTGTAGCAGACGACGAAGCCTCGATTCGTGAGAGCCTCGCTGAGGTCTTGCGGGAGGAAAAATACGAGGTCATCGAAGCCGTCGACGGGCTCGAGGCGATCAAAGCGCTGCAAGAGCGCGACTTTGACCTCGTCATCGCTGACCTGCGCATGCCGGGCGCCGATGGCATCGAAGTCTTGCGCCGCACGCGTGAGCTGGCACCGCAGACGCTCGTGATCTTGGTGACCGCCTACGCCAGCCTCGAGACCGCCGTCGAGGCGCTGCGACAAGGGGCGCACGACTACATCATCAAGCCATTGATCTTCGAGGACGTGCTGGGCAAGGTGCGCCGTCTCGTGGACTACAAGCAGCTGGCGTGGGAGGCACAAATCCTGCGCCGCGAAGTGGAAGCGCGCTTCGATTTCGAGAACCTGGTCGGCAAGAGTCGCATCATGGCAGACATCATGACCCTTATCCGCAAGGTCGCCCCGACCAACAGCACCGTGTTGGTCACCGGCGAGAGCGGTGTGGGTAAGGAGGTGGTGGCGCGGGCGATTCACCACTTCAGCGAACAACGCGACAAGCTCTTTCTACCCGTCAACTGTGGCGCCATCCCGGAGAACCTCCTCGAAAGCCAATTGTTCGGGCACCTGAAGGGTTCCTTTACAGGGGCCGTTGCTGCCCAAGAGGGTCTGTTTCAGCGTGCCCGTGGCGGCACCATCTTCCTCGATGAGATTGGCGACCTGCCGCTGAGCTTGCAGGTGAAGTTGCACCGCGCCATCGAGCAGAAGGAGGTCTTGCCGGTGGGCAGCACGACGCCTGCGAGAGTCGACGTGCGGATCATTGCTGCCACCAACCGCGTATTGAAGGACGAGGTTACCAAGGGCGCGTTCCGCGAGGACTTGTACTATCGGCTCAACGTCCTTGAAATCCACGTGCCCCCGCTGCGCGAGCGGCGTGAGGATATTCCGCTGCTCGCCGAATATTTCGTGGCCAAGCACAACCGCGATCTGAAGAAGGCCTTCAAGGGCGTCGACAACGCCACCATGAAGACCCTGATGGCTCTACCGTGGAAGGGCAACGTGCGCGAGCTCGACAACGTCATCGAGCACGCCATGATCCTCGGCGAGAGTGAGTGGATCACGCTGCGCGATCTGCCACGCTCGTTGGTGGATGACAACGCCACCATTCCGTTCAGCGGCGATTGCCTGCGTGATGCCCTGCATTCGTATGAGAAAACGCATATCGAAACGGTGCTCAAGCGCACCGATTACGACAAGCGGCGCGCAGCCGATCTCTTGGGGATAAGTCTCTCTTCGCTGTATCGGAAGATGGAGGAACTCAAGATCGCGACGCATTGACGGGGGCGGCGCTGTAACCCTCCAGCAACGCATCGATCAGGTCGCTTTTGGTGAGGATCCCCACCAGCGCTCCCTCTTCCAGCACCAGGAGGGAGCCGACACGACTTTCGCGCATGCGTCGTGCCGCCTCAACTACCGATGTCGTGACTGGAATCGTCACCGGCCGGAGCGTCATCATACCCATGACGCGCAGGTGATCCGCCAGGTCGGAGCCGTCGGTGTCCTGCTGCTCCGATGAGGTGGCGGGGCTGCGCTCCCAGATGTCGCGGTCGGTAACAATGCCGACCACGCGCCGGTCCTCGACTACGGGTAGCCGACGCACATGCCCCTGTCGCATCAACAACCGAGCCTTGCGGATACTGTCGTTCGGCCCCACGATCACTGGGTTGCGGGTCATGTAACGGCGCACATCCATGTCCACGCCGGGTGCAGGAAGCAGAACTCGTGCCGCAGGCGCGGCCAACGCGCGAAGTTGAGACCGCCGCTCCTTGAAGCGGCGGTTGGATTTGCTGAACGGGGAATGTTCTCAGCTTTAGAAACACCGAGACCGCCCAGCCCATGGGGCAACGCAGAATACTGCCTGCTGTAGGCGGTGCATTCCCGGGAAGGCGCACGGCCGCACGGCGCCAAGACACAGCCAAAATGGCAGCGGCGGCACCAATCAGGTGCCGCCGCTGCTGAGGTCAGTACAGCCGGCTGGTAACGCTCGGACCCCGTCCGGGAGACTGCGCACCGAATACGTTCAGGTTTGCCGCGTCGCCCAAACGTGTGTCGGGTCGCAACCCTCAGCCATGATCGGCCTCGCAGACACCAGCGACACACAACCCAGTGTCACAGACAGCGTCCGAGTTGCAGCCCGACCCTGGGGGGCATTTGCCCGACCCGGCACCGCTGCAAGTGGCATTGCAGGTTCCGCAGGCGAGGCTGTTGCCGTCGTCGCAGGTCTCACTGCTTTCTTGTCTCCCGTTACCGCAACAGCCGGCAACCGGGTCTGCACAACAGCTGATAACCGTTGGATCCGCTGGCAAGGTGCACTGCGCGACGAAGATGTTGACATTCGCAGTGTCCCCTAAGGTCCGGTTCCGCGTCGGGCCGGCAGCGGTGAACGCACCCGCTTGCGCTGCACCAGCGGTATTGCCGGCCGCTACGTCTTCGCAGCTTTTCGCAGTGCCGTCGATGGAGAACGGCCCGAAGCTGTCGCCGTCGCCGTTCACGTTGTTCAGCGTCACTGTGGCCTCGCCACTAACCAAGGTCACGATCGATGGGATGCCACGCAGGTCCGGGGGCGAGAACGGGTCGTCATTCGTGCAGAACTGGCCGTCCGTACCATAGTCGCCAGGATTGGAACATCCCACGCACTTGCATTGGCCCATCACCGTGCCAATGCCGGAGGCAGCAGCGAGGATTTCCGAGCCTGCAGCCCCAGCGGGCCCTGGCATATAGATGGCCGGGCCGGCCTTATCGCACGGCACCACTCCGTCTGGACACATTTCCCCACCGGCGTCTTGCTCAATGCTGTAGCTCGCCGACGGCAGACCGGTACAGCCGATGACGCCCTCACTCGAGTTTCCGGGACCGGCGACTGGGGCGCAGGGCGGCTTGCCGCTTTGCGCGCAAGTGTCAACGTCGGTGCAATTGGTCGACTCCGTCACTCCGTCTTGTTCGTACTGCGTACCGCCGCATGTTTTGTATACAACGCCACGCACGCACGCACACGACAGGGTCGTGATTGGAATGCGGGGGAGGTTAGCATCGTCCCGCCGCTGCGCGAGTGGGATCGTGCCGTTTGCCGATGGCTTGCTGCCGGAGCGCACGGTGTTGATGCCATTCAATAGCAGTGTCAGTCCATTGGGTACTAAGCTGGCGTTGACGGTCGCGTAACTGGTCCCGGCTTGGCCACCACCAGCGCCGAATACGCCGGGTACGAGCTTGATCCTGCTTGCCATCTCGGTTGTGCAATTGGCTGCGCAGCCGTTGGCACTGAACGCCTTGCAGTGAATGCACTTCGCACCGCCACATTCGTCATCCCCGCTGCAGACCTTGCGCGGGACGGTCCCTGGAGGACCCTTCTGGCCGAAGGTGTCGCAGACGCCGTCGCCCATGCAATCGCTTTCCTTGGTGCACACCGTGCCTGCATTGTCGCCGCCGATGCAGATGCTGCCGGGGTCGCAGTCTTCACCACTCTGGGTGATGCCGTCGCCGCACACCGCCGAGGCGCAGCCGTGCAGGGCGTTGTTGACGGCGGTGACGTTGTCGTTCACCAAGACGGTGGTACCGTTGCTGGAGGCATTCGAGCACGCAGTCAAAGGCATCGTGCCGAGGTTGATGTCGATTCCGAGGACAAGTTCGTCGATGGTGACCGTCCCGCTGTTGTTGCAATCTCCCACGCACGCCGCGCGCGCGATGCTCGGAGCCACCGCAAGGCTCGCCGTCAAAGTTACAACTGCCGCAGCCCAACCCGTGGTGTGAGACCACCACCCTGCCTTCCTGGGATTCTTCATTCTGCTTTCCTCCTCTGGGTCAGGGACATGTTGCCCTGGCCGGGTTGAGGGTGCGGAAGATGAGCGGCATCCACCGCATGCCTCCTGGTTGTCTTTTCCATCCCCTGTTTGCTACAAGGGCCCCTCATTCGTCAAGCCCCCAAAGTCATTTTTGAGCGTTTCCGCACCCGCGCGTGGCACGCGACGCCGCCGTACGCGCACTCGTGCATGCGTTGCCATCGTCACGCCCGGCGTGTAGCGTGCGGCGCAGTGCTGCTCCTCGGTGAAATCTTGCGCCGGCACGCGCGTATTCGACCCCGGAAAACTGCCTACGTAGTCGGTCGAACGCGCGTGACCTATGCCCAGTTCAATGACGACGCCAACCGCTTGGCAGGCGCGCTGCAAACGCTCGGCGTCGGGCGCGGCGACCGCGTCGCCATTCTCGCCAACAACTGCGTGCAGTATCCGCTGGCGTATTTCGCCTGCATCAAGATCGCCGCCATCGCGGTACCGGTGAATGCGCGCTTCAAGGACGATGAGGTGCACTACGTGGTCGAGCACTCCGAGTCGAGGCTGTTGCTCTATGGCGCAGACTTCGCGGCGACGGTCGATCGTCTGCGGCCGCGCTGGCCGCAGCTACAGGACCACCGCGTGCTCGACGACGCAGCGTTCGCAGCCTGGATCGGATCCCACTCGCCAACCGAGCCGCTGGCGTTGGTGGATGAGAATGATCCACACGTCATGCTCTACACCAGCGGTACGACCGGTGCGCCGAAGGGCGCCTTGCTTTCCCACCGCAGCTACTATCTGCAAGCGGGACACTCCCACCATACAACCGGTCTGTCGGAGGACGACGTTGGGCTGAGCATGTTCCCGATGTTTCATATGGGCGGATGGGCCTTGCCGCTCGGGTTCTGGTACGACGGCAGCACGGTCGTCATCATGGAACGTGCCGATCCGCGCGCCATGCTCGAGGCCGTGCAACGCGAGCGCGTCGCCTACCTGTATGCGGTCCCGACGGTGTACAACTTCATGCTCGATCTACCGGATTTCGACCGCTTCGATCTGTCGTCGCTGCGCATCTTGGCTGGTGGCACGTCGGTGATGACCGATGAGCAGATCCGGCGCATCACCGAGCGCTTCCGCAATCGCAACCTCTTCATCATATACGGGTCGACCGAGACCGGACCGGTGGCGACGCTGCGGCCCGCCGATGTGTTTCGCAAGCCCGGTTCGGTGGGCCGGCCGGCGCTCAACGTCGAGCTGCGCGTCGTCGATGATGAAGACCAGGACGTGCCGCCGGGAACACCCGGCGAGATCATCTGTCGCAGCGAGTTCATCATGCGCGGCTACTGGCGCATGCCGGTGGAGACCGCCGCAGCCCTGCGCGGCGGTTGGGTGCACACCGGCGACCTCGGCGTGCTCGACGATGACGGGTTTCTGTTCATTGCCGGGCGCAAGAAGGAAATGATCAAGAGTGGTGGTGAGAACATCTTCCCGGTCGAAGTCGAGCGCGTGCTGCTCGAGCATCCCGCGATCGGTGAGGCGGCAGTGCTTGGCATCCCCGATGCCGACTGGGGCGAATCGGTGCTCGCCGTCGTGGTGCGGCGGCCGCAACGTGCGCTGAGCGAAGCTGAGGTCGTGGACCACGTGCGGAATCGGCTGGCGGGGTTCAAGAAGCCACGGCACGTGTGGTTCCTAGACAACCTGCCGCGCACGGCGGCGACGCGGCAGGTACAAAAGACGTTGCTGCGCGAACAATTTCTGCAGCGCGCAGCGCAGAAGTAGCTGGAGTGCGACGCGCTCTCGTGTGGATCCTGCTCGCAGGCATCGTCGCCGGTGTGGCGGCCTATGTCTGCCGGCAGCCGTTGCTCAGTGCCCTCGGGGGTTTCCTGATCGTGCAGGACGATGCGCATCCGGCGGACGCCATCGTGGTGCTGTCCGGATCGCTTCCCGATCGGATTCTGGAGGCCGTCGACCTCTACGAAGCGCATCTCGCGCCGCGTCTCATTCTGACCCGCGAGCAACCACTCCCGGGCCTGGCGGCGCTGCGCGCGCGCGGTGCGACATTGCCGGAGCATCACGAGCAGAACCTCAGCATCGCTGAGGAGCTGGGTGTGCCGGCCGCCGCCATCGCTGTGATGCCGACGGCGACGAGTAGCACGCTGGCCGAGATCCGTGCGTTGGTCTCCTACCTGCAGGAGCAACGGGTGCACTCAATCTTGCTGGTGACCTCGAAGGCACATGCGCGCCGCGCACGCGCGACCTTCCGCGCGTTTGCCGGCTCCGACCTGCGCGTCGCCGTCCGCCCGTCACGGCACGACCCCTTCTCCGCCGACCGCTGGTGGCACGAGCGCTCCTCCATCCGGCGGCTGATCATCGAGTACGGCAAGCTGCTGTACTTTGTGCTCATCGATCGGTGGTTTGTAGGACGGAAGACGTAAGGGCGTAAGGCGTGGCAAGAGGAGTCCCAGTGTTACAGCCGACGACAGCGATCCATGCCATCTACCTGCAGGTGCGGCCGACCGACATCGCGCAGGTGAAGTTTCTGTTCGAGTCCTACGAGGAGATTGCCATAGTGCGCACCGTGGATCGGCGTGCGGCGATCATAGTCGTGCTGGTCGTGCCCGATTTCTTGCCGGTGGCGCGTGCCGTGCTCGAGGAATTGCGCACGCAGATCGACTGCGTCGAGGTTGCCGCCCCGGCGGTGGAGAGCGACGATTGGTTGATGCGGGAGATCGATGGCGACGACTAGCCAAGGCGCCTGGCCTTTGGAAGTCCGCAAGTCGAAATCCGAAACAAATGCGAAAATGCAAGTTCGAGTGATCGAAACGAAGCCCAAGGAGTTCGCGTTTCGGATTTCTAGCTTTCAGAACTCGTTGGTTCCCGCGGCTTGCCGAACACGTAGGCGACGCCGATGCTCAGGCCGTAGAGCACCAGCAGCGGTCCCGCCATGAGCAGTTGCGACGCGACGTCGGGCCCGGGCGTTAGCATCGCGGCGACGATCACGATGACCAAAATGGCATAGCGCGTGTAGTGCAGCATCGCCGTGTGGGTCACCACGCCGAGACGGGCGAGGAAGAAGGTGATCACCGGCATCTCGAAGGTGGCGCCGAACGCCAGCAGCATACGCGCCGTGAACGACAGGTACTCGCTGATGCGGATCTCGGGGCTGACGCGGATGCTGCCGTACTGCTCGATGAAGAATTGGTAACCGACCGGCAGCACCAGCGCGTAGCAAAACCACGCGCCGCACACGAAGAAGAACGTGCCGAAGAACACGAAGGGGCGTGCGTAGCGCTTCTCGGTGTCGTACAGCCCGGGCGCGACGAACTGCCAGATCTGATAGAGGATCATCGGGCTGGCGAGGAAGATCGCTGCGATGAATGAGACCTTGAGCTTGGTGAAGAAGGCCTCGACGACGCCGGTGCCGATGAGATGGACGACGTCGCTGTCGGTGCCGTGCGCGACGTTGAGTGCCAGCAACGGTCGCGTCAGGATATCGAACAAGCGCTCGGCAAAGGCGTAGCAGCCGAAAAATGCGACGCCGATGGCGCTGAGTGCCTTGATGAGCCGCCAACGCAGCTCTTCGAGGTGCGCCGTCAGCGGCATCTTGAGGTCGGCGGACATCGCTCCGGTTCGGCGAGCTGTGGGACGAGGTGACGCGGCGTCTCGAGCCGCTCCGCGTCCGGTCAGCGCGCCGCGCTGGGCTGCCTACTGCCCGGCTGGCGCATCGCTCTTCTTGTCTGCCGCAGGAGTGGTGAGTTGTGCTTCGCCCACGCTGGCATCGGTGGCGCGGGGGACACTGGCCGGCGCCGCCGGTGGCGCGGCAACGGCAGCCGGCGATGCCGCCGGCGGTTTCCGGATCTCGGCCTGTGCTTCCTGCTCCAACATGGTGCGAGCGTTCTGCAACTCTTCGGAGAGCCCGCTGGTTGCTTTGCGTAGCTCTGCCAGGCCCTTCCCGAGCGCGCGCGCCACCTCGGGAAGCCGCTTGGGGCCTAGGACAATGAGCGCCACGATGAGGATGACCAACAGCTCAGGGGTGCCGATACCAAACATGAGCGCGCGCCGGCGACAGCTCAGACGCTAGAGAAATCACGGCAGCGTGTCAAACCGCGTACGCACAGGGTGAGGCGGTCGGCCCTCGCTGCACCGGTCTGTTTATTTGGCGCTGGCCTTCTTCAGCTGCTCGACTTCCTTGCTCAGCGCCGCCACCTGTTCCTTGAGCTTGTCGATCTGACTTTCCAGGTAACGGTGCCGATGCCGCGCTCGCTCCAGGCTGTTCTCGTCGCGCTTGCCGGCGGTGTGCTGGTGGCCGCCGCCACATGGCTCATCGGTCGAATCGTAGCCCTGCTCATTGCAGCCGTCATACTCCTGCGTCTGTGCACTCAGGGGTGTCAGCACCAGAACTGCTGCAACTGCCAGGGCTCCGTACAGTGCTCGCATGACTCGGTACCTCCTGTTGTGAGATGTGCGCTCCTAACGTGCCGCGGCGCGCGAAGTCAAATCCTCCGGGATTTACCCCGGCACGGGCGGTTGCTAGATTGCCAGCGCATGGCGGACACGGGGATCGTCATCGACCGGCGCTACCTGGAGCACGACACCGGGACGGGACACCCGGAACGCCCGGAGCGCATTCAAGTGCTGCTCCCGGTCATCAGCGGCGCAGCCGCGTCGTGTACCGCGATTCCGGCGCGCCCGGCATCGGGCGACGAACTGGCCCTGGTGCACGACGGCGCCTACGTGGAGGAGGTGGCGGCGACGCAGTACAAGCCGGGCTTTGCGTTCGACGCCGATACGCCGACGTGCGAGCGCTCCTACGAGATCGCGCGCCTGGCCGCGGGTGGGTTCCTGGCACTGCTCGATGCCGTGATGGACGGGCGCGTCAACAACGGCTTTGCCTTCGTGCGGCCGCCGGGCCACCACGCCGAACGTCATCGGGCGATGGGGTTCTGCCTGTTCAACAACGTTGCGGTAGGCGCCGAGTACCTGCGCCGCCGGTACGGCCTCGAGCGTATCCTCGTCGTCGACTGGGACCTGCATCACGGCAACGGGACGCAGCACATGTTCGAATCGGACCCGGGCGTGCTCTACGTCTCCAGTCACCAGTATCCGTACTACCCGGGTACGGGTGCGATCGACGAGGTCGGGCGCGGCCACGGCGAAGGGTGCACCGTCAATCTGGCGTTTCCCGCCGGTTACGGCGACGCTGAGTATCTTGATGCGTTCGCGCGTATCGTCGAGCCGATCGCGCAGCAGTACGCGCCGCAGTTCGTGCTGATATCGGCGGGCTTCGACGCGCATGCGCGCGATCCACTCGGTGGCATGCAGGTCACCGAGGCGGGCTTCAAGGCCTTGGCGCGCCTGCTGCTCGGCATTGCCCGCGACCACGCGGGCGGCCGCTGCGCCGCGATCTTGGAGGGCGGTTACGATCTCACCGCGATCCGCAACTCTTCCACCGCGGTGCTGGCGGAGTTGCAGGGCGGAAACGAGCCGCTGCCAACAGCCTTCACACCCAGTCGTGCCGGCGCACTCATCGAGCGCATCCGCAAGGTCCAGGGCCGGTACTGGAAGCTGTAGACCGTCGCAACGTTTCAGGACGGTCGCCGGATGCCGAGCCTCTGCATGCGCGAATAGAGCGTGCTGGGATGCAGTCCGAGACGCTCTGCGGCCTGACCGCGGCCACGGATCTGCCAGCCGCAGGCCTCGAGGACGTCGACGATGTACCCCCGTTCCACCTCTTCGAGTGTGCGCCTCGGCGGCGCGGCGGAGAGGGGCCGCGGTACAGGGGGAGCGGCGTGGGTCACGTCGAAGGCGTCGTCGATCTCCAGGTCCGGCCCTGTCGAAAGGATGACTGCCCGTTCGACAACGTTGCGCAACTCGCGAATGTTTCCAGGCCAGTCGTACGCCACCAGCCGCTCCATGACGGCTGGCGGCACCCTGTCGATCGACTTCCGCAGCGGGCGGCAAAACTGGTCGAGGAAGTGCGAGACGAGCGGCGGGATGTCTTCCTGGCGCGCCCGCAGCGGTGGCACGTCGATGGGGAACACGGCCAAGCGGTAGTACAAGTCTGCGCGGAATGCTCCCGCTGCCACCGCCGCCTTGAGGTCTCGATTCGTGGCCGCGATGACGCGCGCGTTCACGTGCAGTGTGAGGTGAGAGCCCAAGCGTTCCATCCCGCCGTCTTGCAGGACCCGCAGCAGCTTCGCTTGCAGGTCCAACGGGAGCTCGCCGATTTCATCGAGGAAGATCGTGCCGCCGTCGGCAAGTTCGAAGCGGCCGAGCTTGCGCGCCACGGCGCCGGTGAACGCGCCTTTCTCGTGCCCGAACAGCTCGCTCTCCATCAACGTCGCGGGTAGTGCGGCACAGTTTACTCGCACGAAGGTCGCCTCACGGCGTCCACTCTTCTCGTGGATGGCCTTGGCGATCAGCTCCTTGCCGACCCCGGTCTCGCCAAGGATGAGCACGGTTGCCTCCGTGGGAGCAACTTGTTCGACACGCACCAGGACGCTGTGCAGCGCCTTGCTCTTGGCGATGATCTCGCCGCGCGCCGCCAGGCCGCGGGCGTCCTCGCGCAAATAGGCATTCTCCGCTTCCAGTCGTTCCGTCAGGGCTTGCACCTGCGCCAGCGCCCGCCGCAGTTCCAACTCGCTGGCACGGCGCAGCAAGACGCTGGCGAAGATCTCGCCGATCAAGCGCAGGCGTTGGACGATCGGTTCGGGCCAGTGCACCTCTCTGGTGACCGTCGAGAAGTGCACCGTACCGATGAGCCTGCCGGCGGCGGACAGAGGCAGGACGGCAACGGATTGCACCCCGGTTTGCCGGGCCGTTTCGAGGTCGGTGGCGGCTTCCGGTGGCAACTCCTCCGGTCGCGAGAAGATGACAGGGACGCCGGCGCGGATTTGCGTTGCCACCCATGGGAGCTCCTTCTCCCCGAGCCCCAACGGGACTGGCTCCACGCCCGCACGGGACCAACTGTGCGTCGTGCGCAACAGTGCGTCGCTGGGGTCCTCCGAGGATATGGAGCCGCGGTCGACTCCGAGATGGCCGGCAAGCTGCCGCAGAGCGGTGGTGATCTCCCGGTCGACCGACTCGGGAGCCAAGTTCAACAGATGCGCGGAGATGTCGGCGAGCAGCGCTTCGAACTGCACCTGCTGGCGGAGAATCGTTTCACCGCCCGTAGCGTCGATATGTCGATCCTCAATCGGCATTTCGATGGACTCTAGTCGATATTCCGATGCCTAGTCCACCCGTGGCCGTGGGCGAGCTCAACCTTGAATAGGTTCGCTTGCGGCGGCATTTGGCATCGATCTTCCTACAAATGGCTGCAAAGCCAACAGAGAAGGGAGACCAACGATGTCGACGATGGATCGCTACGCACAGCCGACGACCAGCACGGACTGGAGCCTTGCCCAATCATTCAACACCGCCTTCCGCTGGGAGTATGAGGATGGCCGCGAGAAGCTGTTGAACCTCTACGAAAAGGGGAAGCGGTTGCAATGGAACGCGAATGAGCGGATCGACTGGTCGCAGAACCTCGATCCCGAGAACCCCGAACAACTGCCCGACGAAACCATCCCGATCTACGGCTCTGCGATCTGGAACCGCATGACGAACGCTGAGAAGGCAACGGTGCGCCATCACTTCCAGGCATGGCAACTGTCGCAGTTCCTGCACGGGGAGCAGGGTGCACTGGTATGCACGGCGAAGATCGTGCAGCAGGTGCCGAGCATGGACGCGAAGTTCTACGGCGCCACGCAGGTGATCGACGAGGCGCGGCACGTCGAGGCCTATGCGCGGCTGCTGCATGAGAAGTTCCAGCTCGCGTATCCCATCAATCCGCATCTCCGCCAACTGCTCGACGACACGCTGTCGGAGTCGCGCTGGGACTTCACCTACCTGGGCATGCAGGTCCTCATCGAAGGCGTGGCGCTCGCTGCGTTCGGTCTGATCCGGGACCAGTCGAAAAATCCGCTGGCCGCGTCGGTGACCGCCTATGTGATGCAAGACGAGGCGCGGCACGTGGCGTTCGGCCGCCTGGCGTTGCGTGACTACTATCCGCAGCTGACGCAGAAGGAACGCGACGAACGTGAGGAGTTCGCCGTCGACGGCTGCTACCTGCTGCGCGACCGCTTCCGCGCCGAGGAGGTGTGGGACACGCTCGGTCTGCCGGTGGATGAATGCGTGCGTCATGTGGATGAGTCCGAGCTCATGCGGATCTTCCGCACCAATGTGTTCACGCGCATCGTGCCGACGATGAAGGATATCGGCCTCTGGGGCCCCAGGGTGCAGAAGGCGTACGCCGACATGGGGGTCATCGGGTTTGCCGATATCGACCTCGAGTCCGTGATGGCCTACGACGAGCAACGCGCGGGAGAGTTCGACCGCCGGCGTGAAGAGGTGGAGCGTGTGGCGACAGCCGCCGCGTGACGGGTTGCAAACGGTCGACATGGCCGACCGGTGTTTGGCGCTCGTACCTAGGGGCGGGTTGTGATGACCGTTTGATTCGTGCAATAAAGCGGACCTGCTTGGGCCTTTGAGGAGAGTGCTGCCCACGCTGAGAACGAAACCTGAGCAGAAGGAGGAGCAGATGCACAACGTCATGAAACACGCAAGAACCCTGGTCCTGGCTGCAATGGTCGCTGCACCGTTGTTCGCCGCCGGCTGCACGGCGACGCGCGGCCTCCGCGGTACGCCGGAGGAATCGGGCTTCCTCGGCAACTACTCCCAGCTCCAGCACGTCGACGGCTATCCGGCCGCGCTGGTGTACATCCGACCCGGCGTCCAGTGGGGGCGCTACAACGCCATCCAACTCGATTCAGTGACCCTGTGGACGGACGCCAGCACGTCAGGCCTCAGCCCCGAAGACCAGCAGATGCTCACCGACACGCTCTACCAGAGCTTGTACGACGATCTCAGCAAGTACTTCACGGTCGTCAAGCAGCCCGGTCCCAATACCATACGCCTGCGTGTGGCGCTGACGCAGGTGCAAGCGGCCAAGCCCATCATCCGGACGGTGACCACGGTCGTACCGCAGATGCGCATCCTGGGGAGTATCATCGGTCTTGCAGCTGACACGGCGACGATGGTCGGCTCGGCCACGGTGGAAATGGAGGCCTTGGATTCGGTGAGCAACCAGCGCCTGGCGGCGGCGGTGGACGACCGGGCGGGCACGAAGGTGTTATTCGCCAAGCGCGCCTACACCACCTGGGGTGACGTCAAGGCGGCGTTCGACTACTGGTCCGACCGCATCGCCTGGCAAATGGCCCGCATGGGTGTGCAGCGCCTGCCTGGCGTCCCCATGCCGGAAGAGCCAAAGGAAAGCCGCACGATCTAGCCGGGAGACTGCCGTCGCAGGGCATCTGCCTGTTTGAGGCGCACAGCGGCGGGACCATTCGGAGTCCGGGACGTTCACCGTGGGAGGCGCGGCCATCCCATACGGTTCCTCTCGACGGCCCGGTCTTTGTGGCAGACGATTGCGCCTGTAGAACGAATGGAGGAGGGAATCAGAATGGTCAAATCGCAGCGTGCGATGCTGGTGGTGGGGATCGCGATGCTGTTGGCGCTCCCTGCCTTCGCGGCGGACACGGAAAAGAAACACTCCAAGGAGGAGACTCCCGATGCGACGGTGAAGTTCTCCGGGGGCTCCGTTGGCATCGGTATCGGCTTTTCCTGGGGGAGTGGCGTGCTGACGTACAAGGGCAAGGACTATCCGTTCAGCGTGTCGGGGCTCTCAGCCGGGGACATCGGCGCGTCGTCAACCGAGGCCTCCGGTGATGTGTACGGCTTGAAGAAGCTCGAGGACTTCAACGGCAACTACACCAGCACCAGCGCCGGTGCGGCGGTGGGCGGCGGTGGTGGCGCTGCGACCATGCGTAACCAGAATGGAGTCAGCATGCATCTCGTGGCGACGGCGCGGGGCGTGAAGCTCAGGGCTGCCGTCGATGGGGTGAAGATTCAGCTGAAGCAGTGAACAGCCGAGGAGCAGGAAAGTTGCGCCGAACAATCGCGCGACTGCTTCTGGCTTTCCCCGTCGGCCTGGTCGTTGCCGGCATGACGTTGTGGGGCTGCGGGGCGATCTACTACTGCGCTGCGCTCGGTAGCACCGCGAAGGACATCGTCCTCTCGTCGTTCGCACTGTTCGGTGTCGCGGCCATCATCGGGCTCTTTGTGCGGCGCCTTCGACGCCTGGTGGCGGCGTTCCTGATCGTCTTTGCCATCGTGCTGGTCTGGTTCCTGCGCATACAGCCGCGCAACGATCGCGATTGGCAGCCCGAAGTCGCAGTTCTCCCCTACGCCGACATCAACGGCGACATGGTAACGGTGCACAACATCCGCAATTTCGATTACCGCAGCGAAACCGACTTCACCCCGCAGTACTACGACAAGACCTTTGACTTGAGAAAGCTCGACACGGCCGACTTGATCGCCACGTACTGGATGGGGGATGCCATCGCGCACATGATGGTAAGCTTCGGGTTTGCCGGGCAGGATTATCTCACCATCTCGATCGAAACGCGCAAGGAACGCAGCGAGAGCTACTCGACGCTGGCGGGCTTCTTCAAGCAGTATGAGCTGTACTACGTCGTCGCCGACGAGCGCGACCTGATTCGCGTGCGCACCAACTACCGCAAGAATCCGCCGGAGGACGTCTACCTGTACCGCACCAACGCGCCTGCGGCGAACGTGCGGCGACTGTTCCTGAGCTACGTGGAGAAAATCAACTCACTGAAGAAGCATCCCGAATTCTACAACACGCTGACGACCAACTGCACAACCAACATCTGGATGCACACCAAGGTGAATGGAAAGACACCGTTCGACTGGAAGATCCTGGCCAGCGGCTACGTGCCGTTGTTGGCGTATGAGTGGGGCCGACTCGATACCCGCCTGCCGTTTGACGAACTGCGCCGGCGCGGGCACATCAACGCGGCGGCGCAGGCCGCCAATGACGCCGCGGACTTTTCGCAACGTATCCGTGCCGACGTCCCGGCTCCGCCTCCCGCGGCGCGCTGAGCTGCGACACGGCGTCAAAGTCAATACGACTCCTCCGTGAGTGTGACCTTGCCGCGGAAGACGTAGTAGATCGTGACGGTGTAGGCCACGACGATGGGCACTCCTACGAGTGCGACAGAGAACATGAAATGCAGCGATTTCTGCGTTGAAGCCCCATTGTAGATGGTGAGGCTGTTGGCCGTCGGCGGCAGCGAAAAAACCAGATTCGGATAAACAGCGGCGCCGAACAGAAGCATCAGCGTGACGATCGAAAGACACGAGCTCACGAACGCACGGCCCTCCCGGCCTCGCCGGAGTTCACGCAGGATGTTGAATGTGACGAGCAGCGCGGCAACGAAGCTCCCACCCAGAATGAACGGCCGCTGGTGGAGGGCGGCCTCGATGTGTGGGCAGTTGAAAATGGTGAGGGCGTTCAACACCAGGAAGCAAGCCAGGTAGGCGGGAACCGTGAGTTTGATCCATTGCCTGAGCCGCGCCTGCACGGGGCCTTCGGTCTTCAGCATGAGGTACAAGTTGGCGTGCATGACGAACAGCACCGCGGCCGTAACACCGACAAAGAGTGCGTAGGGGTGAAGCAAAGTGATGAAGTTGCCCTGGAACTCGTGGCCGGTGTCGAGCGGAATGCCCCAGACGATGTTTCCCAGCACCACCCCGATGAGGATCGTAGAGAGCAGACTGCTGATCGCAAAGGCGGCATCCCA
>Ga0335070_10002326_pt1 | contig 22151 bp, 19 predicted proteins | sample Lox_Sample_13_FD_206722 | JGI IMG/M metagenome (GOLD analysis project Ga0335070, IMG submission 206722) | Soil microbial communities from Loxahatchee National Wildlife Refuge, Florida, United States - Lox_Sample_1.3 | ecosystem: Environmental > Terrestrial > Soil > Wetlands | place: USA...
AGTGGCCGATTTCTATACAGTCTTTGCCACGACCCAACCGGGTAAGAGAATAGAGGGGATAACAGGTTTTGTGGTGGAAAAGGGGACCCCGGGGCTCTCCATCGGGAAAACGGAAGAGAAGATGGGCATTCGAGGCTCGAATACGACAGAAGTCATTTTAGAAGATGTGAAGGTTCCCGTTCCTCAACGGATTGGGGACGAAGGGGTGGGCTGGTGGCAGATGATGAGGACGCTGAATCGATCAAGACCGGCCATCGGAGCTCAAGCCGTGGGTTTGGCCCAAGGCGCTTTAGACTATCTCGTCCAGTACGTTCGCGGGAAAGGCTGGGTTCACGGCGACCAAGATCACCTGGGAGTTCAATGGATGCTCGCTGATATAGCTATCGAGATTGAAGCAGCCCGAGCGCTGGTCTATAAGTCAGCGAATATGATGGATGAGAAGACGAAGGGTATCCCCGTGCAGATGTTCTCCGCCATGTCCAAATACTTCGCCTCCGATGTGGCCATGAAGGTGACGACGCAGGCCGTCCAGATTTTGCAATGGCAAGGTCTTACAAAAAATCATCCTGTTGAGAGGATGATGAGAGATGCAAAAGTCATCCAGATTTTTGAAGGAACGAATCAAGTTCAGAGGATGGTAGTGGCCCATACCCTGCTGAAATCAAAATGAGCGCTTTTCCGCTCGCTTATCTAGAATCGGCGCTGCCATGGCTTCTCAATACGGAATTCGAAATCCAAAACAATTTTAAAACCCGGACATCAAGTTACTCGAACACTCTGGGTTTCCTTATGCATCGTGGATTTTATCGATTGGAATGGATTTGTAAATTGGTTGCTCTACCGCAGGCGGGGATTTCAAATTTGGACACGGCCGAAGGATGGCCACCAGCGGTAGAAGTTTAAAGATGGGGGATTGCCATGCTGACACCGAGCGAACGAGAAAGGTATGATCGACAAATCTTGATTGGGGAGATTGGACAAGAAGGCCAGGGAAAGCTCAAGCGGTCACGGGTGGTCATCGCCGGCACCGGAGGGCTGGGCTCCCCGATCGCCACCTACCTGACAGCCGCCGGAATAGGGATGATTCGGGTCATCGATCATGATCGTGTGGCACTCAGTAATTTGAATAGGCAGATTTTGCACTGGGAAGAAGACGTCGGCAGAAGAAAGGTAGACTCTGCCAGAGCGAAATTAAGAAACCTGAATTCGGCGGTGGAGATCCAAGCGATCGCAGAGACCATTACGGAAGAGAATGTGTCCGAACTCGTGGAGGGCTGTGATGCCATCGTTGATGCCATGGACAACTTGCCGACTCGCTATGTCTTGAATCGCTGTGCGATTGAGAAGAAAATTCCATTCTTTCATGGCGCGGTCTATGGGTTTGAGGGAAGAGCTATGACCGTGCTTCCCGGAGAGACAGCCTGCCTCAGATGCATGTATCGAGGTCTCGTGCCGCAAGAAAAGTTTCCGGTGATTGGCGTTACTCCAGCCGTCATCGGCAGTATCCAAGCGACGGAAGTGATCAAGTATCTCGTGGGAATTGGTAAACTGCTGACCAATCGGTTATTAATATACGATGGGTTGAAGGTGACGTTCAGTGAGTTTAGACTCAATAAAAACCCAAATTGTGATCATTGTGGATCTTCAGCGGGAAAGGAGTAAGATATGGGTATCAACGTGCACATTCATACCACGCATCGGCAATTTACCGGCGGTTCAGAGGTGGTAGCCGTAGAGGGGAATACCGTGGGTGAATGTTTGAACCATCTCATCAAAGAGTTTCCTGGAATGGAGAAAGCGCTGTTTGTCAAAACAGATAAGCTGCTCAACAACGTTGAAGTCTATCTGAATCATGCCAGCGCCTACCCAAATGAACTGTTAAAACCAGTTAAAGATGGCGACGACATTCACCTTGTGGTTATGCTGACCGGAGGATGAAAGGATTCTCTCGGAGTGGGAAAGTCGGCATCCTCGTGATTCATTTTTTGGACCTACCATTGCCTTTTCAAGCGGACCGAATTTTGAAACTGTAGTGAATCAAGATTCAATTTTGGCCAAACGCGAGACCACAAAACCTCCAAGGGATTTCGCGCCGGCGGTCCTCATCGTTGAGACTGCCGAAAAGGTCATTTTTTGCCAAGTGGCTGTCAATAAATCAGCTCATTGGCATTCTGAAAATAGCCAAATTGGGGTTTTTTCTATAGGCTGGGCTGAGAATTCCTCATTTTTGAAGAATGCTCGGGTTTTCCGGAATTATACATCCGGCGTAGGTTTCCCTGTAATCTTTTCAATTGCTTCCTTGAAGCGCTCTATAACCTCAGGCGTATCAGGTTCCACCGCCGCTTGTGACGACGGGATATGGGTCATTTGGGCGAGCTTTATCTTCCCTGAAAACCCTTCATGGTCCTGAATATATTTGTAGTACCTCAATAGTTTTTCGCCCATGTCCTCCCCGCGATCTCAAGTGCGGTGAAAGAATGGCTGGTAGGCCGTCGGATGAGGTCGGGCTTCATCCCACAGGCTGCTAGGGGTTGAATAAGCCATTGACAATGAGCATCTTCTTTTCCTACCCATAGGGACTCGATCGCTTTCAGAGTCTAAACGTCCTGTTTCGTATCGTTCTCCGAATCGGGGGAAGCGAGACGAACTGACAAGAGGCCCGACCTTTATTTTTGGACTTATCCTATGAACGATAGGATTCTATATGGGCAGAAGCAGCGTGTCAATATTTTTTTGGAGGGACCTTACGAATCAGGCGTGATAAGCGCCTGATTCGTTAAGATCTTCAATGTAAGATTGGAGAAGAAGAGTTGCCTGTTTGGAATAACAATTGGGTGAGGTTTACCGGATTTAATAATACCAATTCTTTCCAGCCTTATCTCTCCAATCGTTCTCCTCGATCTTCTCTTCTTGATTATCCTCGGGTGTTTTTTTGAAAAGCGGTCTCACTTTTTCTACCGTGTGTCTCCATCCAGAGGCAAGATCGTGCTTAAAAACAAGCTGTAAATATTGAACCATGGTAACCTCCTTTGATCGGTTTTCCTTGAGTGGTAGAAAATGCATTTTTAATGCCAAACTAAAGAAATGACTATAAGTAATTGGAATTATATAATTATTTAGAATCTTCTGGCGCTAAGAGAAGGACTGGAAAGTCAATTTATGTCACCTATTCGCAATTCTTAACTTCCGGGATCACAGCCCTAGATTGGACATCGGTCCTTCATGACGAAAGTGGCAAAGGAAGGGGTCCGAACAACCCAATCTAAGTTAGCATTCGGAAAGGCATTGAGTCGGTTTTTAAGAAAAACTCTATCATTATCTGACCAGAGCTACCCGATCTCTTACTAAAACGGAGGAGGGAGGATTGGGGAACTTTGCAAACGGTTGAGTGGCTCCTTCGGCAGAAGGATTGACCCTAAAATAATCTTCATACGCTGGGGTTAATCCCCGTATCTCTTCCCGCGTTTTTGAAGCACTTCCTTCCCGCCCTGCATGCGGGTCTTGATAAACTCCTGCGTCAAGCGATCGTCGCTAGATGCTTGGCTGATGACATGGGCACGATCGCCTCTTATCTCCAAAGGAATCACGAGTTCGGCATCGCCCACCAGTGGAATGGTAGGGTCATTTGTCGTTAAGATGATCTGGTGCTGAGAGCTTTCGTTTTTCAACCCTTTTTGCTCCCTGAGAATTTGTAGAATCTCTTCATGTACGAATCGGTCTTGGAGGTATTCCTCTGGTTGATCAATGACGAGAATCTGGCTCTTTAGCCCGAGCAGAAGAAGCATTACTTCTACGGCTCCTTGGTTTGCCGACAGATGCTCGAGAGACCTCGATTGACCGTCAATTTTCATTTCTAAACGAAGGGCATCCTGAGGGATCAGCGTCTCCAATTGGAGGAGCCGAAATTCGTCAGCAGCCAGCCAATGGATCAAACGGTCTGCCATCTCAGAGGTGAGGCCAAAACGGGTTTGAACTTCCTTGCTTCCTGCCCGTACAGCTTCGGCGAGGGCAATGCCATCTGTGGCTTCCGGGAGAACAAGCTGATCGATGACACCCTGGGCAATGTTGGATCCTTTCAAGAGATGCGACAACTGTCCTTTGTAACTTTCTTTTTGACCCTTAAATTCTACCTGGAGACGGACTCGACCGTTCAGAGATTCGGCAATCGTTTCGGCTCGTTCCTTCCGTAATCCATTCTGTTTGAACCTGCAATCCCTGAGTTGCTGAAGAAGCGCTTTGCGTTCTTGTCTCAGGATTTTCAAACGATCTTGGGTCTCGTTGAACTCTGCGATTAGCGATGACAAGGAGGTTTTTTCCTGGGTTAACTTTAAAGCTCGATCTTGACCCATGGGTTCTGTTTTTGAGCTTCTTTCGATTTTATTGGCTTCTGCATCGGAGGTACGAAGCTTCTCCTGGAGCCGCATGTCCAAGCGCGCCAAACCTTGTATGGCCTGCTCAAAAAGGGTTGTCTGGTCGTCCAGGACCACCTTTAAGCTTTCTTCAAGGATAGAGAGAACTTTTGTGGCCTCTTGCAGAATGGGTGACGGTTTATCCTCCACGTCTGCCAGATTTCGGTGAGTCGAATCCAGGATAGCAAGAAGGTTAAGCCGCCATTGATCACAATCCGCCGAAGCATTCCTGAGGGTATTGGTCGCATTCTTCAGGCATCCTCCCAGGCTGCCAGAATCGGCCCCTTCCTTCCGATTTTCTTGACCCTGGGCTTTAAGGGTTTCGATCTCATGATCGATTTCTTTGAGCCGTTGGGAATAGTCTTCCCGCTTCGCCAGTCGTGCCTGCAGATCTTGTATCGCTCCGGTGTTGTCGCTGAGCGATTCCATGGCCTTTTTCACGGCCTCCGCACATTTACGAGCTTGTTCGCCCAGCAGATCGTCCAAAAGCTCAAGTCGTTGGTCTTGGCTTCCGGAGACCGCCCTGATCTCATGTTGTCCAAAAACGGTTAGCCCGCCGTCAGGGGTGAGGAGCTCAGAAGGGCTTGCCTTGAGCGGTTTTTCAGGGTTGACTTGGAAGGTGTGGGGTTCTTCGCCCCATACTCGGACGATGCGATACTGACGGATTTTCCCTTCTCGAATAGGCCTGTCGAGGATGACCTCGATCCTGCCGTCACTCCCCAGGGCTCGTCCCACAAGTTCCTTGGGGGACGATTGATCGGAATAGGGGGGTGTGGCAAACGCGTAACGGAGGGCTTCGAGAATAGCAGATTTGCCCGCGCCCCTGCCTCCGATAATGACGTTGAGGTCTGGGTTCCAGGATATATTCAAATTTCCAAGGAAACCGGACCCTGAAATGGCAATACTTCTGATTCTTGGGTGATTCGCCGAAGGAATCCTGCCGAGGGATAGACGCGTCTGCGGGTTGTGAAGCGCTAGTCGCAGGGCGTCCAAGTTGGTTGCGCTAAGTTTGAGGTAGGTCGCCCGGGGGGTTCCATTCGATCGGTGTTGTGTCCCAATCTCCTCTATCTGCTTCGGGTTGGAGAATTCTACGAGGGCGATCTGATCCCAGAAGTCTGCCGGCAGGGTGCCCGTGGACTGAAGTTTGTTTTTTTCTTTTTCTGGACAGCATTCGATGGCATCGGGTTCTATCTCCAGCAGAAGTTTGGCGGCAACTTCGGCCGTGAGACTTTTACAAAGACCATCTGTCTGATCGGGATGGGGAAGAATCAACAGGCAGTTGAACTGGCTCCGCAAGTCTTTGAGTGAATCTGTCAAGCTCGCCTTCAGATCAATGTCTCGATGAGAACCACGGCTGTCAAACAATGGGGTGGCAGGCACTTTATCGAGTGACCGGAGATATGTATTCACGCTATTCAGATCGGTATCACCGGCGAAGACCGCCAATATATGGAGGCCATATTTGTACTGTCTAAAAGTCATCTCCACCCCGGGAAAAAGTGTGATGCCCCGGTTACTCGCCTTTGCGGCGGTCACTTCAAACCATTCTATATTTATTCCATTGTAGTCTGTGATTGCAGCGACGGAAATTCCTTGAGCTGAGAGTTGTTCGATGTAAACGTCCGCGAGACCTATTCCATCTTCACGCTTCTTCCCCTTCGGGGGCGCAAAGGCCAGAACGCTCGGGCTGTGCAGATGAAGGTCGAGGCGGTGCCAAGTCGCTCCACCGTCTTGCAACTGGGGTAAATCGGCAGGCTTTCCTTGAAGTGGTGAACGAGCATGTTTCAATGGGTCCATAACCATCTGATCTATCTAGAGTATTTTCTCCCCTGGGGTGATTTCCAAGAGCGAGAGGCAAAGCAACAGGATAGGCCAAAAAAAGGCGATGTCTACCGCTCGGTTCTTTTCACCCAATTTCCGCATCGACTTCTTCCGCGTTTCTTTGCCCCTGGGTTTCTCCCGACCTGGTATTCCACCGTAATTGCACACTTTTGTCATTCAACGTTTCGCAGAACGTGAGTCGTCTCGCCGGTTCCACGGGCTGGTCATCACCTGCCCCTGGTCTTTCTTTCGATCGGCGAATGATAACAGAATAACGCGCTTAACTACCCCCATGAGTTAGGATGAAGTGCACTCCAGCTAAAGACCTTTTCCCCCTTTGAGTGAGATTGAATCGTCTAATTTTTTTGTAAAGCCACCCGAATAAGCCCTAATAAGTCGATGTAATTAAACGGCTTCAAGCAATAACTACTGAAGTTGCCAATCCTTTTTTGAAATTCCTCCAATTCTCCTTTGGTGACAGATATGATCATGGGCGTTTTGATCGAGGCAAATTCCAGCTTCAGCTGGTAAAAGCCATCGTAGTCATTTGCCTTGACGAGCGTCCCATCCAGAAAAATAGCATCGGGTTTTTCCTTCTTGGCCTCTTCGGATCCCTCTTTAATGCTTGATACAATGCTCACTTCGTAGCCCATTTCGACTAATTTTACGAACTCAGCAATCTCTGGTTCTTTTCCTATAACCAGTATTCGCTTCTGCAGTCCCCTGGGCTGTTCTGGAGGGACGGAGGATTCTAAAACCTTCTTGACTGTCTCCAGCAACATCTCTGGCTTATAAGGTTTCTTGACATAGTACTGCGCGCCTAAATGATACGCCCTTGCCACGTCCTCCGGTCTATCCTTCGCGGTAAGGAAAATAACGGGAACTGAGCGGGTTTTGGGAGACATCTTTAGTCTCGTGTAGACGGAATAACCTCCACCGGCGGGCATGACGATGTCTAGTATGATCAGATCCGGTTTCTCCGAAGAGGCATAGTTCAAGCCTTGCTGCCCATCCAGGGCAGCAATCACCTCGTACCCGCTTGCCTCCAGGCGGGCTTTGACCATGGTAACGATATTGGGCATGTCGTCGATCACCAGGATCTTTTTCTTCGTCATCTTTCTTGCCGTTGTGGACACATCCTCCTTCATCTTTCACCCGTCACGTATGAAAGTCGAGCGTCTTCTCCCTCAGGGTGGTGAATCCAAACACCTCACCGTCTTTTAGCCGATCCCAAAGCCCTGGATCGCATGACAATCCCGCTTCCTTCACGATTCGGGAGGTTTCTACTTCCCCTTCTTTCCCAAAAGCTCCTTCATCTTTGCGAGCAGCACTTCTGCTTCAAATGGTTTAGAGACGTATGCGTCCGCTCCCACTTCTTGGCTCACCTTCTTGATTTCCTGGGGAGTTCTTCCAGAAGATATAATAATGGGAATCGGGTTATACTTCGGATCCGCCTTGAGAAGTTGGCAGACCTTATAGCCGCTCAACTTAGGAAGCATGACGTCCAAGATAATCAAGCTTGGGTTTTCCTTTTGAGCTCTTTCCAAACCTTCCTGTCCGTCGCCTGCGGTAATAACTTCGTAGTTATGTGCCTCCAATCTCATCTTGAGCATGTTGACAATAGGCGGTTGATCTTCTACGATCAATACTTTCTTTCTTGCCGTTAAGGTTTCCTTGTGGGCCGGTGCCTTGGTAGGGACATAGTTTTGAGCTGGGTGAACTATTTCATTCCAGGATTTCTCAAATATGTCCTCGACCGACTGGATCAATCCGTCGAGGTTCTCTTTCCCCGTAGAAAGCAATTCCTTTTGTTTGGCATTCAGTTTTCCCGGTATTTCCTCCAGCATCAAAGACAGGCTTTCTTTGACGACGGTCAACGGGGTGCGAACGACGTGCGATATCATGCCCATCAGATCATCCTTGATAATCTCCAGTTCATTTCTTAGTTCATCTTTCATGATTTCGAGTTCATTTTCTGCAGGTTCCTCCTTAGCCTTCTTCGGTTTGTCCTCTTTTGCGGAAGCAGGCGATGGTAAGGCTGCAGTGAACCGAGAGGTACTGAGAAGTTCCCCGATCAGTTTATTCAATTCGTCTGCGGATTCCAATGCGGGTTTTAGAAAGGAAAAACATTTATCGCAATTTGAATCTCCCAGCCCGTCCAAAATCATGCTCGCCCCTTCGCGAACGACCATGAGCTGACTGCGCAGATCGTGCCTGACAGACGAAAGATAGGCTTCGAATTTTTCCTGTCCGTTCATGTCATTCACCTCTCTTGGAGATCTCTACAAGACTCTTCCGACATGCCCGTAGTAGAAACTCCACTGTGAAATCCTCGCAGAACCTGATTTGCTCGTCTTTCGGTCTCTTTTCCAATAGTCGGATTGCGTTTCTGAATTCTCGGGCAGCTTCGCCAAACTTTCTCTGGTATAAGTACATGTTTCCAAGGTTAAAATAGGCGATCACGGAATCGGGGTCCACATAGATCACCTTTCTGAACTGTATCTCGGCTTCGGTGAGATTACTGCTTTTATAGGATAAAACCCCCAAGAGATAGTACGCCTCGACACTCAGGTTATCCACCTCTAGGAGTTTCTGGAGGACATCTGTTGCTTCTTTGTATTTCGCCTCATTCGCCAGAATGGTTGCCCTGGCCAGATGGGTACCCAAACCGTTTTTTCGTTGTTTCTTCGTCTGATCGGGGGAGGAAAGGGGGAACTCCCCCTCCCTTTCTTCCAAATCAAGGGAGCCTTGACGATATGCCGAATCCGCTTGTTTTTCGACGTCGGGAAGTCTTGAATGGCCCTCGAGGGATTTGGGTTTTTTCTGGAGCCCAGGCCCCAGCTCCCAACAAAAAAAGCTTCTCTCTAAGTCTGCGTCTTTGATGAAAGTCGGCCTCTCGACATCCCCACCGGCAGATCGGGGTTTGCTCAGGGGTTGCCCTGAGCAGGGGTTCTTTCCTTGGGCTTCGAATACAGGCGGTGAATCGTACTGGCATGAAGCAACGGTCGGCGTTGCGGGAAGCGCAAAGTCCCCGCCTTCGAACCCCGGCACCGCGATAAAGGGCTTCGGAGTGTCTTCGTGAAACGGACTTAACCTCTTCTTATAGATGAAGGTCTGGGGAAATTCAACTCGCTCGAACTTGTTGGTGATCTGCCACAGAGTCTCTGCATGTCCGAGAAAAAGATAGCCGTCCTGGGCGAGGCAGTTATAAAAATTTTCAATGACCCGCTGGGTGGTCTGACTATCAAAGTATATCATGACATTTCTACAGAAAATAATATCGATGTTCTGCATCCTTTCATGGATAAATGGATCCTTGGCTAGGTTATGATATTCAAATCGAGCCAACTCTCTCACATCCGCGTTCAGTGCGTAAGTTGTGTCCCAGACCTTGAAATACTTGGCCACGTATTCCTTCGGCAAATGGCCGATATTCTTTTCGTTGTAGATTGCTTTTTTCGCAGAAGCGAGCACGTTTCTGTTTATGTCCGTGCCCAAAATGGAGATACGCCAGTCTTCGTGAGAAGGGACGACTTCCGTCATGGCCATGGCGATGGAATAGGTCTCATCTCCCCCAGAACACCCCGCGGACCAGACGCGTAACCACTTATCCCCTGAATCCATTTTCCTCTGCATGATTTCAGGCAAGACAAATGTCATCAGCACATCGAACTGAGCCTTGTTTCGGAAGAAATAGGTCTCGCCGATGGTGATCAAATCGAGCAGTTCTCGTATCTCCAGACGCCCCTCGGGATGGAATTTTAGGAGATTGTAATATTCTCGGTAGGAATCATAACCCCGATGTTGTAATCGTTGGCAAAGGGCGAATTGCAAGGACTGGTTCCTGCTTTCTTCGAAGAAAAGGCCGCTCGTTTCTATGAGCAGCTCTTGAAAAAGAGAGAAATCTTCGCCGGACAAGGGTAAGATATTTTTCATTGTTTAAGAGCCGATAACTCGGCGACTTCGTTCTTTGTTAAAATATATTCCAGGTCTAAGATGGGGATGATTCTTTCCCCAACCCTCGCGATCCCCGATATGACCTTTGTCTCCATCTGTGTTGCTACGACTTCGGGCGTCGGCATAATATCGTCTTTGGTTAACGTGATGATCTCCCGCAAGCTGTTGACCGTTAGTCCGACGATGGACTTGTTGACCCGGCACACGATGATCCTTTTGTTGAGATCCTCTTCCATCGGTGTGCCAATGAGTTTCTTTCTCAAATCAATTAACGCAATGATATATCCTCGTAAGTGGATCACTCCCTCAATAAAAAGAGGGGTCTGAGGAAGTGGATAAGTCTTCTGGGGTCTGAGGACTTCACGCACACAAGAAATATCCACCCCTAATTCCTCGCTCGCCAAGGTGAAGATCAGAATTTGTCTCTCTTTCTTGTCCTCAAGGCCTTTTTTCTGCATCTCGCGCTGAACGTCCTGTCCCGTTGGGAAAGATGATCTCATCGTTATCTCACCATCCCCACGATCTCTTCCGCTATTCTTTCCAAGGGCAGTACTTTATCGACGGCATTCATTTCGATGGCGGCATTGGGCATACCAAAAACGACACAGCTCTTTTCGTTTTGAGCAATGGTCTTGCCGTGGAGTTGTTTTATAGCCTTCATTCCCATCGCTCCATCTCTGCCCATACCCGTTAGGAGTGCCGCGACACTCCCTTTTCCGTAGATTCTTGCTACAGACTCCAGCAATACATCTCCGGAAGGCCTATGGCCTCCGTAGGCGGGTTCAGTGGAGAGTCGAATTTTTCCACCTTCTTCAACCCTCATTTGAACGTTGTCGGGAGCGATGTAAGCCACTCCGGGCCGTATTTCTTCCAAATCTTCTCCAATCTTAACTTTGATTTTGCATTCCTTAGCAAGCCAGCCCACCAGGCCTGACAAGAAACCGTTGGTGATGTGTTGAACAATAACGATGCCACAGGGAAAATCTTCGGGTATCCTTTTAAGGATCTCAAGAAGTGCGTGTGGCCCCCCGGTAGAGGCCACGATGGCTACGATCCTATCCAAGACGTTTTTACGGTTTGCCTTAAGATCAACGACGGACGTTTCTCTTGGAAGTTCAACGGCTGGTTGGCGCATCACTCGGATACCGATTAAGAATTTTATCTTCGCGATGAGAGCCTCGCCAGACTTTTTATTTCCGGCCAATTCAAGCTCACTTTTATCAATGACGTCCAACGCGCCGTGAGAGATGGCCTTGAATACCTTCTCCATTCCTGCCCTAAAGACCGCAGAGGAGACCATCAGGATCGGGGTAGGGTGGTAGGCCATGATCTGCTTCGTCGCCTCAAGACCATCCATGACCGGCATATCAATATCCATTGTAATGACGTCCGGCTTCACAAGAGGCACGAGGTCTACTGCTTCTTTGCCGTTCGTCGCAATCGCTGACACGATAATCTCGGGATCACAGTTCAGGATATTGGTCAGGATTTTACACATCAGCGGAGAATCGTCTACCACTAACACCCGTACCATGTCTTGGCCCCACGTTTCATATTAGCCGACTAATCGTTCGATTGTATCCAAAAGGCCTGTCTGCTCAAATGCACTTTTAACGATGTAAGCGGAGGCACCGACCTCTATCCCCCGTCTTTTGTCTTCTTCCTTCTGCAATGCCGTCACCATGACAAAAGGGATGTTTGTGTACCCTTCCTTTTTCTTCAAGGTCCTGCAAAGCTCAAATCCATCCATCCTTGGCATCTCAACGTCACTCACGATGAGGTCGTAATGGGCGCCTGTGATTCTTTCCAGTGCGTCTAAACCATCGACTGCTGTATCGACACGGTACCCGTGGGTTTCCAAGATAGTTTTCTCAAGTTCCCGAGTCGAAAAAGCATCTTCGACAACCAGGATCCTTTTCATTTTGCGCTTCAGTTCTGGGGCGCTCCTTTTGCCTGTCATTCCTGGAAGTCTAAGGGCGCTATGAGCAATTAAGTCTACCACATCCAAGACGATGACGACCTCGCCGGTCGGCATGATGATCGCGCCGCTCACATTCTTTACTTTTCCTAAATGCTTGCCTAGGCCCTTTATGAAGACTTCTCCCTCTCCGACAATCCGATCGACAATAAATCCGACTCGGCTGTCGAGGGAGGCGGCAATCACCACCGTTAATTCTCCGTTCGCCTTATCCTTCTCCTTTGGCGCTTGCGGAAGTTCAAGCACTTCATTCAATCCTACCAAGGGCACGATGTGCTCACGGAGGGTCATTGCCATTCTTCCTTCAATGGTAGAAACATCATCCCGTTTCACTTTGACACTCTCTGTAATGGGGAGCATCGGAAGGGCAAAGGTCATGTCCTGTACCTCGACCAAGAGTACTTGAATAATGGCAATGGTCAATGGCAAGACGAGTGTGAATTTGGTTCCTCCGTCTTTCTGCGTGACTAAAGTGACCCGGCCCTTGAGGGCGGTGATGTCCCGCCTCACGATATCCAGTCCGATTCCCCTTCCTGAAACGTCCGTGACGACCGGACTTGTGGAATAACCGTTCATGAAGACGATGTTCAAAACCTCTTTATCAGTCATTCTTTCGAGGTCGTCATGAGATACGATTCCCTTCTTGAAGGCCGTCTGCTTGATCTGATCAATATCCATGCCCCTTCCATCATCCTCTATCGTGATCACTACATTATCCGCCTCTTGCAGGGCCGAAACCATTATTGTTCCTGCCTTTTGTTTACCCAAGGCCATCCTCACCTCCGGCCCCTCAATTCCATGGTCTACGCAGTTACGCAATATATGGATGAGGGAGGGCTTTATCCCATCCAGGACCTTTTTATCAAGCTCGGTTTCTTCTCCGGAAATCAGCAAGTGGACCTCTTTTCCTTGTTGGGAAGCGATATCCCTTACCATACGGGGAAACCCATCAAAGATAGCCGACAGCGGTAACATCCTTATCTTCTTCATATTCGCCTGCAATTCGTCGATGACGGGGTCAAGATGAAATGCAAGTGTGGAAGCATGATCATATAACCTCACATTGTATTCCCTCAGTTTCCGCATTTGGGCGTCACACTGAGCGAGCAACTTTGTTACTTCTCTCGCCGGAGATGAAAACTCCTTCTTCATCGCTTCGCTGAGGCTGGCGATACTCTTCTGCGCGTCTTTGCTGATCTTTGAGAGACTTTTTGCTTGTGCCGTTATCGCCGAGACCTTCAACTTGTTGATCAAGACCTCTCCGACCAAATAGAGGAGTTTGTCTACTCTGCTTAGAGGAACGCGGATGTATTCCTCCCTTTGCGCCGGGGGATGATGAGTCGTTGGTTCACTCGTGGGACGGTTGACGACCTCGTCGTGCGTCTTTCTTGTCTCGAGTTCTTTTCCCTCTCCGGCTTTGGCTTGGGTTTCGGCAGCTCGGTCTTCTGGCGGGCGCTCTGGTTCGTTGTCTCCCTTGGTTTCTGCTCGGGTTCCTTCCTCCCGGGTTTCTGCAGCCTTTGGCTCTCCTTGATCTCTCCTCTCTTGTTTCCCTCGTCCTCTGATTCCTCGTGTCCCGGAAAGGCATTCTTCTAAATCCCGGCAGATTTCAGAGGCATCGACATCGATCTCCTTCTCCTGGACGATCTTATCCAAGATTGCCCGGATGGCATCCAGACCTTTAAAGATGCTTTCAGCCATGGAAGAGCTGAAGACGGCCCTTTTTCCGGCAACCTCTTCAAAGATATCTTCTATCCGATGCGCGATATCCTGAATTTCGCAGAACCCGAAGACCCGAGCCGCGCCCTTCAAGGTATGCACCTCTCGGTTGAGGTCGCTGGCCAGGTTTACGCTGCTGGGCTGCCTCTCTAACTCGACGAGCCCATTATCCAGTTTGGTCAGGTGCTCTTCGGTTTCTGCCTTGAAGATTGCGATCAAATCCTTCATTGTATCAGGCATGTCTCAAGTCCCTTGTTTTTCCTTCTTCTTCATCCAGTTTGAAGTCCGAAATTGCGCTTTTAAGCTCCTCGGATAATGCATTGAGCTGTGCTGCGGAGGCGGTCGCTTGTTTGGTCGATGAGACAAACTGTTTTGTAACGGAATCGATCTCCCTCATGGCCTGGACGACCTGGTCGGAGGCAAATTTTTGCTGTTGTGTCGCGATGGAAATCTCCTTGGCGGACTTCGCTGTCTCCTCAATCATCTCCAGCCCTTTTTTCACCCATTTGGTTGATCCTTCAATACTCATGATCGTAGAGTTTGTTTCCCCTTGGATTTCGTTTATAAGCTGACGGATTTCTTCAGTCGATTCAGAAGAACGCTCAGCAAGTTTCCGGACTTCTTGCGCGACAACGGCAAAGCCTCTTCCCACCTCCCCTGCTCGAGCAGCTTCAATGGCAGCGTTTAGGGCCAGGAGATTCGTCTGATCCGCAATATCGTCAATCAGTTTCGTGATATTGCCGATGGATTGAGATTTTTCGCCTAGCGAGAGAATCTTTCTTGAGGTATCGGTGACCTTTGCATTGATTTCCTGCATGCCTGCCAAGGTGTCTCCTGCGATTCTGGCGACATTTTCCGCATTCTTGGCGATACGCGTGGCCGTGGTGTCGAGCTCCTCAATGGTGGTCGTCACCTGGCTAATGGCGGAGGACTGGCCGGCCACGCCCGTCGCTTGCTCTTCGGAGGCGGCTCGAATTTGAGCTGAAGAGGTACTGATCTGGAGCCCGGCGCTGCCGATCTCTTTGACCATCCGCTTCATTTCTTCGTTCAGTTGGGCACTGGCGATGGTGCCAGCAGCCTGGGCGGCAATGCGCTCGGCGAGTTTGAGATCTCGGTCGGTGTAGGCTTTGAATTTTGTCGACCGAAAATGCAAGGCTCCAATGACGTGGTCTCTCCAGGTCAGGGGGGCGGACATCATCGACCTGAGTCCACTCCGAAAAGTGGGGATGAGGTTAGAGAGTTGACTTCTCTCTAACTCCTCAACGGATTCTGGCTGGATGAGAAAGCCCCTCCGCGTCTTCATGACCATCTCGTTGCCGGAATGCAAGAGGGGATAAATATCTCCCACGCGTCTTCCGTCCACATTTACTCCGGAGACATAGGCCACTGTGACTGTGCCTTTTTCGGGGTTGTTCAGTCCCACCATAATTCGGTCGAGTGGAATCAGCTTACGGGCTTCCTCGGCAAATCGTTCATAAACATCTTCAATCTTTAGACTTGAACTCAGAATCTTTCCGATCTCGGCCAAGATGGCATTTTCCATCGCCAATTGCCCCGCTTCTTCCTCCCGCTTTTTCAGCGACTCCTCTGCTTGCTTAAGCTCCGTGATATCCTTGATCGTCACCTTGAATCCGATGACGTTTCCCTTGGGATCCTTCCTTGTGCTGGCTGTTGCTAACGCATAGATCTTTCCCCCGTCCTTCCTCCTCAGTTCTTGTTCGACATCCTCCACATAGTCCTGTTTCGACAGTGCCTCTTGGATTTTATTTCGGTCTTCGGGGCGGTTATAGAGATGGATGATCGATCCAATCTTCATGAGATCTTCTTTGCTGTCGTAGCCGAGCAGTTGAATCACGGCCTTGTTGAGATCGATGAGTTTACCGTCTTTGGTCGTGACGAAAAGTGGTTCCCTGGAGCCTTCAAAGAGTGTCCGATATTTTTCCTCCGATTCCCGCATCGCCTGTTCTGCCAGTTTTCGTTCGGTGATATCCTCGGAAGTCATTAAGTTCCTTCCGTCAGCCAAGGTGACGCGTTTAAAGAGAATCTCCTTTGAGGAGCCTCTTTTGCAGGCTACCGTGAAGACCCGGGAGCGGGTTTTACCCGCCTTGGCTTCATTCATATCTTCTTTCCAACAGGCGATAACCTTCTGACGGTACTCTGGGTCCGGATAGGCCTTCTCCAACCAATCTTTGCCCTTAGGGATATCGTCTAAAGTATATCCAAAAATTTCAGTGAACTTGGGGTTGACGTACTCAGAGATCCCCCCCTTATCGAGAATGCTTAAACCGATAGGGGCGTGGGTCGCCAAATCTCTAAAGCTCTGCTCTGAGGCCTGAACCGCCTCGAGCGAATTTTTCAGGTTGACGATCATAGACTGGAGACCCCTGCCAAACGCATCCTTCTCAGACCTTATTTGCACCTTTTGGTCTAAATGTCCTTCGGCAACACTGGAAACCGTCCCTGCCATTTCCTTCATCCAATTCGATATGTTCTGGAAAGATCTGGACAACTGTCCAACTTCATCCCGGCTATTGACTTCAAAGGATTGGGTCAGATCCCCTGTTTTTGCAAACGTACCCACGGCATCGGTTATTTTGCGAAAAGGGTCCATGATCTTTCGAAGGGTCCCGTAAAGGACGATGGCGGTGAGCCCAGAGACAACCAAAATCGAAAGAAGCATTTTTGTTTTTAGAAGATGGATGGGTGTCACGAGATATTCTGAAACTCCCAGGTTGGCCAGCGTCTGCTCCTTCAAGACCGCCATGCAGAGATGAAAGTGATACCCACTCAACAGAACAAACGAAAGCAAGGCGGCCATAAAGAAATAGAGGAATAGTTTATTTCTTAACGTCGTGAAGAACCGCGATCTAAACATTTCCAACCCCCTTTCAGTTCGTGAAGGCAACCGGCATGAGCTGTTTCTGCGCGAAAAAAGAGAAAGACTGCCATTCAGACCAGCAGTCGATATTGGCTTCCTTCTACTCTCATGGCGTCTCTAGGTATAGCCCCATTTCAAGCTTTCGTCTGTTTGTAAGCATTCCCTCCGGGCTCGAACTCTTCTCTCATTCCCTTCTCTTGCGACTGCCAAAAACTGACAATGGCCCTTGGAATATTTTGAAGAGGCATCACGTCGTCCGCGGCCCCAAGTTTGATGGCTTCTCTGGGCATGCCAAAGACAACGCACGTCTGTTCATTCTGCGCAAGCGTGTGAGCCCCTTTCTCATGCATGGCGAGCAGTCCCTTCGCCCCATCGGCACCCATGCCTGTGAGGAGCACGCCGACAGCGTTGCTCCCAGCACAACGTGCCACGGATTGGAATAACACGTCAACGCTCGGTCGGTGATGGTTTACGGCGGGGCCAGCTTTTATCCTCACCAGGTAACGGCTGCCGCTTTGCTGGAGGAGCATGTGCCGGTTGCCCGGAGCAACGAGGGCCACCCCTGGTCCCACGGGGTCGTTGTCGCGCGCTTCACGCACTTCTATCTGGCAGATCTGGTTGAGCCTTCGGGCAAAGCTCACCGTGAATTGCTCGGGCATATGCTGGACAATTACCGTGCCCGGAAAAGTCGGTGGCAGATCCCTGATCACGGATTCGATGGCTTGGGTGCCACCCGTTGAAGCTCCGATAGCGAGCACTTTATTTGTGGTCTGGAAGTTGAATGGAAGTGTTGGGCTTGCGGCGGACGTCTCCAAATTTCCTTTTTGCTGAGGGATCTGCGCCGAGGCTGCGGCGCGGACAGCATGGATCAGTTGTTGCGAGATCTCCGGCGTCCGGGAGGCTGGCCCCGGTTTGCAAATCACCTCTACCGCCCCTAATTCCAATGCCCTAATGGCTGCCTCGCTATTCGTGGGCGTCAACGAACTCACCACGACAACGGGAAGGGGGTAATATTTCATTAACTTGGCCAAAAATGCCAAGCCGTTCATTCGGGGCATCTCCAAGTCAAGGGTGATGACATCAGGACGTAATCGAACAATCTTATCGCGCGCGACGTAGGGATCGACGGCACCGCCGACCACTTCAATATCTCGGCACCTGGACAACTCCATGGTTAAGACCTTGCGGACTAACGCCGAATCATCTACGATTAATACTCGAACGACTCCCATTACTCCTCCGCAAGAGCCGGATATCTGGACACGAACAGGAGAAGGTCAGCCCGACCCATCCCTAGACCCACTTGCACCTCTGCCACAGGGGGCAAATCAACGCTTTCACTTATCTTGGGCGCACTGACGTGAAATACGTCCTTCGAACCAGCAATCCCAGGGAGCATATTGCCGCATATGACGTTGGCGATTTCTCCCAACGCATCATATTGAAGGCTTTTGGAGGGGATATCTTCTTCGCCCAACATATTGGCGGTGATGATGGGAAGAAGTCCGCCGCAGACCCTCACCAATAGCTTTCCGGAGAAGGGTCCATCGAAATCCACGCTCACCGCTGCTTCGACCTGGGCATTTAACTGTTGCTCGTCGATCTCGGGCGTGGGAAGCAAAAAACCCAGCTCCTCAAAAGTCAGGGTAGCCGCCTTAAATAGTTCCGTTTCCAGCTTTTTGCTCATCCAATCCTCCTAAAGTCCTCAAGATGGCATCCCGAAGGGTCTCGGGTGTGAAGGGTTTGTGGACGAACCGAGCCCCTTTCTGCATCAGCACTTCTTTCCGGGATTCACTGCCTTCGGTGGAAACAATGATTATTGGCAGGTCAGAAGTCGCCGGGTTTTGCTTCAATCGATTGATCATTTCCTCACCGTCCATCACGGGCATGTTGATGTCCACCAAGGCAAGGTCAATCCAGTTACCATCCAGAACCTTCAAAGCCTCCTGCCCATTGGCGGCCTCATGGACTTCGCCCATGGGCAATTGACTCAAATGCAAGGTCTTGATAATGATCGCCCGCATCACTGAACTGTCATCGACTACGAGAATGTTTAATGCCATTGTTGACTCCCCTGTGGGTTTGCAATACAGTCTCACTCTCTTATAGATTTTTGATTTGCCCGCCGCTCTTGATTGTTACCTTCCCAGAACCAATTTCAAGGGACATGGTCCTCGAGGCGGTGCCGCCCACGTCATAGGATTTTAATAAAAGCCCGTTCTTCCAGAGAAGCTTCCTCAACACGACGAGATTCCTTTTGCCGATCTGAAAAAAATCGTCTTCTCCTCTATTCCATGAGTTTGCTCCGCCCGCCACTCTGACTTCCAGTCTTTGTCTCAGGGCGCCGGTTTCAAAGCACTCGGCGAGCAGCTCCGGGAACCCTGTGTCTACGAACATAAACGGGTTTGCCTGAGCTTTCGCTGGATCGATCGTAGACAGAGGCAGCATGACATGGAGCAACCCGCCCACACAGGCGACGGGGTCGTGAACAGCAACGCCGAGGCAACTCCCCAATGCATGGGTTACAATCACGTCGCCTTCCTGAGCGGAAATCCTCATATCAGCAACCCCGACTGTGTGTATCACTCCTCACGCCCCGCATGATTGTCTAAGGTCTCATTTCAAGTAGACGGCCGGCTGCACATAGCGAAACTTGTGCGGCGAGCCTGTTAAGCTTTCTGAATGGCCAACAAAAAGATAGCCTCCTGGCTTCATCAACTTCCAAAAACGGTTCACGAGTTGCTCCTGAGTAGCTTTGTCAAAATAGATCATTACGTTGCGGCAAAAAATCACGTCAAAAGGACCCCTCATCGGCCATTCCTCCATCAGGTTTAACCGAGCAAAATGCACACGGCGGCGCAACGGTTCAATGATCTGGTAGCGACGCACAGGTCTTGTTTCGATGCACGTAAAATATTTGGATATCAGCAAGGGCGGCACATCCCGAAGATGGTTTGCGTCGTAGACACCTTTGCGGGCGAGGGCAATCATACGGCTCGACAAGTCTGTGGCCAAAATCCTAACATCCCACAAGGAGTCGTCCCCGATCGCTTCATTGAGCAGGATGGCAGCGGTGTAGGGTTCTTCGCCAGAGGAACAACCGGCACTCCATACTCGAATCTTCCGGGTTTTTAACCCCGGCAGTATCTGGCGGCATAGGTAGCCGAAGTGCTGTGGCTCCCGGAAGAAATTGGTCTTGTTCGTGGTCATCGCTTCGATCATGGTAACAAGTTCCCCTTCGGGGTGGTCGTGCTCCAAGTGTTCCATGTATGTGTCAAAGCTTTTGAGTCCCAGTGCACGCAACCGTTTTGTCAGGCGCGCCCTGACCAGCTCATGTTTGCCCGGGGGTAGATTGATTCCGGTCATTTGATGCACCAGTTGGCTGATCTTCTCAAATTGTCCCGTTTTGAGCCTGATGGGTGTTAGTCCAGTGTGCATTCTCGCGTCGTTGGCCATTCTCATCCTTTATTTCTCAGAATTCCTTGAGGACTTCGTCCTCCTTTTCTTTGTCCTCACCCTCATGGAGAGGAATCACTTCTTCCGGATGTTTCCGAGTGGACCGTTTGCCCACTTTCACCTTTTCTGGCTCACGCTGTTTCCGTACGAACGTTTGTGCGGTCACTCGCTCCCGACTTTCTTTAGGCCCATGGTGGAAGGAGCCTGCCGTGGTATAATGAAACATTTTCCCCGGGTGTTTTGCCTTCCCGGTTCCTTGGATGCCCCCATGATGAGCCCCGTTTGAGTTTCCCACGATAGCGGAGAGCTCCCGAATGATGCCGTTGACTTGTTCCACCTGAGCATTGAGTTCCTGGCTCGCCGAGGCCGATTCCTCAGCGCTGGCTGCATTCACCTGGGTCACCTGGTTCATCTGAACCACGGCGGTGGCCACCTGCTCAATGCCCTGAGCCTGCTCCCCAGAGGCCGCAGCAATTTCTTCGATCAATTTTGTATGCTTCACGGCAATGTCAATATTTTCTCTAAAGGCGTCCTGTGTAGATTGGGTCAACTCATTCCCTTTCTTAACGGCCTTCATTGTGTTCTCGAGGAGGCGACCCGTATTCTTGGCAGCCTCGGAAGCTTTCATTGCGAGATTGCGCACCTCGTTTGCGACCACCGAAAACCCGGCCCCGGCCTCACCAGCTCGGGCGGCCTCGACTGCCGCATTGAGAGCAAGGAGATTTGTCTGAAATGCAATTTCGTCGATGGTCTTGATAATTCTTCCCGTTTCCACACTCAGTGTGGTAATCTCTGACATCGCTTGGCCCATCTGGCTCATGTGGTATTGCACCTTCTTTATGATCTCGCTGGCCTCGTTCATGACCACCTTGGCCTGCCGCGCATTATCGGAGTTCTGTTTGGTTATGGAAGCAATCTCCTCAAGGGAAGAAGAGACCTCTTCGATGCCCGAGGCCTGCTCGCTCGTACCCTGAGCCACGTGTTGGCTGGCCTGGGAGATCTCAGCGGATGCAGAGGATACCTGTTCAATCCCTCCGGCAAGGCCCTTGATTACCCGATGGATCGGTCGGTCGATTGAAAAGATCAGAAAGACGCTCAACGAGGAAACAATGAGCAGCCCAACGATGCCGGACAGGATAATTTTGAGAGTGACCTCCGTGGCCATCCGCTGATCGTGAATATTCGGTCCTGCCGCTTTGTCCTGCACCGTCATGACAGTGAAAAAACCGATCGTCAAAATGACCAAAAAGAACACTACCGGAAACAGTAAGATCCTTGCCTTCAAACTCATCTTCATTTTCGATGCTCCCCTTCTTGCACGATGACACCGTTGATTGAAAACAAACTATCTTTTTCTTGGAGTTGTTTCCTCTCCCTTAAGGGGGGTTTTCTGGGAATTCTTTCCATCGGAAGCTGTCTATCCTTGCTCTTTCCCCTGGGGGTTTTTGCTTTTTCCGGATTTATCCGGTTGATGTTTCGTCCTCTCAGCGGAGTTCTCAACTAGGGCAATTTCCCGCTCGCTGAGTACCCGATCAATATCCAGCATCGTCACTACTCTTTGGTTAACCTTGCCCATTCCCAGGATGAAGTCGGTCCTGATGTCCGCTCCAAAGGAAGGTGGGGGCTCGATCTGGTCCTGGTCGATATCGAGCACCTCGGAGACCTCGTCCACAATAATCCCCATAATCATCTCTTGGGATTCACGAGCGAGGTGGACCACGATGATGCAGGTCCTCTGTGTATCCTCCTTGGCCTCCATCCCGAACTTAAGGCGCAGGTCGACTACAGGGATGACCTTGCCGCGCAAATTGATGACTCCCCGGACGAAAGCGGGGGTTGTGGGTACAGGGGTTACGTCCATTATTCCTATAATTTCACGGACCTTTAAGATTTCTAGCCCGTATTTCTCGTTGGCCATGAGGAAGGTTAAGAACTT
>Ga0335070_10002328_pt1 | contig 22146 bp, 27 predicted proteins | sample Lox_Sample_13_FD_206722 | JGI IMG/M metagenome (GOLD analysis project Ga0335070, IMG submission 206722) | Soil microbial communities from Loxahatchee National Wildlife Refuge, Florida, United States - Lox_Sample_1.3 | ecosystem: Environmental > Terrestrial > Soil > Wetlands | place: USA...
GGAGTGTTTGGAAGGAACTCAAGCCTCGACATCATTCCGTAGAATACATTTTCAGTTTCGTTTGGATTCCCGCCGTAGTTACTGTCTGCAGCCGCCACTGTCCGTGCCACTCTTTTGAAGAGTTCTGCTGGGGACTCTACGATTTTTTCATCTTCGTCCCTGAGAAGGTATCTCTGTCTCAGGACTTCAAGGGCATTCACCGTCAGTTTGGGCTCCTCGATTTCGAGCTTTTGTCTTAACTTCCTGATTTCCTGCTTCTTCTCCCTGTAGGCTTGATAGCTTTCGGCAACTTTCGCGTAACCTTTTTCCTTCAAAACCCTCACGACGGCGTCTTGCGCGTCCTCGACAGAGGCAACTTTTCCCTCGAACTTCTGTTCTAAAAGCCTGACAACCTCTTCAGTCACGATTTCAGCTTTCTCGCCATCCGCGAGTTCCACAGCGATGAAGGCCTTGTAGATTGCATCTCTGATCCTCTGCGGTTCAAAATCAACGATTCTTCCGTCCCTTTTAGTAATCTTCGAAATAGGCATGCTTGATCAACTCAATGATCAACTCAAACTTGCTAACTATGGAATATAAGGTTTACAAGGAACACTTCTGCACCAAAAAAGGCGAGCTTTTCATTCTTTTTTGACAAACTGGTCCTTCGGAACCCCGCAGACCGGACAAATCCAATCATTTGGCAGAGCCTCAAACGGTGTCCCAGCTTTTATGCCGTGTTCGGGATCTCCTATTGCCGGGTCGTAAACATATCCGCAAACTGTGCATTCCCATTTTTCCACGGTCATTTCCTCACATTTGCGAGGAATCATCGAATCACCATATTTGAAGTCTATCGTGGAGTAAGTGTTTTTGGAATGTTTCTGGGCATAAGGTGTTGAAGGCTCGTCCGATGACAAACATCAAGGGCTATCAGAGAGAGTATGTCAGAGCGCGGTTTGGAGTTGCTCGATTAGTTCTTTTTTCATCGTTTCGTCGCCTTGAATCTCTTTTCGAGCTTTGCGCCAGTCTGCTGAACAGCGGCCGTAGCTCGATTGTTGTCCGACATAGTGGTGGATGACCTTGTCAATTTTCTCTTTGTTCTTGTCAGTTACTCTTATTCCGGCCTCTTTCAACATTCCGTCAAACCATTTCCAACAAGTCATTCTAAGTCACCGAATGGGCTTTTTCCTGTTTGGCTTATATGGATTGCTATATCTGGCAATATCAGGGGAGAATAAAGAAAAAAGGAAAATGTTTGCGTCACTTTTTCTTCTGTTGATACCGTTGGGCGCATTTTGCGCAGCAGAAAATGTATTCTTTGCCCTCAATCACCGTGTGGTGAGAGGCTAGTTTGCATGCTTCCTGCGGGATTTCTGCTTTGCAGAATTCGCATCGGACAAATTGCGGCTTCATTTGTTAACTTCCCCCTTTTTTTCCGTGTTTCTTGTAATAGTCTTCGATTGCGGCGTGCAACGCGTCTGCGGCAAGGTTGGAGCAATGCATTTTGACGGCTGGAAGTCCGCCCAGTTCGTCAGCTACGTTTGCCCGAGTGATTTTCAGGCCTTCTTCCAATGTTCTTCCCTTGGCCAATTCGGTTATCATGCTGCTTGTTGCAATTGCTGAGCCGCAGCCAAATGTTTTGAACTTGATGTCGACCAAACGGTTGTCTTTGACTTTGATGTAAATGGTCATCAAGTCTCCGCAGACCGGGTTTCCAACTGTGCCCACGCCGTCAGCGTCTGGGATTTCGCCGACGTTGCGAGGGTTTTTGAAGTGTTCCATGACTTTTTCGGTGTACATTACATTCTCAACTCCTTGGGTGTTAACGGCGACATGTTTCTTAGTCTTTTGACGATGTCTGGCATAAGGCTTGCTGCGTAGTCAACGTCTTCTTCAGTGTTTTGTCTGCCCAAGGTGAACATCAAGGAACCGTGGGCTTCCTCGTGCTTCAGTCCGATGGCCAAGAGGACATGCGACGGTTCCAGAGTTTTCGCCGTGCAGGCTGAGCCTGATGACGCGTACACGCCCTTCATGTCTAGGCTTAGCAGCATGGACTCTCCTTCTATGAAGTTGTATCTGACGGAGACGTTGTCGGGCAAGCGTGTCGTTGGATGGCCGTTCAGGAAAGAGTATGGAATCGGCTTGAGCAGGCCGTCGATGAATCTGTCTCTGAGTTTTGTGAGCCGCGCGCTTTCGGTTTGCATTTCTTTTTTGGCTATTTCTGCAGCCTTTCCAAACCCTACGATGCCAGCTACGTTCTCTGTGCCGGATCTTAGACCTCTTTCCTGGCCGCCCCCATGCAACAAAGGTTCGAGGCGCACTCCATCTTTCACGTAGAGCGCACCCACACCCCTTGGTCCGTACAGGTCGTTCGAAGAGATTGTAAGCAGATCTATACCTTCGTTCTTAACGTCTATGGGGATTTGGCCGCAGGCGGCTGTTGCATCAACGTGCAGGTAGACGTTCTTGTCGTGCACGACCTTGCTGATTTCTTTTATCGGTTCGATTGTTCCTATTTCCGAGTTTGCGTATACTACAGAAACGAGGACTGTTTTGTCTGTTAGTTCCTTCCGCAGGCTTTCAAGATTTAGGAAGCCGCACTTGTCAACCGGAAGGAAGACTGCTTCAAATCCTTTTGTGGTGAGGAACTTGCATGGGTTGACTACGGACATGTGTTCGACGCTGGAGGTTAGAATTCGGGTTCCGCGATCCTTGTTGCGGTTGACCATGCCTTTGATGGCCAGATTGTTGCTTTCGGTTGCGCCTGAGGTGAAGATTATTGATTCTTTTTTCTCCGCGTTTATTAATGCTGCAACTCTTGACCTTGCCTCTTCAACTGCGCGCTTTGCTTCTTGGCCGAATACGTGCAGTGAGGATGGGTTTCCATAGGATGATTTGAAGTAGGGCAGCATTTCCTCTATCGCGCGGGGTTCCACGGGTCTGCCGGCTGCGTGATCCATGTAGACGCGTTTTGGGACGGACAAAGTCTGTTCACTCAGAAGCATAGAATGGCGTCTGCGTTGAGGGCCAAATCATTGAGGGTTGCAGCGCCCACGATCTGTGCCTCTTTCGTGAAGTCGCCCCTGGGAATTCCCATCAGTCCGCAGCTCTGTTCGCACACTGAGAGCTTGACGCCGGCTTTGATTGCCTGATCCATTACCTCTTTGAGCGATGGAAAACTGCCTATCTTGATTTTCTCAGCTTCACCCTTTTTGACAAGAGTGATGCCCTTAATCACAAAGTAGACGGTGGCGTCCACGTTCATCATTGCGGCCGTGGTTGCCAGAATGAACGGTGCATAGGAACGTTCAGGAGTGTCGATACCGCTGGTCTGCACGTACAGTATTTTTTTCTTCTTAACGCTCATTTCAGTTCACTTTCCGACTATCCTCATTTAACTTTCCTTATTAATATACGAACCGTATTGCCTTCCTTATTCACGCTAACCAGTTCTTGTTCCAAGTTCTTCACAAGACTCCGTATGTCAGACTCCGCAGCTGGATCGTCTGCCAGAACCTCCAGAGTCTCGCCAACCTTCAACTCGTCCAATTCTAATCTTGTTTTGAAAACAGGTTCAGGACAATACAGGCCCAAACAGTCCAACGTTCTATTTGGTTTGACCTTCATGACACAGCCTCTGATCAAGAGCCAAAAAAGGGGAATAAATTTCTTTTGGGTCTGAAATGCAGCAATTCAGGTTTGTGATATCTTGATGGCTTGCGTGGGGCACTGAGTTTCGCAGGCCATGCATTTTATGCAATCTTGCTCTCGGGCGGGATCAGATTTCTTCTCTGAAGTCGGATGGCCAGGAGAATCGCCCCAATCAAACACGGTCACTGGGCAAACGTCAATGCAGATGCCGTCTCCAGTGCAAGCGTCCCAGTCGACAGCCACGGTGGTCCCATGAATACCCAGCTTCTTAGGAGGTTCAACAGGTCCCCAGACATTGTGCCCATTGTGCTGACCTGCAACCGTACGGTTCTTCTGAAAATCGGGATCTATCGGCAAACTAATTCACCCATCCTAGAATGAAAGCTTGGAAATATTAACCCTTCTGTTTCTGACGCTTACGAACCGGAGCGCAGCATCTACTATCTTCCCCCCTCTTCCGCAGGCTACAAACGTCAATGGAAGACGCGAGCGCGCATGCCTGTACCTAAATTCTGGGACGTTGATTATCACCTAGAATATATAAAGTTCAACTTTTGCCATACATAGACGGACCCCAAGGTTCTAACTTGAACGGATGTAGCAAACGCCGGGGGGTTGTTTTGAGGTTGGTTTCATTGAGATAGCTAAATCGTGCCATTTGTTTCGTCCATGGAATAGTTTAGTCGGTTAGTGACGGATTAAATAGTCGTTAACTCGGTCAATGATAGAAGTTAATTAAACATGGATTTATATAGGCCGTTCGTAAAAGAGGATAAATGCCCCACTTTTTAGGCTATATGCGTCAGATGTGCCAGATGGTTTAGCGGATTTATGTGTTTGTGTTGGTGCTGTTTGTCGCGGTTCTGGGTTTGGTTTCTCTCTTTTGCCTCATATTTCGCTTTCAGCTTGACTAGAGCCTCTTCTTTTGCATGGCTTAGGTTTGTGCAGAAATCGAAGGGAGTGGGCTCTAGTAGTAATATATCATTGTTATGTTGACAGTCGCATTATTGAGAGGGTCTGAGTTCCCCACTCGGATTTCCAGCCGCCCTGCAATGCTGTAATGGTTTTTCAATGGCAAGACAGGAAAAACCGCTTCTTCATTGGCTGGGTCAAAGTAAACCCGCTTGTCGTAATAAACACCGTAAGGAGTATTACTAATCATAAATGTGTAAACAACCTCAACGTAAGTAGTATTGGTTGATGTTTTAACTTGAACAGTAACATACCCCGAATAATCTACTGTATATAGCCAATTTGTCTCTCCTATCGGTGGAAAAGTATAGGCTTCGTTGTCCACCCAAACCTCGGACTTGCGTAAATCGACAATACCAGAAAGGTCAACCATCTGAACGGTAACATAAACGAGACCAGCCAATAGGCCAAGGCAAGTAATCGCCAACACAATAGCAACACTTCTTCTAACGACTTTCTTTGGTTTAGTTTCGTTAGGCTTTATGTCACTCATTTTTGAACCCCTGGTGCCTTTTGTTGCTGTGCAGATAAAAGATTTCTGTCTTTGAGGTTTTGCGGAAAAGTTATAGCTGAACCAGATCACTCTTCACTAGTCGGTGTCTTGAATGGTTAACGTTGCAGAGATTTCAGCAGCAGTGGCAGTAGCAGGCGTACTGGTTGCTGTTTCCTATTACATTCTGGATGTAAGTAATCAAGCTAGCGTTACAGAGATTTCAGCAGTAGTGGCAGTAGCAGGCGTACTGGTTGCCGTTTCCTATTACCTTCTGGACGTACGTAATCAAGCTATAGCAAGAAAGACAGACCTTGTCATTAGACTATATTCAATTATCAGTAGCAAAGATTTTTTGGAAGCATGGGAGAAATTCAGAGACAGGGAATTTAAGAGCCTTAGTGACTACAAGGAAGAGTATGGTCTCGTGGAGTATAATCAAGTGATGGCTCTCTTTGAGGAGGTAGGCGTTCTTTTGCAAAGAAAACTCATAGATGCAGGCATAGTCTTTGACCTATTTGGTGACGAAATCAAAAACGTTAAGGAAAAGCTAGGACAGACTGGTTTAAAGGATAGACGAGCATTCGAATATTTGTACAACGAAATGAAGAAAAGAGAACAACGAATGAAGAAGACACTTCTATCTTCTGTTTCAAGATAGTTTGACCAGTTGATTTTAGCGTTTTTCTGTTCCACGCTTTGGACATCTTCTTTGTCCGTTAATCAACTGATTAAAAAACCTTAAATTCTGGTATGATTTGAAAACTCGGTGTTGTGCCGACTCAATCATATTTGGATCATATCGTTGACCGGGGGGTAGGGGCTGTCGGCGCACACTAGAACCCCAGTCCTGCCCACGAGCGAAATTTGAAACACACATCCGCGCTGTGTTTTAGTTAGAAACCGAATTTGGCGCGCGCGCATGCGCGCAATTCAAAGTTCACGGCGACCAGCAAAACGCAGCGCAAAATGCCAATGACTCTTAAAAAGATAGAACTTTGTGGCTTTCTCCTATCCATTTGGAAAGCCCTGTTATAGTGCCCATTTCTGTTCCTTCAACCAGATCCTGCTCCGTTAACCCTCTCAGGTTCATACTCGTATGGCAAACATTGACGCACACACCTACCTTGACGAGGTCTGCAAGCATTCTTTCTATGTTATAAAATCCTTTAGCAGGTTTCTGTCCCTTCTTGGCAGCGTTCACAGCGTCTCCGATAAGGAAAATGTTCACTTTCACCCGCGCACTCGAACACGACAACGCTTCTGCCAACCTCAAGGCATTCCAGATTCTCTCGTCTCCATACGGAGAACTGCTAATAACCATCGTTAGAGTCTCCATGCAACCATCTTCCTGAACTTTCTGAAACAAGTCCTACTCATGTGAACGCTTAAACATATCGTCTTCCTCGGCAAATTCAAGAAAACGCTGTTCCATCGCATCATAGCAAATCGCACCTGTATCACACAAGTGCGGGCTACTGCAGCATGGTAGTAAGTAAGGTTTAAAACTCCACAAGTTGCAAGGTATTAGTCGCAGGAGGAAACCATTATGGAAGCAAGCAAACTCTACGTTCTGCCGAAGCTGCCGTACGATTACGGAGACTTACAGCCCTACATGTCCAAAGAGCAATTGACGATACACCATGACAAGCACCATCAAGGATACGTTAACGGTGCAAACGCCATACTTCAAAAGCTGGACAAGGCCAGAAAGGAAGGAGCCGACTTGGATGTCAAGTCCACCTTGAAGGAACTCTCCTTCAACATAGGCGGAAACCTTCTCCACTCACTGTTCTGGAACAACCTTGCACCACCGAAAAAAGCAGGAGGAAAACCAGCGGGCGCTCTCGGTGACACGCTAGACAAGGAGTTCGGAAGCTTCGACAGATTCAAGAAAGAATTCTCTCAAGCAGCCCAAAGCGTCGAAGGCTCAGGATGGGCCGCATTGACCGTCGACAAACAAACAAAAAGACCCATAATAATGCAAATAGAAAAACACAACAACAACGTCTACCCAGGCTTCCACATCCTCGTGGTCCTCGACGTCTGGGAGCACGCATACTACATCGACTACAAAAACGACAGAGCCAAATACATAGAAGCATTCTGGAACATCGTCAACTGGACCAAAGCAAACGAAAGAGTCCAAGAATTCCAAAAACAAACCTAAACAAAAACAAACCAACCCACACAACCCCATACTTTCTTTACCCCCACAAAGATTGAAACTCAAAAACCGCGAACTGAGCACAAGAAAGCAAAGCCTTTTGCATCAGCACAGGCTCCGACAAGCAAAGTGCCCGTGCCAACATTCGCATTGTCAAACCCGAGCTAAATTATTATATCCTACACTGACGATAGGCTAACCTGATACAAGACTAATCAAGAAAGGCATGTGAAAGAATGGAGAAAATCCGAGTTAACGGCAAGAACAAGACACATAAAGTTTTGATGTACGCGATAAGCACGTGTGCATGGTGCAAGATGACGAAGGAGTTCTTGAAAGAGAACGGCATCGAATATGAGTACGTCGACGTTGACTTGACGAGCGACGAAGATCATGAGAAAATCAGAAAGGAAATCACAAGCCTAGGAGGATCGCCTAGCTACCCCACGCTAATCGTCGACGGAAAAACCGTCATAACGGGTTTCCGTAAAGACAGGATTAAAGAGGCACTTGATATTTGATCACGGTCGAAAAGGTCCGCCAGAGAGCCGAGAGTGACGCAAAAACCTACGGTTACTACCTGCATCCTGACTCTCAGTTTCTTCAAGACCTCCTCGAAGGTCTGAGAAAGAACGAGGAACGTTACGGCTATCCTTCGTGCCCCTGTAGACTCGCCACCGGAAACCTCGAGTTCGACCGAGACATAATCTGCCCGTGCGACTACCGAGACCCAGACGTCGCCGAATACGGAACCTGTTACTGCGCACTGTACATGCGAAAAGACCTGTACGAAGGCAAAACACCCATAAACCCCATCCCCGAACGCAGACCCCCAGAAAAACAGGCCAGAGCCTACGGCCCCACAGGAACAACCACATCCAAGCCAGTAGATCAGCAAATACCTGAAACCAGACCAGCCGCCACCGTACAACCCGCCGTGGTAAACAAGAAACTCTGGTACTGCAAACAATGCGGCTACGTCGCATACCGCGAAGATCCACCCTACGTCTGTCCAATCTGCAAAGCAAAAAGAGAAATGTTCACCCAAATAGAAATAAGCACAAAAGTACAGGGCTAGTACAGCAAGAAAACACGTGTTCTACTTTGCTACCTGTATTTCGATCTTCTTCCAGTCTTTCTTTATGTCTCGTAACGAGGTCACTGCTCCAACGATTGTGCCGCCGAGGATTTTTCCAACGAACTCGTTCAAGTCGATCACTTCACCATCAACCAACAACCTGGTGTTCAAACAATATCACCTCCAGCTTGACTCGTTCTCTAGAGAGTGAAAAGTTTCTTTAAGCTTTTTCTAGTAAAAGAACTCATGAGAGGACAGTGATGTGAATGAGCAGGACTGCGGAAGCAGACAGAAAAGCCAGAGCATCAACGATTATTAGAATGTTGGAAAAGGAATATCCGCAGGCCAAGATAGCCTTGAGATACAGCAATCCACTGGAGCTCTTGGTTGCCACTATCCTCTCGGCCCAATGTACTGACGAAAGAGTGAACAGGGTAACTGAAACACTTTTCAAGAAGTACAGAAAGGCAGAGGATTACGCCGAAGCGGATTTGAGCGAGCTTGAACTCGACATAAAACCCACGGGTTTCTTCAGGAACAAAGCCAAGAACATCAAGCAGACCAGTCAGATCCTTGTGGACAGGTTTAATTCTGAAGTTCCGAAAACGATGGAAGAACTGCTGCAGTTGGCCGGAGTAGCTAGAAAAACCGCGAACATCGTTCTCCAGAACGCTTATGGTATCATCGAAGGAATAGCCGTGGACACACACGTCCGCAGGGTGTCCAAGCGACTCGGTTTGACAGAGAACGAAGACCCGAACAAGATAGAACAGGACCTGATGGAAATCATCCCGAAAGACAAGTGGATGAGAATCACCGACTTGTTCATATTCCTAGGCAGAAACGTCTGCGTGGCCAAGAAGCCTAAGTGCGCAGTTTGCGTTCTGAACAAGATATGCCCTTCGGCCTTCGCCTTCGACTGAAAAGCTGAGCCTATATAACCCGACGACGGACTCCGAGCGTCCTTGCCTATGAGACCTATTTTCAGAAAGACATAATTTTCGGTGCATCTATAGGCTGTTCGGGATTGGCTTGTCTGGACAGAAAGTGGATGGTCCGAAGATAGTTATTGTGGGCGCGGGCTCCGTCGGAACGACCTTTGCATATTCTCTTCTCATTCGTGGGTTGGTGTCCCAGATTGCAATCATTGATGTCAACAGGGATAGGGCAGAGGGTGAGGTCATGGATTTGAACCATGGGATGCCGTTTGCTCAGCCTGTAAGGATATGGGCCGGCGATTATTCTGACTGTGGGGACGCGGACATCGTCGTCATCAGCGTGGACAAGGGGCAGAAGATTGAACAGTCGCGGTTGGAGCTTGCTCAGGGAAACTTCGAGTTGTTGAAGCAAATCGTGCCCAGCGTCACGGAGTATAATGACGGGGGCATACTGCTTGTCGTGACTAACCCGCTGGACGTAATGACTTACGCTGCTTTGAAGCTCAGCCGTTTTCCCAGGAACAGAGTAATCGGATCTGGAACTATCTTGGACACTGCCAGGCTTCGATATCTGCTGGGTGAGCGTCTTCAGGTTGACCCGAGAAACGTCCACGCGTACATCATCGGGGAACACGGTGACAGCGAAGTGCCTGTCTGGAGCCTCGCAAACGTCGCGGGGATCAGGCTGAAAGACTACTACCCGCTGGCCAACGTGCCCTATGACCCCGTTGAACTGGACAACCTGTTCTTAAGAGTGAGAAACGCAGGGTACGAAATAATAAGGCGCAAGGGCAGAACTTTCTACGCAGTTGCCATGGGAATGACAAAGATCGTAGAGAGCATAATTCGAAACGAAAACGCCGTGTCAACCGTGTCCTGCCTGCTCGAGGACTACTATGGCGTGAGCGACGTTTGTCTCAGCGTTCCCGTCATCCTCAACCGAACGGGCATAAAGGAAATCATCAGGCTTCCGCTCGATGAAAAAGAGATCGCTGATTTTCAGAAGTCAGCCGCCACCATAAAAAACGTGACGGACTCACTGGGCATATGAATACCAATTTGTCACGTCGAAACAGGCAAATTGCCCTTTGCGACTGTGGCAATAGCGTGTTGGCAACTTTGTTGAGTTCCATGTGGATATTCGAGTCGATGCTCTTGAGAACCCAAGCCGCGTGATTCTCCTTTAAGACTCAATTTTGCGCGCGCAGGAACAAGCCTAGCAGGCGAGACTTTAATACGTTTTCGAACTGTGATCAAGACAATATTTAGAGGGGCGAGAATTTATTTAAACAGACGGTGCCATATACGCTGACCATGGCCGAATCGGTTCACATTCTTGGTTTCGCTGGAAGTTTAAGGAAGGATTCATACATCAAAGCCTTGTTGCGAATAGCCGCAGAACTAATGCCGAAGAATGCAGAATTCTTGGCTTTCGACCTTGAAGGAATTCCTCCGTTCAACCAAGATTTGGAACTCGGCCACCTGGGAAGGTTGTGGATTTCAAGAGCAGCATCAGAGCGGCGGATGCAATACTGATAGCGACGCCTGAGTATAATTATTCTATTCCAGGAGTGCTCAAGAATGCAATTGATTGGGCTTCGAGGCCGCCAACTGATAATGTCTTCCATGACAAGCCCGTGGCGATAATGGGCGCATCCACGGATACGCTGGGAACAGCGAGGGCACAGTATCACCTGCGACAGTGCTTCGTTTTCCTCAACATGCACGCTGTCAACAGGCCAGAAGTAATGGTAAGTTTTGCACGAGAGAAATTCGATGCAGACGGCAGGCTGAAAGACGAGAAAATGAGGAGATTGATAGGCGAACTCATCGAAAGCCTAGTTGCTCTAACCACGACAATGACGAGACATTGAACTGCGGGCGAGGCTTGGACCTATAGAATATCGCGATGTTTCATTAGATCATTCGCAAATATGAATTTCCTCTCAAAGGGTGAAGTATATATTTCTGTTTCACAGCTAAAAGTCTGCAACCAGACGGAGAGGCTTCAATGGGCGAAGAGCACAAGGAACCGCAAGAAGATGCTGATCAAGTGGAGGCCTTGACAAAGGCTTTAGACATAGAAAAGAAGCGTTCGGAAGAATATCTTGCAAGGCTGAAGTATGCGCAGGCAGATGCTGATAATCTGAAGAAAAGGTATGAAAGACAGATGGAGCAGGTTAGGAAATACTGCACGGAACCTCTCATCATCGAGCTCTTGGATGTCGTTGACGAGTTGGAGTTGGCTGTCAAGTCTGGTCGTTCTGCCAACTCTGCAGAAGCGGTGACTCAAGGCGTTGAAATGACCCTGAAGAAAATGAAAAAAGTGCTTGAAAATGAAGGAGTCTCTCCCATAGAGTGCTTGGGTAAACCCTTCGATCCCTCGAAACACAACGCTGTTGCCATGACCGAAAAAGAAGATGAAGAAGGATGCACTATCGCCGAAGAGGTCCGAAAAGGTTATACCATGAGGGAAAAAGTGATTAGACCGAGCGTTGTTAAGGTTGTGGTGAAACCTTCAAAATCACAAAAGGAGATGAATAAAGATGAGTAATGTTAAAGCGAGAGAAAAAATACTCGGTATAGACTTGGGAACGACAAACTCGGCGGCCGCCATTTATGAGAACGGACGCGCAACGGTCATACCGAGCGCCGAAGGACCTACTATGGCGGGAAAAATGTTCCCGTCGGTTGTGGCCTTCACCAAAGATGGTCAGATCTTGGTGGGCGAATCGGCTAAGAGGCAGGCAACTGCCAACCCCGAAGGAACCGTGTTCGAAATAAAAAGAAAGATGGGAACTGATTATAAAGTAAAGATCTACGGAAAGGAGTACACTCCACAGCAGATTTCAGCATTCATTCTGCAAAAGATCAAGAAAGACGCCGAAACGTACCTGGCAGTTCCAACAACGAAAGCGGTGATCACAGTGCCTGCCCACTTCAACGACAACCAGCGTCAAGCAACAAAGGACGCAGGAGAAATAGCAGGCTTCGAAGTTGCAAGAATAATCAACGAGCCGACGGCAGCTTGCCTCGCCTACGGAATCGACAAGATCGAGAAAGAAATGAAGATACTTGTCTTCAGCTTCGGCGGAGGCACGCATGATGTCACCGTGATGGATTTCGGAAAAGGAGTCTTCCAAGTACTGTCAACCAGTGGCGATACGCAAATCGGCGGCACCGACTTGGACAAGGCGGTCGTGGATTATTTGCTTGAAGAATTCAAGAGACAGACGGGCGTCAACCTGGTATCGGACAGGAGTGCTATGGGGCGACTTAAGGAGGCTGCAGAAAAGGCAAAGATAGAACTCTCGACATTAATGGCGACGGACATTGACCTACCGTTCCTTTATTCAGACGCTTCGGGGCCTAAACACTTGCACCTCACCCTTACCCGAGCAAAACTCGAAGGCATGGCACAGCCGATAGTTCAGAAGACACAAGGCACAATAGTCAAGGCGCTCGAGGATGCGAAGCTGGCGCCGAAAGACATAGACAAGATAATCCTCATTGGCGGCATGACGAGAATGCCTCTTGTGCAGAGGTTTGTGGAGCAGATTATGGGTAAGCCGGCTGAAAGAGGCATAGATCCAATGGAATGTGTCGCCGTTGGCGCCGCAATTCAGGCGGCCGTGCTCACCGGAGAAGTGAAGGATCTGCTTCTGCTCGATGTTACGCCCTTGTCTCTCGGTGTTGAGACGCTAGGCCATATATTCACCAAGATACTCGAGAAGAACACTACGATTCCGACGCGGAGAAGCCAGGTGTTCACGACGGCGGCTGATGGCCAAACCGCCGTCACGATTCACGTTCTCCAAGGAGAACGGGCAATGGCGACGGACAACGTGTCCCTTGGCATGTTCAACCTGGAAGGTATACCACCGGCTCCCAGAGGTGTTCCGCAGATCGAGGTGACGTTTGACATTGATGCAAACGGAATACTCAACGTCACCGCCAAAGACCTGGGAACCGGAAGAGAGGCGAAAATAACCATAACAGCCTCAACGAAGATGTCTAAAGAGGAGAAGGAGAGGCTGATTAAAGACTCTGAGCAGTATGCTGAACAGGACAAGAGGAAGCGTGAGGAGACCGAGTTAAGAAACAACGCAGACAATCTCATTTACACGGCTGAAAAGACTAAGAAGGATCTTGGAGAAAAAATAGGACAAGACCAGAAGAACAAGATAGACGCAGCTGTTTCTGCGTTGAGAGACGCACTGGCTGGCTCATATTTGGACAGAATCAAATCCGCATCTGACGAATTGACCAAAGTGCTTCAGGACGTTGGGACAGCCGTTTATCAACAGGCAGGTGCGCAACAAGCGAGGCAACAAGCCCCACCCCCGGGTGAGGAGCCTCCGACAAGTGGACAGCCTCCAACTGGCGAGGGAAAAGTAGTCGACTCTGAGGATTACAAGGTGAAATGAGCGGTTCGGACGATATCGTTCAGATTCTCGAAATCTTTGATCTGATGGTAGAACGATGGCGAGCAAGAGAGATTACTACGAAGTCCTCGGAGTTCCCAGAACGGCCTCTCCAGACGAAATTAAAGATGCTTACAGAAAGCTGGCGATGCAGTATCATCCGGACAGGAACAAGGCGCCTGAAGCTGAAGAGAAGTTCAAAGAGATTTCCGAAGCCTACGCTGCACTTTCAGACCAGGAGAAAAGAAAAGAATACGACACGCTAGGTCACGCGGGATTTGATCAACGCTACACGCAAGAAGACATTTTCAGGGGTGCAGACTTCGAGTCCATATTCAGAGACATGGGCATCAACTTCGGCTTCGGAGACCTGTTCAGCACCATTTTTGGTCAACGAGATTTCGAAGAAAGAACCACGAGGGGCACAGACCTTGCCTATGATTTAGAAATAACCCTGGAAGAAGCAGCACACGGAACAGAAAAAGAAATCAGGTTCAACCGAATCGAGAAGTGCGACGTCTGCGGCGGCACTGGAGCCGCTCCAGGCACATCTCCAAGGGTTTGTCCCACCTGCGGGGGCGCGGGAAGAATTCAGAAAGCGAATAGGAGCGGTTTTGGAACATTCGTACAGGTTGTACCCTGCCCTACGTGCAGAGGAAGAGGGAAAATCATCGATTCATTATGCCCTGCGTGCCGAGGCACGGGCTTACTGCGAAAGCAAAGGAGTATAACAGTGAAGGTGCCCCCCGGCATCGACGAAGGATACCAGCTTAGACTCCAAGGTCAAGGAGAGATGACGCCGGAAAGCGATTCTCCAGGAGACCTCTACGTTTTGATTCACATAGCACATCATCCGTACTTCAGGAGAGACGAAGACGACCTACTTTACGACCTGAAGATAGGCTTTCCTCAGGCTGCCCTCGGCGCAAGAGTCTCAGTGCCCACGCTTGATGGAAACATTGACGTAGACGTGCACGAAGGGACTCAGCCAGGAGAGGTTATAAAATTGAAGGGCAAGGGCATGCCGAGGTTCAGAGGATACGGAAGAGGCGACCTTTTGCTGCGAATTGGCGTCACAGTGCCCGAAAGACTCACACAGCGACAGAAAGACCTGCTTGAAGAGTTGGCCAAAGAATTCGACCAGACAGTACGGCCAAAGAGCCACTTGCTGAGGTGGTAGAGGAGTTAGATAAACGCTCAATGAGCGCTTAATGATCAGAATCGAGCGCGAGCTGGTCTATTTCGGTACTCTGTAGCGCCAAGCCATCACTAAGGCCCAGAACAACGGAGTAAGCGATATGACGATGAGAACATAGTTCAAGTCGGGGCTGAGTCCATCTGAAAATTGATAAGTTAGAATGAATTCACGGGCGAAGAACTCCCACAAGGCCAAGTAGGAAATGGTTATGGACACAGCAAGCGTGATTAAGGTTAATCTGCGTGTGTTCTTTATTTCTAGAATGTCTATATGAGCCCTCAGAGTGTCGACCAGAACGGTGACATGATCAACCGATTCATCAAGCGCGTCCTCGATAAGAAAGACAAGGTCGCTACTGAAACTGCCCAGCCTTTCCTTCAAAGGGTTCCATTCGTGAGACAGATCCAGTATCCTCAATCTCTCTTTTTGCAGTTGCTGGTAGGTTCTCCATAGTTCTGCCTCATTCTGCTCAAGCGCTTCGTTGCCAGTAGTTCGCTTGATCTTGCGACCGATTTCCATCAGAGCCTTGACAAGCGTCGTGAGCTTGTTCTGCAAATCCTTGTCAACCTTCTGAAGCTGCTGAATCCCCTTCAGTATCTCATCATAGTCAACATGGACAGCGAAATCGCTCATCTCTCTCACCTATTCTGCTGTTTCATTACGTACAAAGATAAAAAAAGTCTTTTCCTATTTTGAAGCGAATGAATATTGCCTCTGTCATTTCTCAGTAGAAACACAGGAGGAGCGATCTTTTGCAACTCGGTGCAAGCAAGAAACTAATCCGATTCCTCTGTTCGGAGTTGACACCACTAAGCGCCCTCCAATCTGGAGACCGGTCTATTCCAGCTGTTCTTCAGAATTTGCAAGATTGTTCTAACGTGAGGGCCGGGGTTTGTCTCTGTTCCTAATCAGGTAAAAGACTAAGAGGACTTCCACAATGACATTGCCCAACGCGAACACCACCTCAGAAAGCGTGCCTGTACCCAGCCGGACTGAAACGATATAGAACACAAGAAGACCAAGCAGAAACCAAATAAAAGTGAAGTCTTTGGCGATTCGTCCTGCTGTTGTTCTAAATGGAATCTTTTCCTGTCTCTGTCCAATTGAATTGTGGTCATTCATCCTTTGTTCAATTTCTTTCTGTTTGTTTTCCTCACGCTTAGGTCTGCTGCTTGAATACAGGTAGACACCAACTACTATTAGAAAAACGATGCTCCAAGAAATGCTGATAGCCCACCAAGCGAAGAGGTCCAAAGTCAAATCCAAAACCACCGTCAATTTCCTACATCAAACTTGCATATCTTATAGAAGAACACTTTGCCGGCATCTACCAGGAGCAGATAGGTGACTGTCATAAGTACGACCAGAACCCAGAATTCTGGAGGAAGCGGCACCATTCCCAAGAAGCTACCGAAGGGCGTGAATGGTAATATGGTTCCGAACGCCACAAATCCTATTATAGATCCAGCCAGCCACTTCCCGGGACGACTTGTCCAGAAGGGAATGCGCCTTGTCCTGATAACGAACATGATAAAGACTTCGGTCCAGAATGACTCTACGAACCAGGCACTTTGAAACAGTGCTGCTAGGTGGTCACCAGGTGCAGATGTTCCTGCTGCACATCCGAAAACGAAAAGCATTATACCGTAGGTTAGGAAGTCATAAACGGAGCTAAATGGGCCGAAGAAAAGCGTGTACTTCCTCACAAAGCCTATGTCCCATTTCCTTGGTCGTTCTGTATATTCTGGATCAACATTGTCGGTCGGTATCGTCATGTTCGACATGTCATACAGCAAGTTCATGAAAAGTATCTGGATCGGGAGCATTGGAAGAAAGGGAAGAAAGATTGACGCTGCCGCAGCGCTGAGCATATTTCCAAAGTTCGAACTAGTTCCCATAAGAACATACTTCATCGTGTTACCGAAGATCTTTCGGCCTTCAGTGATACCGCCTATCAGAACCGGTAAATCCTTCTCTAGAAGCACAATGTCTGCCGCATCTTTCGAAACATCAACTGCCGTATCAACCGATATGCCCGCGTCCGCCTCATAAAGAGCTGGAGCATCATTGACTCCATCGCCCATGAAACCCACAGTGTGACCGTTCTCCTTCAGGGCTTTGATGACGTCCAGCTTCTGCTCAGGGGTGATCCGCGCGAAGACCGTGGTCTCTTCCACTGCCTTCTTAATATCGATCGCGCTCATCTGCGTTAACTCTGGACCAGTCACCATTCTTCTGCACGGAACATCTACTTCCTCGCAGATTTTTTTCGCTACGAGTTCGTTGTCACCCGTGAGTATCTTCACATCTACGCCCATTTCCGTAAGCTTCAAGATCGCTCGATGGGCATCCTGCTTGCAGGGGTCAGTGAATATAAGAAAGCCTAGAAACGTCAGATTCGTCTCGTCCTCAACCATGTAGGTCTTCTTCTGGTTCACGCTTCGATATGCGATTGCCAAGACACGATACCCCTGCAATGACAGATCTGAAAACTTCGTCTGAATCGACTGAAGAGCATCGCCTATTGGTTGACTCTTCCCTGATATCTCTGAGTACCCACATCTGGAGAGGACTGATTCCGGAGCACCCTTAGTGATGAGGATGTAATCACCATCGTTTCTGACTACTACTGACATCATTCTCCGCTGGTAGTCAAATGGAATTTCGCCAATTTTACCGTAAGATGTAATGCTTTTCTGTGCGCCGTTCTGGATAGCATTCTCCCAGATTGCCACATCCATTGGGTTACCAGTGATCTTCTCTGCAACGACGGCGGTGCTGCAAAGCAACGAATAGGGCATGATCCTTGGATCTTTTTCTTCAGCCAGTGAATAGTAGTCTTTCAAGGATATCTCTCCCACGGTCAGTGTTCCGGTTTTATCAGTGCAGAGGACATCCATGTTGCCGAAGTCCTCTATCGAAACTAGACGTTTAACGATGACCTTTGCCTGCGCCATTCTCCTCGCGCCTTGAGAAAGACTGATCGTCACGATGGCAGGCATTAGTTCAGGCACTAGCCCGACCGCGACGGCGAGAGAGAAAAGCAGAGAATTGACCAGGTTGTGACCGAGGACTGCGTTGATTGTGAATATTCCAACTACGAGCGCCAGTGTAAGTGTAAGAAGCATGTTTCCGTAACTTCGAACACCCTTCTGAAAGGGGGTCTCAGGGTGGGAGCGAATTAGGCTCCGTGATATGGATCCGAACTCGGAGTTTTTTCCGGTCGACACGACGATGCCCCGACCGCTTCCATTCGCAACTACGCTTCCCATGAACAAGTAGTTCGTCAGCTGCTGAGGCGTCGGCTGCCGAAGATTGAGACTCTCGGAGGTCTTTTCAACAGGAAACGATTCTCCAGTGAGTGATGCTTCATTAACATGGAGATCAGTGGATTCCATTATCCTCATGTCGGCTGGGACGATGTCTCCTACGTAGAAGGAGACAAGATCCCCCGGAACAAGAAGCCTCGATTCAATTTCGAAAGGCTTCCCATCTCTAATGACGACAGCCCTGATGGATACGCGTTTTTGGAGGTCGTGAACAGTTTTCTCAGCTCTGTACTCATTGATGAAGCCTAAAGTCACTGCAATGACAATCATCAAGAGTATGCTTATTGCCTGTTCAATCGTTGAGAAGAGCCCTGACACGACGGCACATGCGATCAGAATGACGAATATCGGATTCTTGAATTGCCTAAGAAGAATTGGCCACCAGCCAAATCTCTGTCTTTCCAACTCATTGTATCCGTAAGTCTTCAGGCGTCGTTGAGCTTGTTGTTCGGATAGGCCCGTCTCACTGGTTTCAAGGGTGCGGCAAACATCCGCGGGTGACATAGACCAGCAGTCTTTGCGCGCGTCGATTGTTTTCTCTTTTGCCGTATTATTGAATCCGCCTCGATAAGAGCCATTTTACCATGCGCGATAACGATGTAGCTCCTGTTACCGCTGAAGCTGGATTTAGGTGTTGTGCTCCAGCCGCGGAATGGCATAAAAGAGATATCGGTATTACCTACGCTGGTTCTTCGTGAACATCTATTCTAGTTATCTTAGGGTAGGCGGTTCTGAGTGCTTTCTCAAGTTTATTGGAGATTTCATGTGCCTTCTCTATGCTGAGTTCAGGTTCGAAACGACAGCGAAGAGTCAAATGTATGCCCTCACCGGCCTTTCGGACTCCGATTCTAGAAACATTCTTGATTTCTGGAAATTGACTGGCGACATGTTCAACGTATGACTCTAACTCGGTTTCTACTCCGGTCAACTCCCTTGAGATGAGATCTGATGCGGATTCAATATGAACTGTCACTTCTGACACTTCGGGCTTAGTCACTCTTATCTTTCCCTCGACCTGCTCAGCAACATCGTGTGCCTGTTTCACCGTCATGTTCGCGCTTACCTCCAGATGAAGATCGACATACAGTTTTCCGTCAATCCTCTGAATATGTATATTGTGAACACCCCTCGAACCCGCTGTTCCTTCCGCTGCATCCTTCACAGCCTTCCAAACACCATTTTGACCTGGCCCAACAGGTTCTGTGTCGATTGAAATTCGCGCGTTAGGATATTGGTTTCTGACAACTCTTTCAATGTCAACGGCAACTCCATGTGTTTCCTCTGTGGTGAGACCATTATCCAGAAATGCATGAACATCCACGTCAAGTCTTTTCCCACTTATGCGGACATCCAAGTGGCGAATCCCTCTGACTCTTTTCACGGCTTCAACTTTCTTTCGAATAATCTTTGCGATTTCTTCCTTAGATCGTTCAACCAAAGGAAGTGGCAAGTTTAGCACCGCTTTACGTTACTAAACGCTGAAGATATAAATCTGCGCACGCACGTCGGACTTCCACGCGCGCTAACTGGCAGTTCTCAAAAAAACTTCTTCCATCAACAGATAACGCTTCAAAAAGCCAACTCAAACGATGGGTCAACAAAGAATATTTATTAATCAGAATTTAATGTGAAGTGAGACTGTTGCTGGTGGAGTTCGGCCTTAGCCGCCTATCTCCAAGGCGGGGCAAAACACGAAAAGTGGGGGCGGTCAAAGATTTGGGAGTCATTTCCATGAGAATATTGGCCACTGATGCACCTTTAACGAAAAACGTCATGAACTACATCGTGTCCCATCAAAACCCAGATGGTGGCTACACTTTCGTGGAAGAAAACGATTCCAACGCACAGGACACGCATTATGGGTTGGCCACCTTGAAATTATTGGGCTCGCCTTTTCCCAATATTGAGAAGACAGTAGAATGGTTACGTGAATTTAGTTTAGGGAGCACCTACTCTTACTATTACGTTGGCAAAGCCTTGTCGTTGTGCGGTGAAGATTTAGGCAATCGTTTCCGGAAATACGTTGTCTCAACAATTGCCGCGAAAAGACATTTCGGGCCTGTAGATGTCTATTTCGAGGTTGCTTCAGAGTTCCGGGCCACTCATATGGTTTTGGAACTCGCCAATTTGCTGGGCGTCAACCCGGGCAACGGCGTTGCAGAATGGCTACTTAAATACAAGAATGAAGACGGAGGATTCGGAGCGCACAAGCATTCTAACGTTAACTCAACGTACTATGCCACAGCCTCTCTTAGTCTGTTGGGTTCTGGTATGGAGAGATTACAAGATACTATAGCGTATACTAGGTCGTGTGAAAAGCCTTATGGGGGCTTCACAGTCGTTCCTAACTCTTTCGCCCCCTACATGGAGCACACCTACTATGGCGTGATGGCTCTTGACGCACTCGGAGAAAACTGCAAGTTTCGACCGCAAACAGTTGACTTTGTCCGCAGATGTCAGAATGCGAATGGAGGCTTCGCTCGCGCAGATCTCGGCATCTCAACCTTTGAAAACACGTTCCAGGCAGTGAGCATATTGCAGAAACTTGCCCCGGAATGAACAGTAGCTCTTACATCATTAGAACACACGTTTCCCATCATTGCTTTGACCGTGTAAGAGTGATATTCCAGATTCAGTTTCCCCCAGTTCCTTGGAAAGGCATTGGGAGCTAAAATGTGCAAGGCTACCTGCGCGGCGTTGATCCTCAGTTTATCTTTGTGTATGCAATCGTTTTTTCATAGAGCCTCTGGAAGTGCTCTCCAAAGGTTTTGTCGCCTTTCTCCTTTCTCAAAGCCATGATCCACGGTTCCAATTTCTTCCAGTTTGAGATTATGTGCATAGCAAGGCGGTCAGCTATGACGTTGATGTCTATAAATTTCTTTTCTATCAAGAAACCAACTTCCTCAAAGAAGGCTGTGACCTCGTAGGGATAGTCGCTGCTTCGTAGTCATCTGCCATTTGTTCCTTGTATCGCTCATAGTCTTCAAATTGGAACTTGTCTTCAACCCACCTGAAAGCCTTGTGAAGTCGGTCACTCTCTGCCCAATCAAAAAGCTTGAGTGAAATCTCCAGATCCCTGTGCTTCTCCATGTGTCTAAGCTGAATCAAAATGAAGACTGTTGCAGAGACGCCCGCCACTGCCGAAAGAATTGCAGCCCAATCCGTTAAAGTGACCAATTTCGACGGTAACTCCATGTAGATTGTCAAGGCTCTACCGTATTAAAACTTCGTCTATGAAGATTCTGATTCTGACACGAACGGGGTAATTCACCATGATCGCTCGAAGTATGGTTGGATGCTGGGTGCCCGGACGCTATTTGGTACAGGCTTGGGTCGTGAAAAGGCATGCATGTGAGTTCTGATCTTGAAGGGTCTTGGAAAACCCATAATTCTTAAATCTATGGGATAGGGAACTAGAGCACGAGTAGTGCTTGAAATATTGGAAAGTGGCTTCAAACTAAGGACTCTCAAGCTCTCGGCAATTGCAATAACAAGCGTAGTTTTCGTTGAAGTGATCATCGGCCTGACAGTGAACAGCCTTGCGATTACAAGCGATGGTTTGCACGCACTGTTTGACGCTCTAACTACTCTGGTTCTCTTTTTTGCAATGCGCGAGTCCGCCAAACCTGCTGACGAGGAGCACATGTACGGACATGAGAAATTCGAGTCTATTGGCGGGTTCGTAGGCGGCCTCGCACTTGCAGCAGTAGCACTCCTGTTAGTATACGAGGCCGTGTTGAAGATACTGCGCGGGCAAAGCATCAACTTTGGATTAGAATATGCCGGCTTCATAGCAATTGGCTACACGTTCTGCATAGACATTTTCAGAGTGACAACATTTCTCAAAGCGCGCAAGAGCGAAAGTTCCACCATGAGAGTCGGGTTCTATCATGCTATTGCAGACATGAGCTCCACAG
>Ga0335070_10002329_pt1 | contig 22142 bp, 24 predicted proteins | sample Lox_Sample_13_FD_206722 | JGI IMG/M metagenome (GOLD analysis project Ga0335070, IMG submission 206722) | Soil microbial communities from Loxahatchee National Wildlife Refuge, Florida, United States - Lox_Sample_1.3 | ecosystem: Environmental > Terrestrial > Soil > Wetlands | place: USA...
TTCCCGTGTTCAGCATGGTAATGTTAACCTGGTTATAGGTACCTCCGAAAGCAACGTTCGTTATTTGCACCTGCTCTGTTGCCATGAAAGTGAAGGTTAATGCTCCCATCCAAGCAGCTACTGCGATGCTGACTGCGACAGTGACCGCAATGAGAATGATTGATGCAACTACAGGACTCAAAGCTTTCGCATTCTTCCACATCTTCATTTTCGGGTTAATTCCTCCTTTTAGGTTGGCTGTATAGTTAATGTGATTATAACATTTAAATCTTACGACTTCAGACAACATATCCGATTCGAAACAGCCTTCAAAGAGATGAAAACCCAAAACAAAAGGAGGGAACCTTACATCTGACATATTTGGAGCCTAATATTTGTTCATTGCAGAAACCTAGAGGGGGGTAGGTCAGTATTGCCTCAGAAACACGCCAAAACAATGCAGAAAAACCCACAAAAACCTAGAGGGGGTCTACAATTTAGCCGCCTGCAACCGCCTAAACTCTATGTTGAACCTATATATAGGGGGGTTAAATTTTGCTTTCAGCGTAACAGCGCAAAGAACAGAAACTTAAAGTTGATAAGAGCTTGCAACTCTTTATAATGCCTAACGTCAAAGCAACCTAATGGTAGTATGAAGCAATGGGTTATCTGTCCGTTTGGAAAATTCTGGACGAAATGATCGCAGACTTCCGACAAAAAGGTGCAACATTCCCAGACAAAGTCATGAATGATCTCAAATCAGCAAAAACATTACTGAACGCACCCGCAGCTTCTCAAGACATCAGCAGAATAGACGCTTACCTCGCCAACGTGGAAGCCTATCTAATCTCAGAAGGCGAAAAAAGCTTCGGAAAAGAATACGCTGACGAATGGCTCAACAGACTTGACGAAGCCAGCAGAAAACCCTCAAGCCAAGAAGAAGAACAGGAAGAAAGGTTTGTCATAGGTCTTCCACGTGAAGGCAGATGGATTCGCGTCAAGCCCTCAGCCGATCTTCCGATTGAGAAACTTCAAGCCCTCATTAAAGAATCAGACCTTTCCTACAACAGTCAAGAAGACGGTTACTTGCTGATTTATGGTTCTGACAAACAAGTCAAAGACTTTATCAAGAAGATGACTACAAAGCACGAACCGAAACTCGAAAAATAGCGCCAAAAAAGTACGTAACTGTTAAAACCATGAAGAATACAATATTCTCAAAAGAAATCTGACACCACTAAAACCTCTTGACACTCCAGGCAAGGTGAGCGCGCAAACCGAATGCCCTACATCAAGAAAATCGAGCTTAAAGGATTCAAATCCTTCGGACCAGAAATCGTTAAAGTAGTCCTAGATAAAGGCTTCACAGCCATAACAGGCCCCAACGGAAGCGGAAAAACCAACATAATGGACGCCTTCCTTTTCAGCTTAGGTGAACTGAGCACAAGAAGACTTAGAGCAGATACGGCAGCACAACTAATATTCCACGGATCCGAAGCAGCTGGACTTGAAAGAGCCAAAGTCGCCAAGGTTGTAATTCAATTCGACAACACTGATGGACGCATGGCAGTAGACACAACAACTGTAACCTTTTCACGTGAGGTTTACCGAAACGGTCAAAGCGTCTACAGACTTAACGGGCGAAGAATTTCTAGAGCCCACAGCTTAGAAATCCTTTCCATGGCAGGCATCAGCCCAAGCAGCCAAAACATCATCCCGCAAGGCACCATAACACGATTAACCGACATTGCACCCTTCGAACGCAGAAGAATCATCGAAGACTTAGTTGGCATAGGACAATATGACGCCGAGAAAGCCGAAGCGGAAGAAAAGCTCCGCGAAGCAGATATGTCCATACGTACAGCTATGGGCAGAATTGACGAAGTCCAAAAGCGACTGGACGACTTGGAAAGAGAACGCAATGAACTGTTACGAACCACATTCATACAAGAAGAAATAAAGAAGTTCGAAGCCGTCAAAATCTCTCACGAAATCGCTCAAATCCAAAAAAACATTGCTGAAAACTCTTCGCAGGCCGAGAAAGTTAGAGAAAGAGTCGAAAAGCTAAGGCAACTCCGTGACGACCGCAGATCAAAAAGAAGAGACATCGAAGGTGAATGGCGAAAACTCAGTTCAGAAATTGTAGAAGAAGGAGGATCGCAAGTAGTAAAAGTCCAAATACGAATCGGCGAATTGCGATCCAAACAAGCAGAACTGGCAACAAAAATAAGCTCTGGAAAAACCAGCCTTGAAGGTTTAGCACGCGTCAGAGAAAACAACTTTCAACAATACCAGTCAATTCGTGCAGAAATCCACGAAAACCGAACAAAAATCAGAAAGCTCACAACCGAACGCAATGCATTCAACAATCAGATAACTGAGAAACAGGCTGAGCATGATGCACTCGCTAAGGAAGCAGCCCAACTGTGGGAAAACCTTGGCGAAAACAGCAAAAGAATCCGCGAAATCGAACTCACCTTAGACAACGACCGCAAAAGATACGCATACCTACGATCCGAACAAATCCGAAGCCAAGGCGCAATAAAAATCCGCTTGAGACGCCTCAAAGATCTAAACGAACGAAAAAACAGGTTTGCAGCAACCTTTAGCGAGCTTCAAAAGTCGCGCATCGAACTCGAAAAAGTCCAGCAAGAACAGAAAACACAACTGAAAAGTTTAGAACGAACCCTCGAACGCCGAATCGCACAAAAAGAAGCTGCCGAAAGAGAAATCGCTGAAGCTGGAAAAATAGCTGATTCTGCACGTGAAGCTGTTGTCGAGTTTGTGACCCAAAAAGAACTCGCTGAGACCGTGGCTGCCGAAGAACAAGCCCTCAGAAGCGTCGAGGAACTTGGCGATCTAGGCGTAATTGCAGGAGTCTACGGTCGACTTCGTAGCCTGATAAAAATGGATAAATCCTATCAGCGAGCCATAGAGGCCGCAGCGGTTGGTTGGCTTGACGCCATGGTCGTGAAGGATTTTGACGCTGCATTTGCATGTACAGAAACACTCAGAAGAATGAAACTTGGAAGGATAAAGATAATCCCAGTTGAAGGAGCCTCAAACCGCAACCTATCAAAGGTTCCGCAAAAAGACGGCGTCAGCGGCGTTGTGCCGTCCTTCATGAAATACGAGAAGCAGTATGCGCCTGCAGTGAATTACGTGTTCGGTGACACTCTGGTTGCAGCAGATGACAAGATCGCCTTCGCATTATCCAGTGAAGGTTATCGTTCAGTCACGATTGATGGAGACCTCTATGAGTCTGGAGGAGCCTTCGAAAGCGGCTACTACCGCGCTCCAATCGATTTTTCCACAATCATTCCGAGCGAGTCAGCCATCAAGAGTCTGGAAGAAGCAGTGAACGCGCTGCAGCAGCATCTCTCGAAAAGAGGCACAGACATAACTTCATTTGAAGAGGAAATAGATCGAACGCGCGTAGAAATCGCCCGTTTATCAGACGCCATAACAACCCTTGACAGGGAAATAGTCCGCGTTAAACGAAGCGTCAAGCGAACACTATCGAATGTCAAACGAGTTGATCGCTTCATCGACAGATTTAACAAGGAAACCGAAGTTGAAAGAACCCAATTGTGGGCTCACAGAGCCGAAAGGAGCTCTATTCAGAAAGAAATCCGAAAACTCGTCACTGAACTATCCACTCTTAGACGCAAAACAGATCCAAGCAATATTCAGGAAATGGAGGTCAAACGAGAGCGTCTCGCTGAGGAAGTAATAACCCTTAGACAGAAGCTCGGCACCATTCAAACCGAACTCTCTACCCTGCAATCCCAGTTTGACAACGTTCTAAGAGTCGGGTACCAAAACGCAAAGATCCAGCTTGGGAAGGTTGAGCAACAGCAAAGGAGAGTAGAGAAGGACGTGGAAGTGGCTCTCCAGGAAAGAGAGTCGTTGAAGCAGGAACTTGCGGAGCTGGAGAAAAGCCGGATTGAGCTTTCTAAATCCGTGTTCTCGGCAAGAGAAGAAGCGAAGAAGTTTACTTCCAAAATAGATGATATAGACAAAGAGCTGCGAAAGCTGGACGCAGAGTATGAGCCAACTGAGCGTTTAATGAATCAGCTCCAACTCACGATCCAAACTTCGATGATTCAGCTTCAGCAGTACCAAAGCCATCTTGGACAACTGGGTCACGAGCAACCTTTGGAAGTGACGCCAAAGCAAGTTGAGGAAGCCGATACATCCATCAAAATGATGCAGTTCGAACTGGAACGGATAGGAGCCGTCAACCAACTTGCGCTATCCCATTATGCGGAGCAGATTTCTCGCTACAAAGAATTGTCTTTGAGAATGAACGAACTCGAAAAAGAAAAACAAGCAATCTTGCAGTTCATGGACGAGATTGACCGCAAGAAACGAAGGGTATTCATGGAAGCTTTTGAAAAAATCAGTACGAACATGCGGAAATACTTTTCGAAACTCGTTGGCGGCGGAAATGCAGCATTGAAACTCGACAATCCTGAGGAACCCTTCTCTGGCGGTATAGACATGATCGTTCAGTTTCTCAACAAACCCCCAATAGTCGTCAGCGCTGCCAGCGGCGGTGAGCGCTCCGTTGCGGCAGTTGCGTTTATATTCGCCTTGAAGGAATTCACCCCTGCGTCTTTCTATCTTCTCGACGAGGTGGATGCCCACCTAGACGCTTTTCACGTCTCAAGACTTGCCGAGCTTTTGTTAGAGGAGTCTGAAAAAACTCAGTTCATAATCATAACGTTGAAACCCGAAATGGTGAACAAAGCCCAGAAAGTCTACGGTGTGTATGCACGCAACGGAGTATCAAGTGTTGTTGCGGCGAAGTTTCTGGAGGCACAAAACTGATGCCTTCGACTATGATTAAGAGACCTTTCTATCTGCACCCGCCATGGAACATCCTGTTTGAGCTTCAGAAACTTGAAAAACTGACGCCTTGGAACATCAACGTTGCCTATTTGCTTTCATCATTTCTTACAGAGATGGAAAAATCTGGGCAGGTCGATTTCAGAGCGTCAGGAGTAGCTCTTGATTCATCGGCGCTGATATATTTGATGAAGTCCAAGCTTCTGCTTAAACTCGAAGAACCGCCACAACCTCCGAAAGGTCCATTGGATTTCCTTCCTCCGCCCCTGTTTCTGCCATTGAGACATGAACTGACTTCAACCACTATAGGGCATTTGCTAGAAGTGCTGGACGAAGTTTTGAAAAACGAGAAACTTGTTCATATTGAAACACAAATTGCTCAACCGATTCTTCCTCAAGCGTCTGAAATCCTGCCGCAGTTGGATCTTTACCTGATGGAAATCGAAACTCAGATGGAGCAACTTTATGCTTCTCTCTTGGACATGGTGAAGGGTGCTGGAATAATCGAGTTCTCAGCACTGATCAAAGGCAAGTTGCGCTTGGAAGCAATCCGCACGTTCATTCTTCTATTGTTCTTGGCACAGGAAGGAAAAGTAAAGCTATGGCAAAACGAGGAAAGTGAGGAGATCTATATTACCGTAGGGGAGCTGAAGCTTGCAGAGGGCGGAAAAACAGAGGCTTAGCTTAAACCCAGATTCAGGCGAGACTTCTGTTGAAGAAAAAGCAAAAACTGACCTTGCGCTGATGGAAGCTGCCTTGTACGTTGCTGGTCGCCCCTTAGACTTGAATGAGTTGTGTTCGGTTCTGAAAACTCGTTCGAAGAACAAAGCCAGAAAACTCGCGAAGATACTTATGCAGAAGTACGAGGGCAATCACGCTGCGCTTGAAATTCTTGAGCTTAAAGACGAACGATATGTTCTGCAACTGAAAGCTGACTACACTCCTCTTGTCAAGAGACTTGTCAACAGACCACTGCTTTCTGCTGGGCCATTGAAGACGCTTTCATACGTTGCTTACAGGCAACCTGTATCTCAAAAACGCGTGATTGATGTTCGTGGGCATCACGCGTATGGTCACGTTAAGATGCTGAAGGAAATGGGTTTAATTGAGGGTGAAAGAAGTGGACGCTCATTACTTCTCAGAACTACAGACTACTTCGCCGACTATTTTGCGTTAAGCCATGATACTACTAGCATGAAAAGGGAATTGAGGAACATCTTCCAAGATTCCGCGAAACAAGAAGGCACGGAAGAGTTGAACGGATAGGTTTATATTCAAAAATGGGTTGATAGTGAACGCTCAAATCGAAAACATGGAGAAATCCTATTGTCTGTTTCGCATGGTGACCTGTACAAGAAGAAACCATCTGGCGGCAGAAGGGTAGCTTATCGTAAGAAAAGGAAGTTCGAGAAAGGCACGTTTCCAGCGGAAACAATGATGGGCGAATTGAAACGCAAGATCGAGAGAGGAAGAGGGGCCAGCGTGAAAGCGAAGGTTTTAAGCGAAAAGTCTGCATGCGTGACCGACACCAAAACTGGGAAAACCGAGAAAGTCGAGATAACGCGGGTTGTCAGGAATCCTGCAAACATTGATTATGACCGCAGAGGAGTAATAACCAAAGGTGCAGTAATCGAGACTTCCCTTGGCTTGGCTCGTATAACTTCGCGTCCAGGGCAACATGGAATATTGAACGCTGTTCTGGTTAGCGAGAAAGAAAGCTAAAACTTTCTATTTTGGTGCGTTTGCACCTCGAATTTTCTGCAATTGCCCTGCGATTTCCTTGATTGTCCGGTCTTTTGACTGTTTTTTCTCTACGAGAAGCATGCCCGTTTTCAATCCAGGAGTTTTTGGATATGCAACATCTGCAATGAACTCGGATTTCAGGCGAAGCTTATCAGCAGCATCTTTTATCTCGGAAATTCTTGGAGCACTAACGGCCATGCTTTTTGACACTCGTCTGCCATCCTTTCTTGTTCTTGACATGTCAAAGTAGGCTGACCACATGATTATTTTGTTTTGCTTTCGCAATGGTGTTTTCTCTCCTTGTTATTTGTGTGCGTAATAGGCTGTTAGTTTGTCGCCCATGTGATCGATTCTGACGAAGCCAAACCGCTCAAACTGTATTATGCTGTTTGTTTTTAGTCGCTTGCAGGTGCCTTCGGCGATTCCTTCGACAGCTGTCGCATCAGGCATGACAACCTGTGCAGGAAAGTCTTGTCCGACTGGTATCCATTGTATTAACTGTGCTTTCACTTGTTTAGCTTCTTCGTAGGATCCACTAACAAAGGAAGCTTCAGCCGAATACAGGTTTGCTTTTTGGATTTTGACGTTGAAAAGCTCCATGAAACGCATTGTACTGCTGACTTTCGAAGCGTTCACATCTTTCTTTGACACCCAGAGCTTCACGTTTTTGTCGTTTCCTTCAGGTTTTATGAAGTATTCCCTGAAACCTCTCGCAGGGTGCTCAGGATGCAAGTTAAGCTTCACGTCAAACGCCTTGGGAACGTGGCTCACTGTCATTTCCACGGGGTCTGGTGCGAAAAAGTATCGTTCAGATGATGAGTCGAGAATTTTGCGGTTGTAGGCGTAAAGGTTCTCCCAGCTCAGCACGACGTCATTGGTCTTAGGTCCAACCTCAACAATCATTTTCTTTATTGCTTCAGGCGTGATTCCTCGTTTTCTCAAAGCTGCGAAAGTAGCTAACCGTGGGTCGTCCCAGTCTTTGTATAAGCCTTCCTTTATGCCTTGCACGATTTTCGATTTGCTTAAGGATGCCCCGGTGATTTTGAGTCTGCCGTAGTGTATTGCTTCCGGGTATTTCCAGTCTAGGTGTCTGTACATGAATTCTTGTCGCACTTGGTTTGTCAGGTGTTCTTTTCCTCGAATTATGTGGGTTACGCCTTGAAGGTGATCATCGACTCCGTTGGCTAGATTGTAGAGTGGCCAAACTCGGTATTTTGTGCCGACTCTTGGGTGGGGATATTTTTCGATGTCTATTATGCGTGCTGCAGGCCAATCTCTGACTGCAGGGTTAGGATGATTCAGGTCGGTTTTGACGCGTACTACTGCTTCGCCTTCTTTGTAGCTGCCGTCTAACATGTGCTGCCATCTTTTGACGTGTTCTTTGGGCGGCAAGTTTCGACAGTCGCATGGTTTGCTGGCTAGTGTTTTTTCTCGGAATGTTTCAGGTTGGCATGTGCAGACGTAGGCGTTGCCGTCCTTTAGCATTCTTTCGGCGTACTCATAATAAATGGGGATGCGGTCACTTTGAATGAATTCCTCATCTGCAGCGCATCCAAGCCAAGTCAGATCTTCTCTGATTTTGTCGTAGAATTCTAGGACTGGTCTTTTCATTTTCGGATCTGTGTCTTCGAAGCGTAAGATGAATTTGCCGTTGTACATGCGCGCGTATTCGTGGCATAGGATGATGGCCCGTGCCGAGCCTAAATGCAGAACGCAGTCTGGGTTGGGTGAAAAACGTGTGACAACCTTGGCATATTTCTCGACGTTTGGCAATGGAGGAAGGTGCTTTTCCTCTTCAGCTCTTTCCTTTACCAAGGTTTCAGGCCACGTTTGCTCAATTAATTGTTGCTGCTTACTCAATGCGAGATTGTTGACTTCTTTGATAACAGCATTGACTAATGTGGATAGCTCTTTCACTTTGGTTCTGAGTTCTGCTTTTTCACCGAGTATTTTTCCGATGACTGGACCTGCTTGGGCTTTACCGTCGTGTTTGACAGCGTTTAACAATGCTGTTTTGCGAATAAGCTCCTTAAGCTCAGCGTTCTTTTGAAGCGACACGGGTTTTGCACTCTGCCTAAATATTCCTTTCAATCAAGAACGCGGTGAACGCTCTTAATTTTTCTTTCCCATCAGTGTCAGGCAGAAGCATCTCCGCTTCCTTCCAAGTCTTTTCGACAATCTTCCTTGCTTGTTGCTTAACGTATTCAATAGCGCCATAATTCTGCATTATTGTGACGGCTTCATCGCGAAGCTTCTGGTCTTTAGTGTGCATCTTAAGTATTTCAATGAGTCTCGCCTTGTCTTTGGTTGTAGCAACTTTGAGCGTGTGAATCACTATGAGACTTCGTTTGCCTTCAGTAATGTCCTGTCCTCGTCCGCCCTTCTTTTGTTCAAACTCTTTGCTCGTCAAATCTAAGATATCGTCCTGCATTTGGAAGGCTATGCCTATGCTTTCGGCGAAATAACCGAGCTTTTCGACAAGCTTCTCATCTGCATTGGCTAGCACAGCAGCCATCCTAGCAGCCATTCTGGCTAGAGTTCCCGTTTTATAAGCGCACATTTGCATGTAATCATTCTCATCTAGTTGATCGGCGTTGGCTAGACCTCGGTGCCATGCGATGTCCATGGCTTGACCGAGACTTAGATTGATCATTTCTTGCGTGTAGATTTCGTAAATCCTCTCAAGCTTCTTAAGCGGCAGGTTTTCTTTTTCTTCCATTAATGGCAGAAGCGGGATGTAGTACATGAAGTTTCCAGCGTTGACGGCAATATCCATTCCATAGAGCTTATAGGTGCATGGTTTTCCTCTTCGAAGCTCTGATGCATCTTCTAGGTCATCTATCATCAGAGTTCCGTTGTGGATCACTTCAGGTATTATGGCAAAATCGATGAATTCGTCGGGGTTCTTGCCTAGGGCTTCGATGATTAGTAGGAACATGGTTGGTCGCCAACGTTTTCCGCCTCTGTCCAAGAATTCCCAAACGGGTTCTGCGATTGTTCTGTTCAACGTCTCTAGATTGCAGGCGTATCGTGGCGGGATTACTTTGAATACTGTGGCGTTTCTTGTAAAGACTCGTGGAATGTATTTTTCAATGGCTTTATTCACTAGAACAGCTTTTTCGTCAAGAAGCTTTCCAACATCCAAAAGAGCTATTTCCTCCCTCTTCTCGCATAATGTTCAACGTCAAATCCTCTGGCTTTCAGCCACTCGGCAGTTTTGGCAGTTATAACGATAGGGCATTTCTGCAAATTCTGAACGGAATCTGAGCCTGTTAGAAATGCTGCATTTTTCAACTCTTCTATCAGAAGCGAAAACATCTGTTTTGTTTCTTCAACTTCTTTGACTGATGCTTCAAGCACGGGCTGTGATAGGCTAGCGAGACTCGCACCCAAAGCAACAGCCTTGGCTACATCTACTCCGTTCCTTATTCCCCCTGAAGCAATTATTGGAATCTTGACTGTTTGAGCAACCTCAACAAGACTTGCGGCTGTTGGTATGCCCCAATCCCAGAAAACTTCGCCCAACCTATGTTGCAGACTCGTCTTACGACTGGTCGCCCGATAGTACTCGACTGCTGCAAAACTTGTCCCGCCAACTCCACTTATATCTATGCCGCTTACGCCAGCAGCTTCCAGTTTTTGCGCATCTTCAGCACTTATGCCAGCTCCTGTTTCTTTAACAATCACAGGTTTATCAAGCTCCCCTGCGATTTCGCCTATTCTTTTGAGAACACCTTTGAAGTTGGTCTGTCCTTCAGGCTGAGCCGCTTCTTGCAGTGCATTCAAATGTATTGCCATCGCATCTGCATCGATCATTTCAATGGCTTTTCTCACTTCTTTAATACCATAGCCGTTAACAAGCTGTATTCCGCCGATGTTCGCAATCAAAAATGCGTTTGGGGCTTTCTTTCTGACTGTAGTGAAGGTTTTTTCAAGCTTCTTGTTTTCTATTGCGGCTCGTTGACTGCCCACTCCCATGCCTAAGCCGAGTTCCTCCACGGCCTGAGCTATGTTTGCGTTGATTTCGGTTGCTTCTTCTGTTCCTCCAGTTATGGCTCCAGCAATGAGAGGGGCGGCAAACCTGTGCCCGAAAACTGTCGTTGATAGGCTTATCTTTGTCTTTTCCGTTTCAGGCAAGGCTCTGTGAACGAAGTGTACGTCCTCAAAACCTGTCGTTGCCGTCTTTGCCTGCACATTCTTACTCAAAGATATCCGTATGTGTTCTGCCTTGCGGTTCTCGGTTTTCTTAACCAAGTTCACTCCTTCTCTATTAGCGTGCCCTCAACTTTTTCTCCTTTGAGAACTCTGTAAATAACGTTTGGCTTGGTTGCATTAACAATGAATACAGGTGTTCCAAGCTCTACAGCTGGCAATAATTCGCTGATCTTGCCATACATGCCTCCTGTAACGTCCTGAACCGTCGATTTGTTAAGCCTTGCATGAAGTTTCTTTGCTTCATCCAGAGTCAGGTGCGTGAGTAGGTTGGGATTTTTCTCGGCTTTGGGGTCAGCATCAAATAAGCCGTCAACGTCAACGCCCATTATGATGCGTTCTCCATTGAATCTTGCTGCGAGAACCGAGGCTAGCTGATCACCTGACAATATTGTGAAGCCGAGCTTCGAGTCTACTACTGCGTCTCCATAAAGAACTGGTATCACGCCTATGTCAAGCATTATCTTGAGTGTCGTGTCTTCGAAGCATTTGATTCTTCCGTTTTCCGTTATAATGCATGATGAGGCAGTAATGCTTACTGCTGGGACGTCGTGCATTATAAGTGAGTCCATGACAAGCCCGTTCAGTACGGTCATGAAGTGATGGGTCTGAGCAAAACCGATGATTTGGCTTGGGTTTTTGAATCCTTCTTTAATAGTATACTGCTGAGCAGTTGGATGACCAAAACTTCCGCCACCATGAACCATCATAAGGTTTTTCACATTTGCTTTCTGTATCTCATCTGCTAGGCGGTCAATAACTTGCGTTCGAGCTGCAAGCTCACCGTTTTTGTCGGTGATTACTGAGCCGCCAATTTTCAAGATAGTATGTTTAGCTTTGCTCAATTCTAACACCTTCGTCTGTTTTTCTGGCGATGAAAGGTCTGCCCCCAGCATTTTGAATTGCCTCCATGACTTGGTCAAGCTTCTCATTCTTGGCCAGAGCTATCATGCAGCCACCGCCGCCAGCCCCAGTTAGTTTCGCACCTAAAGCTCCAGCCTTTCGAGCAGCGCTCGTCAACAATTCTAATGATTCGTCTGAGACGCCAATGCTGTAGAGCAATGCGTGATTGATATTCATCAGTTCTCCAAGGGTTTCCAAGTCATCCTTCTTGAGAGTGTCTATGACTCTCAAAACGACTTCTCGAGCGGCTTTTCTCACTGGCTCAATTATTTGCGGATACTTCTCTGCAGTTTTTCGCACCTTTTCAACTAAGGCTCTGGTAGACCTTTGGACCCCAGTGTCGCCAACGACGAGCGGGATGTCTGTCTTAACATCTATTGATTTGAATCCAGTGTCCATCTGGAAAAAGAGCGTCCCACCAAAGGTTGCGATTGCTGGGTCTATGCCAGAAGGAGTTCCATGCACAATTTTTTCCGCTTCGTAAGTGATTCGGAAAATATCTTCTTTCGACATCTTAACACTTAACAATTCAGCAGTAGCCGCAGTCACAGCGGCTGCAACGGCTGCAGAAGAACCTAAACCTGAACCCACGGGAACCGTTGAGTTTATCTCGATGCTCAAACCTACATTCTCGCCCTGTTTTTCCATGACTTTATCTACTGCTTGTTTAACTGGTTCGAATTTGTTCCTTGCTTCTCTTGTGTCACCTTGTTCAATTCTGAAGACTCCGCCTTCGAAGCTTCCTGCAAGGTTCAGGTTCGCAGAGAAAACATGAAGTTTTTTGTCGTCGCGTCTTTCTACCTTTGCGTAAGCCCTCTTGTCTATGGCGAGGACTATGGCTGGCTCACCATAGACTACGAAGTGCTCCCCGAACAGTATCACCTTGCCGGGAGCTGAGGCAACTACTCCCATCGTGCACCCCTATTTCTCGAAAGACATGGCGGCGTATCCAACCACGCTTGAATAGTCGCCAATAACATCTCCACTTGTCTTATAGCATAATAATTTTGCCTCTTTCGCCGCCAAAACTTTCGCTGCTGCGATCAAAGCTGCAATGGGACCATAACCGCATGTGGTGACATTGTGTTCTTCAATGATTGAGAAGAATCTTGCCTCATCCATTGCTTCAACCGCTTTGAGCGCCAGTCTGTCTTGTTTTTCGGCTTTTGAATGCGATTCATAATGTGTCATGTCAGACGAAGCAATGATAACAGCATTCTTGCCTGCAATCGTTTTCGCCACGGCTTGACCGACTTCTCTTGCCGAAGCCAAATCCTGCATGAGAAAACAGATCGGCACAATCTTGAACTCTGAACCGTAAAGATACTGCAGGAACGGAAGCTGAACCTCAATTGAATGCTCCTCCTTATGAGCTGACTCATCTACGTCAACGATGCGGGATTCATGAACTATTTGGTTCGCTGTTTGGCTGTCAACCTCAACATCGCCCAGCGGCATCCGCCAGACTCCTTCATTCATCGTTGCTAACGCACTGCCGTATCCCGTGTGATTTGGACCGAGAAGAACAACTATGTCAGGTTTGCCGTCCAAAGCAAGCCGATAATAAGCATGCGCGGCTACAGGACCCGAAAACATGTAGCCAGCGTGAGGACAAATTAATCCTACTAGCCGCTTAAGACCAGTCTTAGAGACTTCTGGAAGCTTTCCAGGTCCGAGACCGCTGAGAAAACAGTTTTCTATCTGAAGTTTCAGCGACTGGGCTGTTCCTTCATAAAAGGCTCCGGCTTGGCATGGAAGCCTCACCTTCGCCATTCCGTTAGATTTCCTCCTCTTCCCTAGCGACTTTTGCCTCGAAATCATCAATTGTCACTGGCAAGTCCTTGTCTTGAGGCAATTCGCCTCTTTCCCGCAGAACCTGTCTTGCCAAAAGCCAATATATTACCGCTAAGGCTCGCCTGCCTTTGTTGTTCGTCGGAATCACCAAATCCACACCGATAAACTCATTGTCCGTACTGCACAATGCTACAACCGGTATGCCTGCTGATCCTGCTTCCTTGACCGCCTGCGAATCTGCCTTCGGGTCTGAAACTATGAGCACTTCTGGTTCGATGCGGTTTGGATAAAGAGGATTTGACAACAATCCCGGGATGAACCTGCCGATGACTGATGTTGCGCCCGTGATCTCGCAGAATTTTTTCGCTGGTTCTTGCGCATAAAGCCTAGCTGCAGCGGCGGCGACTTTTGCTGGTTCGAATCTTGAAAGGAACTTCGCTGCGCTTCTTATTCGATCATCAGTCTTCTTTACGTCCAGAACGAATAATCCATCAGGTCTGACACGGTATATGAATTGCTCCATGTCTCCTGTTTTCATTCGCGTACCTATGTGTATGCCTGCTGACAGCAATGTTTCCTGCGGCAGCAGTAATCCTTCTCCAGTCGGAATCGATGCTTCTTCCACTTCCGTCTCGTTCGGACTATTGGTTTCTGTTTCTGTCTGCTCTTCCAATGGTTTTACTTCTGTTTCCCCTTCCTTTTCAACATCTTCTTTGATTTCATCTTCCTCTGGCAAACTGTTTTCCTCCCTTACGACATCTGGGATTCAGCCATCGTTGCTCTGTCTCCCAAGAAGTCTTCGATCCTTATTAACTCGTTTATCTTTGCGACACGCGCTCCTTCAACAATACCTGTTTTTATTATGGGACAACCGAACGCGACGGCTAAATGCGCTATGTGCCAGTCACAAGTGTCTCCTGAACGATGCGAGACTACTGGCAAATACCCGTTGCTTTTCGCCAAATTGATCGTTTCAAGGGCGTCAGTGAGCGTGCCAACTTGGTTGACTTTGATTATTATCGAATTTCCCGCGTTTTTCTTTATGCCGATGCCCAGTCTTTCAACGCTCGTTGTGAACAGGTCGTCTCCGCAGATGAGACAATCTTTCGTTTTCTTAGTTAGTTCGGCAAAGCTTGCGTAGTCTTCTTCGTGGAAAGGGTCTTCTACGTATACTAAATGGTATTTCTCAATGAGCTTCAGAATAAACTCAAGCTGCTCGTCCGTCTTCCGTTTTGCGCCTTCTCTCTTGTATACATAGCATTTTTCTTTTGCATTCCAGAGGGAAGACGAGGCAACGTCTATGCCCATGCCGCATTCGAGCCCCAGCTCGTCGCCGACTTCTTCGCATGCTTGGGCTAGGGTTTCGAACGCTTCTGTGTTGTCGAGATTTGCTATCCAAGCTCCCTCGTCACTTTTTCCACCAGCGAAAAGTTTGTCCTTCTTTCTGACAAGTTCGCCGATTCTTTTGTGGACTCGGGTGTTGGCGGTAGCGGCTTCCGTGAAGCTTTCGGTTCCATATGGTAGTACTAGAAATTCTTGTATGTCTGGGGATTTTCCGCCAGTGTGTTGTCCGCCGCTAATTGAGTTTCCAAGTGGATATGGGAGTTCGTGAACGACTTGTCCTCCTAGGTGTTGGAAGAGTAGGCGGTCGTAGGAGTTTGCTGCGGCTTCTGCGTTGGCTAATGAGATGGCGAAGGCGGTGTTTCCTCCTATGACTTTGAAGTCTTTTGAGCCATCGATTTCGTGGAGTGTTTTGTCAACTTCTTCTTGGTAGTCGGCGTTTAATCCGACAAGTTCGGGGGCAACGATTTCTTCGACTTTTTCAACAGCCTGATCTACTCCGCCTTGTGGGTAATATATTACTTCTGCTTTTCCACGGCTTTTTCCCGCTGGTGCAGCTGCTCTTCCGAAGCCTAGGGTCGTTATAACGTCAACTTCTATGGTTTCTTCTCCTCGGCTGTTGAAAACTTTCCTAGCAATTACGTCCTCAATGACCGCCGACATGATTTTTTTCCTTTCATGCTGCTAATAGAGGTTTCTTGCCTCTTTTCGTTTCTCGGCTTCTTCGTAGAATCGTAAAACTTCGTCGACTATTTCAACGTGTGACAGGAGCATGCGTCTGCAGCAGTAGCGTTTGATTCCGAGGCTGTCTAGAACTTCGCCTGCGTCTTCTCCACCTTTGATTCTTCGGGCGAATTCTTCCCATTTGTCGCCGATCAGTTTGCCGCAAGTGAAACATCTTACTGGGATGATCATTCGTTTTCGCCTTTTACCTGTAGCTTTTCTGTTCTTTGGCTCTAGCTCCTGATCCGCCGAATTTCTTGGGTTCCTTTCTTCTAGCGTCTCCAGCTATCATGGTTCTGTCATATTCAGAGAAAATCGTGCGTAAGTGTGCGCTCTTAGTCCACTTCAACAGCCCGTTGGCAAGCGCCATTCTTGCCGCTTCGGCTTGTCCGATGAAGCCTCCTCCCCAAACTTTTATGTCGATGTCAAGCTGTTTCCAAACGTTCTCTCCTGCTTGCAGGAGTGGGTCCATGATTTTTTCGCGGGCAATCATGGGTTCATAGATTTCCACTGGCACCTTGTTTATGCGTATTTTTCCATTTCCTGGTTTTACAATGGCTCTTGATATTGCGGTTTTTCTTTTTCCACTGACAACTAAAACTTTCTTTGCTGGCATGGTCACTCGCCTTGATTCCATCCTAATTCTTTGGCGAACTCGCCGACCGTGAAGTGTGCGCAGGTTAGTTTTTGAGCTTGAGCTGCCTCTACGGTTTCAGTCTTTTGATCCTTAAATTCGTCTGGGATACCCATGTAGACTCTGAGTCGTTTGTAGGCTTGTTTGCCTTTTGGCTGCTTGTACGGAAGCATTCCTCTGACTGTTTTTCTTACGATTCTGTCAGGTCTTCTGTAGTGAAATGGACCTTGTTCAAGCTTGCTTCCTACGGCGAGGAATTCTTTGGCTTCAGGCACCTTGTTTCTTTTTCTTCCAGAAAGAACAGCTTTTTCCACATTCACCATTACTATTTCCTCGCCTTTCAGCAATCGTTTTGCTACAACGCTTGCCATTCTTCCCAGAATGAGCCCGTCAGCATTGATTATGGAGTTGGTCTTACTTGATGTTTCCATTTTTTCACCCAATAATCTTGACTTTTGAACCAGTCGGGTTTTTCTTGATCAGATCGGAAAATGACATGCACTTGCCGTTTGCAGCACTTATCTTCCTTTTCGCTTCAGCTGAGAACGCAAAAGCTGTCACCGTTACGGGGTGATCAAGCTCGCCTGATGCCAAGACTTTCCCCGGAACGACTGCTGTTTCATTTTTCTGTGTGTATCTGCTTAAGCAGCTTAGGTTGACTGCTATGCGTCTTCTTTTGGCTTTGGTTAGGCGATCTGCAATGTCTCGCCAGATTTCGACTTTGTTTTCGTTGCTTTGTTTTCTCAGGAAGCGGATTAGCTCTATGAGTTCAGGGTTTGTGGTCTTAGCTTTCTTCACTCTTTTTCACCTTGATCTGACTTTCAAGTTCTTTCAGTTGTTCATCGATGATTTTGATGGCTTCTGCCATTATTCTTTCAGGTGGGAGCGCACCCGTAGATTCCAAGCTGAATATAAATGTGTTGTCTTCCGATTCAACCTTGATTGCTTGCGGTTCCATTGGACAGGCGTCAACGCAGTCTTGGCAGAGAGTACAAGCTGTTAGGTTCACAACTTCGAGTTTCTTGTCTTTGATAGCTAGAACTTTTTTCGGGCATATCTCTACGCATTTTCCGCAAACGTCACAGGTCTTGTTTGAGATGATTATTTTTGGATAGTACTTGTATGCGCACATTGAAACTGGTTGCCATTTAGCGTGGTTTTTTCCTTTCCCGAGTCTCGCGTATGCTTCAAGCTTAAGTTTTTGTTCTTTTGCCAGTTTTGTTATGGGGATTTTGTCGCTGACAGGTATTATGTCCTTGTTTTCCGAACTCAATTCACCCGAGTAGACTGTTGTTGTTCCTTCTTTGGCTTCTGCGTCCAACGTAAGTGTGACTCTGCACAGGTTGCATCCAAATTCACTCTTGCATTCGCATTCTTCTGGCAAGTTGTAACTGTCCAAATCGGTTTTGAGCGGGATGAGTCCCATTCTATGTGCTATGGTTTCATCTTGCATGATCGAGGAGTTTTCGATTATCACGACTTCGTCTATTGCCATGCTGGGGACTTCAGAAAGTATTAAGCGTCTTAGAGCATTCACGTATGGAACGTCAGCTCCTCGAATGAGTACGCGAAGATTTGTATCGGTTTTTTCCAGTACTTCTATTTCCACTTTGTTTTGACACTCCGTGATAACCTATCATAACCGTTGTGCCGTTCAATAGAATATGGGTGCATTATTTCAATTTTTCTATTGACGGATGCCATTCATCCCAGCTTAATTGCTTCTTATTAAGTCGAGCAAAGTCTAAATCTCAGACATGCAAATATCCCACTCGGCTAATCAAGTTGTCATCTGGAAATCGCAAAGAAACAATGCTTATGATTCTCATCGTTGCAATGCTCGCCATAGGCGTGATTCTCATAATATATGATAATGTCTTCAAACCCGGTTACCGATTCACTCATGCAACATTCATCTCAGTAATTGGGTTCGTTCTTTGCGTTATGGGGCTTATTCTAATTCGAAAGCTGGACTAATCGTATATGAAGTTGCGAAGGGACGTTTCATGTACAAGGAGAAAGGATCGAGCCAAATCGGCTAGACTCTTCTTCCTCTTCTGCCGCCAGGTCTCCGCGTGCCATCATGAGGAACGGGAGTGACTTCCTCAATACGCTCTATGCGAAAGCCAGCTCTGGCCAACGCCCTAATGGCTGCTTGAGCGCCTGGTCCTGGCGTTCTTGGTCCCGAACCGCCTGGGGCTCTGACCTTGATGTGGATGGCTGTTATTCCCTTGTCTTTAGCCACGTCTGCTGCTGCTGATGCGGCTCGCATGGCTGCGTAAGGTGAGGATTCAAGTCGGTCTTGTTTTACGAACATTCCGCCTGAGGTTCTGGCTATTGTTTCTGCTCCTGAAATGTCAGTTACGTGAATCATGGTGTTGTTGTAAGAGCTGAAAATGTGCACGACAGCCCATTTATCGTTCTTTTTGCTGGCGCTCATTACTCTTCCTCTGTTGCTTCTTTACCGCTTTCACTTGTTGGCATGACTGATATTGTTTGGCGCAGAGGATGTGCTGGGTTGGTGATTGCGCTTTTCGGCGCATATGTTATTTGGGTTTCATCTTCTTTTGTGACGATGTAGCTTGGAACTGTAACTCGTTTGTTTCCTATTGCTATATGCCCGTGTGTTATGAGCTGTCGGGATTGGTGGATGGTTTTGGCTAATCCTTTGCGAAAAACAATTGTCTGCAGTCTGCGTTCAAGAAGGTCTTCTGCCGTCAAGTCTAAAACGTTGTCCAACACGGCAGTTTCTGCGAGTATGCCCAGTTTCTTCAACCGTGCCAGAAGCTCCGCCTCCATTTTCTTGCGCTCTTCAGGCGTCTTTCCTATGAGCGAGCGGGCTATGCCCCTGAAGTTTGAAAGCATCGTTTCATGGTGCCATAGTTCATGTTTGTTTCGTAATCCATACTGACCTAGAAACTTGAGTTCTTGTTGCAGGATGTCGGTGCGCCACGGGAATCTAGGTGTGTCGTATTTTCTTCTTTGTTTCTTGGGGTCACCCATTATTCCTTACTCTCCGCTGCCCCAGCTCTTGCTGCGGCTTGCAGTACTTTCTTCTTGACGCCAAGAGCTTTGCCTGATCTTCCTGTGGTTTTGGTTCTTTGTCCTCGGACCTTCAGTCCATAGGCGTGGCGGTATCCTCGCCATGACTTCATGTCTTTCATGGCTTCGATATCCATTTTCTTTCTCAGAACTAACTCTGAACCGATGAAGTGCGTATCCTTGCCCGTTTCCAGATCTTTTCTTCTGTTTAGCATCCAACTTGGCAGTCCAGCTTTGGCTGGATCGTTTACTATTTCCTCTATTTTCTCGATTTCTGTTTCGGTGAGGAAGCCTGCTCGTTTATCTGGGTTTACGCCTGCTTTTTTAAGTATTGCATTTGAGAGGTTCAGGCTTACTCCTTTGAGTTTGGCAACGGCGTAAGAGACTTTTAGGGTGCCTTGTACGTCTGTGTCTATTATTCTGAGTATGTGGCGGAATTCCTGTGACATTTGGTGACATCCGTCTTGTTTGAAGCTAACCTACGAAGTAAACCGTATTTTATTTAAACTTATCTTTAGGTGCCATGTTGAATACCATCAATTGAAGCTTGATACCAGAACCACACTCCCCAAATGTGTGCATGCTAAATCTTCTTTGCGTAGACGATGTCTATCGTATCTTCAGGTACGAAATCAAGCTCTTGAAATGCCGTTATCATCGATTTGCTGTTGATGACAAATGCGTGAATCTTGTTTATGCCTTCGGTATGTGCGTGGCTTTTCAGAAACTTTGCCATTTCAGAGACAGAATTGCGGCCCCCATCAACGTATGATGTTTGAATCGTGTTCTCATTCCACTCACGCTTCATCGTATCGTCAATCAATAACACTCCGTCTATTTCGCCAGTCTCATTCTCATGGATTACTGCTTTCCTTTGTTGGATGAATTGCTTGAGATCTTGCTTTCCTAGCGAGAAATAGTGAAAGATGATTGTGTATAATCCCGCGGCTTGACGAAAGACCTCTGAGGGCTGCACATAATTCCAGATGGCTTCCGTTTGCGTCTTATCAGCCCATTCCGAGTTATGGCTCTCCTCTTCTGCCATATCTTTCAGTCTCATGTGAACGAATTCAGCCACGGGTTTGAAGCCCACCTTCTTCAATACACCCTGAGCGGCTAAGTTGTCAGATTGCGTTTCAAGTCGAACAGTTCTGACGCCTTCACGTTTTGCATATTCCAGACACTTTCTTGTTAGCGCAGTTGCTATGCCCATTCGTCTATAGTCAGGGTCTGTTCTTGCACCTCTTAACCATGCTTCACGCGGCTTGTCAATGCTCAAATGCATGATCCCAACAGGCACTCCATCAATGGCTGCAACAAACAATCTGCCTTTTTCACCTTTCAACCAGCTATCCCAGAAGCGTGGTATGTAATCGCCCCAAGGGAACGTTTTCCGGCAAAAATCGAACACTGTCTCACGGTCAGAGCTTCGGGCTTTCCGCACAAGAATCTTGGACTTCGTTTTTCCTTTTTTCACGATAAATATCAAAGAAGATAAAACCTAATTAGCTTTCTTATTATGCGTAAGCGGAATATCTCACCATAGTTACCGAGCAGTGGATCATGCCGTTCTCGGCGTAAGTGAAACAACAGACGACCAAAGCCCGATATGCCATTCACTCAACGGGGGCTGAACTCAAGCAAACGACAAGCCTCTGAAGAAATTTAGGGGGGTAGGTTGTATTGGAGTTGCTTCAAACCAAAACCATGATGAGAAATGCTTCCGAAGCCAACGTTAAACCTAGCAGCCCGAAACAGATGTTCAAAATATATCCAAACCCCGCATCTGAACGAACCTGAAACTGCATCACAGTACCGTTTAATTGGCGGAATTAAGTCTTCGAACTCACCACAGATCAACGTTTGTCGCGGCTGTTCAGATATTTGCCTAAGTATTTCTCCCAATCCATTCTAAACAGGACAATCGTCAAAATCACCCCAGCAGCGAAGATTACTAGTGAAGATATCAGTTCGCTCCCTAAACCAAACAAATCTTCAATGAATTCCACTGAATATCGTCCGCCATACGCAATGATCAAACCCATGGAAAATTTTCCAGCCAGAGCAGGCAGTACGGCTTTAACGGGGTTATAACGCGTAACGCCCAATGGAATAAATATCAAATCATCCGGTAGAGGCGTAAGAGCAAAGGCGAAGATGGCAACAGCGCCAAACCTATTAAGCACCTTGACCAGAAAATCCACGTTCTTCTTGTACCTTCCAATTATCTTCTTCCTCCCACCGAAACCAAGCAAATACCCAGAAAATTCACCGATCGTCGAACCGAACCCAGCTGCCGCAGCAATCCAAACGGGTTCGAACACATACGCTCCTCCAACTCTCAAACCAGAAAGAGTGAAGACAGCGAGAGAGTCAGGAATGGGAAGAAGAATCGACACGGCACCGACAAGACTGATGGCAAACACGCCGAAATAACCGTACTGAAGACCCAGACTCATCATCCAGTTAAAGACATCTTGAAAATCCAATACGCCATCCTCTTCGACATTCTTTAACCAGACACTCCTGAACTATAAAGCAATTTTCCAAAATTAACCCCTAATAAGACGATCAGTCCAAAACAACTAATAACATGCCAAATCCACGAGTTTGAACCGTGATTTCGACAGAAACGCTCAGACTAATGTACTCAACTGCGAGAATATGAGCGATCGGTTGATAGAGCCTAAACGGTTGGGTTTGAGGGTGCGAGGTATATATAGGGGGGTTAAAATTTCTCCGAGAGCAACAGATGCCAAGAAAAGACAGCTACATTGCAGGGAAGAAGCCAAAGAAAAGGACGCATGATAACCTTACGCAAAAGCGAATAGATCACCGTTGCCTAGATGTAAAACGGAATAATAAGTCATAAATCGTAATATAGGTTAAATCTTTATAGGCGCCATACCTATAATCATAA